>Ga0065711_1000246_pt1 | contig 78931 bp, 42 predicted proteins | sample Hoacrofraction12_FD_59098 | JGI IMG/M metagenome (GOLD analysis project Ga0065711, IMG submission 59098) | Hoatzin crop microbial communities from Cojedes, Venezuela - Epithelial fraction 12 v2 (version 2) | ecosystem: Host-associated > Birds > Digestive system > Esophagus > Crop | place...
GGGGGGGGGGGGTGTAATTTTAATCTTTTCTGGGTTTTCTTGATTAGATATCTCAGACTTCATAAGCATGTATTTAATTCATATTAGCATTTAACAGTCAAATGCCCTCAATGGTGAAAATTTACCCTAAAGGAAGCATAGAAATTGATGGTTATTCTGTGACAGATCTCCTCTCTGACAAGGACTTAAATATTGAAATTCTAATTTATTTATTATGCAGGAAGATGACATTTTATCCCTTCAGCCATTTGACAGGAAGACACTATAATTATGCCATTCCCTAGGTTCCCATTTTCCCTCCTGTACCTTTGTGTGAGCTTATCAGCGTTCAGACTCCTGCTCCCAAACAGGTTCGCCCTTAGAGAAGCACATTTGCAGTAATCAATGCAAATGCAGTGACTGGTTCTTTCTAGATCATTTCTTCAAACTGAAATTTCTTTGCCTTCACAGGCTGTTACGGGTATGACAGATGGCAATGTGTCTGTTAGGAAAAGTGGAGGTGACTTTAATGTACTCTCTGTACTTCTCTATGCACACTCTATTATTAAGCTCTGATTTGTTGTGAGAGATAGCAAAAAAGGAAGCCACTGTCTCAGAACACTATTCTGCACAATAGGAGCTGTGGAAATACTACATGTAGCTGTGGTTTGTTTGAGTAATTGTGTCTAGGAAGATTATTATTAGCGTATTGCAGGCAGAAACCGAGGACAAGGAAACACAACCAGAGCAAACTCTGGCACTTACACTGGATATGCAGCCACTCATTTATGCCATAGAAGAATATTGCGAAGATTTTTGATAATACTGTTAGTGGCTTATTATGTCAGCAGTGTGTCACATGCTCAGAAGGCTCTGTGCAGCCATATCTGTCCCCAAAGACAGCTAACTGCAAACCACATCTAATATTCCGACATTAACTTGCAAAGCCAGATTTATACATCAGCTTGGTACACTGGAGCTGTCACGCATGACTTACTAACATTTCTGAAAACAAAACTAAAAGCTGAGTAAGAATGTGGGAGAAGGCTGGAAAGAACTGGCTGGACTTTAAAGATGTGAATTCTGGAGGCAACTGGGTAAAAACCAGGAAGGTACAGCACTAGTGTGCAGACACCCGGCTAGTTTTCAGGCTGCCTCCCAGCTCCTGTGCACAGCCTGCAGTGAGTGGCCAGGAGTCCGAATGCTTTTTTAGAGAGGAGGGTTAGCCCTTTGCTGCCATGTAGGAGAGGGGGATCACGGTCTCCCTCAGATTTCCCTGCTTTCTCATGGTTTTCCTGCAGCCATAGCAGGCAAAAGGGGCCCCTTCACCAGCACGCTTAACTGGGAACCAATTACACTCTCATTCACAGTCATTGCACCCCCTGTGCTAACGTGCCCTCCACAGCACCAAAAACAGACTGAGGAAGACAAGCAGCACTTTGGGAGCAGGATAGACAGGCAGAGGACCCCAAAGGGTTACAGCCAGGCCCTTTTCCGGGTGTGCTGTGGCTTTTTGGGTAAAAGTACGTATAGTCAGGGCTCATTCCTTGTAGCCTGGGGCATGAACTTGGGGGTGTCTTAAAGAGTAGGGTGATAGGGCCTCTCAAATGACCCAGACAGCACTTGTAGTCCTCTCTTGCAGCATGGCATAGGAGAAATAAAATTCTTGAGCTTGTTGTGTCAGTGAATTGTATTTCAGTAGTCTCTCAGGATTGTCAGGTGACCTTCTTAGCTTGTGCTTCTCTTACAGGGTCAGTAGTGCACAGTGTACTCTGGGTCAGCTTTGATCTAGAATGACTTTTGTTTTCTTTTCTTTTCTAAAGGAGATTGATATCTTTCAAGATAACAAGTGGGAAAGCTTAAGTAAAAGGTCTGTTTTGTATGAGAGGAAGACTAACATGGTAGCAAGGAAACAAAATCACATTGTTGTTTAAAAGACTCCATTCTGCTTTCCTTACAAAGTTCTGCCTTCTGATAACATTAATAGGAGTTCTGAATATGCAAAAGACAGGGGTTCTGTAGCTACAAGTTTGCATCTACAAGCACACAAATACTAAAAAATTGTTGCTGTGTAGCAAATAATAAAAAACTCAACTATACTGCTCTGATATGAAAGATAAGCTGTGATTAAAAGAGAATATCTCTTCTTACTCAGAGAACCATGAAATATGAAATTACTTGTTAATGTGAATTAAAAAAAAAACAACAAAAAAAACAAATTACAGTGGCTATACTTTGACATTTTTAAATGGGTAACATCACGATTCTCTTGTTTCTTCAACATGACATTTTACAGTTTCTCAACGTTTTAGAATAAGTACTGATAAAGTGCAGAACAGAGTATTTCAGAAACATATTACTGATGCCCATATGTTGTGCAACGGCCCAGATTTTTGTTATGTATACCCATTCTCTTTTTATTTAATCTTTTTTATCTGTTAAAACCAAACATACATACTCTGGAATAGCTCAGAATCTTAAAAAAGTACTGTAGATCAATACATCTGAGCAGGTCTCCTTCAGGAGCCTTTGTGATAGGACGCACACTGACCACTTAAGGCAGGACGCAGATAGTTCTGGCTGGAAATTAATAACCTGATCCTGAGTCTTCTGAGTCTTTGGAAATTATTCTGCTGCCCAAGATAATGTGCATTTTTTAATTATTTTTTTTTAACGTTACAAGTAAGAGAGGTTTGTTGGTCAGGCTTTTCCCAATGCTACATATGTGCATAGACTTTTTTCTTGTTAGTAAAGTAGAGCAGACTCATATGATTTTAAACTGGCATACTTGTATATGATGGATAGGACCATTCTTAACGTTTCTAGAACTGCCAAAAATGTATAACTGGATAAAAGGAGAAATCTACACATAGATGCTACAAATACCTACTCATTTGATTTAACATCTGTTCTTTCTAAAGTGTATACACTCCTTAAGCAAAGAAAAAAACCCATGAACACCAATTTAGATACAGGTATAGGGTTTTTTTCAGCCATTATGATTTAATAAAGTCTTATTTTAAGCAAATATATTTGTGCAATAGATATGGAATCTGAAATACACTAAAGCAACAAAACCAAAGCTTTACATGAAATTTTATGCAATTTTTGAGTTTATGTGAGTGGAGATCTGAGACTTCTGAGAACTGTTTGGGCAGAAATAATTTAATATTTCATAATTTGGATAAATATTTTAATATTTCAGTAATATTTTCAAAAGCACCTCCTTGATTTCTGAGAAAGAAACCATTCCTAAACGTAACTTAAAATTTTGTCCCTGGCTAACATTAATAACAACTGAGTGACAAACTGCATCATTTAATATCATAGAATCATAGGTTGGAAAAGACCTCTAAGATCATCAAGTCCAACTATCCACCCAATGCCACCATGCCTAATAAACCATATCCTGAAGCGCAACATCTACAAGTTTTTTAAAACCCTCCAGGGATGGGGACTCCACTACGTCCCTGGGCAGCCTGGTCCAATGTCTGCCCAGTCTTTCAGTAAAGAAGTTTTTCCTAACATCCAATCTGAACCTCCCCTGATGCAACTTGAGGCCATTGCCTCTTGTCCTATCGCTAGTTACCTGGTAGGAGAGACCAACACCTGCCTCACTACAACCTCCTTTCAGGTAGTCGTAGAGAGCAATAAAGTCTCCCCTCAGCCTCCTCTTCTGCAGAGTAAACAGCCACAGCTCCCTCAGCGACTCCTCGTAAGACTTGTTCTCTAGACCCCTCACCAGCCTCGTTGCCCTTCTCTGGACATGCTCCAGCACCTCAATGTCTTTCTTGTAGTGAAGGGCCCAAAACTGAACACAGTACTCCAGATGCAGCCTCACCAGTGCCGAGTACAGGGGCACAATCACCTCCCCACTCCTGCTGGCCACACTATTTCTGATACAAGCCAGGATGCCATTGGCCTTCTTGGCCGCCTGGGCACACTGCTGGCTCATGTTCAGCCGGCTGTCGACCAGCACCCCCAGGTCCTTTTCCGCTAGGCAGCTTTCCAGCCACTCTTTCCCAAGCCTGTAGCGCTGCATGAGGTTGTTGTGACGCAGGTGCAGGACCCAGCACTTGGCCTTGTTAAACCTCATACAGCTGGCCTCAGCACATTGATCCAGCCTGTCCAGATCCCTCTGCAGAGCCTTCCTACCCTCAAGCATATTGACATTCCTGCTCAACTTGGTGTCATCTGCAAACTTACTGACGGACCACTCAATCCCCTCATCCAGATCATTGAAAAAGATTTTAAGTAAGACCAGACCCAACACTGAGCCCCAGGAGACACCACTTCTGACTGGCCACCAGCCAGATTTAATTCCATTCACTATCACTCTCTGGGCTCGGCCATTCAGCCAGTTCTTTATCCAGTGATGAGTACACCCATCCAAACCATGAGCAGCTAGTTTCTCCAGGAGGATGCTGTGGGAGACAATGTCAAAGGCCTTACTAAAGTCCAGGCAGATGACAACCACAGCCTTACCTTCATCCACTAGGCAGGTCACCTGGTCATAGAAGGAGATCAGGTTGGTCAAGCAGGACCTGCCTTTCAAGATCCCATGCTGGCTGGGCCTGATCCCCTGATTGTCCTTCACATGCCCAGTGAGCACACCCAGGATGAATCAATCCATAATCTTGCCCGGCACCAAGGTCAGGCTGACAGGCCTGTAGTTCCCTGAATCCTCCTTCCTGCCCTTCTTGTAGACAGGCGTTACATTGGCTATTGTCCAGTCATTTGGGACGTCCTGTGTTAGCCTCGTGCTATATATAGTGCTGTGTACTAAAATAAAAGTTTTTTTAAAGCCATTTAAACAAAAAAACCTGAAACTTTGTCTGGGTTTAAATTATATTAATTGTCTTTTAAATTCAGGTAAATACTAAGTCTCATAAAAGACACAAATAGAGACAAATCCTACCTCTGTGTTTGTAATCTAATAAACTAACTTAGAAAGAACATGCCACTGCAGGAGAACCCTGGTGGAAAACAGCTTGGAAATTACTGGGAAATAGTAATTTTTTATCTCTGTCATTTTGATTGCAGTTGTCTCCAACATTTTTGCCAATCACAGTTTAAAAGAATGCTAATAAAGTTTAAAAAGCCCCAATATCTATCAGCATTTGCTCAGGAATGATATTGTCTTTCAACTAAGAAGAACAATATTTGCTTATGATTAAGGCAAAATTTAACCAGTTCTCCAGGAGAATAATTTTCCAAGTTTCCATAATTTATGCAGTTGTCAGCTTCTATGCTGATTTTTTTGGATGTGAAACTCAACAAAATAATGTGCAGTAAAAAGTCATTAGTATTTTACTGTATTTGCAAGCCAGAAAACCAAAGCCATATAGGCTGCCACTATATGTGAGTGTGCATGCATGTGCATGTGTGTGTGTCATGGTTTCAGCTGGGATAGAGTTGATTTTCCTCTCAGTAGCTGCTGTGTTTTGGATTTAGTATGAGAAGAATGTTGATAACACTGATGTTTTCAGTCGTTACTGTGAAATCAAGGAATTTTTTCAGTTTTTCATGTTCAGCTAATGAGCCGATGTGCAGGAGCTGGGAGAGAGCACAGCCAGACAGCTAAGCCATACTGGCCAATGCAAATTTTCTACATCATGGATGTCATGCTCAGTTTATAAATGGAGGCTGGCTAGGGGCAGGAATCCTTTTTCTTTTTTATTCTCTTTTCTGTGAGTTCAAATCCTCTCTTATCCAGGAGTTTGAGGTTTTTTTGGAGTTTGGTCTTTTTAGGGAGTTTTGTGAAATTCACAAAATCTTTGTGTTTTGGGTTCGGCGATTGCTGCTTAGGGACTGGCTATAAATTGGTCATCGAGTGGTGAGAAAATTGTATTGTATATAGTTCATTTTTCATATTAATTATTATCAGTAGTAGTAGTAGCAGTAGTATTTCCTTTGTTGTCTTGTTAAACTGTCTTTATCTCAGCCTATGAGTTTTCCCTTTTGTCCATTTCTCCTCCCCATCCCACTGAGGGGGAAGGGGAAGGGTGAGCAAGCAGCTGTTGAGTGCTTAGTTGCCAGCTGCTCGGTTAAACCATGACAGCGTGTGACTCTTTGTGTGTGTGACGTTTACAACACCCCACTTTCATGCATTTCTGTCAAAAGTAGATTTCCACTACAAGACTTCTGCCATGTTTGAAAGCTTGTCATGCTACAGACCCTCCAAACTAAGAACATTGCTTTAAAACATTGTTTTAAATATAATGCTAGGAGAGAGGAACAAAGAAATGTTCTTGTTGGTTAAGTCAGCACAGAAGTTTTATTGCACTGCAGAAACATGCATTCTCCAGGGTTCAGCTAAGTGCTCTTTTTGACTCTACTTTTTTCAAATTTTTAAGCCTGCAGAGGCATTTAACATGTGTGCATTAGTACTTTGAAGAACCTGAAACCACCTGAACGTCCACAGTTACGAAATTCATCTTTTTTTGAAGAAACAAGGTCTATGCTAGGAGTTTTACTTTTTTTTTGTATGCATGATCTGATGTGAACTCATTAACACATGCTGATGTCCTGTTGTTGACATGAGAATTATGTGACACAGAAAGTATTACATACATATCAGTTATTAAAAAGAGTTAAATTAGAAGTTTCTGCGCTGGGGCTGTGCCTGACTCTTCCATATTAGAATAGTGTCCTTGGCACTCACTTTTTGTACTGGGTATCAGTTCAGGAAAACCTGTAGGCAGTAAGCTATCTGGGTCAGGAACCGCCATCTTGTCTATTAGACAGCTTGACTCAGATTCATTTCTGGATCTCGGCATCTGGCAAACAAATTTGTTTTCTTGAGGATCTTTTCTCTCTGGTGTGAGGATATTACTCTGCTCTTATCTGAGACACTGCACTTTGCCTAAGGTTGGAGAAATCCATCTGTTTCATGGCTGTTTAAAAATACAGATAATCTCATTCACTTCATAGAAAAATTTTGCTCTTCTTGTTGTATTAAGCACACACAGATTTTCTTGGCCTAACAGTTTCAATCTCATCCCTTCACTGCTCAAGTATGCCTTGAATATTTGGCACTCAGGTGACTATAATTACTTCTGCAGTCCCTTCCACATTTCCTTTAACCCCACACAGTATTTTTCACTGGTAGCATTATCTGGTTCCCCTTCCCGACTGCATAAGTCTTATATTTATAGTCACTTCTACTTTTTAGTCCACAAAGGAAATACAACCACCTCTGTAGTGCAGTATCAAGTTTGCTTAGTAGCTGAGAAGAGGAAATACAAATAGCACATTTTAGCAGAAAGTGTAATGAAAACATACACATGCACATAAAAAAAATTTTGAAGCAATTTTATTTTTATTTTCCTATAGATTTTTTTTTTTATTTGGCAGTGTGAGGAGATGTATTGGGTTTGCATGGTGGGGTTTTGGTAGCTGGGGAGCTACAGGGGTGGCTTCTGTGAGAATCTGCTAGAAGCTTCCCCTGTGTCTGATAGTGCCAGTTCCACCTGGCTCCGAGATGGACCCACTGCTGGCCAAGGCTGACCCCATCACTGACAGTGGTAGCACCTCTTTGCTGAACCAGTCCTGAATGTCTGCACCCCATGGAAGGGACCCACACTGGAGCAATTTGTGAAGAAACACAGACCATGGGAAAGACTCACGCTGGAGAAGTTCATGGAGAACTGCAGCCTGTGGGTGGGACCCCATGCTGGAGCAGGGGAAGAGTGTAAGGAGTCCTCCCCCTGAGGAGGTAAGAACAACAGAGACAATATGTAATGAAATGACCACAGCTCTCATCGCCCCTCCCCTGCGCTGCTCGGGGGGATGAGGTAGAGAAATTGGGAATGAAGTTGTGGCCAGGAAGAAGGGAGGAGTGGGGGGGGTGTTTGAATACTTAAATTTTTTTTTATTTCTCACTACCCGACTCTGACTTGGTTGGCAATAAATTAAATTAATTTCCTCAAGTCAAGTCTTTTTTGCCCCTGGCAGTAATTGGTGTGTGATCTCCCTGTCTGTATCCCAACCATAAGCCTTTCATCATATTTTTCTCTCCCGTGTACAGCCGAGGAAGTAGAGCGATAGAGCCACTTGGTGAATACCTGACATCCAGCCAGGGTCAGCTCCCTTGCTGAGAGCCATAAAGGACTGTAGTGGGTTAACCTTGGTTGGACACCAGGTGCCCACTAAGCTGCTCTATCAATTCCCTCCTCAGGAGGATGGGGAGGGGGAGAAATTAAAGTGGAAAAGAACTCATGAGTCAAGATATAGGCAGTTTAATAAAGTAAAAGCAGAAGTTGTGCGCAGAAGCAAAGGAAATCAAAAGATTTTTTTCTCCATTTCCCATAAGCAGGTGATATCCAGCCACTTCCCAGGAAGCAGGGCTTCAGTACGTGTAGTGATCGCTCTGGAAGACAAATGTCTTAATAACGAAAGCCTCTCCCCCTTCTCCTTTCTCTCAGCTGTTATTGCTGAGCAAGCGTCACATGGTATGGAATATCCCCTTCGTCAGTTTGAGCTGGCTATCCTGGCTATGTCCCCTCCCAGGATTTTGCCCACCCCCTTGCCTACTGAATGAGGGTGGGGAATGTTAGAGAGACAGCCCTGATGCTGCGTGATCAGTGCTCAGCAGTAGCCAAAACACTGGTGTGTTAGCAACACCTTTCTAGCAACCAATACACAGCACAGCACTACGAGGGCTGCTATGGGGAAAATTAACTCCGTCTCAGCCAGACTCAATACAGGAGAAATATAAGGAGTCCATTTGCCACGCTTGAGTGAAGATATACTTTTTCACAAGTTCAAACGGGATGCCACTTGGAAGTTATGCTAATTTTAATCTCTATTACAGAAATATTGTTCTCTCTGTTTAATGTTATTTTCTTTCTTGTTTTTACAGTCCTCTTTCTCCTGATTATTATTGTTCGGACTGATGACATCGTAGATAAGGGTTTCACACCAAGCTATACACACATTAAACTGAAGTAGGTAAGATTCTCTTGGAGTGGAAAATGCACTTTCCCTTAGGGAATAAGAAGTAGGTGATAAGAACCTTGTAAAAAAAATGGAAAAAAAGAAGAATGTGCTTTAACTTAAGTAGACAAAACACATAGAAAGAGAAAATTAATGTGTTTTGAAGTTATTGCTAATTTTGAAATTATTGCTTATATTTGACGTTCACACGAGGGCTTTTTTTTCTGTTTCTTGTTTTCATCATAATTTGGAACAGTAAGGATTCTCTGTCACAGTCATTTTCTCAAATAAATATAGAATAATTGTTTTCATTTATGCAGTGATTTTCTTTTATAGAAATAACCAATTGAAAAGTCCTGTGTGCTTGAAGAGGTTTCATGAGTGTCAGGAAGTGGTCAGAGGAATGCCAGCACACAATCTCAGAGAAGTCTCGGAAGATGGATTATCTGGAAATTTGCTATACTTTGTGTTTTGATTTTTTATTGACGTACTCTTTAGCTATAAGTTAGTAATATGGTATTTCTGGAATTAGATGGTACCTAGTACCACAAAAGAATCCAGGTGTGACATGCCTTTGTTTTTTAAAATGTCTAGATATAGAAGAAATCAATCATTGACAGGAAAGAGTTACACAGACCCACATTAGACTGTTTTCAACCTCAATTTCCCTCTCCTTTCTCCCTTGCAGCTCAGACACTCCAGCCAGCACCCATCGTTTGTCCCCCTACTTCTTGTTTTCCTGCTGTAAAAAGATGATAGATGGAAGTGCACATATAGTTTTTATTTTCCATCCAGAGGTGGAGAACTGACATGAAGGGAGGCTGGAGATAAGAGGACATCACACTAACATTTTGACCACTTGCCCAGACAGCAGCGCTGCAGCATGACTTAACTGCCAAAAAAAGCAAGAAAAACATGTCATTAAAGTCAGGGACAAGAGTTCTCACTGGTTTTCCTGAGATACATCTTTGTCTTGAACATAGAACAGGTTTCATGTTTATCATTGAAACAGAAGCCCAAAACTCTTATTAAAAAAAGACATTATTACCAAAAATCATTCCCTTCATTTCAGCTCAACATTAGAAGGAAGTGTCACTTTGCTGCTGTTGCCTGTAGCTCAAAACTTATTTTAAATTAAATGCTTCTGTGAGGACTTCCTTATGTTGTAACAAGAATTTTTGAAGTCACTAACACATTCAATAAAACTTTAATGATAATGACCACAAAATAGCCATCAGCCACTCTATGCTGAGTGATTTTTTTTCTTCACAATTTTTTGTTCTTTTTCTCATAAATACCAGATAGTAGCTTTGTGCATGTAATGCAAACTTTTAAATTTCATGCTTGAGAATGAAATTTTCTATCTGAACCTATGAATATATACATACTTCATTGCTTCTGCCCGATCTTTTCATTGCTTCTAGCTGCTGATGTTAGTATGGAAGACCCCAGTATCCAGACAACGAGACTATATTCAATGAGGTTGGATTTTACTTCTTTCCCTGCTTTATACTTGCTGTTTGAACTTAGATGAGTCATCTAATTATCCTGTGTCTGCAAAGTGTAAAAAAGTAACAGAGCAGCCAGTTATCAGTTGGTAATTTTTTTGAGTCTTCAGGTGAAAACTGGTAAGATATTAACCTTCTTTGCTGAGATAATATTTTTGTCATGAAGATAACCCTGAAGGATAAGTTACTTACCTTGGGATTGTGTCATCCTTCTTCAGAGTTGTTGAAATCTTTGATATAAACATCTGAATATATATAATAAAAAACCCACCTCAAAGTACATGCAAAAGAGTATCCCTAAACCTTCTCTTTATGGCTCAAAATGCAATTCAAATTTCCTCTTCACTATGCTGAGTACTTAAAGTGATTTTTCATATATTTTCAACATAAGAATATTCTGTGCAGGGAGAAGGAGGATTTAGAATAAGAACACTGTCACAATGAATATAGTATATCCATGATTAAATTGAGTTTAGAAATTAAGAGGAGACCAGCCAGTGGAAAGGTCTATAGCAGCTGTCAGCAGACTCTCTTGGGGTGGTTTGGAGGATCAGTTATTGATTTCTAGTCATGATCTGTTTAGTTCTATTAGAATAAAAGAAATAAGGAAGAGTGGATTTAGGGGGATGTTTATATATCAGGTAAGAGTGAAGTAAAATACTGCTATTCTTAACCACAGGCTGTTATTCCTGAATGTGATAGGTGATAGACATCTGGTCAAATAATCACTGAAAGAGCTAGGGATGTAGTCTTTGAGTTAAATCTAAAACGTAGTAAATGGTCAGTAGTAGAAAAGAATAAAGAGTTTGTGTTGAATATCTGAGTAAATTCAGTTTATTCTTCCCTTTATCTTAAAGAAAGTTCGGTACAAAGAGTTCTTGATTACAGTTGGCATATAGGCTGAGTCAAAGAGAATATTTAGTGAAAGCAAAAGAAGTGCAGAGCTGTGGCTCTTTGATGTGGAAGTGGCTGGACAATTCAAATTAGAGGTGTCCAAAGCTTTAGGGTGAAAGTACCCTTCTGTCTAAACACACTAATCACTAACTCACTTCTATAAACTGCTCCAGACCATGAAGACTAATCATCTAAGCGCTTTTCTTGTTAACAGCGTAAAAAAGAGGTTTCAGAGGACAGCTGATCCCATCCGCTAGTGGGAGTCTCAGAGAGCTGATTTGAAAACCATCCAAGTACATTGGTGATTTCCACTTGCTTCTGCAGTGGTCATGGGTGGTCAGGATGCGTAACTGCTCTTTAGATGCTTCTTCCCTTGCCTGTGAAAATGTGCTCTGGATTACACATATATAAGCTATGTATGTTTAAATAGCACATCTTTGATATATGCTTTGCAATTAAAAACTACTTCGAACTCACTGTACATGACCCTACTTCTGAACCACCTTGTGTTTTATTGATGGACTTGTTGTGAGTTTGCGTGGCAAGGTTTTGGTAGCGGGGGGGCTACAGGGGTGACTTCTGTGAGAAACTGCGAGAAGCTTCCCCCGTGTCTGATAGAACCAATGCCGACTGGCTCCAAGACGGACCTGCCACTGGCCAAGGTCGAGCCCATCAGTGACAGTGCTAGCGCCTCTGTGGTAACATTTATAAAAGGGGAAAAAGTCACTGCACAACAGCAATTTCAGCAGAGAGAAAGGAGTGAGAATTTGTGAAGGAAACAATTCTGCAGACACCAAGGCCAGTGAAGAAGGAGAGGAAGGTGATGATCCAGGCGTTGGAGCAGAGATTCCCCTACAGCCACTGGAGAAGACCATGGTGAGACAGGCTGTCCCACTGCAGTCCATGAAGGTTAAGGGTGTAGCAGATATCCACCTGCAGCCTGTGGAGGACCCCACACTGGAGCAGGTGGAGGTGCCCGAAGGAGGCTGTGACTACATGAAGACCCCATGCTGGAGCTTGCTCCTGGCAGGACTTGTGGACCCATGGAGAGAAGACCCCACGCCGGAGCAAGTTTGGCGGCAGGGCTTGTGACCCCATGACAACCTGTGCTGGAGCAGCCTGTTCCTGAAGGACTGCACCCCATGGAAGGGACCCATATTAGAGCAGCTTGTGGAGAACTGTGTCCCATGAGAGGGACCTCATGTTGGAGCAGTGGAAGAGTGTGAGGAGTCCTCCCACTCAGGAGGAAGGAGCAGCAGAGGCAACGTGTGATGAACTGACTGCAACCTCCATTCCCTGTCCCCCTGTGCCACTCGGAGAAGAAGGTAGAGAAAATTTGGAGTAAAGTTAAGCCTGGGAAGAAGGGAGGAGTGTGGGGGGGAAGATACTTTTAAGATTTGATTTTATTTTTCATTATCCTACTCTGATTTTGTTGGTGATAAATTAAACTTTTTTTTCCCAAAGTCCAACTTGTTTTGTCTGTGATGGTAATTGGTGAGCGATATCTCCCTGTCCTCATCTCGACCCACAAGCCTTTCATCATATTTTTTCTCCCCTGTCCAGCTGAGGAAGGGGAGTGATAGAGTGACTTTTGTGGGTACCTGGCATTCATCCAGGCCAAACCAAAACAGACTACTTTTATTTCCTTTCTTCCTCTGCTTCTTTAAAAAAATCAACACAACTGTAAGGTTCAGCTTCTGTAGTGTTTCAAAAGCAGCACATATTGATTTGTTTTTTCTTGTACTTAATTTATTAATACTTAATAGCAGTGTTTACTAAATATTCTGATTTCCACAGTGTCAATTTTCAGCTCTTTTTTTGTTTTCTTTTTTTTTTTTTTTTTCTTTTGCATAAAAGCTATTCTGATGTGTTCGGAGGAAACTGAACAAGTGTTTTCTTGGTAACTGTACCTTTAGCAACAAATCACATAGCATGGAGGCAGAACAGTAAGCAACAGGTCTTTCACAGACAGCAGTAGCAGTGCTCCCCCCTAACAGTATTCCCATTGTTTAGAGATTAATCCCTTTCTCAGGGAGCTATTGAAAGCAGTAAAACCAGCTACGTGCTTTAAATGAAATCGATGCTTTTAATGAGATTAACTCTGAATATGGGGCTTTGCTTATTCGGTTAAAGCTCTAAAAGAAAGGGTAGTCACTAATTTCCTTGATTTTAGACTCACACAAAAAAAGCCGTTATACTATGAGCATCCTCAGACTGTATCATTGACGGAGAACATTTCTTCTTCTCTAACTACAGATATATAACCCCTGACACTTCCAAAGTCTGTCAGTCCTCAGCAGAGGGATAATTTTAGAAAAAAAGATAGTGTACAATACAAATTCTGAGCTACCTTCAAGCAACACTAAGGAAGGGAAGTTACCTATTATTCAAAAACATATGGAAGACTGGAGGTCCTCTGCTCCCAAACACAGCAAATCAGTTTTAGTGCTGCTTTGCAACAACACAGATTTTGGTTGGATTCACCACCTGGCTGTTCACAGTACTGACAGACAATCGTTACATGAAATGGGAGAAAAGCCTCTATTGCTTCTAGCTAGAAACCAAGCTTCCATGAAAGGTAGCTCCAGCCTAAATTTGTATGCACCCATACATCTGGGTGCAGGAGGACTATAGAAGTCCCAAGCAGCAAGATGCTGTGCCTGTGAGTCACTTTTACATGTAGTTCAAGGAGGATCAAATGAATATGTATTATGAAGATCAATTACTACTGCTAGTGTTACTGTGATTAGGTAGGTGTTAATAACAAGGAGACGTATTCTATAAATGGATATATATATGTATATATGTGCATGTGTATTTTTTTATTATTGTGTAAGCCTTGAAAGAGATGGAAACGAAGAACAGAGTTGCTTGTTTTAAGGATAGCTACAGAGTTCATCTTGATGTAATAAAGAAACCACAGCCTTGACTTCCTCTCATGCACATGTAGGCACAGAAACGATTTCTGCAAAACTTGTTGCAGCAGTCCTTCAAAATCTCCCAGCACAGCCTCTCTTGTCTGGGTTACACAAAGCACTAGAAGTAATTTGTCTCTCCTGAGGTCAGGCTAGTCTGTGACTGCAGATGGGAAGGACGTCTATATTTGAATGGGCCATCCTTACCTAATAAAAAATCATTACGCTTTGTCAAAGTCATCCCAAATGCTGTCTTCTTCAAGAAGCAGAATTAACTAATTGGCTTCAATCTGAGCTTTGAAATGCGTTGAGATTGGTAAGAAGAAGAAATGTTGGACCACTGAACCCTTCACACTTTCCAGACTTGTCTTTTAGCTAACATAAATTAGAGCAGTCCTGTTGTCAGAACTGTGCCAATTTACCTGGACTCATAGTATTTTCACTTTGTTGTTTTCCTTTTATATCTATTTTTGGCAGCTGGATTTGCTCTCCTATTGTTGTAAGTACCTCTGGTGCCACATTGTGTATTCTTAGCCCAGCAGTACTGAAACACTCCCCTACTGTTACACCGTACAAAGGAACAGTACATTTCTGTCCTGCTTTTCTTTCAACAATGCGATCCTGTTACATTCAAGAGGTTATGTGGGCTCCCTCTGGTGGCTAATTGTCCTTAATCATCTCAGAGCTGCTTTCCCAGAGAACCTGTCATAGTGAATGAAGTTATAACTTTGGCAGAGAAAGATGAGGATACTTTAATTAAGTAGGAAGGGAAGAAATGAACACAAAAAGCAGTCTAGGTGTTCCCTGAATCCTGGAGACAGGGGGATTCTATTCCTTTGTGCTCAGACTTAACCTAACCTCCGTTAATGTGGGGAAAACTGTGCTGAAAAGCTGGCAGGGTAACTTACTAAGGAAAACGTCTAGATGAAGGACTCCAGCTGTGTAGTCAGACTTGGCCATCTAGTAGGCCCCTCTAAAGAAAGCTTGACTGAAGCAGGATGTTGCATTGAAGTAGAGCATACTAAGATATTATCTCATTGAAATTAGCGCAGTCCCCCCATGATCAAAAGATTGGTTCAAGAATTTGGATTTATTCACAAATCTATCCAGATGCTCCATTCCAGCCTTCAGACTGCTGCAGAAAGATGGGCAACAGTAAAATGTATGTGGTACAAGATGATATGGACAATGGCATAAAGGTATCAGTGTTTGTGTCTGGCTGCAGCAGCTAAACACATTTCTTCATCCCAGTCCTTGCAAGTGATGTGCAGTCAGAGCACCATGACGCTACCTCAGTCATCACTTGCTCTACAGTGCAGGCAACTGGGAGCCCTTCTTGGTGGGCTGGAAATCCTTTTGTGGTCCCATACTGTGTCATGTCATAAAAAGAAACAGTTTAGAGACTGAGAAGATGATGTTAGTCACATTTGTCTCTTTTCCCTTCCCCATAAGCCAAACTCTCTGAGTTACCAAAGAAAAGGCTATAAGGAAGCATAGCAATAACCATCAAATTACTCTGATGTGACCAGAAGGAGAATTTGACCCTAAAGATAGCAAAAGAGATTAAATATATGTAGACATAGTCATACAATCACACACACCCAAACATAATCTTCTCATTTCTTATATATTTGGGTATGAAACAAACACTGTGTAAATATCTTCTGTACATTGAAATACAAAATGTACAAATGTAAGGATTACTTTGTTATATTAGCTATTGATTTTTAAGATTTTTAACATGGATAAAAAAATGATTCAAGAAAAAACATCAGGTCCAACACAGCCATTGGCATGACTAATTACTTTTCTAGTAATATTTACTTATTTTTCCACCAACACCAGACTTTTTACCTAGCTGACTTCATCTTTCTCTGACTTCCCAGCTTTTGCTCAGCTCTAGGTCTTAGTGCTCTATTTTTAGAATGGCTATTTTCTTAGAGAAGAAGTAGGCACTTGAAAGGCCTACTGCTGCATTTCAACACAAAACTTTGCTGGCAGGGTCAGCAGGTGAGGTGAAGTCTACAGCCTTCAAAGTCGACCTGCAACACAAGGTACACTGTGGAAATGCAAGAGGTCAGAGTTCATACTTGGAAAATCAAAAGCAGGGTAGCCAAGGAGCTGGTGATTTTATCACATGGATGCCAGTTAAGACTAAAGAAGCTCAAGACGGCTCTGACTTGAGTTAGACAGTAATAGTTTTCAGGGATTCTTGACGGCTGAAGATCAATAAATGGCAGAGTAGTGAGGACATCCTCTATCTGTTCCTGCTGTTTGCATGGGAGTATTAAGTCGTGCAAGTGACGGTTTGGTGCCTGCTTGATAATGGCTTAAAGCTTCTCTGTGCTGTGATTTCACAAGGCACGATGTTGTGCTCTCTCCCTTCATACTGCCTGTTCTTAAAACATGTAAGAGCTGCCATAACCTTGGTTTGACCAAAGTGTCTATCTTTAGCTACTGCCTGAAGAGGCAGTGCTGTGTATGGGTGGCTGTTTGTGTTGTGCTCTCCCAGCTTCCAGTTGCTCAGGCATTTCTGACTTTAGCTGCTCTTAGCAGCCACTAAGGATGTAGTCTTCATGAATTTACCACTGTTCTTGTTTTTAATCTCCTGATCTGGTTAGCCTTCACCATATTCCATTGCAAAGAGTTCCACAGCTTGGCTGTGCTTTTTCTAAATGTACATTATTTGGTTTCATTCAAAAATCAAACCATACAAAGTGAGGCAACCAGTTATGATAATAGTTTGCAGAGTCAAATTCATTCTCCTATGAGTAAACCACTGTGTAAATCATAGATTTCGATACACTCTTTAAGGTAAATGATCCATATTATTAAATTTTGATGAGTTTGTAACAAGTAAACAGATAGCCCTCTGGTACCAGGTTGCAAATTTTTAAGTGAAAAAATCTCAGGTACTTTCACTCGCTGAAGTAATTCCATTGAAAACAATGCTATAGAATAGCTGTGAGAAAGAAAATAGAGTATGTACTTATGTATCTTCTATATTTTATACTGCTCCATGTCTCCAGTCAGTATTTATACAAAGGCGACAATACCTTTTACTGCACCTTATAAAATCTATATCTCCACATCTTTTTCCTCTGTAGCTGTCAAAGAATTTGTGAGATTACTTTGTTAAATGAGTAATATTTTTCTGCCTTTATGGACAGGCTTGAATTTATTGGGAGAGTAGAGAGGGCACCAAAACAAACAGAGCTTTATTTTCCCACCCAAATACATTGAGAAAGTCTTCTGTTTCTCTGTTGCAATGCCAAGAACTACTGAATCTGTGTTGTTGTGCAAGTTTCCCAACAGATTTAGAAATGTGTGCTGGAAGCTGGAGCAAAGATAGCACCAGAGATCATGCAGTTTTCTCCTCTTTTGCCCCTCACCGTAAGCCTCTCCAATTGTTGCATCATTATGGAGGGAGGAAGGGAGAAAGGGAAGGACAGATCCTTATTCCTTACATATGCTCACACTGGAACTGCAACCATGACACGCTACAAAAACAAAATGTTAGGGGGTTTGTGTGGCTATTTTTTTCCCCACAGCTTATAAGTCACACATTGTAGCAGCCCTGGGAATTGAGTCTGTGTCTTCCAACTACACATCTCTGCTTTAATCAGAAGAATTTGTTTTGTTTCCTCAAGGCTCTCAGTTTTCTAGGCTTCAATAATACATGAAAATTTACATGAAATCTCAGTGGGACCACTGATCTAACACTATGAAAAACTGAACCTCTTTTCCATATGTCTCTCTAGTAGATGTTTTGGAGTCTAGTCTCTAACTGCAGAGACTTGAATTGCAAGCATAAATCCTGTACTGTTACATATCAGGCAAGCTGCTCACCCCTTTTGATTCGGTTCAGATATTTAAGCTCTGAGACACCTGAGCATGCCATGTGTAAAGACAAGCAGCTGCCAAAGTGTTCTGCCAGGTCAGACCTTGGCAGCATTCAAGGATCAACCAACATGTTTCCATATAGTCACCTTAGGTCTGACAGCCTTTGACTCTACTAGTCATGGCAATGGGAACCCTTATAAATGCCTATAAATATCTTCAGGGTGGGTGTCAGGAGCACGGGGCCAAACTCTTTTCAGTGGTGCCCAGCGACAGGACAAGGGGCAATGGGCACATACTGAGGCATAGAAAGTTCTGTCTGAACATGAGGAAGAACTTCTTCCCTCTGAGGGTGACGGAGGCCTGGAACTGGCTGCCCAGGGAGGTTGTGGAGTCTCCTTCTCAGGAGATAGCCAACACCTGCCTGGACAAGGTCCTCTGCAGCCTGCTGTAGGAGACCCTGCTTTCGCAGGGGGATTGGACTAGATGACCCACAGAGGTCCCTTCCAAACCCTACCATTCTGTGATTCTGTGATTCTGTAACCCAGTCTTCCACTTGTGGTTGGTCAGTGGCTGGACTGATTGATTACAAGACTATCACGCTACTACTCTTCTCTTTCTCCTTGGAGAGACACATGTGATCAGAAACTTTCTGGTGGGAAGATTACTTTGCTCTTAATCTTATTCTTACTAATAATTTTATTTATGAAATGCATTCCTGGCAAGTTGTAACTGAAAAATATGGTGCAATGGAAAGTAGTTCAGACTGATAAGGTAGCTTTGAATGCAAAAGTATGTTAGAAAGACAGAGCATAGTCAAAACCCTGCTTAAATACAAGTCAGGAACCTCTGGAAGCACTGAGAGGCAAGAAAAAGAATAGCTTGGAAGCTCTGAGGACTGAGGCCAATGATTAGCTAACTTTATTTCAGAAACAGTAAGACATGAGGCCAATTATGCAGCAAGGCTCTAGGACCTGCACACAGAGAAAATGAGCATTCTGATATGCACCTTGCTGTTATGTCAATAATGCTAAAAGAAATTCAAATTTTTTAAAAAAATGAAAAATTTCACAATTTCTGTTTCATTTGCTGTTGAACTGAGTGTAGCAAGGATTTTACCTTTTAGAGTAACGCATTTAGTAGATCCGTATTAAGATTATGATACTTGTTCTCTGTGAAATTTGTGGCCATGCAAATATAGTTATTGGTTATGCATTAAGCGCTTTCTGCCAATGTTAGCTTCAAATCAAGGACAATTTGGTAGTTTGTACACAAACATGCATGTGAATACTCCAGGATTCAGGCTGAATTGCTGGTATAGTGCTGCCTGCACTGTTGCTTGTCAATGTGGATTTTTCATAGCAAATGTGATGGAAAGGAGTGTAAATGTCAAAGCACAGACTGAAATTAGTTTCAATTAAAAACATATTTCAAAAAGTATCACTGTGGTTTGTATCAATTCGTATGTCTATCAAAAAATAAATTGATGAAATACAGGTGTTGTAACTTTGAACTGCAGTTTGAATTGATTTTCTATTTTTTTTTTCAGCCACACCATCTGATACGAAAATAGATACCTGAACCAAATGAAGAGGTTAATTTCTGTTTATCCATTTTTAAGATGTTTAAATTGACTTATGCAGGGTATTCAGCATTTAAAGGCAGTTCATGCTCTCTGTATCTGCATACATACACAAAATTAAAGATCTCCTCGTATTCATTTCAACTTTGCCATGAACTAGTTGGTCCCATTACAAGCCTTTTCACACCGTTAGAGATGTCATATGTTAAAAGTAAACCTTTTCCTTTAGTGCTTTCTGATTCAGAGCTTGTGTGGATGTCTGCTCTGTAAGACTGAGATTTTAAAGGAAAATCACATTCAAAGAGGGAAACTTACTTCTGCAAAATCTGTGTCTGAGACAGAAGATCTGAGTTTAGGTTCAAATTCAAGGAAAAATGGTATAAAGCTGCCTAAGACATTAAGATGTATCACTAGAATTGCCATTTGTTAGGTAAGTTAATGGGTAAGCTGGCCCTTGCTCTGCTGCCTCATACTCAGCAGAACTTGAGGAAATGTTGCCTTTTGAGATCAGTGGTGGAAAATAAGCCAACACGTGGCAGTAATATTAACATAAAAACCTGGTCACAATTATCCCTAATTTAATTTTTATTTTAATACTTTAAATGTTTTTATCTTGATAAGATGTAAACAAATATATCCCTCTTTCTTCTCTGGAAAAAGACATATTTTCTCTTCAAGTCGATATGTATATGAATGAAGATTTGGGCCTATGAACCCCTTTTGAATGGATGACGACTACAGTACCAGGAGATCTCTAGAATGAATATGTGCAAAGAGATCAGAATATATTTCACATCTCATTATTTGAGACTTCTTTCCATTAGCATCTGATTTCTCACAGTTTTGAGTATGTGAAACCACACTTTGAGTACCTTGGCTTTTTTTTTTCAAATGGAGATCAGATTTCATATTCACACAGGCATATGTTATTCGACATAAAATACGTGGAAGTTTTTTCTAGGTTCACAATTTTAAGATTTTTTATTATACACTAAGTAATTTGTTTTCTGCTTTGATTTTCCTTTCCAGGAAGAAAATTATTGGAGTTATATACAATGTATTTTTTAACATGACAGTAGAGCCATAGACTCTTGCAAATGCAGGCAGAGACTCAGAAGTGGTCATATTCTTCCTTTCACATATCTATATTAGGTGAGCTGCATTGCTGCCTAATTTCATACAGTGGCCAACTGTTCTGGCTGTTCAGGCTTAAAACTGACTGTTCATTAAAAACATTTTCATTTTCATTTGGTTTCAGGAGTATGTTTAAAATCTGTATCTGTTTTAAACAGTAGACAAAAATGTCTAATGCAGTTTGTTAGCTGAGGATTTGTCTGACAGTGCCCAACACATGACACTTCTGAAATCATCCAAGCAAATTTTTGCTGGAAAGGATACTGATCTGGAAAGCCTGTTTTCTTTTAAGCTGCAAATTATCTAGATCCATAAAACTAGATAACCTGTTTTACATACAGAGTAGAACCACACTATTACCAAAGAAGAAACGATCTTGAGAAGCTCACAGTATTGCTTCAAACTACTTGTGTTTCAATGGATATACAAAGTTAGACAGGCCAGCCTTGATCAGTGACGGTGTGAAATAAGCGCATAAAAGATTACGGAAACCTCTCTTCTTTGGTCTTTTTTGGAGGTGAACATTGACAACCCATGATCTAGCCATGGTATATTTGGTGAAGGAAGTCCCAGCTGTTGATATTTTTGTTTGTAGCTTGCAATGGAACAGGGTTGTGGATGAATGTCACAAGGTATTAAAAGTGATGGAGAAGTAGGTTTTGCCTTCTTGGTTGTAGGTTCAAACTTGAAAAAAGTCTTGAAATAAAATCTTAAAAACCAGAAATACAACAAAAAAAGTGCTCTAAATTTGCATTTTAATTCAATTCATAATTTCTAATCCAACACCAGAGCCCCAGGGAAAGAATCAGGCCCCAATACCACACTGACATTGGCAGGAAGAGAGAAAGTAGAGTACTATTCAACGAAACTTATTTAGCATAATTCAGAAGGTCGCTGATGAAGAAGAGAACAGGGTGTTTATCTGTTCCTTGACCGTTTATTTACTGAGTATTAGAAATGGTATATAACAGCTTTTGATTCCCCACATGTTATGCACTCCCATACTGATAAACGATGTGACATTTGGAGCTGATACTGAGTCCTTCATAATATAGCAGACCTTTGAGTTCTTGGGGCAGCGTTCTTCCAAGAGTCTCTTTGATTATCTTCCTATCACTGTCTACGTTGACTGAGCTGCAAATGTTATTGCTAGTCATAAAATTATCCAACCACAATGTCTGTCTACATGACCTGCAGTGGTTGTGAATGCCACAAATTGATTATGGGCTGTGTAAAGAAGACTTATCCTTTCATTCCTTCCAACTTTATTGCCCTTAATTTAATTAAGGGTTGCCGCATGCTACAGGTTAAAAAGAGAGGCTAATATGTTCCTATTGTATAGCTTCAAATTCAGAGCGTGTCCGACAAGTCTGCTTTCACTCCTAAACTTTTCAGGCAAAATACTGCTGGCTATTTAATCTCTTTCCATATGTATTTAATCTTGTTCCTGATTCTGCCTTGATCTTTCCTCCATGCCCTTCTGCTTCCTGCTTACTCTTCTCATTTCCTGGCTACACTATTCTTATGTCTATAGCCAGTTTTTTCTCTGATATATAAACATATCATCTATACCCAATAAAAATTAGAGATCTGGGTTCAAGTGTATTCTTAATGATACAGACTTTGCTAGATGATTTAATAGTGTTGTTCAGAATTGTTTCCACATCAGGCTCAGTAATAATCCTTGAAATGTTCTTGTTTGTGCTAACAGCATTTACGACATCTGTGTTTTTAAGCACAAAAGAGACAGTAAGGTTTTGTGCATGACTCATGGCCAAACTGAGGAATGTTGACAATATAGGAGTTGCTGTTGCATTTGGTCAGTAGAAGGAGAAAAACAGTGAAACCCAATGATCATATTCATTGGTTGACCCGGCCCCATTGAACAAGACTACTGAATATGGTTATGTCTATATGTGTATGCTGAAAAAATTAATGAGTAGCATTTTCTCCAATGTCAGCACATCAGGTGCCCTGTGGTGAAGAGTTTCATATCACCTTGTCTATGGAAGATGTCACTAAAAACAGGACTGAAGACTCCTGCTTAACAGCACAGATGCAGGAAACTGCTCCTAAGACTTTTCTTCTGCCTAATCGTACCTCTCCCTTTCTCCACCCACTGTGCCAGACTACAACAGCCTATGATATACCTCCTGAAAACCTGTACCTTCAGTACCACTCTCCTTAAGGTATACTTTTACTGGGAGGTGCTCTATAACAGCTAAAATAGAGATTTTCTGTAAAGAGATATTGTTACCTCAGTATCTGCAGTACTCCCACGGTGTTTTCTATTCTCAGGACCAGTGCGAAGGTAATGTTATCCATTCATCACAGATATGAAAGTCTTGAAGGGATCTGCTCTGCCGCAGTATTTTTTAGCATCAGAATATTGCAGCTGCCTACTTACTGGCTTTGCTTTTTTATTTTTTTGTATAAAGTGTGTTTCAGTAGTGAGCAGAATAGAGTGCATTAATATATATTTCACTGCTTTTCCTGTGATTACAGGGAAGCTAAGATGTAATCACTGCGCGTTTTTTACCGACAAATTTTCCCTCTGCGGTTGGCAGCTTGTCACCACTGACGCAGGGGGAAGAGCACCACCTACCGTATCTCCAACGCTTTTTCTCCATCAGAGAGGCACTTCTTAGAGGACTCACGGAGCTGACCTAGTCCAAATATGTATTAGCCTCTAAAGAATACCAAATCTCAGCACAGGGTGATATATGCATAAGCTGTTTAGCAACTAAAAATAGATAAAATGTTCAGTTAAGTGCAGCAGAGTAAATGAGGTCATCTGATTGATAGAAATTTCTAGTCAAGAAGAACTGAAGAATCCTTGCCATATGTCAGGAATAACAGAGGACTCACAAGATGTCACCAGGTAATTGGAAATGCTTTTTCATCCCAGTTTTAAAAGTGTGTTTCAATCAAAACAGAATTAACGAGATCAGACATATACATGTGTGAGTGGTTCATGATGTCTCTCTGGGTGGAATTGTATGTGCAGCCAGTGTTAAATCAGTACAGAACGCTATTGAAATAAAGAAGTACGACACAATATGAAGCTCACTTCATCATCGTGGCTAGTATGAACAACAGTATGTGTGGTTATGTTGAGATGTATCCGCATAGCTGGACTGTACTAATTCCATTGGGTTCATTGGTACTAGAAGATTCCTTATTCAGTAATTACAGCCATCTGTAATTAGACTTCAGTACAACGGAGCTGCATTAGCTGCCTGTTTGTTCTGAAGGTGCAAATTTCAGATATGAACCCTGAACATGAATTAGCTGCCCTCCAGGAAAGTCCTTTCAAAAGCTCTCAGATAAGGAGCCTCTAACATCCTTGCTGAATCCAGCCGGTCTGAGAAGAATCAAAAGAGTGAACAAAACATCTTCAGATTTCAGTTCCCTGGGTCGTCCACTTGGATGCTGGGCATACAAAAATGTCTTCAAGGTAAAGATTGCAATTACAGAGCTAACAAGCCCCAGTGTACCTCCTGTTCAGGGAATGCTGCAAAATTTTAAGTAATACAAGTTCAAAATCAAAGTTATTATCCCATCATTATCCACACTGTAATGTTCCCTTGCCAACAATAAGCCAAGATATTTTAAAAGACTATGCCTAGAGTAATATAAACAGGACACTTTTTATGGGTATATAAAAGCGAAATCCACAGAAAGGAATTAAATAGCAACAGTATTATACACTTGAATCACGCTCTGTCTTTCATAATAATTTCAGAAGTTTATTTCAAAGGTGGTTTGAGGAACAGAAGCTGAGAAGTAACAATGAGACCACTGTGAAATTTAAGTTGAATCTATTGTATTTTTCGTGTAAACTTTTAGAAATTCAAATCAAAAAAGAACCTTCTTAATTATATACAAAATATGCAGATTAAAGATCAGATGCTTGTCTGGACTTACTGGATGAGAATTTTACCCTGTCCATATTTCTACAGGCTGATATTACACACTGGCCCTGATCCCACTTGTCAGAGTTCAGTGTGCTGCTGGAAAACATATATGACACATCTATAGGTAAAGTAACTATGCGAAGATTTTCTGGAGGTACAAGGCTATTCACTTTTTGTTTTTTTTAAACAAATTATTTATTTTGGTGAAGACATAGATTTTGACAGTTAGTAAGGTGGAGTAGTTCAGTCTGGCATGAGGAATGCATATTAGGATGGACAGTAACAGATGACGAAGGATTTCTTAATTTTCAGGGCACTATTTATGAACACTTTGGTCCTGAAGCCTGACAGATGCATTCTTAAGGGAGGAAATAATCAATTATTAATAATAATTGCAATCATGCTAAGAGAGATAGCAACAGAAACAGGATACAAAAAGTGCTGCGCAGGGAGAAACTAAGCCAAAAGGAGGAATATGATATGTGTCTTGATACATGCAATTGCATCCCAACTACATTGTGGAGGTATCCGTGATAAATTGTATTCATCATGTGTTATTGGTTGTTTCTTCAGTCCTCTCTTCACTAACTCATCTCAGCCATGACCACTTTCAACATTTCAAAACCTAAATCAGCTTTCCAGGGCTATGCAGCGAGGTAATATTAGCAGTAAAACCAATACCGACAGCCAAACCCTCAGTTTTCTTTCAGATAAGATGTCAAGAATTGTGGGCTCATCACTGTTTTGAGCTCTCAGGAAAGTACATAATGGACAACAGAAAGTTAGATGCCTTGGTAAGAGTAGTAGTAAACGGAAGGAGTGTTTTCCTGAATTTGAAAGAGGGGAGATTAAGGCTGTTTAGCCATAGTTTAGGGAAATAAAGGTGATTTGGCCTGTTCTTCAGACAAGGGATGTATTGGACAAGAAACAGCTTTTCTGAGATTCTATGGTTTGCTGTCTCTTTTGATCTCAAAGTTGTCCAGTTTAGCTGTAGGAGGCCATAACAGCCATCCTAATCCAGCCAACCTGCACCGCAAAAGCTAAACTGTACCTCTCCTTACTTATTGTGGACTCAGGAAACCAGACCTCAGGCTGCATTTCACAGAGCTCACTTCCCAGCAGTTGGGCTGACTTCAGTACTGTATATGGTTTGTCATACTTCAACCAGCAGCACGTGTTTGGTGCTTGAACTTGTGAATTATTTTGTTGGAACCTTTCAAACACTGATGACAGCATGTTGTATCAGAGGACATACTACTACAGTCTAACTTTCAACTACTGCATAGACAGGGACAAACTCCTGCCACTGCTACAAGTCTGTGCCTTGGCCGCTACAAAGTCTACTCTGATCTCAGCATCTCAGGTCAGAGGAGTTTGCTGCATAGACAGATTTTTTAGTGGAAAAGGTGTTTGAGTCTCTACACCACCCATGAGCAGAGCAGGAAAAATGCCTTAACTGGTCAGGTCAGGGCAAGGATTATGGTGGGAGCTGGTACCAGCTCAGCATTTCAGTTTGCTACTTGGATTAAAGAAGACTGTGAATGAAGTCAGTTTTCTGAATCTAGCTTCATGTGTCAACACTCTTACCTTGAAAACTTATGACTTGTTTCTGTTGAACTTGGTTTACTTTCAAATGAGGTTCAGCTGAATCAGTAAAATGGATGGTGAGCCCTGGGGAGAGACCCCTGGCTCCATTTGGCAGGTGGGAAAAGCCTTGTTCTTTGGCTGCATATGTAGGAAAGACCACTCCTGATCCATGCATCCCATCTGCAAGTGGCAGTAGCAGTGAGCACAGCTTCCCAGATCTCTACAGTAACTGAAGGACAGTAAGGTTATTTTTCAGCCTGCTTAGCAGTCTCCTATCTTGGACAGTTATTCACATGCTTATGTCAAGAACCTGCTCTGTAATATGCCTGCGATCTGAGTAATCTGCCTTTGGCTTGAAAAAATATTTTACATATGGAGCTAGTACTGAATATCTGAGTAGTGCTTTTATGACTTTAAGGGACTAATCACTTTGTTAAAGATAAGCACGTGGCTTAATGCTTTGCTGGTGTAGGGCCATAACATTCAATAGACTGCAGAATAATTTTAAAATAAAATTAAAAGAAATTTCATCCATAGAATATGTGTCTAAATACACTAGAAATAACACTAGAAATATAACATAACACTAGAAATAGATCCAGACCAAAATGCTGTGTCTCAATAACTTTCAGAGATGTTTGAATGGGTTGTTGCATTAATTTGGCAGAAATTAAACCCCCTTGTGTTCTAACTCTCTTTGCCGGAGTGAGAGGCTAGGTGCGGCTAGGTATAAATTCGGAGTGATGTCCAATTTACCACTACCAGTCCAATTGAGTTTAATATGTACATTGAACTACCATGATTCTGGATACACTAATAGTTGTCTGCACCTTCAGTCCAGTCGTGCTCATGAACTAGCACAGCCGCATTTGGTCGCGTTCAGTGAGAAACTGTGACAACTGGCTACTTAAACAGTGCAGTTTTATCTGTGCAACAGGTATAGAGGTTTTTTGCATTGCCGGTGAGAGTGACTGTCTGCAAGAAAGCACGTGCAAATATAAAACGCGTGAAAAGGTTATAAATAATACAGTCTGGCTATAACATTAGGGAGTAACTCTGTAGAGAGATTTCTAAGATTCCCAAGAAAAGCGTTTAGTATAAGTCTCACCCAAGGCGTCCCAAGGGGGGGAGAAGCAAAGCTCAGCCCGTCGGCCAATCCCAGTAGTCAGAGGCAGTCCGAGGTGGAGTTTCCCGGACTTGCTCACAGTGTTATCTTCTTCTTCTCTGAAAATCCCCTATTTCCCTGGTTATTTTTATATCCTTTCTACATTTAAGGTGCAGTTTGAGTGACTGTAGTCATACATATCTTTTATCATCATTGGTGTAAAATTCTCTCGCTTCATGTTTAAAGGTATAGTTTACAAAAAATCGAGGACGCAGACTTGAAGAGGAGTGGTCACACCTCGGAGGCGGGTAGCCTTAGGGATGGAGGTGTGTTTTGGTATTAAAATGATATTAAAATGATATTAAAATGATATTAAAATGAGCAAAGTTCACAAGAGGATAGCACTTTGGCTAAGTTTCGAAAACCTGTTGGCTCAGGGGGCCAGATGAGCTGCTTATCAGTTCTAGAGAACCATTTCTTCCCGCTTTATCATCATGGAGCGTGGTCACGGAATCTTCACTCCGCTCCATCCTCTATGGTACGTTGCAGGGCGTTGCTGTGTGAGTGGATTCCTCGCATGCCTGCTGCAGCTGTGTCCCATCCTGAGAGCTCCTTTTGATTTTATGCTTTTCCTCAATGGGTGAACAATGCTACGTTTTTCATATAAACGTTAATTTTCAGATGTAAAACCTTAATTTTACTAATAATTCCACACAGGTGGATGCAAATTAAACAAGAAAGCGTAGTGGTAGTTACAAAACCAAAAAGTTTGCATTTCTATAACTTGAAGCATAAGCACAATTCACAACAGGTTTTTGAGTTAAGGACTTATAAACACAGATCAGCTTCTCATCCATGTGAAAGCAACTCATGTAACATATTTATAACTTCTGAACATTATTTATTCCATGTTTGCAAGCCCCACCTATATCCAGGTATTTCGTCTGGATATAGGAAATGGGGGGAAATGTATTTACATTGCAGAGGAGAGTCTGTCACATCTCTTTAACACTTTTCGTTTTATTAGTAAAGGAATAAATATTGTTTCAAGTAATTTTCAACTATGAAATTCTGATATTGTTGAGCTTTGAACACTGAATAACTCCAACCCAGAAAACTAGTTTTCTGTGGAATTGAACTCCATTATCTTTAGTATAGGAGGCTGCCACACCTTCATCTGAGGAAAGAACGGTATTTTTTTCATTGTTGCCATTTAGCAATGTTTTAATATAGAACATGCTTTTTCTATTGATCTTTAGTTCTCAGATAGGATATGTAATTTATTGCATGCAGCATATTGATCTCTCTGCTTTGAGAAATTACTCGTGGCAGAAGTATCCAGCATAACTTGATTTGATTCCAAAACAAAAAAAGATAAATCATTGCAGTCTTGCCCTCCTTTCTTGTTGTCCCACTCAAATGACAATTTACAGTCAAGTCTTAATTATTCCAGTCACTCAATTCCCCACAATAATTATACATATAAATAAACATATATATTATATATATATACACATATATAAATAATGCAGTGGTAAGAGGAAAAGTATAGAAGCAAAGTTATTTGTTTGAATTAGGCAGATATCTAGACCACTTAGATTGGCTTTCCTAAATCTTATGCCAGCTGCCATTAGGAAACAAATGAACAGAAGAGGCCAAGCACTTAGCATAACTTGAAAAGCCAAACAAAATTGTAAGTGAAAAGGAAATGGAACTGCTATAAGACACGTATTAAGGAAATGTACTTTAGCAGCCCCAAGGGCCAACTTTCCCACAACAAGCACACTCCCACAAACCAGCAGCAGCAACCACAAACAAAATGAAGCAAAACCCAAGCCCCACAACTTCCCACAGATGGCAAGTTAGTCGTTATATTGAAATGTGCAGTTTCTACAAACTGCAGGCGCCACAGAATAAGAAGCCCATAAAATCACAACAGCATAACATTTATGCAGTTCCACAATTATAAATAATCTTAGCAAGTTCATTTGTTTCATTCAGTGTTGTAGCAATGTAATCAGTCAATAGGAGAATACTTACACAGATTTTTTTAGACAAAGGAGACAGAGGACAATCCAGCTCTTATTGTCTAATAAAGATTTTTCAGAAAAATATTATGAGAATTCAAATATATTTTCATGCTACCTTCTACAACACAATTATGATTCAGGAAAAACTAAGAGAACTAGAAGAAGATGTTTCCTGATATAGATATATTTTTAAAATGAATAAACTCTGAAAGTTTAAGTAAGAGTAAGGGCACATTTATTAAGGTAGTTACATATTTATTTGTGATAAGTGTTTTATACGCATGCACAAATACTGAAGAGATGAACAAAAGACCTTAAAAAACCTCATTATGTTGCAATCTTACGCAACAGTAGAAAATCTTCCATCCCATTCCATCTGCTTTTAGGCTTTCTCATCTTTGGTCACCTTTGTAGACCTTTTCTTTAGTCACCTTTGCAGACTATTTGCAAAATGGCCTACCAAGAAACGACCCTGTACTACCATGTTCTGTTACTGACCTCTGAAAGTCAAGACCATTATCCTTGACTTTCCCTAATCTATAAAAACCGAAGTACCAATGTATTTCTACTTGGTATATTTTATCACATCCAGTACAAGAATTTTATCTGTTTGTCTTAAATAGCCCTATTTGTAACCCTTTCTTGAGTGTTTTTTTTTCCCCAAGAATGAAGACATTTTGGCAAGATGAGGCATTAGCATGACAGAAACAGAGTGTTAGCACCAATAATTATCATTGGACGGTGTTACTTCAGTGACAGCTTTCCACTTCCAAGGAGAACAAACCAACTCTGTGACCAGCTTTTCCATTCTGAAACACGGCCCACACATTTACACCTCTATATGGATGCTGGAGCATGTGAACTGAAAGCCAATCTCAGTTCTACCAAAGAAGACGGAGGTAGCTCCAAAAAACCTTTTGGAAAAGAGGAGCAGGGGGAGATTTTCAACTTCATTGAAAGAAAATGTTTCTTAGTAAAAATGTGAGTAATAGTTTTTTGAATTCTCCTTATATAGAACTAACAGTAGGACAGTGCCTCTATGGAACACCTCTCTTCCTTCGTACTTTCCACCTTACACAAAGGAAAACACTTTCTGGACACTTCATTTTAGCTCCTGTCAAATTTCTTGAATAATTAGGACTGATATCATCAACTTCCACTCTTTGGAGTGTTTGCAACACTGCAATCAAAACACTCTCATATTTTCACTGCAGTGTGGATTTACCACATGTACTCTTTGCCTATTTTCATAGTACATTTATAAAACGGCGGTAGTATATAGGCCAAAAGATATACTTCTGTTCCTTCTATGTGGTTTACAGTACCCATAATTGTGACTTACAAAATTACATGCAAACACACATTTCAGGAGCTTCTAAGAGTACCTTTGAAAAAATGTATATGTCTTAGATTATCATTTAATATATCGACACTAGGATTCATAGACAGAAATATGTGTCGAGTTTTTATATTTTCCCTGTTGGGAGAGTAATATATATAACTAATGCTAATAAATAGAAAAAGGCAAATTACTTGTGTATATGCATTCTTTTAATTGCGTATTTTTACCAGAAATATATAACTTCTTTTTTTGTGTGTCTAAACACCTACATTACTAAGAATAAGTTTGGATAAATCTCAACAGGGGGAAAAGGCATTTTCATAATAACTTTCCACACAGATTGTGCTCCTAGGTTGCTTTAACCCAGATTCTCATGAGCATTTAAGTAGGTAAACTTGCACTGAACTGAATTACTTCCATTATAGTTGAAGTTTGATGTTTTAGATGCTTTTGAAAATACACAGAAAGATCACCTCCACCTATACTATTCACTGGAATTGACAGCAAATGTGATATGCTTACATCTCATGCTTGTAGCCGACTTTGAAGCTGGCTTTATTTGTAAGGCTACACACAATAAAATCACATCAATTGTGCCCTTTATTAAAGACATTGTTTTTATATGGTTGTCCCACTAAAACTTATCAACACTTTAATGAAAGAAAGGAATATGTTGGTTAGTAGACTTTATGTACCCTTTCATAGCCATTTTTCACAGGTGGAGCTATTCTCAGCCATAAGTGAAGACACCTGTTTTAATCCTATTCAGGCTTCAGTTGTTCGGTTTGGCCGGGCAGCCTTTACTGAACCTGAAAATGTTGAGTACTTCATGATTTTGCAGTGCTTAGACAAATTTGCTATTCCAGCAACAACATGGACAGCCAGTGAAGAGCAGTGGGAAGGAGAAATATGGAGTTTGATGCATGCATGTTTTTCTGCCCTATATCACTCTTAATTCTGTCTATTTAAAATTAAATCTGTAGATTTCTAAAGCTGAAAGACACTGGAAATGGGTGCTTAATTTCTTTAAACTGCCTGTAGACGTCCACCTTGGTTTGTTCTTCTCTGGTCAGAATTGCTATATAAAATAAAAATTCAGGATCGCCAAGCTCAGTGTTTTCTCCATTTATAAACAGCCTTTCATGTCTTTTGAATACTGACTTCATTAGGGCAGTTTCTACCTATTTCCTGCTTCTTCTTACTAATAGATGCAGATCTTGTTTTTGTGAAAAAATGATAAATGGCTCTGGCCAAGAGCATTGGACTCTGGTCCTTAGCAGATTTTGGTCTGTTGCCCAGGACTGCAGATTGATTACCTGAGCAGTGCGGAAAACATTCCCAGTTAATACAGTGCATAAAGTTTCACTGCAGCAATAAGATCCACTGCAAATTCACTAATGCACTTTGGAAACATCTTTCTACTGTGGGGGAAGTAACTACTTCTGTCATTATTTTCTATTAACACATTTGGGTTTTGTATAAAAAAAATATTAGCAACTTAAGATCTTCTGAATAATGTTAGAGATTAAGGACAAGTATAGATTAAATTCCCTGACATGGGAGCTGTGAGGATATTTCATCCCTCCAGGGGAAAAAAACAAACAAAAAACACATGCCAGAAACTCCTGTTAATTCATTGCTTAAAAAACATGAATCACACTGTGAAATCTGGCAAATAATTTAAAAAAGAAGGAAGGAAACCTGCCTATCAGCATTTGGGTTAGTACCTTCACTTGGCTCAGAAAGCTGATATTCTGTTTAGGCAGCACTACATTTCAGGAGGTACTTTTTCCCAAATCTGTGCCTGCGATCAGACTTGTGGTATCACTCTGCTATAATGGATTGTGGTTTACATTGAGTAGCACTGTCATCTCCAGGTTGCCTCATCCGTTGGAAATCCTTGTTGATTCCAGTGGGAGTATTGGAAGGATAGCCTGCTAGCACAATAACGTGATCTCTGCCTTGCTGTTTAATCATTTGTTTTATGCTGAAGCTAGACACATTCAGATTCTTTCCAGCTCAATTTGGTGTTTTCTTTTATATGTCTGTTTCTTAACTATATGACTCTGTTTTGATAAAGACTAGTTGTGCTTCCTTAAGATTAACAGAGAAAAACTTTCATACTTGAGATATTTTGGAAATATCAGCTACATAAATAGGAGGATTGAAAGATTAGAAGTTTAGTTACTGCGTTACCTATCTGCAATTCTTTTTCTTTTTTTTTTCCTTTTTAACTGTTATTAATGAAGAATATTAAGGAAACTATACAGTTCTGCTCTGCGGGTAAACTCAGAATATTACTAGTAATATTTTAGTTGGGTATTTCATTGCAGCAAAGACCTTCTATAACAATTAACACATGCTCTAAGGTCTTTATCATTGTATCAATTCTATTGCACTTTTACACTGAGAAACAAAATTGATTCTGGACTTCATCCAGTCCAATTTTCCAGTAACTGGCAAACAGTATGTGTCTTTGAGCTCCAGTGAAAAGTATCTGAAGCAATGCAAGTCATCACTAAGACAAACATTGCCAATGCTCTTCACGTGTTCCAAGAGATAAGATGTTGCTGTTCTGCTTTCTGTTTTATGGACTATTATTAGAACTTGAGTAAGAGGATGCTATTTTTTTGGCATTTTTTTCTTCTTCTTCATCTGAAAGACTTAGAGGAAGCTAAAATTTCTGCAGATGTTGTTGTATTTATAAGCTTCAGCTTAACTGAACAGTACAAATAAACTCCTGCATATCTGAATTCTATCAGTGTTAATGTCTATTAGTGTAGTAGCTACCCCATTACTACCCCTCCATTTTATTTATTTGTTTGTTTCTAAAAATAACACTGAAATGTAGTATAAAAAGCTTTTCAATGAAACGAATTTTTGAAAAATAATCCTTTCCTAAAATGCAGGAACTTTTTAAAACCAAAACATGAGGGGAGAGAGAGGAGTTGATTTTCTAGTGCTAGACCTATTTAAACAATAATTGTGCATGGTAGTTAAGAAAAAAGATAGTAGATCAGCTTCACTCTTCTCTGTTAGGAAGATCATATTTAATACTCACTCTATTTTTAATTGACAAGGTGCTGTAGTGACAATTTTTGGTCTCTGTGCAAGGATATCCTTCTATACAAAAAAACAAGGAACAAATACAGCGGACTATAATCATATTATCATATGTCACTGTATTTTACAGTATGTTTATAATGTGCATAAGATTTTTCTGATTTTGACATCTAATCTCCATTAAAATAAAATGGGAAGTTAAGCACCTATGTGTTTGTAGTTTGGATAATCATGACAATGTTAAACACTTCTTTGTACTCTACACAAATGTTTAGTTTCTCAGGTTTCAAAGTAATTTCTCCCATGCTAAATTTAAGCACATACAGAAATCTTAGTACGTCTGAGCACCAAGTAAGCTATCCACTTTTCAAATGCGCTGAAGACTCTTTGGGATTATTTAAGGAAATTGTAGGTATAATACACTTTGAGAAATACCTACATCTCATCATTACCTCTTGCATCTCATTAGTGTTCCAAACAGATTAAAATAGCATATAAACTATGATTATTGTAATTTTATTTTTTTTTAATAAATTCAGATCACAGGAGACTTCATCAACAGTAAAAGTGGAATGGGGAGATCTGAAAAGATGGATGCTCACGCAAGCCCACATACAATTTGCATAATTTAGCAGGAATGTGAGTGTCATTCACCAGTAAATGAGGTGTGCACTGAGGTGAAAATCATTGTTTCTGATTTAATGGATTTGCATATTCCAAGGGTAACAGCAGCTGCAGATGGATAAATGATTTTTAAGAGTAGCAATAGTGTGAATCATTCTCAGAAAGTAATATGCTTCAACCAGCCTTCTTTTGGCATGCAAGTTCAAAGTCCTCACTTTATATCCAAGGCAGCATCATACAGCTGCAATTCCTCTACATTGTAACAATAGGATCCTTGGTACCTGGTGCTCGTCGAGTTATAGGTTTGTTGACTCCTTTTTCTAAAGAAAGTCAGAAATTTTTGGTGTTTTGACCAGTGTTACATTATCTGAAAATAAATTTTGTCTAACTTGTTTATTTTGCGAGGATATCATACTTGAGATGTTTCACTATTTTGATAGCAGATTTTTGGGTGCTATTTCTGTTCTCAAGGGGTTTGTGAACAACTACGGTGTCATAAAATAAATTCTTTAATTTGCCATTCATTCCTAGGTAAATTTGAAAATTTTCTGTGTAAAAAATCATGTCTAAACATTAATTACCCCTAAAACCCTAATGTCATTCAGTAATATGCAAAAACAGTATTTTATAATTTTGTAATGTTTTCAAACAAATACATCTCAGCTCCTGTGAAAGGTGCTCTGAGGTGGCCTGTCTGACTTTGCATTGTGATAGTGTTAGGTTGTATAAGCGCATCGTCTTCTGCCTGTAGGTGTGGTGGACAAAAGCCTACCACTCTTGAATTCATCCTGCGCTGTCATTGCCACATCCTCTTGAAGACTGCAGCTTTATGGGTTTTTCTGGATGAGCTGCTTCTGTGGTCACTTTCTACCTGCCTGTTTTTTCAGACAAAAAGTGGCAGATTAGCAAAGACCAGCTTTGAGACTGTTTAAATTAGCCTGGCTTGTTTTGTCCAGATAGGAGCAATCACTTGAAAATACTTGAAAGAACAGTAATTTCTGAGAAGTAGGCAGTTATAAAGAACTGAGAATGGGACAGAGATGATATAGCCATTTATCCAATACTGTTTCAACTGGAAGTTGACATGTGTCTCCAGCTTCAGGTTATACGGAATATATATAGAAGTTGGTCTCTTACTAAGGTTCTTGATTTCTCTGTCTTTGAGAGTTTTAGAAAATAAGAGATGCGTTTAGCAGAGATGTATGATCTGAGAAGGCTCTGAAATTTCGTTAAATCCAAGAAGTGAAAGGCATTTGGACCTTGTATGCCAAATAGACACAGGTGAAATTTTGTGCAGAACAGCTTCAGCCAGGACTGGATGAATAACGATTTCACAGAAGGTATTAGGAGAAAACAAAGTGCTGGTGTGGAATTTATTAGGAGATTTCTCATCAAACAAAGCTCTTTCTAGAATGTAGAAACTTTATGGATAAGTCGAGAATTGGCAAAAGTCAAATTGAGATAGATATTGTAAGGTACAGTAAAAATAGACCAAGGAGCAGCAATCCAGGTAAGACGCTAAACGAGTGCTCCTTAGACTTCAGTATAAATAATGATGCTTAACACAGGGAAAAACGTGCAGTAATGGATGGGAAGGATAAAATACAAATGTGGAAAAATAGTGGAAGCAGAACTCAGATAATTAACATTTCTGAAATCAGGGCAAATTTTATAAACATTACCTACCATTTTGGAAGAACTTTGGTACATGAAATCTAGTTTACAACCCTTTTAGGCCAGTCACACACGAAGAGGAAATGGTGTATGTTGTGTTTCTATTTAAGAATCAGTTATGATGAATAAGTGGAAGCGGTCAAAAAAAAGAAAGAGAAGAAAAGTAAATGGAAAAAAAGCTGATCTATTTCAATAACTTTCCCAAGGCTATTAAATACAGACACCCCCTACGCATCAGGGAGTTCCTGACTCACAAATCTTGAGAGGTTAGGGTAACAACCTACAGAAGTACCACTGCTTCCATGTCCTAATTTTATGCTCTTTTCCAGACACCTGCTCAATGGCTGTCAGTGAGAAGGTCATGAGCTACATAGGCTTTTGGTCAGACTTTCTACAAGTGTTCCTTTGTTCTCTTGCAAAATAAGGAAAAGTCTTTATAAAAGTTACATTGGAACAGATTAATCACCTATTTTGCCCTGATGAAATAGCAGATTTCCTAGTTACGAGATCTAATTCACCTGGGTTTTTCAGCTCTTTTAATATTGTAAAGTAAATGGGGAAGTTAAGGAAAAAGTAAAGGGGAAATGGCCATGGATAACATTGAGATAATCTCATGCAGGAGCATCTCATGCATGGACAGAAGACTTCATCAAGCATGGGTCTGGAAGGTAATTTTATTTAATAGGCCCACTGACAAGCTTTGCACATATATAGGAGTAGGCCAGTGAAATTTGATGACAGTAAGGTAGAAAGCTTTATCGCTGCAGAGAGAGATTGGAATATTCTACCAGTAGTCTGACCCTGAGAACTGGAGTCACAGATCTGGGATGAAATGTAATAATGCAGAAAGCAAGGCCGCTCACTTGAGAACTATCAAGAATTTATGCTCTGAATTGGGAGTTCATCAGTACGAAATGACAAAGGCTAAAGATTTGGGTGCATCCATCAATCACTAGGAGCTGCTGAAGGAAACTGTGGTTTTTGGAGGCCCTCAATCAGGGAAGAGAATTCTGCCAGAAACAGGGAAATATTAGTGTCGTCTTGAAAAGCATTAGTAAGGCATTGCCTCGGAACAAAATGTTCAGGTCTCATCACCAATGCTCAAAAGAGATGAGCACAAAATGAAGCAGGCATGCAAAAAAGTCTGGAAATAATCAATGAAATGAAGAAACTACTTCATCAGAGAAAAAAAAAATTTGCTTATTGTCACAGAAGGTGAATTGAAGTGGATATGATCACCCTCTCTGTATAAATATTGTGCTGAAATAAAAGTGAGAAGAGAGATCAGTTAATACAAGAGAAAAGTAAACTAAAAGTTGATTCTTTAAAAAGGAAATAATCCCTTACTATCAATGATGCTAAAATGTAGGTCTACAAAAAATCTAGGTAAGGCAAGGTAGAACTCAATCTCTGATTAAGAAAATTTTAGAACTTTATCACCTGCAATGTCAAAAGCCTTGAGTCAGTTGCTTAAGGAGTATGATCCACAATTGGGTTTCTATGTCAGCAGATGTGTTGGGGCTGGAACAGACGAATATTTGAAGTGAGATTAGCATGGGACAATATTAGCTCTCTGGAAACCTCAAATCCTTTCATAGCAGCTGACTAAAGCTGTTCTGTTAATAACTGCCATTTCTTGTCTTAAATGGCTTAAACTGAACTGTTCCTTACAATTTTCTTGAAAACACAGATAGCCTCTTACTGAGTCTTGGGTAGAAAATGGACAGGAGAGAAGTTAGTGGCCCTTCTCTGCTGATTTGCAGTGTGAGAAGGCCAGAAAGCAAGCAGCTAATATGCACCAACAAAGTATTTTTGTTCACACTTCACTACTACAGTAAGATACAAGGGAAAATTGTGCAGCCCTTTCCCCAAAAAGGTTGTGAGATGACACAGACATGGTCCTGAGAGCTAATCAGATATTTTCATAGGATGACAAAATTCACAAAAAAACTGCAGATAATTCATGAGCAAGAAAAGTGTGCATGAACTTATTTAATAAATTATTTCCTAGAAATAGGTCCTGCTCATATAAACACAGTACAATAAAGTATCTTTTAACTGAAGAAAAGGTACACAGTACACTACCAGTAATTTCCTTACTAAACTCTATCTCAAAATCCCAAGGGTATGCAATTAAGGAGGGGCAGACCCAGCTGAAATGCAACATTAATGCCCAGAGGATTTTAATACACTGTGAATCTGCAATCTGCTTTGTTCTATGAATCATATCTTTAAGCAAGGACTTTTAGATATTGTTTGTTCCAAGGAACTAAGAAGAATGACAGTATTGCTACCTATTGATGAGGCTTTCACAGAATAATTCAGTACAGCGTCATTAGTGAACAGATTTAAGTTTACAAGTATTCTAAATTGCCTCACTTGTTTGTTGTTAAGGTTAGCAGCAAATGTAAGACAGAAAGCAAGTTTTTGCCTCAAGAAAGACGTTATAACTACCACGAGAGCTTTACAACAATTGACTGACTGATATTGACTGAAGCCCTTTATTTATCCAAAGTAGAGGTGCAAGTTTCTTCATCCCAGTCACAAGGGCTGTATATTTTCACAGGTGGATCTTCTCTGGAACAGTACTGCCTTTGAAGCTCTCCTATACAGTTGCATAGGGGATCCAGCATTACACTAAAACATTACATTAGCTAATCCTTTCAGGGAAGTTTTAGGTGTGCTAAGAAGTTGGATGAATGGCTACTACATTTTCCGTAATCATCGAGGTTCTTAATCTTCTATTGAAAACAGGAAAAGAGGACCTGTATAGGACCTTACTTCTTTGATCCCATGTGACACAAGAACCCATATCTCAATTTCTAAAGCAGCTTAGATATCTAAGTTTCTTTAAAAATTTTAAAAATTCTATTTAAAAATAGAGAAATGACATGTTTATAGTCACGCGGGGGGGGAGGGGGCATGAGGGGTGGCATTCTTTTTCTTTGAATTCCAAATAATTTAATAATACTTCTAGGAGGAAAGTGTTTCAGGCTTTGTTTCCAGTCCCATTCTCAGCAGTATTTCTGGGTTTTCATTACTGAAGCATTAATGTATAAGATATTCGAAGACCAGGAATCAGACCCTACGTCTATCCCTATTTCATCTAAACCATCCAGACACAAACCTACAGACCTCCTGTACACTTTTATTTTGGGTTCTTTGTATATAAGCATTCAAAAGTTATAGATGAAATGAATTGTAGATGGAAATTTTAGTATAATCAGTGGTGGAGCTGTACAAGAAGCCTCTGCTCCTAACTTGGAAACCTGGGCAAAGTAAAGTGTCTTTGGTTACTTAAATACATTTAAAAATCTGATGTATAGAAGTCTGAGCTGCCTGAAAGTCGCCAGAGCTGACATTCCAAAGACATTTTAGCATATTTGAGAATGTTAACTCCTAGTCTTAAACCGTCAGTAAGGTTTGAGCCTCTAGGGATCTCAGCTTTGCTGTTACTGGTAAGTTTAAATGAAAGTTAGCAATACAAGTGGTGAAGACTCCAGGCATAGGAAGGTAGATCAGCCTCGCTTTGACCTCTCTGAAGGAACTGACAAAAGACCTTATTCTTTTTCTATTGAAATAAATGCATTTTTTTGACATTGATTGCAGTGGTAATATGATTAAGCCCAAAGGTGCTAATTAGTGTTTATAGGGATAATGATTTTGATGTGGACACAAAGGCAGCTCTTCTGTGTTCGCAGTGCTAATGGGCCTGAAAAGCAAGGAGAGTGCAATAGGAATAAATCTCAAATAATGCCACTCAGAACAAGACTGTCTCTGCTGTGAGTAGGTTCTTCTGATTTTGTTTTTTCTTCTGATTTGTAACACCTGTATTACGAACTTTGTTTAACTGCACTAGCAAAGGGCCATCATAGACGTGCCTTTTCTAGACAGCTGCAGTGTCTTGTCTCTTGGAAAGTGATGACAAAGAACATTATGCCATATGAATTTCACAGTTAATGATAACTCACTTGGGCTTCCTTAAGTACAGCAGGAAACCCTAACATCTGTAGCACAAAGTCCCAGCTATCAGCTGAAACTTCAGTTTTAATAGGCTGCAGTAAGAGTAGCAATACAGAAACACCTTTGATCTGGATTTTAGTGCTATTGCATTTCAGTGCCCAGCCAGATTTGTGGGTGCTCTGTTCAACTTGCAATCTCATTTCAACTGCTTCATGAGAGCCTGTTCTGTTCCTCAATATCTTCTAGCCCTTTTCTTGGCCAGGATCCCACTTGCACAAAATAAATAAAATAGGAAGGGAAGAGGGAACTGAAGCTTATGTGCCTATTTGACTTTGCCCAGTGATTAATAGTGCCATGACACACAGTAGTCTCTGATAAAACACTGGGACCCAAATGAATTTTCTCTTAGTCCTGCATAACACAGAAAGCATCATGACATCATGAAGAAACACAAAGTCCCTATTTGACAGTGTAGGAGGATAATGGGACACCGGCTGCAGGCTGTGGAAGAGTTTTCCGCTTAAAATCCCATTATGGGTAAAGTATGAGGAGGGCAATTGCAGAGTAACAGAGAAGCAGAATGTCATCAGTAATTACGTGTTTAGCATTTTTACATTAAGAGTGCGGAAAGTACCCATAGAAAACTTCTGAGGTGAGGCAAGAGAGTCTGTATCAATTCCTATCAGTGTCCAGGGACCAGATCAGGTGTGGAGCACATGGGGAAGCCCCACTGAGACAGGATTTTCAGTATGCCTACAGAGAGCTGAAAATGATGTATCTGCTCTCTATATTGGCAGCATGGGAAAACCTGGATATTTTTTATTTATTCTCAGCTTTCACAGTTGTGGTTTTAACCACATGCTCTTGAAATAATATGCAGGACTGCATTCAAGCCTAAGTTATATCTTTGTAACCCCACTGAATTCAAGTAATAACTCAAGAGCGAGTATAGACGGATATGGCTTTACCAAATGCTGTCTCCCAGAGAGCTCTATTTCTCAATGGATTTTTTAGTTAGTAAAGTGAAATAAACGTCCAGTAAAATTCTCAGAAAGTTATTCCCTTTGAAGAGTAAAATGAACATTTATAATGGATTAAACAAATAACACTAGCAAGAAAAACAGCAGGTAATTTCAGAGACGTGCCAAAGAAGATAAACCCCTCTATTTAGTCTTAGTATTTTTAAAACAATCTATGTCAGTCAATGTGTCTTATTGTGCTGTTGTGTTATCTTGATGGCTTTGGTATTGTATCTCTGCTGCTACTGCTGTTTTGCCCTCAGGTATTTGCTTACACAAAATATAACTGAACTAAATACAACAGAGCTGAATCAGAGTTAGGAAATATCCACTCATTTTAGAAATATTGGAAGCTGTAATTATAGCCGGGCCTCCAGTGCTTTTTCTTTACATTACAATGATAAGAGCTGTTCCCAGAAGTCTTAGTTGACATAACATTGAAAGGTGTATGCATTTTTGCTGTCTACATTACAAATGGCATTATTTTTAGTGTATTGTTCTGGGTTCAGCTGGGATGGAGTTAATTTCCACAAGAAGTTGGTTGGGCTGACCCAAACAGCCAATCTAATGGGTTATTCTATACCATGTGATGCCATGCTCAGTATTTAAGTGGGGAGCTGGCTGAAGGAGAGTCCTTTACTACTCAGGAGCAAGCTGAGTATCAGGTGGTGAGAACATTTCATGTTGTATATGCTTTTTATCAGTATTACTGATTGTTGTTTTCATCTCCCTTTGCCATTTTGTTAAACTGTTCTCATCCCAACCCATGAGTTTTTTCCTTTTTTCCTTCTGATTCTTCTCCCCATCCCACTGGGGAGGGGGAAGGAGTGAGAGAGTAACTGTGTTGTTATTTGTTGCAAATTAGGCAAAATCATGACATGTATTTATATTATCAAAAAATTTATGTCTCTAGGGTAAGAAAATGCCATAACTTAATTCCTACTATTTACTCCTTTTATTATTTCAGTGACCACTATTAGAATCCATGATGGACCAAGTTTTAGGCAAGCAAATGCTATCAGAAAGACTGTCCTGTGCTGCTCAAATTCTTGTTCAGAATCAGTTAACTTCCTTGAATACAGTGTAGTGGCTTTTGCTCTCTTGGTGCTCTCCCACTGAAGACCAAAGTATTTAAAAATGTACCTCCTATTAATATTACTGGAAGCTGTGTGTTTAAATCTTCCTAGGAATCAATGCGAGAAAAAAACTATCTAATTAGAGCTAATCTATGTTGCTAGAGTAGCAACACTCCAAATATTAGTTAAGTTTTGAGATTTAGGAACAATGTGCAAGTCATCAAGTAAAATACCCAGTTTCATACTGGAGGAGCTTGTGTGCAATGCAGGCCCTAGCCCTGTGGAAAAAGCTTAAAACCTTCCAGTGGAAGTCCCTAAATTAAGGGACTAATCCCTCTGATAAGGAAAGAGCCAATGATGCATTTATTTGGTAAGAGCTAGATCCACACTCTTCTCCAAAATTTGAATATTCTGATAAACACAGCATACAAAGAATTCTAGAAACAAATCTGAGTAGCTTGCTGGTGTGAAAAGAAGCACCTATAGAGAGACAGATAGATGATAGATAGAGCTTGGTAAATAATATTGGAGGTACAGTGACAAAAGGAAGTCCTGTGAGTCCTGAAAAACCACACACTCCGGTTCACTGGCAAATTCTAAGGGTGTTGTTGTAACAGGGTACTGATGGACTGGAGCCTGTCAGTCAGTTATAAACAGTGACTACAAGGTGCTGTGAGTCAAAATACTCTCTTGTTTTCTCATGTTGGGCAACCTCAAGTGAAAACCATGTGAGATTAGCCCAAATCACTTGACCTGACTATGCTTCTGGCAGAATATTGCAAGAATGGTAAATCTCATTTGCCCCCTCCTAGTCCCAAGCCCCAGTGCCTGCTGTACAGGGTAGAGCAGGGCACACATACTCACCAGGTAACAAAAACCTACCTCTGACCAGATTATTCATCTCTTATGACTAGTGTTCTAATGACGAGTCTGAATTAATTCAACTGAGCTACTTATGTGAGTAACTATTCACAAGTTGTCAGTGAAGGCTAAACTACGCAGACTTCAGTTCACCACACATTTGATCAATAGCCATTCGCATACCTGGATCATCTGTCTAATTAAACAAGTTACTTTTGCTAGCTTAAACAGGCTGTAAGGAAAAAAACGCAATACGTAAATGCTGGAATACTGTAGACAGTTTGTCAGGAATTTTGGTTCTCTTTCAGTCTGCTAAGATAATTTTTCTGAGAGCCATATGTAATCTGTCTTTCTCTCTTTCACTTTCTCTCTTTTCCTTCCTGCCTGCCTGCCTTCCTTTTGGAATTCACAGCTGGTAGTTGCAGAAACTGTTTACAAAGAATAAATACCAGGATGCTTAGGTTTTTTCTTCCAAAAGTCTAACTGTTCTGATGGGTTTCGTTGAGTGGTCTTTTAGACATACACTTCTGTATTTTTTTTTTCTGTGTTAATTTGTGCTGTTACTAAACACTGAGCTTACCCAAATTAAGGTAAACCGATCTTCTGAATTTAAGGCATGTTTTAGCAATGCATTAGAGACTGGCTATGTATCTGGTGAAGTTAATTGGATTCTGTCAGCAAAGTAAGGAGAAAAGCCATCTGTTGAATTCATTTCATCACCTGTTCGGAAATTCGTGATCTAACATGACCATTCAGTGAAATGCTCTACCCATCTATAAATTAATACAGACTTAACCTGATACGACAGAAGCACCACCATGCATGAGGGTAACAAAACAGTCATTTCACACCTTTGTGTTCTTTTTAGTTTTCTCACTTGCATTTATTTTGAAGAAAATTATTTCACCAGTCTCAGGTCAACATGAGGATACGCGTTTTCTTTCTTGCTAATAAAATTATCACAAATATTTTAAATTATGTTTTACATTGTTATAATTGCAAATCTGGGTTTTCTGATTGATTTTACTGTGTCTACCATGTAATAAAGGAAGGTTCAACCTATATTTTTCATAAAGAATATTGAAATGAATAAAAGTAACCTTAAAGGATATGTTTTTCTATAAAGTAGAAAAGGCAGCTGCTAAACAAAACAAAAAAAGGGAGAGTTCAAGTTACCTGCAACAATTTGAAGAATAAAAATTTAAGACATCTAAGTTGTGTGAAATGAAACCTACTTAAATCTTTGATATATTTCTTTTCTAGATGCTTTACTTAAAACCCTTCTGTGTCTTTGTCTTGGCTTCTGTAACAAAATTAGTTTAATCCTAAGTCTTCCTTCCGTTCACTTTACTAAGCAAAAAAGTCTACTGTTTGAGCTAGATTTACGCTGCAAAAGGTAGACGGAAAGGCTGCTGTTACTGGCAGCCCGGGCATATAACCCATTTCCCAAACTGATCAACCTTAAAACTAGTTCGTTTTTCTCCCCACCCTATTCCTGTTGGGAAGCTACTCCAACATGTTGTTTTTCTGATCGCTGAAGCTTCCTAATTTCCATTATAAATGCTTTTATGGCCAGTTTATTCCCATTGGTCATTTTTCCAACATAATCTTTTGCACAAATGGCTGGTTTGTCTTAACACAGTTCATCTGCTTACTTTTAGTCCATAGCATAAGACCTTGCATTTTGCTTTCTTGAAAACAAATTTGGTTTCTAAGGACATTGTTTCTCATAATCCTTGTTTTCCTGTATGCTATTTCAATCTCTTTTATCCAACTCTTCAACAGATTTGACTCTCCTTTTCAAAGGTCAATAAACAGCAGCTAACTAAATTCAGAAATATATCCTGTTGTTACACTTTCTTTACTATAAGAAATATTCAAACCCTGATCCATCTTTTGGAAAAGCAGTAGAGTGGATGACTACCTGGAGTCTTTGCTGGACATTTAGCAAATTTTGCAGTGGACGTGTTCCATCTGTTTTCCGTTCAAAATGACACAGACAATAAACATTCCTTCTTCCCCATAGCTCAATCCTTTTAGAATACTGCTTTTAATGAACAGTAGATTAGCCCACTTGGCTTGTGGTAAGTGGGAGAAATCTAGATGGCAGAACCAGATGCAGAGGAGTTTTGCTGAGAATGGTCAGGAAAGGCTCAAAGCTTTTAAAGATTTGTCTATGTCATTTATACTTACCAAAGGGATCATACAGTGGCCACATATTTGATCAGTGTGACCACGAATGTTTTCCTTACTAAGATATGGGAGAAATGTTTTGTCTTTGGATTGCCCCTTCACATCCTCAAAGCAATTACAGGATTTAAGGCAGGGTCTGCACACAGTGTATGCTAGATCAATGCTTTCTATTGATACCATATGTCGATAACAAATGACCCTTGATTCCTATGCTGTTGCATGCTCTTGTGATATATTGAAAGAGTCAGTTTTGCATATGTGATTTCTTAAACTGAACACAGCCTTTGATACCTAAACAAGGAGTCAGCAGTGATATAATATAAGTTGCTATTTGCTTTGAAAAATGGGTGCACGGAAAACATGCTCTCGAGGCTTGCTAGAAGACCATTGGGGAGAAAGTGAACGAAAAAGTGGGGACCACCCTGACAGGTCTGTGATTTATGAATGTTTTGCATGCTTTTGCAGAGCTCATAAAGAAGAAAAGACAAAAGAGGCTGAGCCTGGCAGTTTGGGCTTTGTTCTTGGTAATAAGGTGAAGATGATCAATTTAAATACAATATTCTGTGATCATATTGTCAGCTCAGAATTTGTTTTATTTGTGGCCATTCTGTTGTCAGAACAACACTGTTTTCTGCCAAACTGGCACTGAATTTTACGGCCATATGGAAGGAGATACAATTTCACCTTTTCCAAATGTTTTGCAGAAATTTAAATTGATTTAGCTTGGGATTTGGGGGATTGTTTGTTTGTTTGTTTGGGAAGGGTGTTTTTTGACTTAAACCTCAGTATTTGAACAGCATGAGCAGAAACTGAAATCAAGATGATAGCATCTATTTCATTGAGATAAGATGGCAAGCACTTTAACCACCACTGTTTATTAGGATTCTGAAAGGTTGATTGGGAAAACTGTGCATGTATTAATGACATTGTTAGCTACAGTGAATTTCTTGAGATGAAGAATTGTTCTAGCTTGAAAGTTGACAATTCGTGTTTTGAGTGTGGAAGCCAAAAGTAGAGTTGGCACGCTGGATTTGAATAATGCGGGTATCATGTCTTATATTACTATTAAAGCTCTGCTGTTTTTTTTTGGTGTTCCAGTAAATCAGAAGGCAACTTCATAAGTTCCTCAACAGGCATTTTATGGCATATAATCAGACGTCCAGTATGAACTCCTTTTGGCAAACCCTAAGAAGGTCTTTTCTCATCTTCACAAACACCTAGGTTCTACCAGATGATAACACTGAAACTAATTCCATTTCATGCCTATGTTGAAACTAAAGATGTGCTGACAAACAACTTGTATGAGTTTGCTTTTGTGTCTCCAACACTGCAAAAGCACCTTGTTGCAGTTTAGATTTTCTAACTAATGTGGAAGCCACTATAAATTTTCATCTTACAAATGTCTTCTTTTTGCCTAAATTAAATATTTTTCTGGTCCAAGGCAGGACAATAAAAGGTACAGAGCCAGGCCTGCTTGAAAAGATGCAAACAGACTATACCAGATAAATACTGGGTAACAGGATAACTGATTTTTCAGGACAGAGAACAGAGATTTCACTATCTCCTCTCCTTTTGATTTTGTTCTACTTGTTACAGAATTGCCCAAGAAATGTCACTGCACACTTAGAATAGAAAAGGCCAAAACGCTGAGTAATTTTTTAAAAGTATTATTCAGTATTTGCTAAGGAGAGCATAAGTTAGGGTGTGTGGTTCAAACCATCTGTTTTTAAAGATCAGCCACAGATTTGGAATAAGAGAAAAGAAAAAGAGAAAAAGAAGAGATATTTTTAACTGATCCCAAGGCAGTCTGGAATGGCACATCCATTGAATTAAATTCAGACAGTGAGACTGGGTACAGTTTTGAATGTTGGAACAGAGTGAAAGAAGTGAAGTGAAAAATAAGTGGTGTAAATCTTCTTCCTTAGCCTTTCTGCATAAAGGGGAAATACTACTGTGTTCAAGATGGCCTATCTCGTAACACTGAGTGCACAAAGCAGTCACAGGAATATGAACTGAATTACGGCTCAGAGCAGTAAACAACTGAATGGCTGAAAGATGAGAAATGCTCAAACTCTGAGAAAGCTTTGCGAGTTGCTGTGTGGGATGAGAGAATTTTAATTACATCTATACTGGACAATACTCTTGAGACTAATTATTCAACAGTATCAGCAAAGTCCAATCAAATTTGGAAAGGGTAAAGCTTCCAACATGAAAATTCTTGTCTGTATGTTAAATTTGGAGACCAGTGACGTGACAAATATGATGAGTGCCAAATGAGGATTGACAGAAGTGCATCAGTATTACAAAATGCATAGTGTTGAAGAGACGGTGGTAGAAGAATGAAGAGTTTATTTTCTCCAATGAAATGCTTGTTCTCACTGTGCTATGGTGATTCTGCGTACAATATTTCCCCTGTTATTATTTCGATGGATAACTTGTTTCAGGAAGACATGATGCAGAGTTATCCATGTACTTGAAGAAGTGGAGGGAGGAAAAGATGTGTCTCATGACAGAAATACCAATTGGCTGAAGTTAGAAATCAACATGTGGAAATAACAGGTGTTAAACATGTTATTAACTTCGTATTTTGTAATAGATTTTGGTCACCAAAACAGTGGACTATACTCCTGCGCCAAGAGAAACCTTTTAAAAAGTAGCATTCGGGTTGTTACATCAAGTCACTACTTGGGAAACCATGGCAGGCATCTTGTAAATGCTGGGAATAATAGCTAAATACCTCAAAGGAAAATACATATTGCATATTATTGGTGGTCATTTGGGTAAAAAGAAAAAATGGAAATATCTAAAAACTGAGCTGAGAAAGTCTGCTTGAATGTCAGAGATGAAAGATTTCATTTTGACCATTTGGTCTCCATTAAATGGGCCTGCTGAGCTCATTAGAAGATAAAGAATTATCTGCTTTTATCACATACTGAAATTCTGACCTTAAAATAACCTTTGAAAGCAGTATTCTCCTTTGCCCATAGGGGAAAAGAAATTTGAAAGGATATGCTATGCTTAGTATGACCAGACAACTTTACCACCACACGATATATTTTTAAGATCTGTCAGAGAGTCACATATTTTTAAATTTTAATTTATATTTATTGATGTAGAAGTACACTAGTGCTTGATAATATAAATGTTTCAAAGTTTGTTAAAGAGTTATTATTTTGAAGGGTCTAAGAGCCATCTATGGTTGACAGGATAACATAAGGAAAAAAGTAGCCAAGACAGAGCATTTAAATCCTAGAGATATTGCAGAGGATTAGTCATTAACATGTATTATAAAGGCTTTTTCTTTGAAACACTAAAACAGAGTCTTGGCCTGGGTGCAGAAAGGCCAGTTCGCTGCTTCCCCTGTTTGCTCTTACTTTAGATTTTGCCTTTGCTTTCGTATAGACCCTGTTCTTCCTGCCTAGCACACAAGATCTTTAAAATGATGTGTTTTTCAGTTTTTATTAAAAACATTCTTTTTTCTACAAACTGGAACCAGGGCAGTTACAACACTACTATCAACAAGGTCCAGCTGTAACAGATATTCTGAATGGTATGACTAAAGTTTACCCAGTCAAGAGTTATTTCTTTGTGAATCTGTTTGCTACTGCATACCTATTTCACCACTAAAGCTCACCGCAGGAATAAATTATTTTAATATGTGTGGAACTGTCAAAATAGTGACATGAAGATAACCTTTACAAGTGATTTCTACTTCTTTAAGTCCCTGCCAATTGCCATTCTACTAATTGCTGACAATTTTGTAGTGGGAATTTACTAATTATGCAATGCCCTCATTCCTCTGCATGTCATAATTCTGATCTTATCACCATAATGAATATTTTAGCTTTTTAAACTATGAAATAGGAAGATCCAGAAATAACACCGACTAGTGACTACCTAGCAACCATAAATATGCACATGGCGGTTTGATCTTGTACTAGAATCGTGTATCTAAGATTGCACACATGCCTGTAATTCTATGTATACGAAAGTGTTTGTTGTTCTGACATCTAATGTAGGAAAATTTCTGATAGTAAAAGTAGCCATCTGCTAGTTGTGTATAAAGAAAATCCTTCTACATGAAGATCATTTTTTCCTTCAGCAAAAGGAGTTTTGCTATGCCTAAAACTGTGTTGACTACAGTTAAATAATTTGAATGATAACTTCTAAATACTTTAGAATTTGATCTATAATATTAAGCAATTTTCCAATTTACTTTTAGTAAAACATGAAGTGCAATTAAAAGTCAAGGTATGTCCATCTTCACTGACTGGTGAGAGCCATTTGAATGGAAAAAAGACCTTAGTGCAGCCATTACACAAGGTACTGTTGCACGTAGAATTATTCTGAGATTAACTGATGGAAGAGTGACAGTGTCATTGCAGTTTTTAATCTGAAAAATACCAACATTGTTCTAGTTGGAATATGTCTGATCTTTCCAAACTTCTCCAGTTTGCAGTGAAGCTGCTCCGTTCTGTCTGTGAAATGTAGGAGAAGTGTAGAGGAAGCACCCAATGTGGAACATCATTTTGGCTGCAGCAGTATATATAGGCATCCTGTAAGATCTAATAGAAAAGGTCACAGCATATAGACATTTTAAAATACCACTACCTACCTATCTTCATATCAAGGCTCTGAACATCTTCTTAAATCTGGACCTATTTCTTTATCTAGAAATAAAGACTGAGCAATATTAAATGTAAAGAGTCATTATAAAAAAAAAATGTGTAATCTCAGTGATACTTCTTCTAAATATTTTAATTCCAGATGGATATTTTTTTAATTTTCTTCTTAACCTCTGCATTAACTTTAATGTCCAGAAGATGTTTTCAGACTTTTCCACACACAGTTTTCAGTAAAACATGGTCACTTCTTCCAGAGCATCTCTTCAGACTGTATTGCCTCTTCTAAACTACAGACCAGCATAGCAACAGACTAGGGGCAGGCAGCAAATGGGTGTTCCGTCCATACAAGTTGTCCTATTTCAAGCACAAAAATGTTGACTGCACAGAGCACCAAGCCCGTAAAACATGGTCTGTATAGTGTTAACCTATCTTTTCATGCTTTGCAGTTTTCTAGCACAGATGCATAATGACTGTGGTTTATAGCATCTTTTTCCTTCCTTTCTTGATTTTAGTTATGCATCTGAAGCGGGGGGGTATAAGGTTTTCGAAAGCTGTAGTCTTCCACTAGATCCTGCCACTGAGAGTACTATGACTGACAACCCTACAATACAAGATTTAGCTATGTTTTAGTATTCTTATATTGCTACTTCTTTTTGACAATAAAGTTTTAAATCAGTGTGTTTCTTACAGTGATGTGCTGTGCTGCAAGCATGCAAACTAAGAGCCTCACCTTATGAGGTGTATTTTCTTTTGCGAGGTGTCAAACATTTTCAGCTTACATTTTAAGTAGTTATCTCTGTCAGACCAAAGAGATAAAATATATGGGGTTTGTTTGGTTTGTTTTTTTTTTCCCAAGGTGCTGAGAATATACATGTTCTTATTTCAGTTTGATTCAAATTCTGCATGCTTTTCACCTCTTAAAACATTAAAATGGATTTGAATGTTTGGCCATCAGAAGTAGCAGCACACAGAAGGGGGCTGAATTGCAGATCCCAATGATTTTTACTGTTCTCTTAACATGGATGATGGATGATGTAAAACCCAGAAGGAATTCCCTTACCCATAGTGGAGCAGCAATAACAGGAGTGGCTTCAAAATGTCCAAAAGGCCCTCTGGAACATCCTTCAGCAGTACTCCTTGGTGGTCACGCACACCTAATATTGCAAATCATTGCTCTGGGTATAATAATATGCATTCATTTTCCAAATTAATACATGAAACCTCTAACACTACAGTTACATGTTAAAGTCAGAAATCTGTCCCTGTTTCTTTCATGTTAAACTCACCTTTCCAAAGTTCCTCTGGGTCCTAAGAGTGAGTGCTTTGGTATAACTCAAGCAGTATTTGGGGAAGTTAGGTTGACATCCTGAGGTCTCCACTGGGATGAGAGTGACAGTAGGGTTGGGATTTCTTTCCCCTCCTTGCCAAGAGTCACATGATGTTGATGTTGATGGCATTTTGCTCCTCAGTCTTGGATCTGCTTTGGTTGATTTTTATATATTCTGTTAACTTGGTCTGCCTGCATTCTCTTTCTCTTCACTGGTTTTCAGTTTGTCTACTCTCTTGTTATCTCTAAAAATGTGGTTTTAACTGAATAATTCCAAGTTGTACTCCGGTAGCAACCTTTGACTGACCATTGTAATTTGTGTTTCCAGTACCTGACTGTTAGTATCACCATGTGTGTGTACTCTTCCATACCTCATTTTATTCTACAGTCATTCAATGTATGCCAAGTAAATACTTGTTATTGCTATAAATTAAAGCTAGATTAAAATAAATTTGGACAATAGTCTTCTGATAGCTAGATAAATTGCTATCACAGCTGAACAAGAGAACCCTAGACAAGTCCAGAAACCCTGCACTTGTCAGACCACAACAAAACTTGTGGTCTTTAAGAAATAATAACAAAATTGTGTTTTACTGGGCTGCAGTTTTTCTACTTCAGCTCTTTCTGGACTTTATTGCATTCTCTAAGGTTTTGCACAAGAGTTTCGTCCTTCCTTTTTATGTTAGGAACAGCTCATAATGGGAAATCAAGCAGCTTTAGCAAGAGATCTGGGTGGTATCACATACTGCATTTTTAGGACATATGTTTATTCAGAAAACCTGGGATCGATGTAGGAAAACCATCACCTGTACTAATTTTATTTGAACAAAACAGAAATCTAGCATAGCATTGTCACCTTCTATAGCTGAAAACCATAATCCATAACCACACAGACAAACGTGCACATGTGATTTCTTTGATTTGTCTAGAACTTGTTGGTGCAGTCACAGCCTTCATGGTTAGAAGCTGTCCTGATGGAAATTACATGGTAATGAAAAGTGCATGTTATTCTCAGGTGTGTAGTGGGTTACAGTGACTTTTTGCTTGGATTGAACCATAATTGAAGGATGGAGTTACAAGCATGTCCTCAGCTTTTTCCAGTCACTTACTTGATATCTCCCTTTCCATCAGTGCAGCCCTAATGAGTCCTATGTTAAAAGATGTAAAGATCACCTGGCATTTTACACAGAACGTAGGTCCTGCACCTGAGGGTGTGAATCCCAGCAAAAGGCAAGGCATTGTGAAGCTAAGCCTAAGTTTCCTATGGGAATCTCGCCCAATAGAAACAGTGTTCTGGAAAAGACCTGTAGAATGTAATAAGGATTACACAAATCTTAACAACAAGACAAAGCTAGATGGTAGAGGTAGCATTTTTTATTAGACCATCCAATAAAACGTGGAAAAACATACAAAATTTCAGAAGCTCTTCTGAAGGTGTAATTTTATAGTACTTATTCTATAAATCCACAGAAGATCATCTAAGAACATCCTATCTAAAAAGTGCTATTGGCTGGCTTAGAAATTATCCATAGAAAAGTTATCACTCACAGATAAAATCTACATGATTTACTCAAAACTATGACAGCGTAAGCAATAATTAATAATTCTGGATCTGAAAGAACTCAGCATCACCTGTGATGCTTTAATTTTATTTGATTTAATCACACTGTAAGGAAAATATAACAACAATTGTTTTGAAAACAGGGAAACATTTAGTGAACAGCAAATTGCTCCTCAATTATTAAGCTTCCTTTCACACACTCTATCCATGTGAAGTAAGCTAATAACTAGTAAAAGTTACAAACATCAAAATAATACAGTGCAAATAAGTGCCATTATTTGTTCTATTAATTAATTTCTGTGTCTCCCTAAGTTCCATTACAGTTCCATTAATGCTGAAACTTAATAATGGTTATGATGGTGCAATCACAAATATTATTTTCTGTGCTAGTTCTATTTGTAAATACAGGAAGTCTAAGTACAAAGTTTCCTTTCCTTGCCCTTACCTGACCAGAGATGTTGGGCGAGATTAAGCTTTCAATGCTGAACTGCAGAAAATTGAACAGACTAGTCCTAGGTAGAATACCCCCAGCCCATGCACTACACCACAGGGGTAGCAGTGGGTCTGCACTGCCCTTTTTATGCCTGGGTGGAATAATCAAACCCCACAGGTTTAAGAGAAAAAAGAAAATATCATAGCCAGAAAATTACTGGAGAAGTGTGGAAAATAGAGGGGAGCATGCTGTGAAGAAGAGTGGGAAACCAAGCACAAATGAAGAAGCATAGAGATTAAAAATTGACCAGAGAGAATTAGAGGAGATAAATGGGAAGTGTATGAGAGAAGTAGCATAATGCTATCATATTAGACTACATGAGCAGTAAATCCTGTGACATTTTGAATTAAGACCAAATCAGTTATCTTATATTTTTCTAAAATGTCAAGGTGCACCTTAGTTGATAAAGTCAATTGACAAAAAACAATTAATGACTGCAAGTACTACTGTCTTTGCTATGGATATATCTGCTGTGCTACTTTTCTTCTCATTTCAAAGAGGAGACTGCTTAGTTCCTTACTTAAGCATGGGAGTAAGATTTAACCTCGGGAAAAAAAAGGGTATATTGTGGAAATCCTGCCTATGCTAAGGGAGAGTTTTGTCCTACACTTTTTCCTGAAAGCTTTCCTTAGTTATCTATGCTTCTCCTATTATGCACATAGAATTTGAGCCTCTGTTGCACCTGAATTTAGTATGCTACATCCTGACCTTCTAGAAGAGAGATAGCTTCAGAGTCAATGGACTGTGTAATGCCAAAGCCCAGGTGTGATCTCCATTGCCAGTCTTTCCACATACTTTGAAATTCAGGGCCACTACCTCTTGTTGTACTGCAATTTCAAAAAAGTTTTGATTCTGGAAAAAACCCAAGGTATTAATTAATGACTGTATCAACAGTATTATTGACAGAAAACCAAAACAAAATCTAGGTTTACAAAATAGATTAACTGTATAGGACTGCATAAGACAGGCAAATAGATTGTACGATTCTCAGAATTATTTCCTTCTGGTCAATGGAGTAAGACTAACTTTGTATTTGTCCCATTGGATTACAAAAATGAATTGTGGAAATTAGTCCTTTGTTTCAAAACTAGAGATATTTTTATTACTATCCTTGTTTAGAAGAGGAGACTGAATTGTGCAGTAGAATCTGTGAGGTTCTGGTTTAAGAACTTTAAGAAGTTTGGTACTGGCTCTAGATAAAATATGTAGAACTAAATGAACCATGAATAGTGTTCATAAAATAATATCTATGTTTTAGAATTTAATACATATTTCTATCCGGTGCAATGCATAAACAAATATTTAGTGGCTTAAATATGCTCAGCCACATGTTCCTTTAAAATGTGCTGGCATAAATCTTCTGTGTCTTCACCGATTTCCAGGCAGTGTCATTGTCATTTCCATTTAAGTTGGAGACACCTCAAGACAACAGCTTTTAAATTATAAAATTTAGTTTTTAAACTTTGCTTTGAATGCTTCATGAGATCTTGGATATTGTGACAAAAGTAGCTGAGACAGATCAGTAGATCTCAACTGTATTTGTTTTCATTGTCTGCACAGGCCTGGAAACTGAGAAAAAAAATCAGTGAGGGAACTTTCCAGAGAGGTTCTTTGCCTGAGCATACTTGAGTGATACTTATTGTGAGACTAAGATTGGTTGAATTATGTTCATCTTCCTGTGGCTCTGTTTCTGTTAGTGGAATAATGGTGGAAGAGAAATTTTAAAAAAGGAAAGAGAGAAGTTGACACCTGAGCTATGCAAAAATAAAGACAACTCACTTTAAATAAATACAATATAACCCAAGGGGCTGTCGATCATACTGGCCTGATTAAATAAAATTTGCACCTCCTTCTGCCTTGTGAAATCCTCCTATTCTACTTGTGAAAGAGCACTATCCCCCTACCGTACTGCTGAGGAATGCAAAGCAGATATCATCAGGAGGGATCAATGAAGGAAAGAATATTCAAATAGTGAAATATCTATCTTGGATTATATCCTAATTGGATATTACATTAGTCTAAATGTATTTCACTCTCATATTACCTTATTTGAGTCATTAGAGAATAATGAAACCTAATGTCAATTAGTTAAATTCTTGTTATGTTCCATCTAACGGTCATCCGTGAACCATACTGTATAAGAAATAGGCTTTGATGCGTTTCCTAATTAATAAAATAATGCTCTGGGAGGAGGGAGGAAAGGGAAATGCCTTTTCAGATTTCCTGTAATTCTTCATAATTCAAAAGGCTTAGTTGTTTTCTTCTGAATTTGTAATTGAGAATCCATTGTCCCTTGTGAAAGTATATTCAGTACAGTGCATCCAAGTTTCTCTTTTTTTAAAAAAGTAAATAAGATTTTATTCATAGAGGTGAGCAATGGCAAAGAGCTATTACAAGATATCTTCTTGTTAACTGCCAAAAGAGATCCCCTCTGTCCATCTCACCCAAGACAATCTCATGCTTTTCTTGAATCTAGAGATTCAGGACCTACACTTGCCCTTTCCAGACTATTTCTAAATTTGTCCATTCTAAGTTTGATCTTAGGTAAACTACATTTGCCCTGCACACCTGGATTTTCTGCCTATGAAATCTCATAAGTAATACTACCTAACTCAAAAGGGGGCCTCTGAAGAGATGCAAGAGGTGATAAAAAATGTAACACATTTTTAATATTTAATATTACAAAAAACATCCTCATTCCAAGATGCTGCAACGGTCAGTCAGTATGTGCTAGAGACCCAGTTCCTCTTTTAAAGCAGGTATTTCACACGATGCTTCTGAATGACTTTTATGTTCTCTGCAGGGCTGTATGATGCAATGAATGCATATTGGGTTTTCCCTCTTCAACAGCAAAATATCAGGCAGAAGTCCAGCCATTTACAGCAAAGGATTGCTCACTCTATATCCTTCTGTCCATAACGCTGTGAGATAACTAACTCTGAATAAATGCTCTTAAAGACTATGCACCTGATTAAACCATAATTCAAACGCCTTTCAAGGATGCAACTGGAGTCTGAACATGGCCCGAACTCTGAAGATGGCTGCCTGGCATCCGTGGGACAGGAGAAAGGCAAACTGTAAACAACAAAGGCGTGTAGCAGGACGCCTGCCTCAGCTACCTGCTGAGAAATCTTTGAAAGCATTATGCGGGCTGCTGAAATACTTTTAATGGTGGATATTTTTAACTTTTGTTGTTGGCAACTCCTCTGTCCTACTGAGTTTCATTTCTTTCGTGACACTGAGCCTCTTTAAAACTGTAAATAATGAAAGCACTATTTTCTTTGTGCTCTGAAAGTACTCCTCTTCACAAAATATTAGAAGTTCAAGAACATAAATAAGCTGCTCCATAAAATCTCAGCAGAAATATCTTTCTATTGAGTATTTTGTTTACATTTTTGACAACAGGGAGTAAATTTTCAGTGCACAGCTGGAGATTTTACTGAAGATTCAACTCTCATTAACTTTAAAAAGGGTTTTATAACTTGTCATTCATGTACCATATGAAAGATGACTCTTGGGTGTGACACCTGAGTATCTACTCTTTCATAATTCTAACAGTGCATCCAACATCTGTGTCATTATTGGCAATGCAATAATGTTTATTTAAAAAATTTATCACCGTCATTGAAGAGTACAGCTGTGGATAAAAGAATGAGTGTATGCTTTGTTGAAAACTGCCAGGACTCTGTTAATAAATGTGCAGCACAACATATTTATTGGCATTTCCATATGGAAAAATATTTTTGCTTTAATATAGCAAAATGAAAAATAGTCATTGTTCATCATCCCTTATTTAAAGCAATTCTTGTATATAAACTTAGCAATACCAGCTCATGACAATGTTACCTGCTAAGAAATAGAGATCGTTTAATATTTACAGACACAAAGCTTTGTGGTAGGAGCAGTGCTCTTGGACACTAGAATCATGGGTTCTGTTCCCATTTCTCCTGGTGTTCTGTAATCTAATATTGGGAAGGTCACCCTCAGCTACATTTAAAAGGGTTTTGCTGGCAATTGTGTGCTTCACTATCCTTCCTCCTCATTCTCACTCCTCCACCTTTCCCATATGCCCTTTTGTAAACTGTGGCACCTCCTTATAGAGAATTTTAAGATTCATTAGTAAGAAGCTATGTGTGAGAACTACCGTTGTTAATAAGGTTAACAGTATGATTGCAATGAACAAGATATGAGCTAAAAGGAAGTAGCATTAGCACAAGAAGGTAGCAGTTTGTTTATGTCCATTCAGTAATACCACTGGCAGCACTGAGATGTATCATTACATAAATCAGTGGACATGCTTACTCCAGGCATTTTCAACATCCACTTTCTATGTCTGAATTTATTCATATCAGTGGAGTTACACTAATATTAAACAGAAATCCATTCAATGGTAGTTACTTAAGCTTACGATTTAGAAAACTGTCATTCAGTTACTGTACAGGGTACAAGTTTTCAGTTCTGATAGTGGGGATGGTCCTGCTTTCACTCAAAGCAAAGGCAAAATTCAGTGTTTCTGGACTAAACTGCTTGCTTTCTGAAATATTCTGGGTGTCACAGGGAGGGCTGGGAGGTATCTGGAAGATAAATAAGCTGTAGCATTTCCATATTTCACATCCTGGGAAATGGTTTTTATATCATAAACTAGTTTCTAAAGGGGCTCCATGCTACACTTCAAGGGATTTACAAAACTCAGATAAAAAGAATACTTCCAAAAAAAAGTAAGAAAGAAATTTTGCATCCTAATAGATTCAAGAGCTAGAAAGGAGACATGACACTAGAAAATTATATAGAAAATTCAGTTTTAGTTATTTCCATCTGCAGTTTAAAAGAGGTGCAATACTGCCAAACAAACACAGCTCAGCAGGATACTTGAATGAGCAAGGAAACTGCAAGAAGCAGAGCCTGCTTAAATTACGCCATGTTTACTTTGCACACACAGACTGCAGGCCCATTTCAGGAGCCTTTGCAAGGCATAAGGAGTTACAATCACAGGAATGGCAGAATGTTTGTTTAATTAGGTTTGAAAAATTTGATTATGTAATGCAATATACATCACGGTAAACTAAATGTTGGGGATTCTGACTTAATGTCTGTGTACGCATACAAAGAGAGCATCACAATATTTGGAGATTGTTCTTTTTTCACCTCTTCCTCCACCTGGCTGTGTTTAAATTACAAGGTTATTATTGCAATAATCTCACTATCAAATATCTGAGAAAAGACTCAACATTTACATTTTTATAGATTTTTAAATATGACTCAAGGCAAGAAAATTATGATGTTAAAGGATGATCGATAAGTCAAGATGCCATGGTGCAATATCAGATATTGCACCGTATCAGTCTCCTTTTATTCCATTGTTAAAAAAAATTGAAAGAAAAAAAAAACCACAGGTCAGAATGGCTTGTAAACCATTCACTCTTTATGAAGAAGCACTGTTGAGTCAAAACTGTGACAAGGAAACTTCTAAAACAGGCTGCTTTTTGTTGTAATGGTGCCAGATAACTGCTAGAGATTATTTACAAGGGAAAAATCATAGAGAAACCAAACATCTTCACAGAACATTGCTTTGATGAAATAGAAAACCAAGCTCTGCAAGGCGGAGAGCATTTCCTTCATCTAAGCTTATGAGGACTTTCAGATCTTGTGGAATATGACGGGACTTAAAGATGGTTTACACTAAATGGCTTGAAACTGGACCCTGACTTTGTAATTAACTCCCAGATTTTTACTGTGAATGTGGAAATGGCTGGGCCTCCATGTATCCCACCCAGCAGAAGCGCCAGACTTAGACTGTAATTGCCTCCAGGCTTTTTTAGGCAGTAGAGAATTAAGCACTACTGGAAATTAGTCCAGAGTTGCAGTGGCCTGAATTTCCCCTGACAGTGTTGCTTTTCTTTCCATGGCTCACACAGGGAACCTAGGGCTTCAGTGCTCTCAAGCTCAGTGCCCGAAGTCAGAAGGGATAACTGTAAATTATTTATCTTGAAGTACACTGACTGTTCAACAAGTGCAGAGAGCGGAGCTCAGTTTACAAACACCTAGGAGGGGGAAAAAGCCCTTTCACTGTTAGTTGCTGTAGATTTTGTAAAAAAGCTGCCTCTTCTTCTCAGAGCAGCATAGGTTAGAGCATTAAACAATCTCATGCTTCATGTAACAACTTCCTTTCTCACCTCTAGGAAAGGTTAATGTTGATTATTCATTTTCTAGCAGTGTTTCTTTAGAGGCTGATGGATCTTATGCTGCTGATAAATACGACAGGACTACTTCACTCCAAGGTGCTGCCGGTGATGGCAATACCTCTGGGTATGTCACAAGGGGCACCTTGTGAAGAGACAATCAGTCACCTAAGGGAGTCTTATCCCTTCATCGCTGCAGGGTTGTGCTTGAATTTATACAGGAGCCATTCAGTATGCCATTCACTTTAATGCACATCCAAAGTGCCTGTGTTCTGCTCATGGGTAGAAGGAACTCCCACAGCTAATTAGCAATTCACAGTCATAAGTACATCTATTTTCAGAAAAGAATGAGAGGGAAAAAAATACGTCTACATTTGAAGTTGTGTCATTCATGACGAAACTTGATTTGATTTTGTGGCCATTAAATTAAATTCAAAATGTCAGATCACCAGTTCTCGTGACTGAAGTTTCCTTCAAGGGATAATAAGGCAGAGGGAATACTACAACAGCTTCTCTCCAGTATGGAAAATTTACTTTTACACATGTGGATACCCACATGTTTACTTAAGCACTATGTGTTGCAGTGACTAGTTTTCTAGTTTCTCCTCCTGCTTAGCTCAGAGTCTTTTGGTTGGAGATCAGTGACACTGCTACCAACTTACCGTGTAGGGGTGGTGATAATGGATATGATCACCCTTACATTATAATCACAGGCTTGTATAATACACTCCTCAGACACAGGAAATGAATGCAGGCAATAAAGAAAATAACTTCAGCTATAAACAACTTCAAGCTAACACATCCCCTGACTTTTTTTTAGGGTTGTTTTTGGTCATAGTTTCAGATGGCTTTGGATAACTACAAGAAGAAATACTTTTATCATTTGTTTGGAAAGCCCAATGACTAGGTCCCCACTTCACTTACACTTACCCCATTCCAAGAACGTCAGAAGTGTTATCCTGGATTTGCACTAAACGTGTGAAACCGTGATTACAGCACTTAATTCAGAATTTCAAATCTTACATGTTTGTCGGAAATCAGCTTTTCCCTCTTAATCCTGTTTTGTTGTATTCTCTTTTGCTTCTCCTCCCTTGCATCTCTTTGCAAGCCCCTTGGCTGCTTTTATACAGTTTCTACCTTAACCAGCCTTGCTATATTCAAAATATACTTCTGTCTTTGAGGCCTATTGCCTTTTGAGTATATGATGCAGAAAGATAAAGAGTCACAGCTGCGGTCAGAAAAGTTTTCCTGTTCACCCATGTTTTTATGCATGTCTTTACCTTCAACAGAGGGAATAAAAGCAAAAATAGCATGTAGCTTGAGTGGGAGATCACCAGAGAGGTCTCGTGATTTCCTAAACCGAGTTACACAGTTTTCAGTGATAAAGCCCATCCTATAATAACACTTGTTGCTTTTTTATCCAAACTGAGACTAATGCATTAGCCACACCGCCTAATCTGAAGCATCTAAATTTCAAGTGTCTAAATTTTGTGGCCCGGTTAGAAAGGTAATATTGCTGTACTTACTATATAATCAAGGACTGGTAAGAAGGATAAGTGGCTAAAAAATTAAATATATTCCAACTGAAGCAAATTAAAAGAGGCAGAGCTGATCCAGAGGATCTGGATTTGTGCCTCTGCAGCAAAATAAATGAGTTAAGCCAAAAAAAAAGAAAAAAAGTCTTACTAAACAATGAATATTTGGTTACTTGGATATTTCAGCATTGGTCTTCTATGCTTACTCAGGAGAAAAAAGCAAGTGTAAATACTTTTATTGAATCATTGAAGAAGTAATGGCTAGAACAAAAAAAATCAGGAAAAAATTCAGTATTGACTCAAGTTTCATAATAATTAAACAAACTTTGGTTGTAACATGAACTATTTCATTTTGTGTCAATGCTAATTTTGGTGTCTAGCTAAGTGCAGTAGTACATGGTGGCCTCTGCATTTCTAGGTTTTTCATGTCCCACTTTCTCCTGCATATGCAGGCTCAATGTGGCTGGCTCTAATGCAATCTCTCATAATGCATTGTGATCTTTCTTGTTATCATCACTATACAGTCCATATTTTACATTGTATCTTCTGTATCCTTTGTATCATTTTAGGCACAGGCCTGAAGCTCTGGAGATTCCTTGAAATTAGTGTGAGGGTATATTTTGGCACCATTAAGACAAGACCATTCTGCATTCTCCAGATCTTCAGTTACGTAAAATAAAATACCTCTAATGTGGTTAAAGAATTTCTTTACAGATTTTTTTCACAAAATAGAACTAATATAAGTATATAAAGATCACAGAAGAAGAGATAAATATGGAAAATAAAATCTTCACGGCTTTTAATGCTCATTCAGAACAATAGAAGTTTTCTGGACTGTACTTTCTTATCAGCTATTGCCTTTTATCGAAAGAACTGAAATGATACATACTTTAAGAAAACATCTACTGAACACATGTAACCATGCCATTGAGGTAATTTCCGCTCATTTCCTCCAATACAGCAGAATAAACATTACCCAGCTTAGGGCATGACAAATGAAATCTTATTCTTATGCTTTACAGGAAAGAAATCTCACTCCCCACAAAGTTTTGATCTGTTGGATTTCTAGTGTGATAAATTTAATACTTTCAGATCAAATTTTTTTTAAAAGATTGGGCTTTTTGCACTAATGTTGATTGTAAAAGTTCTACCAATTCAGTAGAAGCAGATAGAAACTAATGCTGAATGTACTTAAGCTGAGATTTCTACAAGCTAAACTCTTGAGAAGAGTTATGTTGGCAGAAGAAAACATTAGTCACTTTGAGAGGATTTCAGCTTGAAATAAATCTTAATTTAGTTTCAAGCAACTTCAATGTTCTTAAATAAGACAGAGCAAGCTTATTTATTATTTTAAATCAAAATACTGAATTTTAAAAGTTTAAGCAAGGCAATGGGAGCTTTTAAGGTCTTTTATTGAAAAAAACTTGGTGAATCATATACGAGTTGTTTTAGTGGGGCTGAGTCTAAATTGCTTTAAAAAAAAAAATAGTCTGAAGAAACTGCAAGTCATCAGATCTAAAAAATATTACTTACATTTCCAGAACAAGATTATAAATCTGAGGTCTTTGGCTTATCATATAACTAATTTAGAAGACAAAACAAGAAACTAGTGGAACTCCAGACTCATTCTCTTAGGAAAAGCAGATATACACTTTGTTTAAAAATAGATGTACTTTCTCTAGCAAAAAAAGATGCTTATTCATGAATTTTGCATGTTTTACAACTTTTATTACCAGAAGCTACCCTTACTCTATAGATGAAAAAGTGAAAAAGGCATCTTGCATAGTCTCTGAACTCAATGATCCATTAAATAAGTGCTTTTAATCTCTTGGCAGAGTGAGAGAATATAAACTGACAAGGTACTTTTGTCACAAATCCAGCATGTTGCTGACCTGCTTCAGAAACACAGGAGTGGTCACCCAGAAACCTGGCTCTCCTTAAGTGTCAGCCCGGGTGCAAGCTGATCTCCAGCTGATGGCAGCTACTTGCTGAGAAGAGAGCAGCAGCTCTGCAGCCACCAGTCATCCCAACAAGCAGCTTGCAAAGGAAGCTGGAGCACATCCCTGAGCATGATTGTCCTAACCAGACTGCAGTCTGATGCAGTGAGAACATAGGTATGAGGTGGGAAATATTCCAATTCTCTGTGATAATTTCTGTTTTATTTTGATGAAATTCAGAACACACATGAGTAACAGAAAGATCTTCATTTCTCTTCCAAAAGCCGTGTTTCAGAGGTTTGGTTCTCAATGGGAAAAAGTCCAGTCTTTGTTCATGTGGCAGCTTGACAGGAAACACTCGCAGCCTAGCTTTACAAATCCTGTTAAAAGCCACTTGGTAGAATATTAATCTGTTTCAAAATTTGAAATGTTATAGTAAATTACCCAGAAAATCATTCTGGATCAAATGTCTTTTTATAAAATACCATGTCCTTTCAGCTAAACACAAGTTTAAGTTTCATGGAACTTAAGCATCGCCTTACTGGCAGGAACATTTTTGGACAAGTTGCTGAGAAATTTTTTCATTTTAAACACACGGTTTTGTCAGGTATTAGGCATGAAGATTACTCAGAGCTCCTTCTTCCCCTGCCTAGCCCCAGTCAGAGCAGGAGATTAGCAGGAGATTAGCAACCAGACCGATCAGGAAGATACTCACTTGGTATCCTCCAGTCTATTTTGTAGGAGTCTCCTTCAACTCCCCAGCCACCTCACAGTGCACAGGGGAAGGGAGCAAAGCATAAATGCTGCCCAAAAAAGAAAAGTGGAAGAAACTGCTTGGGATTTTCCCAGCTGCCAATATATTGTGGCTATACTTCTTTGTTCACTTCCTGACAGAAGCGCTGATGGTTCCTCTGAAAATGCTGGCTGGGACATGGACACTTGAGTGAGAGAGAGGTTGCAAAGACATGATGAGTCGGCCCTGTAAGCCAGCTGCAGTTGTTTTACGTCAGTGCATAGTACTTTCTCGGCACTCGGTGCTTGTCTTGCTAGATGGAAAGCTTATAAGGGAGAGAAAAAATCCTGTGAAACTCTGCACCAGAAGATCAAAGTCATAAGTTTCTGAAAATCATACTTGAGCATTTGTTAGGAGAAAAGAGAGGAAAGGGATGAAGGGAATGTCAATGGAGAGACAAAGTCAGGTCTGAGAAGATGTGATCTGGGGATGCACAGGAGCGGAAGCAGAATATGACAGGACTTCAGCTGTAAAGCAAAAAGAGAAGGAATCAAAAAGCAGTTGTGGAGAATAATAGAGAAGTTTATAATTACTACAACATTTTCCTTCTCTGAACATTAGAGCAAATGCTTGGATCTTTTTTCCTCTACTGTCACAAACCACTGTGAAATGCATTAGCAAGGTATACAATTCGCATAGCATATAGCAAAGCATAGGAATCATGTATGCCTACACACCAAAACAAGTGCTGACCGCTGTATCTTGTTGGTGCTTTTGTGTGAAGCCAGGTTTAATGCAGAAGCTATGAAGCCACAGGATATATTACTTGTAGATACAAAACTATACCCAGGGCAACTTGGCTTCTGGGCTGGGTCAGGCTGATGTGCAGAGGCTGGAAGCACGACTGTCTGTCTTATATATCTAGGTAATGTGTTGGTGTGAGCAAGAGCTGAGGGACCACATGGCGGTATAGCAGAGCGCTGCATTACCTCTCTCTTCACTCTCTCTTCCACAGGGAGGCATAGCCAAGAGATGACCTGCAAGTACTTTTGCTGAAGTGGCAGAGGCCTGTCCATTTCACTTAGAAAATAAAAAGGGTCACAGGAAATGTCCACTTGCTTTGGAAAAAAAATCCACTGGGGAGTCTAATGAAGAAATAGACACTTTCCATGCTGAGAAAATATAGAAGAAATAAGTTTTCCAACTTATTCTAGGATAAATCTTCGTGTCAGTCACTATGGGAGACAATATGCATTCACGCACTGAAGTTTTTAGTTGTTATTTTGCTTGTTAGAGAAGAAGAAATACCTTAGGCCATTGTATTAAACTAGTAGCGCTGCTTTGCTTAATGAAAGGTAGGATTGCAAAGCCAGCTGCTAAGAGTAAGGAAAAGCTGTAACAAAGATTATCTGTGCTCCCTTTGTACTTCTGCATTGGAATTAATTACATAATCGTACAGCATTTTTTCACAAAACTCAAGATTTATTCAGTGCACAATATAAATGGAGCTCACTGAATGGGTAACTTCAATATCTCAAATACGGGGAGATTTTAATATTCAAGTAATTGATTCCCAATACTTAGAAATTGTTGTAGTTTGCATACAAATTGGTCCTGAATTAGGCAATGGTCATATCCATGATGAAAACACTTCAGTTAAGTCACACATAGAGAAAGCTTAATTGATACTTTATGGTTTCTCAGCAGATGTCTGCATTCAAATGGAATTACTGTAAAGTAATTATCTAGAAAGATTTAGGTACTGTATCTGAATAAACCATTTGCATTTGCTAAAATGAAGTGATATGTGGAAGGAGGTGCTGGTTATATCAGCGAGCCATAAATATGCCTTTATTCTTGTCTCTCTGTTTTGTATTGTGCATTAATATGAATCCAGAATGGGAATGACTCCTTGTGCATTATACCAGCTTCATGCTAATGCAACTCTCTTAGTTTCAGTCTTTTACCACCTAACTGCCTATTATAGTGGTAAAACCCAGTCTACACACATATATATTGTATTTAATGCCCTAGCATTTATTTTTACAGAAAGAACAAAACAATATGAGAATTCTGTAGGGGTAAGAATTTGACTTTCAAGTTAGAAGTGGGGCATAGCTGAAACAAATTATTTTGTATTGGGGGTCTGGGCAAAAAAAAAAAGGTGCAAAAGAGTAAAATTTCACATGTAAGTTCTAATAAGGTTGTAAGTTTCAGTTCATTTTTCCCCTCTTCTAGTCTCAGTGTGAGTATATATTTACTTGTATGTAAATATGTAAATAAGTATGTCCTTGCAATGAATTCCTTCTTTGTAACCCTATTCTCCCCCTGTACTAAAGCCCTCATGAGGCTATGAAGAACATTATGCAGACAAATAAATGCAGATTGGATATCAGTATGTGAAATAAAATGCTGCGAGTGCTTTTTATCCTTTGTGCAATTTGATCCAAATACTGTAACTAGGTTACTGTGGTTAACATTAATGGCTAAATTGTTTTCCCACAAGAAACCACTGCTTTTCTCCACTTAATTACCAGATGTTAAAAAAAGAACAAGTAGTTATTCTTCCGTGTACTCATCTGTGCCCTTTAGCTAATTACAGGCAAATTCAAAGTGATTTCACGTAGCTTTTGCTGTGACGTTGCAGGATTCTTAAGGTTAACAATGATCTGTACCTATAACATAGCCTGGCATGATGCCATACACTGATAGTCATTATGTTAGCTACGTGTGCCCCTTCGAACAGGTGCTTTGTCAAACAGGTAGAAGCTGTAATGTTCTACAGAGGCTCTTGCTCTGTGCTTCTTTCACGTGCATGGCTGGGAACAGAAGAGAGAGCCAAAGTCCCAGACAGTGTAACAGACTGGACAACTCAAACCCCCTTCATACTATGAGGGCAAAACCATAATTTTTAAGGTTTTACAAAGGTATACATTCTACAAAGAAGAACTGAAAAGGTTCAATTGCATGCATTGAGGACCATTAAAACTTCTGAACTGCACTGGAAAGAGGGTAATTACTCTATTACTGTACCACTAAAGCAGCACAAGTGAGTCATGACAGGCTAAAGTGTTCCGTTCACTTTATGGAGGTATAAAGCATTCACAAAGTTGAAGACAGGGGAGACTTGAACTATTGGCATTTTAAATGGAAGTTAGTTTCATTCATTGAGATATGGAAAGGCGACCCTCAGGGCACTCAGCTGATTAATTTCTTGGGGTTTTGAGTAAGCTTTCACTTTCAGTTTCAGGTTGTTAGTGATCCTGCAGTCTCTACTATTTGAGCAATGAATTTGAAGATAATATTTTGTGTTTGATAGGTTTCCGCCTGCAGACTGGCAGATACAATATCAGTAGGTTAAAGTCTTTGAATTGAATTAGTAAGTCAAGCACTCCTACTATTGTGTAGTAGAACACACTCTTACATTTTTATTCATACTTCCTGTTGTGAATCCAAACCGAAAATTATGATTTCATAAAGGACTGTAAATAACTAGAAGTGCAATTCTTGCATAAACTACTGTTGTCAGGCTTAGTAGATGGAAAAGAACTGTGGTAGACACTCTCTGTAAACCACTACAGTCTTCATTTCAATTTATACTTATGAAAATATCGCAAAACATGTCAAAATCATGCACGTATTAATAAATTAAATTTTAATTTGACTTTATTATTTAGTATTATGATTGAAAATATTTTGCTGAAGTTAATACTCTTAGTATGTTATTGCAGTTGTACCGTTATTGCAACTGTGATTAGCGCTATATCAGCTAGGTAGTAGGTCCTCATCTTTCGTAGTTTTCTCCTGCTCATTTCCTACAGTTATTTGTAACTGTGTCAGCAATATTGAAATCTTATGATTTAGCATTATTTATTTGTAATGATCATCTATGCTTATATTTATAGTGACAAGTCATGTTACCTGCTAGGATCAGATAACAGTCGGTGCTGAGAACACAACATCCATACCATGAGTGATTTGGCACTTAGCTTTGGACTTGAGCTAGTCTGATTCCATGGGTGGGATTGCTAGCAGATGTGAGTGTGCTCCAGGGGCACATCTTCAGACACAATTTCACCCAAAAGGAATCCCTTGGCATGTTCCAATGCCTTCCCGTGATATGAACCAAGGTGGAATAAGTCGGGAAGATCAAGGGAAAACTTATACACAGCGCATTATGAAACAGAAAGCAAAGTCAATAAGAATTGGCACTGTCACTACTTTTCAAAGTCATACAAAAATGCAAGAGTATGATTCCCATGAAAAACCAAAAATAAGCCAACTATAAGTCTTTCACCTTAAATTAAAATTAATTGCAAATTCAAAGATTGTTTTAGTCAATTTTTTTTTGCATCTGTTTAAAAAAATTGGGAAAAATTTTTGTCTTGTGGATATCCTAGTTTTCCTGTTGAAAAACAATAACAACAAAAAATAATAAAATTGATAGCTTGTCAAATTTTGAATGATACATTAATAAGCAACACAATATATTTTTCAAGAGAATAACTTTTCATTTTATTTTTGTTGTTTTTAAATAAGAGCACAGATATATATATTCACAAGCATTGTCCATAACTCCCTTAAGAAGCATCCTGTTACTTCAATCAAGACTACAGTTTGCGGTTCAAGTTGCTGTAAATTCACTCTGGAAATGTATATATTGGATTTAGCGCCTCCCACATCTATTGTGAATCCTCAAGCTAATGAAAAAGATTAATTTCCCCTTGACTTGTGAGTGGTGTATATGTTTCTCTGACAGTTTTCCCAGTAAATGCAGTGTTCTCAATACTTGAAAATTTCAGTATAGTTTCTTGTTTTTCAATAATTGGCTGCTATTATATGTTAAATTGGATCCAAATTTGCCAGCAGGTTTATCTGATGTAAAGTGGTTTTTTGGTAATAAACTATTCAAGAATCTGTTCACAGTCATGTCAGGTAAGCTTTTCCCTTTGCTTCTTTGAATGTTTTTTATTGAATTATAGTCATTTGTGTTCCAGTAGGATATATTGCCTCCCATTGAAAAAAGGCCCCCTCACAGTAGCTACACAGAGTGAGAGACAGTCCCTGGCCTGCATGGTTTATTAATTGGCCAGATAAATTATGGGACATGGGAACTTGCCTAAGAACATAAAGGTGGTCATTCATGGGGACAGCACTGGAAACCCTTACTCATTACACTGAACTCCAATGTCGCGCTGATGGAACTCCTAACAGTGTTTAAAATGCAGTCTTTTGAGCTAAAGAAACAGAAATTAAACACATTACTTGAACACATCTTCCCCTGCCAGTCTTTCTCAGTCTTTTTTTACTTCTTAATAAGAAAAAAATATCCTGTAAAACTTACATAGCAGACATTTATTTCTGTGTCTTTAAGTTAGTCCTTCATGTTTGTCCTGTTCTGGCAAAACAGACAGAAATAAGATAGATCATTCTTCCAGCCTGGTATATACATGCACTTTGAAATGGCAGATAAAGTCAAAAGGTTAAGAAATAATTCCAGCATCTTCTTAACAGGACTAGAATTACTGGCAGGCAACAAAGCTCTATTATTTGTATTCAATGGGAATTAACCCTTTCTTGTTTGTAAAGTGTCACTAGTACACAGAACTCCTCAGCTTTGTCATACCTCCTCCTCTAATGTATAGTGAAGCATTCTCTTTTCCTTTCACATTTTTTTTCCTCACTCTGAAGAAATACTGTAATCACTACTAACTGTAAACTGACATGCCTGTCAGCAAATGTGTTCTAGATATCTCATGTACACTCTTACAGAATCTTTAAATGCTGACTTTAACTGGCTTTCTCAGACTAGGCATAAAAGATATAAACACATTTCCCCTCTTGCTTAATTATTATTTTGTAAAAATTATCAAATATGCTTCTTTCTGTCAGTCTACATGGCTACAGTAGAAGGAGGTTAAAAAATTAAGACTTTCTAGTCATACTGTTCTTTGCGAACAAGAAAGCTTTCACTTAATGTGTTCTGTGGCCAAATGGATTATCATAAAACATGGCATCATGCTTTGCTTGGAAAATGTGTCATCTGTTTTGCTTTAGCCTCCTAGTCACAGACGTCTTCCATGTGAAGTTTCTCCTTGTCCCATTTAACTGACTAAGATTAAACATCAATGTAAAGGCACTTTAATAAAGCAGAAGAACAGATATTTCTGTAGCTATTCCTATTGCTGTCAATGGACTTCAACATCAGAATGATACAGAGAGGAAAGTGATATGTATATTGGTTTCCAGGGACTGTAAGATGGCTTTAAAGCAAAGCACATTTGCTAAACTCCTAAACACCTTACCCACTGGGTACAAGTTAATCCCTTTGAACTTTTCCTAAAATACCAAAAAGATAGATAAAATAGATTAATCTCGAATTCTTACGGCAACTTTCTCAGTACTGTGAAGAATCCTGTCCTTCACCTAGCAAAGTAATACTTCTGCTTAATATAGCAGCATTTCTACAGTGATGTTTATATTCCTCTGTCTTTTGTCTTAAGAAAGCAAGGTGAGCAGAAAACTACGGTGGGATTACAAACGATAAAATTAATATAACCACATTTTTTAGTTTGTAAAATGTGCATGAAGTGAAAATTCCCAGAATTACAAAAAAGGTAAAAGGAAAATATTTTATTCTCTACCAAAGCAATAGTTACGTCCTAAGATTTATCATATTTCTATTTACCTTCTACTGACTATGCACATTTGGATTCTTGTAAAACACTACACTGTATAAACACATTGCTGACAGGTTATTGAAATTAAGTTGTCTGGATTGGAGAAAAACAAACCCTTAGTTTACAGGCCACCTCGTTTTGTCTGTCTAAATGAGACAGAGATGCAGATATACAGTCTGACACAGAGAGTGACATTTACCCTATAGCTAAACTTATTAAATGAGTGCATAACAGCACGAATGATGTCATTTTTGGGAAGCAGAATGTGCCTCCATCTTCCGCTGTCTAGTCATTCCTGAATTCTGGATTTCCTGTACAGTTTTGGGGGTCAGTCTGTAGATCTCCAAATAAAAGGTGAATAGTATCTGCTGTGTGGTTGAATAGAGTCTGCTGTTCTGCTTTACTTTTCCTTTCCTTTTTTTTTTTCTTGACAGTTATAAACTGAGGTAATTATAGTTCACTATTCAGACATAAAACATGGTTTCATTTCGAGTCTTAAATAGTATTTGGACTGCAAGATTCCCTTATGTGTAGGCACTGAGTGACTCATTCAAAACTGAATAGATTTTAAAATAAAACTAGAAATTCATTTTGTGAGACTGTCTTAATAGAAAATCAGTCTGAAAAATAATTTGTACCATAGAAAGGATTCTACCCAACCAAAAAATGAATTCGTTTCCTTCGTGATTTCAAATGTCAGTAAAGGTTGAATTTAGCTTTAAAAGTTGTTAAATGACTCAGAGATCATTTTTTTAACATATTTTTTTTTTTATTTCTGCACTTATTTTCCCAAAGATTTCACCATATTTTTGAACAAACTGTCTTTTTTTTATAGGCACTGTTGTTTTGCTTTACTTCCATTTGCTCTGCCATGGGGCCCGAGTCATTGTGACATCAGAACTGGTGGCCAGGTGAACTATTTAGCTCTAAAGTCACTTATGGCGGCAAAGGGTGACTAATCAGCAGAAATGGATTATCTCCCTAGCAACAGCAGTTCAACTTCCATGGAAATATCCAGGGAGCTAGTGATAGAGAAACAGGCAAAATGTAATTACCTGAATCAACGACATTTGAGCAGGTGACAGTGGAGAACAGAATGACTTCAGCATACCCAGGCAGGAAGCCCAGAGCATAGGAAACAAGTAGCAATTCTCAGAAACTCAGACACGGAGATTTTGTCTTCTGCCTCCCAGGACAGAATCGTAGAGCACCACGGTACACCCAGCCCCTCAGTCCTCATTCAGAATACTCAAAACCTTATGTTCAGAATGCCTGACTGAAAAAAATAGGGCACGAAATAATTAACCAGGATAGGCAACCACAGTGACAAATTTCTTTCCCCTAGAAGAAAGAAAATTTCTACAGTAGGGATTTTTCCTTTGTGGGAGACTGTAAATATCTTCTGCAAGAAATAAGGCTTTTTGCAGATTATTTTCTGTTTTAAGTGCAGGACACTTTTAATTGATTTTGTCTTCTCGGATGTCGTACCTGTGGGTGGATATAGGTGTGTGTACACATCATGTTCAAAGAAAAATCCAGCATGCTCTATACACTGGACAGAAATGAAAAAGGAGTTCTTCATATCTCTTCATACAGCACTAGGAAGCATTCAGCTACTACAATCAAAAATGCAGTGAAACTATCAGAACAGGACATAAAGGGTTGTCAAACATCTTTTATCACCTGACAAGTCTGCTTGTTCTGAATGACCCCGAAATACAGTGTACTCTGAAGCATGTGGGAAAAGAACAGCAGATTGTATTGGCACTTAGGTGGGAGAAGGGTGCGTCACACAAAGTGTTACACAGCCTGCGTTTTCTTTCTTTTTATAGAGCAAGAACAAAGAACAATGGCTCTGGCTTCTATGTCTTAATAGACAGCAGCTCATGGGCTTCCAGCCAAAGGGTCAAGTGCTGTTGTTTGGCCCTTAGTTTCAAAGACAGAAATGGCCATCTTTCAACGGTAGATTTCTCTATGCTAAAGAAAGAGCAGTCAGCTGAAGGTAGAAAAGCAACAGTGAATAAAACAGGGAAATAACAGCTGCGATATTATCTTCCTCTTAGCTGAGCATTTAGTTTGAGGTGAGTTTTCTTTTTTTCTTTTCATTTTTAATTCTGAGAAGGATTTTTATGGAAGATTGTTTTCAAAAGAAAGTATTATTCCACTACCGTACACATTTAGATGTATTTGCCACTGAGCTTTTGAGGGATTCTAGCAGCACATTATGAAAAAAAAGATGTTGGCAATTGTTCATGGAAAATATCTGACAGTAAGGTCAAGTGAGCCACAAAGGGGGTGACATATGTCGATTAAGCTCATGCTACAGCATGAAACAAGTTGAGCAAGAAAAACATACTGCATTTAAGGATTTAGTCATATTTTCCATGGCAATAGTGTACTTTTATGTGTGCTGAAGAAAGGCAATGAATTTTAATGCTTATCAAGCACTTAGGCTATCTTATATGAAACCAGATTTGGCAACTCCTCCTGCAGCTGTTGCAAACAAGTCCAGCCAATCATCAGTACTTGTCTGCTTCATTCATCCCTCTGTAAGAGAAACAGAGAAGCAATAGACTCAGAACATTTAGGGATTCAGTTTTAACAAAGTGGATGATTTTCTTTGCAGAGCCAAGTCTTTTAATTTGTTGTTGTTGGGTTTTTAAAATAATTTCACCAGCGGAATTGGATTGAGATTGCTGTGTTCACAATTACAGAAAGCAAAACAAAACTGTTTTCCAAGCTTCTGACAACCTCTGAGTTTCACCAATGTCTTCTGATGGAGAAAAATTGTGTGCACAGTCCATCTTGAGTTCTGCAACCAAAGCTATCAAAATCACACCTGTAAGTTTTCGAGTCGTGCCATCTGGTGGCATGTTGTTAACTCCCAGTGCCACATCAGATAACTAGTATTCTCTGGTATCTAACTACTTCGTTCTATCAGTACGCCAACACTTGATCAGGCACTCTAAATTATTGTAATAATAGCTAACAATATTAGTAATAAAGTAATGATGGTAGTTGATTCTTTGGCAAGATTCTCTGAACAGGATTCAATTTACCATGCATTTGGTAAAATCCATCATTTTGCATCTGCTTCGTGAATGCCTTCATTGTATTGCTAGCTGCATCAATATGAAGCATGCACAGGAAGCTTCCATTCCGATAGGCAACTTTTGACATGTTCTTTAGGTGCCACTGCTGACAACACAAGTTTCAAGAGACGTTAATTTTGCATACTTTTATGACCTTACCACTCAGGATAAGTGACTAGTGCCTATGTCAAAGTCTATAATCTGATTCAGCTAGTAGCAATTAACTCATCATCTGCATGATAGGCCTGCTTAGTCATCTGCACAGTACTTTCAAGTGTGTGGTATCCTGATAACTCCTCTTTGTAGTTATTCAGGTAGAAGCATTCAGATGGTTAAATATTTCCAAAGCTAACCTATAATCCATTGTCAAAACACATTTAGCATGAACTAAAATCTTAAAGAAATGGTTTAAAACTACTAGAATGTCAGTATGGTCTGTTGTCATTTTTGGCACTTCGATTATTTTGCCAATAATCTGTCTTGCTTGTTGCTTCATTTTTCGGGAAAGGATGAAGTCATTTGGTCTGGTTTTCTCAGAAACTGGGCCCAAAGCCATTTACATGTTTATCAGGTCCTGGGTATTTGAATGGACAAATCTAGATAATGACATACACATCCCAAAAGCATGGGCAAAATGTTGAAATTTCTTTTCCTCATGGAAAACACTGTCCAGACTTGAACAATCAGATGTCATTAATGCATTCTACTTTCTTGGTAGAAACCCTGGTCAAGTTTTCAAAACCAGGTGGAATAGAATATGTTGCAAATTATTTACAATAATTTGTAGTAGCCTTTAGTTAATTCTCCCTTTTAGTTATAGTTTCTTATCTCCAGCATAGCTGCAAGTATCATAGTTCATGCATTTCACCAATAAGAGGTTCTAAATTCTGTAGAACAATGTCACAGTATGTATTCTCATACCTTTTTGAGGGTGTACAGCTGACTTGTAGGGGATGGAGAGGGAATTTTTAGTAAGGGAAAATAATTTACAACTACATGGCAGTAGCAGTGGTGCACCAGGCACCACCGATTACTTGATTTTGGAGTGAAGATGATGTTTTATACAATACAGATAACCAGTAAATACTTCCAGCCTCAGTGATTTTGTAATTCTGAATGTTTTTTATCTGAAGCTGTGATTTTGTCACTTTTCTAATTTATTATATTTTGTCATTGAAAGATTGTATGCAGCAGTGATACTTTAATGCTTCCTCTTAACTTTAGATCACAAAATAAATCATACGTATAAGAAAATCTAAGCATTTTGAAGTATATAGTGTATTTGCTATAGTACACAAAAGAAAACACGAAGGAATACTGAGGTGCAGAAGAAAAGTTGTAAAATGAGTAGTGTATAAGCAATAAAATATAACTAAAATTTAGCTTTTTTCCATTTGAGTCCTTTCTTTTTACCTTACTGGTATTTGCTTGAGCTAGACAAAAGACTTCTGCCACCTCTGAAGAATCCAGAGGACATCAGCATTTGCTGTACTTAGATTAACCTATACTAACTGATCTACTTGGTCTTGCCTTCAAATTTTGGCTAAGGTCTGCACTTCTGCTCTGTCAGTTGTGTGAGTGATACACATTTGTACTTCTCGCTTTCTCCAATCATCAATCTGCAACCTGCAGTGACCTCTTTGCTCCTTTGATGCTATGATACCATGGTAGATATCGCTGTCTTGCAGGTTTCCAGCAATATGCCAAAGGTAGAAGATAAATCAGTAAGTCAAAATAAAGCTCAAATATACCATGTCCTTGCTGTCCAACTGTTCCATTTCCCAACATTATGTTTTCACTTACTCCCAAAATAGCAAAGATTTTGGACAGTTGATACCTGACAAATGGAATGGCTAATATAAAGGTACAATTCTCAGCAGTCTACCCAATCCTTTACGCACTGACTGACACTTGTTTTGTTACTGTAAGCTAATGTAAAATGTTTCCATCGCACAGGCTTTGCTGTCCTCCTGCAATATCCTTGCTTCAGAAAGCTCTTGGGACTTGGATTTCCTTCACTGGAGGAGAGAAGGACCTTGTATCTAAATGATCATTATGTCTCTGATTATTATATTTCTGTTATGGTTATCGTTTGCACCGAGTTGGTAAGCCAATCTGCAGGGCTGACTCTGCAGCTGTCATAACCTGGCATAACTCTGCTGAAATCACCTGTTGAGTTAACTTGTGGAATAATTGATGTGTGGAGTGTGTTAATTGTTCTTTTCATATTCTCATACTCATATCTCCTCAGAAGATTCTACATAATGACTAACCTTCTCTACTTGATTTTAAACAATTTTTCATTTCATTTTTTTTGTTCTGTGTGAGAAAGACTTGCCAACCTGAGCCTCCATCTTTGCACTTAAGCTCTCGAAGACTCATCAGCTACTTTGAAATGTATGTTCTTGGTACAAGTCTAGAAATAAATCACTGTATTTGTAGGAAATTATAGACCCTGTCTTTGAGGTTGTGGTCCAGCTCTCCCTGTTTTTTATTTTGACCTAGGAAAAAGTAAAATGCTTGCTGTAAGAGGAAAGGGAGCAGACAGAGGTGAGTTGCAGCCCTTTTGGAAAAAAAAAAAAAAGAGAGCTTTAATTATCAGGAAATCCAGGTGTTTATATTTGTAGCAGAAGATCTGAAAGAGAGGATTTCTGCAAAATAAGAAGCAGTATTCATTTTACTTTTTGCCTAACTTTAAGGTCTAATTGGGATACTCCAGCACTGGAGACTAATGGAAGATTTCTGTCTGAAGCCACTAAGGGCTACACTGATCAAAAACATAGGCCAAGAAAGGCTGCCTGCATTAGTAAGACACTAAAGACCTTTTAAAATTAGAATGTTATTTAATGTTGGAGTCAAATTTCTGACAGGAAGAATGAGCTCTTTAAGAAGCCTCTCTGAAAATGGGGTTCTACGCAGTGTAGTAGACACTGATGGCCGTTTTCCCCTTTTTTCCTTTTGACTAAAATTAAGGTGTCTTAAAATGTGAAAAGCTTCTCTTGCATCAATTCCCAACAAAAGATCGAATCCTTTTTCTGTCTTCAGCCTGGGGCTCATCACACAGAGAAAGTCTCTTGACTATGAAGAAAATCCCGTACACTGAGGAGTAGAAAATTGCTCAACACTCCCAGGATTTCCCAGTGGCATCAGCAGCCACCAACAGCTGTGCTGAAGTGATCCATCTTCCCATTATGCTGCTCCTGAAAGGCTTCTGGCCTTTCTGGGAGCCCAGGACTGGGCTCTCCCCTGGCAGGAGACGGAAGCTTACAGTAAGGGCTACAGACAGAGCAAATTACTGGTTTAGTGTGGGGAAAGTGTCATAATATACCAGCTTTTACAATTGACTTTAAATATGACATAGAAATTGGGATAATAGAAGGCTTAATTCCAGACTGGCGATGAGTCCATTATAGATATTGATGATCTGAATTTGTTTTGACTAGATTTGTCAGTATCTGCAGATGTGAATACTTTTTCTTTTTTGTCTTTAGATACTCAGGTGGTTCTTGCCATATATTTCATTATGCATTCGTATACTTCACATTTATTTTTTTCATGTAGGCAACTTGTTTTGCTGTCAGTTGATTTGGTTGTTTCACTGACAGGAGTAGCAGCAGTGCTTTCAGGGTTTTCTAGGTATCCCTTGAACAAAACTTGTCACCATACAAAACAGAGAATTGTTTCTTTATCTATCTCACATCTAGTTCCCATTCCTTTTGAACATCACTATACAGTCTATTCCAGCGATGAAGCAACTTTGCAATTCATTAAAATGTTTCTGTAATGTAAATCTCTTTTCATCCAGGAAAGATAAACACAGTATCAAATGAAAAAACCTTTGAAAACCCTTCTTGGGAAATCTCTGCCTACAGAGTATTCATACCACTTTTTTTATTGTGAAATGCCCTACTCTGAGTTGATGGCTACAGTATTAGTACTGAGAGACAGGACACAAGGGTTTCTGACAATTTTGATCATTGTTCCTTTTTTTTTTCTTTTTATTAGGGACAGCACAGGGTCAGATTGTCAGAATTTAATTTTGGTTTATTTCTATGCCTTCCAGCTTGAGTGGAAGAAAAATTTAGACAACAGAAAAAACACTTCAGAATCTTCCTTTAAGGTATTTAGGATAGGAAATGTGTTCTACAGTGAGTTCATACAGTGCATAACACAATAGAGATAATTAATTCAGACCTCCAGGTGCTATGGTATTCTAAACACTCATTTACTTAGCAAACTAATATAGTTTCTTCCATGTCTCCTTATACAGCCATGTGAAGCATAATGCGACTATTGATCCATCACTTCCTAAATGTTACGCTGTGCTATAGTTTCAGGGAAAAATGTATAGGGATTTCTAGCGCTTTTCTAGTGCAGAAAGACATTTCCTTCCTCAACAGTGTCTGTCTCTCTCCTACGGTATTGACTAGGAAAGATCACTTAAGCTATGTTACAGATGCCTAGTATCTCCATTTCCTAACCTCCAGTGCATATGTGTGGTGGACAGAGGTGTGACAAAGACATGTATTATAAAAAAGAAGAGGGAAGCATTCTGTTTAAATTTCCTGCAGTGTGACTCTCGAGTAAACTCATACAGGCTGTTCTGTTTATATAGGTGAGAGAGGGAAATAACAGTCAGAAAATACAGTGATGATGGAAAAGCTAAAGCCAAAAGGTTAGTTAGAACTAAATCTTGAAAAAATAATAATATGACACATAGCACACAGTATAGGCTATATCTACACTTTCAAGTAGTATAGGCTAGTAAGAGCACATATGGATGACAGAAGAGTTGGTGCTGGGGGTCTGATTCCTGTACAATACATCTTTCAGGACATTTTTCCTTCAGACCAACTCTGGACTGTTTGCATGGACTGATTGCCTGCTTGCAGTCAGAGGGTATTTATTTTGTTTCTAGAGGCCATATTCCAGTTCAGTCTCATGCAAAAAGAATCCAGTTCATGTGCTCAGAGACCAGTCAGTGATGCAAACCAAAAGACAGCACTGGGACAAGATGAAGATTTGGTTAGATCAGCAGATGATCCAAACTAAAATCCTAAGGTAGGTGCACCCAAGTAGGTATATCAGACCTGAATGCATTCAACTTAATATGCAAGTTGCAGCATCAGTTATTATTATAGTATTATTCTGTGGGTTTTGTGTGGCGAGGTTGAGTACCAGAGAGGCTGCAGGGATAGCCTCTGTGGGAGGAGGTTAGGGGCTGCCCTGTGGCAGACACAGACAGTTCCAGCTGACTCCACAATGGACCAGATTCAGATCGGCAATAAATGAAATTATTTTTCCACAGTTTGAGTCTGTTTTGACCGTGATGGTAATTGGTAAATGATATTCCTGTCTTTATCTAGACCCGAGCTTTCACATCTTTTTTTCTCCCCCTGTCCCACTGAGAAGGGGGAGTGAGCGAGCAGCTGGGTTTGCTTACTGTTGGCAAAGGCTAACACACCATGATTACCCACATTGTTTCTGTCTTACCTGCAGTGACAAAAATCCTGGGGGGGGGGGGGG
>Ga0065711_1026320_pt1 | contig 78899 bp, 48 predicted proteins | sample Hoacrofraction12_FD_59098 | JGI IMG/M metagenome (GOLD analysis project Ga0065711, IMG submission 59098) | Hoatzin crop microbial communities from Cojedes, Venezuela - Epithelial fraction 12 v2 (version 2) | ecosystem: Host-associated > Birds > Digestive system > Esophagus > Crop | place...
AGACCCGCCTGGACAAGGTCCTGTGCAGCTTGCTGTAGGTGACCCTGCTTCGGCAGGAGGGTTGAACTAGATGACCCACAGAGGTCCCTTCCAACCCCTACTATTCTGTGATTCTGTGATTCTGTGGGAGTGATAAAGGGGAAAGGTGAGGATGAGCTCTAGGAATTGAGTCCTGTCTGCGAAAAGGGGTAAGATATGTCAGGCAAGTGCTTGAGATTGCACCGTGTGACAACACCCACAATCTGATTTTATGGAATAAGTTCGGATCTGGTCTCCAAATTCTCCTTAGTGTCTTGCAGGATGATTTCATCCTCATCCACTTATTCAATGTTGATGGAAATTTTGTTTCTTTCAGTTGTTATACTTCTGAAAACATGGAGAGAAACACTACCTGGTCAGTTGCCCGTCCCACTGTCCATCTTCTGGGCTATAGTAGCTAATCAGTACTTCTGAGGAAGCTGGCAGAGAGTTTCACTCTCCTATTGGTAAACTAACATTATTACGAAAAGAAGGGGTGGCGGGGAAGAAAAAACAGAGAGCAGTAAATGAATGGGGTAAACGAAAATTTTGAAAGACCTACTCTGACTGACTGTCTTCTCCCCTTCTACAGCATAAAAATAATTTTATTTGTGTCCTATTTTAAATAGTAGTTTTATCGATGCTGGACAAAGCTGAATTTTAGCTGGAAAAAAATATCGTATGCATACATTTGGTTTTGATCAGATATTCTTGACTTCTGTCAAGATGAGAAATAGCACAGTACTGAATTTCACAGGGTGATGTACTGAAATAACGGACCCTGGAGAACAAGAGCTAAAGAGATTTGTGAGAATCTAAGTGGAATATTTTCAACAGGAGGTTTGTGGTGACACATACTACAAAAAATTGCTTAATAAATTAGAAGACAATCTAGCTTTTAAAAGAATAACATTGCTATCTACAGCTGAAAATTCCCTCTTTAGGCAAGGAAATCTCAATTAGATATTAACTTGAAATCCCCTTTGAATTGAAACTTTTTAAATTTTGATTTCTATATAGGCTGATTCTCTGTGAAGAAGTTTGTATGTATCAGAGCTAAGATACCTTTGCCCTGGAATAAGCTGACTGGTGACGTTTTTCCCTTTTTCCTCAGAACCCAAGGCTTCTTCTGGGGTAAAAGAGACACACCAAGAAAACTTGTTTATAAATTTATTTCTAGCTGATTACAACCTTCATGCGTTTCAGTCATGGCATATGTGTCTCACTGTCCCCTTCCAGGCAATGGTTTAACTAGTTGCCTTAGTTATAAAACCAGCTCCTTTTTGAACCAGCCAGCAGGTCCCTTTCCTTTCATACCTCAGATGGTGTGACTGAGCTCAAAGAAACTGTTAGATGTGTTTCTCAAGGTTAGAAGTGGACTTACCATGACAACTAACTTTCTGAAGTTCATGCTGGCATGTGCATGTCAAGAAGCTTATCTCCTTGACTGCAAAGTTAGCGAGCCAAGTGCCAAGAGTAGAACACAGCAACTCCTCAATCCAGGAAGACATGACCATTTCAGACTACCTATAAAATTTTCCACATGCATGTGCTGAAATGTCAGAGCAGAAGTAGACAACAAGCTCTAGCAGAGTGACAGGTAAGACATCTCCTCTCTGCAACACTTGGATATACCAGACTGGGAAGATGCACAGACAAAATGTGCTAGTAGTCCTCCACATTTACCTTGTTGGAAAGGAGAAATGAGAAGGGGACTCTGCTGACAACGCCACCACCGCGGGAGGGGGAAGAGAGCCTGAGAAGGCAGAGCTGTTGCAAAGGAGAAGCAGATGAGGTAGTTGTGGTGACAGGCAGATTTGAGAGTGCAGCAGTACCAAAATCCCCGTGTTTTCTTCACTTAAGATGATTTGCAATACAGATAGTTTTCTATATCCACGAGGTATAAGGGTTTATAAAGATATTTAAAATTTTAACAGATACCAGTAACATGGTATATACAGTCCTTACTCCTGGTAAGAGCCTCGGAGACTTTCTTTCTGAGGTACTGTAGTTAGCAATACTCAGTACATTCAATTGGTCTTGGGAATAAAGGGTCCTGTTAAAGTTTTATCGCTATATAGGTGGATTAGATGTACTCAGAGGTAACCAGGCTGGGTTAAACTAAATTTTCCTGCAATTTGAGTAATTTCTTTAAGACAGTCAAAACAGAGGGAAAAAAAAAGAGACAAAAATAATAGCAGTGACCAACAAGAAACTCTGCTGTTGTATTTTACAAGCCTAACTGATTACATAAACAATAACTTGTACCTAGGACGTTGTATGATGAAGGTCATACTTTAAAAAAATTGTCAATATAGGTGCTACCAGACCTGTGTAGCTAGCAAGTAAGAGTAAATACCAGAAAGCAATTAAAAAAATCAGAAGATTATAATAAAATAATACATTCTTTAATCTTTTGATTTACCTTTCTGCTTAAGAACATAGTTCATACTTTCAGTCTTTTCCTTGTAAATATGAAGACTAGAAACTTTCTTTCTTGTTGGAAAGCTACGATTCTCGTTCAGCTGCACAACTAAAGAAGCTGAGGCTTGAAGGCAGAAAATTCAGGCTTTGCAAGGCGCATGATAACATCAGAAAGCTGAGATAGTTCAAAATGACTATTCAGACTCTATGATACCAATATTTAACAAGCACAAAATTTTATTAGCATGTCTGTCTGTTGCTCTCCAGCTTTAGGCCAAGATGAAGAAATGGGGGGTTTTCCTTCTATATAAAAGATCAAGATATTTTCATGTTTTCCAAAATTAATTTTGTCCTATTACAGTAACAATACAACTCGAGTGGTGGGTCAGCCAATATCCTGTCATGTTCAGCTAGCAATTCTCAAATAACGCTAGCTTTCTTCAACCTGATCTGTCTTTTTTAACGTTTCTTGATCAGACAGACTAACGGCAACAACAGCTCTTGAAATCTATCCTTCAGCAAAGCTGGAATAGCCAACGAAGTGATAAGTTTAGGCCATACAAATAGCCATTTAAAAATTGGGAATGTTCCATCTTTATCAGCATCTATACAGTATAAATCACCATGACATTCAAGTACATACCATGTCTGGCAGGATTCTGCAGGAATTACCATGAGACCTAGCAAAGGGCTAGCATATTCAGAATTCCTTGAAATGTTGAATTAGAGGTATTAAACCACGACAATGGTTCATTTTCTTTTGAAGATGTTGTACCAGTGTATTGTTTCTTTAAGTAATACATTAAATCAGAGGAAAAGTTTACTAGTCATTCTGTGGTGAGTCACGCTAGAAAACAACAACTGAAATAATATCCTTCTGTATTTCTGGGCAAAGATCTGATTTAAAATAGTGTATTTTATGAAAAATTAATATTCCAGTTAAAATAGTCGAGAACTGTTTCTCACCTCTGAATGCACAAACAAAGAAGTGGGTAGAGAGGCACTGTTGCTCCTCATTTTGTCTGCCAAATGATCTCTGACTGTCTATTATCGATCACATCTAAGGAAAGCTGGAAATGAACTTTACTAGTTTGAAACTTCTAGTGCTTGTTAAACTGTTATTCATGGAGTTTCCTATGAGTTTCTCCATATCGTCACCATCCTTGATTTTTTTTAATGTAAAAAAAAAAAAGAAAGGTTGTAAGGTGGAAACTACTTAGCACAACTAGGAAAACCTGCAAGGAACTGACTTAAAAAATTTAATGTGCTTCTGCAAAGTGAATTTTGCAGGTGTCCCACCTCTGCTACAAGGAAACTTGGATGTTAATGAATGTAAATAGCTTAGCAGGTGTTTGAGTTTGTCTGTTTTGAACTCCATCACTGATGAGGATTTATTTTGTTCTTAATGACATGTTTGGGTTTTTTTCAGATGCTAAAAGTATTTGAAAATACATCTGCTGATGCTGGTGCCACTTTGATTGGGTTGATTTGATTGCTGTGTAGCTGGGTTAGCTTTGGTAGTATATTATGCAGATCCACCTCACTTTCATAGACTTAATAGGACTCTCAGTCTTTTTGTTGAAGTCCATGAAATGCAACAGTAATCCACAGTTGTTGAAACAAGGTCTTTGCATCAAATTCAATAGGCTTTAAATTAGGTTCAAAAGCTGGTATTTGCTATCCAGAAGCAGCAGCAGTAGCTTGCATACTAGGGAGGATTTGCCACATCAGCTGCAGAAGGTCAGTTCTGCAAGTGAAGCAGCAACAGCTCTAATGAGGAGTCTTCAATGTCCCTACACAACTAGGACAGTGCTACAAATCACAAAGGCTTAATTTTGATTGAACTGTTACTTTTTAAAAGAAATTTGCAGAAATGGAAAATGTCTCTTAGGATAATTCCCAATATTATCGTTATGGGCTATTAGAAGACTAATCACCATTTCCTGACATTTGGTCTCCCTAGTGGATCACTAGTGGTAAACGGTTAAAAATCTGCAATTCTCTAAAAGGATTTTAACTATGCAACAGACATATAGAAAAGCACAGACACTGATCAACTGCACCGAGAATTCTACAAACAGGCAGAAACTAAATGCACTGCAACAAACCAAGGACGAAGGGAAGAGGGAAAATCCAGGACAGAAGGGTTACAAAGAGGACAGGAGTCTCTGGAGTTAGCATTGCCTAAGGAAAGGAACACAAAGGTGAAGAGAAGCTCTTTAATTTTTACATTAACCATCAATGAAGCTTGCAAGCCACATCCATCACCTGTTCTAACAGGAATACCGAAAGAGTCTCTCAGTGTGAGACCACATCCAGAAGAGCACTTTTGTCCTTATGGATGAAAAATCACGTGCAATCTCCTTATACCAAGAACCTTAATCACAACATGACACTTACGGCAGATGTTCTTCATGAGTTTAGTTTCTTATTGGAATAGAAACTCCCTAAAGAACTGATCAGGATTTTTTTTTAATGTGGTTCAAAAGTTATTATAGTTTATCTATAAATCAGTTTTCATTTCCCTTTACCTTTTGATTTCCTGTCCTGTATGCTAAATAATCAAGCCCATCATCTGGCAATGTGCAGTAATAACTCAGGAGTAGCTGCTGCCACAAAAGCAACTGTATATGGAAAGTCTGGCCAAGACAACAATTCATCTTAATCCATATGATGGGAAGCATGAAATTTTGAAAAGTGTTTGTTTGCATCAAGCGTTCTGCTGATTTGTTGTTTATACTACTGCATTGGATGACAGTATTTCCAAAGCATCTAATGAACACAAAACAAAATTTTTTGTTTAAATTTCCTATTTACAGACAGCATTTCCAGTAAAATTGTACCTTTTGGGATTCATGAATGTTTTAAAAAAAGCAGAGCTCTTCTCTGAACACAGCAACTGGATACTTCTATTTGTAGAAGAATACAGACCAATTATTTTTGTTATACAACCTAGTTCATTGCAGTGGAGATAATGACAACAACACTAAGAATGTGATTATCGAGTTACAGTTCAGAAATGCATCCTCACAAAGATATTTGGAGATGTAAACAGAACACTCTGAGCTGCAGAAAAGAGGATAGGCAGTAGGGAAGAGAAGGACCGAGACAAAGGTTGTTGGACATAAAATACCTGCTTCTTCTGGGTGGAGAATCTTCAAGTTGTGTGGAAGAAAAAGCTGTTTTCCTCACCATTGCAGAATTGCTTTGCCTCTCTGCACAGTCTCTTGCAGCTGCATTTGCAGAAGATAGTGGTTCTTAACGTGCTCTTGGGAGGCCACATGCTCTGTTGGCTGAAACAGCACAGCAGCTGTCTTCTCTGCTTAGAAGTGTTTAAAGTCTGACTTTCTGCTAAATGTATTTCTAGTCTACCACACCTGGGTAATGGATTTCATTTAAAATAGAGGTCATTCAATTTATTTCTAGTTTATCCTTTATTTGAGCTGATTTTTACAAAAGTAAGTCACTGGACAATAGCTATTGATCTGTAGCAGTCTTCTTGGTAACTGGAATGAGACAGCTCGTTACTCACAGCTGCTACAGTCCACTGTGATGACAGGCCCAGAGTGTGTGAACGTGAAATGTTCTTTAACTGGTAGATAAATTTTACATTAAACTTACAGCCTCTGTCCCTATCAAGATTGTGAGCTTAATAATTTAGTGAGACACTTAGAATCAATCTGATGAAAATACTCCTCACAGGAAAGAGACATTTAACCTGCTAATCTGAAATGGTAGACTTTAAAACATCCGGCAGGTCAGCACCATTGCTGTACCCTGCTCTGCCTTCTCAGCAGCTTGAGCCTCTTCTTTTCACACTGTTACTACAGATCTTACTCAACCAGACATGTATAGCCATCTTCAGAAGAAACTCTGGACTGCCCAGAATAGATTTGCATATATATACAAACATCTTAATAAAATTTTAAAAGTTTTGGAACTCTATTATTCAAACTGTCAAAACTACTGGAGTGTCCCTGACACACACGTAACCTGTACCTAATAGTATTTTCCCAAACAATTTTAACTCCTGCCGACGAGTCTTTCTAAGGTCGGTGAAATTGTTTCTCACTTGTGTACATCTCTTCTTATCTTGTTGCTCAGCATTGACCTGTCTCCCGGATGATCTATCCTCTTTCGTCCTCTTTACTTCTACTGTTCTATTCAAATTTCCTCTTATGTCTTTGAAATTCTCATTTCCAGGTTCCCCATGTTCCTCAAAAATCAGCCCTGATTTTTCTTGCCCATTTCTATCTTCTGCCCATTTCTTTCCTTCCTGTTCTTTCTAAAATCCATAATTATATTGCAAAATGCAATAATTTTCTCCTTTTCATCTGTTTTGGTTGCTGCACAAGCTGACTTCTCCGTGTTTTTACGCTGATACCATTCTCACAAGTGTTGCTAATGACAAATCCATTTCCAAAAACCTTCCACTTCTTTGTCCTCAACCTCTCCACAGAACAATTTTTATAATCTCCACCCTTATGGCCAAACATCTCATTCAGGTCCCCATGCATGTTGCCTTGATTAGTAAAATGTTCTCCAAAATGCAGTCATTGCCTTTGTCAGGCCACATAAATCACTGTTTTTGATTTCATCTCCATTGTCTGCATGTTTGAAAGTTAACTCCCCTCACCGGTTCTGTCCACTGACTTCCTCTCCAAGATCTTTTCGTCCCTGGAAACACCCTCATACTAAAGGGCACTCTGCACCCTTTTCAGGCAGCCGCCCTTTGGTACTAGCTTTGCCAACTCCACTGTCTTGTCAGCCTGCTTCCTCCTTCTGCAGTTTCTCTCTGCTCCTTGTCTCACTGGCTTCCCCTACAAGTTATGAGTGTTTTGATTTTATTGACAAAAATGATCATCTCATCCACACACACTGCATTTTAAAGGCTTGCTTGTGGCCTGTAGTAAATTAAGCTGAATTTGCTTTCTCTTTTTTCCCTACCTTCAGTCTTTGTTTCTGCTCTGTCCTTTAGCAAAGTAATTGCAGATTTTTGTGCATAAATTCACTGAGTGTATTGTTGAGTGACTCGGCATTGACAACCATACTTCTACCTGGAAAAATGCCACTATTCGGTATCCAAATTAAAGTAGTCATAATTTTTTTTAAAGTAGTCAAAGAGTTTCTGATGTATCTTTTAATTTAAGTGGCACTAATGTATCTATTTTTATTATATCATGCAACTTCCAAGTAAGAACATCATAGTGTGACAACTTTGGACATGACTATGCACAGAGCAGGAAGGCTGTCCAATACTACATGAATAAGCAAACTCAGCTTAGTAAATGAATAAGCAATCCATGACGTGAATAACCAACCTGTGCTCCAATACTGTGCTGAATAAGTGAAGTGCTTCTTCATTGTAGTACTTATTTTTACCTTCTTGGCTTTACCTCTGTCTTTAATTCTGACAGTTGCCTCAGAGTCAGTATTAGTAAGACATTAAATTTTGAGCTCTCCCCATTTAGACGGAGCAATATTGGAAAAAGTGAGATGGGTGTTTCTCAGGGAGCTCCAGCTTTTCGGGTTTCTGCACTGTGTGTGTGCTCATAACCAAGGAAGAGTCCTCTTGAAAGAGCAGGAGCAGACTGCCATGATTCTGAAGACAGAGAAAACTGAAAGGCTGTGAAGGGGTGTGTGCTGATACAGCTGCTAACTGTTTTAACAGCTCAAGAGAAGAACTTCAGTTTCAAGAATCTGATCACACAGGGCAGCCATGCCTACCCGGATACAATAGGTATATTAATTTTTATTTTATGTCTGCCCTTATGCTATATGTGTTAAGAGCAATGGACTCTTCATTAACCCCTGTGGAAACACCGGAAGAATTTGCTCTCAGCACGAAAGCTCAGAATGTCCAAGGCTGGGTTTCTGGCAGACTGCACATACACACCATAATGATCAGTGAGAGGTAGGAACAACATTATCATCAAGGTTAGCCTTCAGGAAGGGAGGATTGGCAGGATCTGCTTCTTGAAAGTGTCTGTGAGTGCTAAAATAGGAGTAATGTCCAGAGTCTGCTTAGATCCGTCTGCTTCATACATGTCAGATGTATGTCAGATCTTCGGAGTTTATCCAGGTGGGGGAAATGCTGCTAGATCTGTGACACAAAGGTTTTGTTTAGGAAAAAAACCATGTGGCCTGTGATCAGAGATGAACCATATGAGTTTCTATGCTTAGGTGATATATCTAAGTAAAATACTTGTAACATGAACTTTGATGTAAAACATCAAAAAAATCTGAACTACTGAATTTTGCATTCATTTGCAAAGACAAAATGACGGCAATGCAGAATCAAAGAATAAAAGTCTGACTACTGTAAGAGAAGACAGCAAGCAATTGGAAAGCAAATAGGCAGGAAACAGTCCAATCACTGATGAGAGCATTGGCTAAACATTTAACAATCACTAGGTTTACATGACATGAGTAATTCTGAACACGGGGTTCACAGCCTAGCTCGTTGCATATATCCAGGTGCCTCACATTAGGAGGTTACAACGCTGAATGCCACAACACCAAGGTCCTTTTCTTTTTTCTATTTTTTTTGTATCAAGCACATTTATTTAATGTGGCCCTGCACATGCGGAATTTTGGAATATAGATATAATCATAAGAAGGTGTTTAACAGGACGCACAAAACTCATTACTGGTTTCATATCATTGTTACCAGTGGAGAACTATTACAAAATAATTTCAGTCACTGATATTTACTGAATGCAAACGTCACACCCAAGGAAAATGCTTTTACTATAGAATAATTCTATCTACCCATGTGCCTTTTTTACTGCTACATATGTTCTGCTACATAACTCTCATATCTCCATTGTAAAGCAAATATATCCCCAAACTGTGACCTCTTAGTCTTTCTTGGCTCCATGTCAGTGGCAAAAAATAACTGCTTTGCATAGAAGCTGAATTAATGTTGGAAATGACACGGAAAAAACAGGAATGTTTCTAGCTGGTAAGTTGCCTGAAGAGAAAACTTGTGGCACTGTTTTTTGTATCATGAAGACATGTCTGTAATCTTTAATTTTAAGAAATGTCTGAAAGACTTATGTAGCACAGAGCAGAAGTGGTTGTACGGAATGGCTCTTCACTCTTACTGTTGCGTAAAGACCTTTTCTTCTTCTTAGGCAACGATGAGAAATTGCAATGCATGCAGACTTTTTAAAATAAAGTCAGTCGAAATACCATTGTGCTTATGACCCAGACATAATTGCAGTCTGAAGTTATCTGTAAGGTAGAAGATAGATATCTCCATGACTTTTCTTCCTCACTTCTCCTTTCGCTCTTCTGTTTACTCTTTCTTACCAACTGTTGAGATCTTGCCATGTTTAGAGAAGCCAAGATCCCTGTGGATATACAGCACTAGGTTTTTTCCGCTATTCAGCAATTGTTTTCACAGGTGATAATTAAGGACATGAATAGACAAAATCGGTTTAGTATTTACAGCAGGTTTATATACAGGTTTAATGGACAAACCAAGTTTGATGCTGTCAGAGCAATTTACCTTTGCCTGCAATCAAAAGTAACAGGCAGATTTTCTGTGAACCAGGTGTTGTAGTTTAACCCGGCAACTAGCAGTTAAGCACTAGACTAGACAGCTGTTCACTCACCTCTCCTCTTTTTCTCCAGTGGGATGGGGAGGAGAAATGCACAAAAGGTAAAACTCATGAGTTGAGATAAGACAATTTAATAAGGCAACAAAGCAAATAGAAATAATAATACTAATACCATTAATAATAGTAGTAATATTGGTAATTATTATAATAATGAACATGCAAAACAAACTGTATACAACACAGTTTTTCTCACCACCCAACGACTGATTCACAGCCAGGAATTGTTTAACCCCCAGTCAAGAGAGGATTCAAACTCTGGGAAAAAAGAAAAGCCAATAGCTTTCCCCCCAGCTAACCCCCAGTCATAAACTGAACATGACATTTATGGTATGGAATATTGCCAATGGCCAGCATGGCTATCTGTCTGTCTGTGGTCACTCCCAGCTCCTGCCCACCTGCTCGTTATTGTCACTTTGTGGCTAATTTCTTTTTGAAGGTTTAACCAGATTCCCATTCAAAACTGTTCTGGAGACCCGAACACACCATGTCAGTCATATCAACATTATCAGTATGTCCACACCACCTTTGAAGAACTTCAATAGTTCTGTTGCTTCTTCCCACTACATTGGATTTAGCCCTGCATTCTATTTATTACAGTGTCTAGCACTTGACCAGGCAAGTATTTATCTACAGTTCCTAGGTCTCCCCTTAAGCCATTTTACACAATTCCTTTCACACTTGCCACATTCCATTCCTCTAGTGTAAAATAGTTCACCCGTCAGATAACGGCTTGGTGCTATCACACAGAATGCCTTCTGGGTAACTAAATGGACACTAAGTGGTTCTTTGGTTTTGCTAGTAATAACTACACATTTTATGATTTGGGAATCAGAAGTTATTTAAAAAATAGTTTAAATTATATGTCTCAGAGATTCCCTTATAAACAGTGGTTTAGATACAGAACTCACCCAGTACTCTTCTATATTGACACTAACATAAATAATTGATCTCCTTTCTCTGCTGCAGCTTTTTCTTTTCACACATTTAACTTCAGCCCTTCACACTCAGAGTTCTTGTTTCCAATTAATTTGCAAAGGGCCTTTAGTCTTTGTTTTTGATTTACTCCCTTAATAAATGATTCCTCAAAATCTATCTATCTTTTCTATATTGTTACCCTTTCTTTCAGAACCAAATATATTAGAAAGTTTCTCTTTCCCATTTCTATTGGTCTATCATACATCCTGGCTACTGTTACTGAGTGATTTTTTTATAATTACATCCTGGATCAGATCCTATTCACTGATCGGTACTAAAGAAAATTTATCTCCTGATAAAAGTTTCTGACTAGGTGGGTTTCCAAGATGTTACCATTTCTGCTGGCTAAACACATCATTTTTTCCTGCTGTAAAAGTAATCAGTTCTTGCAGACTTAAGTTTCCCATCCTGCTATGTTTTGTGCTTTCTTTCACCATGTTAGTCACCATGCTGGCCAGTATTTCCAGTAGACTGTTACTGCTCTTCCATTAAAAAATGAATTTTTTTTTCTTTAAATATTCTGTGGTTCTTGTTTGATGTTTTTAACTATTTGCCTTATTTGGAACTAAACTTTCTTGACCAGAATATGTCAGGAAGTGACAGAAGTGTTGTTCCTTGGCTAATGTACTCTCTCAATCCCATTTAGTCCAATTTTCTTTCTTTCTTTCTTTCTGTCTTTCTTCCTTAAGTGTTTATTGTATCAGTAGCACACTTAAAACCAAACATTATTGTTTACCAGTCTTCCTAGATTCCTAATATTGTCACAGAACTTTTATATTTAGTCTTGGTTTTGTTGCTTGTTTTCTGATGTGTGGTAGAACAGGAGCTGTATAAACTACTCTTCACCAGTTTCCAGCTAGGTTTTTTTTTTTTTGAGATCTGTGCTACATCTTCTTGATGATTCAGAACTCGTATCTTCATCCCTACAGAATGTGTCATCCCAAACTCTATGCTCTTCTTCCCTTTTTCATCTTCTCAAAGTCCTCAATTCAAATCACTCTACTGTCAATTTTTCAGTGTAACAAGCCAGCTTCCATCTTGGTTTAGATGGAGCTGGAAGAAATGCCATTCCTTCTCTATTGTCTCCAGCCATACCTGCAATTCATAATCAGTATAAGTCCCTCTTCCATATACTGTTTCCTCAACTATTCACCAATGCTTCTCTGGTTGTAGGTGTCATACTGCAAGGATTTCAGACTATCCTCCCATTAAGTTCAATAGTTTATTACTGCTTAAACTAGAGAATATACCCTCTTATCCCTATTTCATTAGCACTCGTATAGGCCACAACAAAGGTTCCTACACAGCTCTGTTCTCCATGTCTCATTCAAGTTGCTACCTCTGCCTCAGCAGGAATTCAATCCACACAGCGTGTAACTATACTGCCATGCATCCCAAGCATAGCAGTCCGAAGTGTGCATATGTCTGGCAAGAGATATCTCTCCTGTCCCCATCCCACCAACCACTATAGACCACATTCTCCTATTGGAATCCCTGGCAATGAATTTTGGGGACTGCAAAATGCAAAGCCGTCACTTAGTGTGGAAGTCTCTCTGGCTTGAATAGGATAGTCATAAAATCCCTGAGTCTTCTCCATATAAGCTCTTGCCAGTCATCCAATGGCAGTCATCCTACAAGACCAAAGAGGACAAAAAATACAAGCTTCTTTAAATTCTGTGGAGAAATAGATAAATGCAACACCAAAATAAGACAGAGTTGACATGCATAATACTTTTCAGCATTTTGATGTAACAGCCAGGAGTATTTGCAGATTTTCCCTACTCTCTTCACTGTCAGCATTGCTGCACAGAATTTAACCTCGTTCCATGAGTTATTTTCAGTGGCTTACACACTGTTTGTATTTTTTAAGAACTTTATTCACAAAATAAATGCTGACAAGATACGCTTCCACCCACAGAAATTTAATGTCTATGGTCTTTGGGCTCAAACATACAAAAATAAGTAGTTTGTGGCACTTCTTTTTTAAGATGTCCTTTGTCTCTCTTTTTCCTTTCATGAAGGAAACTGCTAAGTTTTCTTATCTAATCATCTGTTTCTCTAAGATGGCATGCAAAAAATGAGGAATCAGGAATCATATGCTTGTGTCTTTAAAATTGTCTTAGTAGGAATCTATCAAACTCTCTGGGGAAAAAAAAACCCTCAATTTATAGTTAAGCTAATGAAGTTTGTGACTTTGCTCCAAAGCAGATATAATTTGCAGTTAAAAAGAAAAAAAAATGTGTTCTCCTTTGCATTATGTGCAGTTATTCATTTTATTGACAGCTGTTCATATACTATTCTACACAACAAGTTTAGTGAGGAAATAAACTATTGACTGGATCAAGCGGCTCCATACCCAGATGCAGACAGGAAAACAGTAATAAAAGCTTGTGAAAATACAACTACAGTAATCGTAATAAGATTAAAATTTCAAGTACTTTGGGAAAATTAAATCTACCCATAGGGGGATTTTTTTCCCTAAAGAACCTAATCACTCTGTCTAGGAACACATGCACAGAGCAGCAAAAGTCTAAAAGTAAATTACACTTCAGTATCTCTGGAACAATCTCATTCTAATGACACATTTACTGTTTAATATTCTAGCCAGAAGGAAGCTGACTGGAAGTCTTGGATACTGATTTTCCAGGACTAATTTTGCTTACTTTTTATAGATACATTCAGAGAGGAACTGCACATCTTGTACAGTGTGTGTCAGAGGGGTTAGTCACAGACTGCAGCAAGTGTGTTGCAGCATAGACTGAGTTTCTGTGAGGCTGTGGTGAACCGCTCATCACAGCCTGAGTGGGAAGTGGAGCTGCTCACTTCACTGACTGCTGGATGAAGGGAAGGAGGAAAAGCCATTCCTTCCAGAAAAATGCGGCTCGGATACAGTGGGGTTATGATATTTTAGTTCTATGCAATGTTAAGAAGCAAGTTTACTGTCTGAGAAACTACACAGCTATTTTTAAGCTCTATTCCTGTATTTTTAGGAACCATTATACATTCTTACATCTTTATAAGTATGTGTATATATAAAAAATACATCCATATAATATACATATAAAATGTCAGTGTCTGGAAGTTATTGAGTAAAATCCTCCTGGAGGGAACAGAGGCTGAAGATTTAAATAACATTAACACAAGTTCATAAATAACATTAACACAAGTTGCTTCTTATACTAAAAATCCAATAGCTCCATACAAATGTAAGAACTACACACAACTTGGCAGCAGGCATACCTTTAATGTTTCTGTCTGTTCCCTGCAATGGTACTATTGTACCACGAGGGCAGATCCTACCAGAAAGATCTGTGCAGATTGGGTATACCTGGGGGACTCCAGAGACAAATTTCTGCTGCATATACAGAATTTTATGTTGTTTTGTATATAGTATGTGTCACTATCAGTGATGATGGTGTAACTTTAGTCCTAACCTCCAGTATTGTTTGTCAGACTAAGCAACGAATTCACTTTTGGTTTAGGAAGGTTTTGGGTGGCACTTTTTCTAAAAGCACTAAGCTCCTTGCTTAAAAATGTACAAGCACAGGAGTTTTATGGGAGCAAATAGAGTTGTTGTGCTTAAGTAGGCGTCTAACATAGCATACTTAAATATATTACAGCACTTTCAGGGACAGAAAAGTCTTACCGGTCTTATTCTCAATAGGTATCCTCTGTCAGGTGTACCATGATGCCTTACCTAGAGATGTCCATAAGCTGAGAATAAGTCTTCACCCGGACTGCAAAGCCCTGTGTCCTCACCTTACAGCACCAGGTGACACAGAACAAGAAGGCAGGTGAAAAAGTTATGTTTGTTGTAAGTTTGTTAATGAGAAATATTATATCATAATTAACTAATTAGGAACACATTTTACTGATTTTTGTTTTTAGCAAATCATTGTGTGATGCTCAGAAGTGGAACTGTTTTCTGCTTGACAGGGATGACTGTGATGTGTGGTGCACAATATTCCACATGTTCATGTTCGTAGGTCTGAGGCAAGGAGGAGAACAAATCATTTCTACCCCTTTCCAGTTGAGTAGAGACTCTGAAAACATTTGACTTTGTATAGAAAAGAGCATGAACAGTGAGTCACATTCAGCAAAACAAAGAGTTCTGTGCTTTCATTCAATGCCTGCATTGTTATATTTGAGGAACGATACCTGCAGCTATCCTACAGAGGCCCTACAAGTCATTCACTACACCTGAGTAGCTCCATGTCTTGCTCTTCACATTGTATCATAGGAGAAAACTTGAGTTAGAAGATTTCTCCTTCAACAGGAGAAATGTGTGATTTTGCTATCCAGAAAAGATAACGTGAGCTCTCCTGTGGACCCTGAGCATGTTTAAACCAACACCACTTTCATGTATAGAAAAGGAAATACTCCTTATTAACAGTCACTCAGAAACTGTAATGTTCAGAGTTCCTGCTAGCCAGGGAGGCACGTACAACCAGATCCTGGCTGAAGTACGTGTTTATATTTTCCCCTAGGAAATACAGTAATGCTGTGTAAAAAAGCAGTATCCAAGTTATGATTGTCAAAATAATGTGCGTTTAACAGCCTGTAAGGTAAAAATGTTTACACTCTAAAATCATCTATCATCCCTCTGTCGTGGTTTAACACCAGCTGGCAACTCAGCACCAGACACCGGCTCAGTCATTCCCCCCTGCTGGGACAGGGGAGAGAATCAGAAGGGTAAAAGTAAGAAAACTACTGGGTGGAGATAAAGACAATTTAATAGGTGAAGCAAAAGCAAGACATTCAATCAAAGCTAAACAAGGAATTCATTCACTGCTTCCCATCGTCAGGCAGGTGTTCAGCCATCTCCAGGAAAGCAGGGCTCCATCACGTGTAACAGCTAACTTGGGAAAACCAATGCTGTAATTCTGAATGTGTCCCCCCTTTCCTTCCTCTTCCCCCACTTTTGTATTGCTGAGCATAATGTCACATAATATATATATAGAAGGAATATCCCTTTGGTCAGCTGCGGTCAGCTGTCCCAGCTGTGTCCCCTCCCAACTTCTTGGTGCACCCCCATCCTAATCGTTTGTGGGGTAGTGTGAGGAGCAGAAAAGGCCTTGACAACTGTGTAAGAAGTGCTCAGCAATGACTGAAACATCCCTGTATTAGCAACACAGTTACCAGCACAAATCCAAAACACAGCCCCGTAGTAGCTACTATGAAGAAAATTAACTCAACCCCAGTCAAAACCAGCACACCCTCCCTACCGTCCTTTCCTTTTATAGGGAGGTATAACTACAAAATATGGACTGATAGGATAAAACCTAAGTCTATCTATGCAGCTTGCTAAGCACAGTTTAGACCTTTAGCCTCTGACCACTTCTACTACAAATTATCACAAAGTATTCCCCTTGGCAGTTCAGAGCAGCTGTAGCCACTTCGGTCTTCAGTTACCTCCTGACAGTCTCTTTTTGCCTGACAGTTTCTGTGATGCACCTGGACATCACCCATGTAAGTTCTTGACCATACAAAATCCAGCAACAAGTCTGCAGTTCCCTGTTCCTAACTTTAGGTCCTTTTGCATTACAGTTTCCCACTTTACTGTCTCATGTGAAGACAGCGCCAGCAAGAAAAGTGCCTGCTATGAGACAAATTACTTGCAAGGTTGTACAGAGAAGATGACGGTGAATCCTAATACTGTGCCCATGGAATGGCTTTGGAGTGGTCTATGAAGTGTGATTTCTATGAAGAAAGGATCTTAAATACCTGTACGGAGAGGCCCTTAAAGCTTCAGCTTGCACTGATTGTGGTCCAGAAAGCACCAGACACAGCCACGTCACTGGCTTTGGTGGGGACCTAGTTGGTTTAGGAAAAATATCAGGAGTGGGGCATTCAGTCTGTCTGTAGGAAAGGTGAACCCATGATGACAGGTAGCTCTATTCCAACTAACATTTGGCACTGCAATATCAGGATCACTCCCAATGGGGTGACAATGGGGGGTGACAATCATGCAGAGTCACTGGCTATCAGAAGGACAACAACCTGTCACAGAGAGGTTCTTCCCTGTTTTATTCTGCTTTCTTGCAGCCCATAATGGGTATGTAATCAGCCTTTCTATCTATTAACAAGTGTAAAAAGTATAACAGCATTTTAGGACAAGATCCCATTGTTTGCTTAGCATGATCCAGCCCACAGGATGTTGAAAACCTTAGTGAAACGTTCTGAATGAAGAAGCAAAGAGTATCATCAAGCTTATGGAGCACTGGAAATGCGTACCAGGACATATGCCAGTAATGGGTCAGCTACTAGGATAGAGTAAGGGTGGGAGCGGGAAGCAAAAAATGCAGTCCAGAATCTGTATTGCATTATCTAGGACAAAAGGAGGGAAAAGATCTCATTAATCATGCATGAAAGTATAAATTCTTAGATTCAGATGAGATTAAATAGTGCAAGATTAAAGCTTTTTTCCATGCTAGGGTCATATGTTACTTTCACACTCAGTTACAATAGAAGGTTGTAGGTTTTGCCATGCAGTGATCTAAGGGGCAGAGCTCATCTTTTTTACTAGTAAAGCCAAAGTAATTTGTTTACTTAAATAGGCCACACCAAAAAAGGATTGTGTGGATTACCAGGAAATACTTCAAACAATCTTTCCTGTCAGGACAAGATACAAGAGGCACATTTATCTACTTTTCATATTAATAGTTTAATCATTTCTTAGCCTCTGCAGTTAATGCACCACAGTAAAAATTTACTGACTACATACTACCTCCAAAATATCACTAGTTAGAAAGAAAGTCTATTATAAAGAGAGCAGAAAATATCACTGTGCTTATGGAAAAACATGGTTTATTTGCAAAGAGGCCTCATGTATTATGCAAAGGGCAATCCTGTCTCAATAATGTCATAGAGTACTAAGAAGGTATCAATAAGCACATGGATAACAGATGCTCATGGGATTAACTTGTTTCTGCGCTAAAAATTACTAAGAAACTATGTTTCCATGGAGTTGGAGTGAATTGGACTGAAAGCTAGTTAAAGAAGGAAAGGATTGAAAGCAAAGCTTAGCAGTCACTTTTTTGGCTAGAGATGAGTCAGTCAGGGATGATTCCCCAGGGATCAGTGCTGGCACTGGTGTTTTTCCTGGAGATACAACTGAGTAGTTACATCTTTTTGCAAGAACTTGGTGAACGTTTGTTGGAGGATGTTCTGAGTCATCAAGCTGTAGCATACCTACTGCTATTGCTCCCCAAGCTCCTTAGAATGGTACCTAGCCCCACGCTCCTGCCTTCCACTCTGAAGGCAAAGGAAGAGCTGAGCACCCCCACCTGTTAAAGCAGCTGCCTCCACATCAGAGGATACGTGGGAACAGAGACATGTTCATCTCCCTTTGTGCCAGTGTGAAGCGCAGAAAAGCACTGGGTAGTGCTGCATGACACTGTTTCTGTCTTAGTGATGTCCGAGACCTTCATTCCAGGATGCTGTGGCTCTTCAGAGAGCCAGGGCTCTGGACAGATCACGGATGGCTGCAGTGTCTCTTGCTTCTCAGCTGCTGTGGGGCACATTTAAGCCCAGCTGCCCTGGCAGCCCTGAGTTTGTTCCCAGTTTAGGAATCATTAGAATTCTTACCTAAAGAGATCTGTTTCCTGTCCAGAAACATTTAAAGGCAATCTTGCTTTTGCGAGCTTGTTAAGAACAGTTTTTCCTCACTGAGATCTGCAAAAAGGCAGCTTTCATAAAATCGTATAATTATAGGTTGGAAAAGACCTCTAAGATCATCAAGTCCAACCATCAATCAAACATCACCATGCCTACTAAACCATATCCCAAAACACCACATCTAACACGCTTTTTGAACACCTCCAGGGATGGGGACTCATCCACCTCCCTGGGCAGCCTGTTCGAATGCCTGCCACTCTCTCAGTTAAGCAATTTTTCCTAATATCCAATCTAAATCTCCCCTGCCGCAACTTGAAGCCATTGCCTGTCATCCTACTGCTAGTTACCTGGGAGAAGAGACGAACACTTGCCTCACTACAACCTCCCTTCAGGTGGTTGTAGAGAGCAAGAAGGTTCCCCCTCAGCCTCCCCTTCTCAAGATCAAACAGCCCCAGCTCCCTCAGCCCGTCCTAGTAAGATTTGTTCTCCAGACCCCTCACCAGCCTTGTTGCCCTTCTCTGGACACACTCCACCAGCTCAACGTCTTTCTTGTAGTGAGGGGCCCAAAACAGCACATCGTATTTGAGGTGCAGCCTCACCAGTGCTGAGTACAGGGGGAATATCACCTCCCTACTCCTGCTGACCACACTATTCCTGATACAAGCCAGGATGCCTCTGGCCTTCTTGGCCACCTGAGCACACTGCTGGCTCATGTTCAGCCGGCTGTCAACCAATGCCCCAAGATCCTTTTCCAGCAGGCAGCTTTCCAGCCACTCGTCCCCAAGCCTGTAGTGTTGCATGGGGTTGTTGTGATCCAAGTGCAGGAATGGGCATTTGGCGTTGTGAACCTCGTACAGCTGGCCTCAGCCCATTGATCCAGCCTGTCCAGATCCCTCTGCAGAGCCTTCCTACCCCTCGAGCAGATCAACACAGGCCCACCCAACTTGGTGTCATCTGCAAACTTACTGAGGGAGCACTCAATACCCTCAGCCCTGGGGAACACCACTCATGACTGACCACCAACTGGATTTAACTCCATTCACCACCACTCTCTGTGGTCGGCCATTCAGCCATTTTTTTACCCACTGAAGAGTATGTCCATCCAAGCCACTAGCAGCCAGTTTCTCCAGGAGGGTGCTGTGGGGAACAGTGTCAAAGGCCTTACTAATGTCCAGGTAGACAACTTCTACAGCCTTTCTTTCATTCACTAGGCAGGGCACCTTGTCATAGAAGGAGATCAGGCTGGTCAAGCAGGACCTGCCTTTCATGAACCCATGCTGACTGGGCCTGATCCCCTGGTTGTCCTTCACATGCCCAGTGAGCGCACTCAGGATGGGACTTTGCTCCCTGCGTGAGGCTACTAGGCAGCCAGAGCTTCATAGAAAGTATATTTCCTTCCTCTGGAGTTAAGGAACTGGTAACAGCTAAGAAACTTTAATCTCAAATATTTTAACAGGACCATTGTGTCCCACAGTAACTGTCATGGATATAAGCTATTGTTCAGCAGTTTCTTTACTTACAGTACTATCAATATCCCTGAAATACAAGAAGCAGAAATAAACTCCGGATAATTAATATTTTAGTAACCTTTACAAAGTTTTAAGGATGAAGAAACCTATACCAGAAATACTAATTTCGTACTTCTGACTCCCAAGTCCCGTGCTTTCCCAACACACTTTATTAACTGCTTCGTTACCCGACACATAAAAAGACAGTGCCATCTTAGTCAATTGCACAGACACTTTAAAAATAATTCACTAGATAAGTACAACGAACTCTGCAGAGAGTTATGCAAGTCCGTAATGCACAGCAATGTTCAGCTCCCTATTTTCCCAACAGTGCTCTTCTTAAAAAAAAAAAAAAGTTAAGTAGACTCTCTGGCCTGGCCTTAAAACTAAGATCTAAAAGCTAAAAATCTTACAGCTAAAATCTAAAGCTAAAATTCCCCCTGCCTGGAGGTGTTCAAGGCCAGGTTGTGTGGGGCCTTGAGCAATCTGGTGTAGTGGAAGGCGTCCTTGCCCATGACAGAGGGTTGGAACTAGATGACCTATAAGGTCCCTTCCTACCCAAACCATTCTATGATTCTGTGATTCTATTATTGCGTGATCCGGCACTGAGAAGTTGCAAGCACATCCAGACACAGAAGAGCACGGGAAGTGTGAAAGCAAAGGTCCCTCCACAGAGTGACCATCCACAAACAATGTAACCTCTGAGTGCTTCTCCAGCACTAACATAAGCCTCTCTCGCCTCTGCCTTTGTTTCCCCAAAAAGTCCTGCACCAAACACAGAGGCTGGGATAGCTGCTTATCAAAAGAAGATAATTAAGTACTACACTTACAAAGATGAGTCTGCACAGCTCCAGAAACACCCTGAAGTGTCCCTGCTGAAATAGGTGTGAACCCTCAAGTTTAGGGAGCAGGTGAAATCAGAATGTTTCTTTTATCCAAAGAAGATGGTTAAAAAGAAAAAGTATTTGAAGATTAAAGTGGAATACAACTGTACTCATTGTTTGTTATTCTCAGTAACACTGAAGTAAGGTTTTGGTCATAAATAATGACTGAAATTCCAGTTGGAAACTCAGAATCCTCTGTGATTTGTGCTTACACACGACATTTTTCACATAAAAAAGTCAGTGCACTATAATGCCAGACAAAGTTATATGTCAGGATTTGCCTAACCCTGTCCTCAGCAATATTAAATAGATTACCTCTATAGGGTAATCCAGCTTCTCTAACCCAGTTAAAACAAGATGAGGAATACATCCTACTTGAAAAAAAAATGTTTCTCCTCATATTTCAATTATGCAGCACTTCAGTGACACACTGGTTGTACACACGTTACCCTTGAAGATCATCAAAAGATTAAAATCAGCACTACAACTGCATGTAAGAAGGACAGCTTCATGATTTATGTCAATGAGCAATCGCATTATCAACAGTATGCTCAGCAAGCAGATACTAGCCGTGCTCATAGAACTAATTCTGGGTTTCTATCAAAATTTCTGGTGAAACGCCCATACTCTTCATTTCCTTCATCTGTAAGCAACAATGCCCCACATACTCCATGCATTTTCAACTTACTCTTTGCCTTCCTTTTTTATTCCAATACTGGAAAGAAAACCACCATCCACTGCCTTGTTATTTTCCAATAAAAAAAGAAAACATTAGAGACTTCTTTTTGCATATTTATTACCATCTAAAATTTTGATTAAAAAGTGAGATCACTGTATAAATCACAGAAACATTTCTACATTTCTGGTAGAAATGAGACTTACTGTCAGATTTCAATACTGACTTAAGCTCTAATTCATCACAGTTATACTCTCTTCAGGTTTACGTTGTTAGCCAACATTCCCAGCAGTATATTTACGTCCATTTGAGAAACAAGTTAGAGCCTGCCGTCCTAACCATTGTTGTCATCAATCTTAGTCAACCCCGACAGCAGAGAAATACAGCCGCTTCTCAGCCAATGGCAGCTCCAGATCGACATTTTGCAGGGCTCGGTTAAACATATGCTCCATCACAGTAATGCCAACAGCACAGCTGCCATTTACTTCAAGTCAAGGATCACCAGCCTAGAATTTAGCTTTTTTTTAAATCCCTCCCAAAATGCTTTTTATGCCCAAGCGCAAGTTCAGCCTGCCTGTGCTGTAGGCTGGCTCACAGTTGCAAACAGGCAGCTGGATAACTATGCTAGATGCGAAATCCTGGCTTTTACACAGGAAGGCTGACAGTTATCCGGCGTCTGCTGCTGAGAAAGTTGCAGACTGCTCTGAAATTGCCTCAGGGGCAGCTGAGAAAAACTAAGATTCACTAGCACAAAACTAACCAGCATAGCTAAGAGCACATGTTCATTTCTGCATGCAGCCCGAGATATCCTGTGCATCCACCATCAAGACAGAAGGAAGGAAAGCACCAAATCTTCCTTCCCATCGCCCCTCTCTCCACCTCCCACTGATCTGCCAGGCATGAGCTCGTGGCCACTGCAGAGTGATTTTGGCAGGTCTGGAGGAAGTGAGAAACAGCAGCAGCTAAATGCGCACTGATGCCATGTCACGGCCTTCCTTCTCCTCTTCCTCCCTGCTCCTATCATCTGAACTGAAGAGTACACTGGAGTAGGATGCTCACCTTGGCCTGCCGCTCTTCAGTTATGCGCAGACCACAGGCACCAAGAGCAGCTCTGCTCATGCCAAATCTTAGGGGCTCATGCTGAATAAGTTCATTTTTCATCCATTTTCAATGCACGCACAGATACTTTGGCAATGTCTCTCAAGATGGAGACAGTCTCAGAAGCTACCCAGTTATGCTTCAATACACTCTGTGCCACCACATGCCACTCTTGTGACAGATAGGATGCTACATGCTGTGCGCACTGGGCAGAGCCGGAGCTTTATCCATGTGTGACTGTCACCTTAGCAAGAAGGTATAAGACTTTTGTAAGCATTCATATTTTGTTTCTGTTTTTTAAAGTCTTCACTTTCCCATTCCTCACTCCATTTTGCTACTCACACTTGGTCTTTTAAAAAAAGACTTAAACTTTGTGACATTTGTCACATTTTTCTCCTTTTCCTTGAGCTTCACCTGCCTCATTTTCTTACGAGAGAAGCGTTTTCTTAGCATGAAAAAGTACTTCAAAAACAATGATGCCCACTGTTGGGAAGCTTTCCTTTTCAATCAATCAAAAGGTAGACACCTTCATTAGACACATATACATACTGTTTCTGCTGTCTAGTAGACCCTACTTTGGCAAATATGAATAGGTTCAGTCACAGATGTATTAGTTTGTTCTGGTTTGGCTGCAACTGGCAACAAAAGCGCCTCGCGGCCACCCCTCCCCTCACTGGGGTGCGGAGGAGAATGGAAAGAAACAGGCAGAAACCGGTGGGTTGGGATAAGGGCAGTTTAACAGAATAGCAAACAGAGGGAACAGGAACAACAATGATACAGATGAGGAGAAAAGCACAACAGAAACCACACCACCCAGAGAGCCGTTCTGCCGGACCGGACCAGCGCCCGCGCTCCCGAGCTGAGTTCCCGCCCCCCAGCTCCTCCCCACCGGAACCCAGCATGACGGTACATGGTATGGAATACCTGGCTCTGTTTGGCCAGGCTGGGGTTGGGTCAGCCCACCCGGCTGTGCCCCTTCCTGGATTCCGGTGAAAATTAACCCTATCCTGGTCAAATCCAGGACATAGCTTCAAAAAGACGCATCAACAGATGACACAGAGTGCAAACCTAGGATGTCAGGAACATGTATTTTGCACCTATACAAAACAAAATCCTTTAGAAACATTCCTGGGCTCTTCCTCCACCTGGCAGGCTCCAGCGGCACAGCTGTCTCAAGGCAGGTACTTGAGCACAGCCCTAAGGCACTGAAGCCAGCACCTGGTCAAGTTCCCATGATCCTGTGAAGGCTGAAGAAAAGTTGGTGGCAGATCTGGCGAAGGCTCAGCCCCAGAGGCTTGCAGCGAGGCTGCAGAGAGCTTGTGCGGGAGCTGTGTGACTCCAGGAGAGTGGCAGATGGCATTTTTTTCCATAAAAATGACAAAGCCCTCCTCTAAGTTGCAGAATATGTAGTTCTGGGAGAGGAAGAGCTTGTACATTGGGGAGCCATGGTGTGAATGTAACATACAAACAGTCAGCTAAGGACAACAACCAATCACTTGCTGGTAACTAGTTCTTCAGTGTGGGTTGTCTATTACATACACCTGGTATGCATGAGTGCAGTCCTCCCTCACCTCCACAGCCAAGTGTCCTGGGCAGGCTGGGACTTGCATGCTGTGAGGCCTGGAACGCACAGACTGTGTGCCATGTATATGTGTGTACATACAGGAGAAGAGACAGGTGAGAGGGAAAAAAGGCTTCTCTGAGCGGAACTAGTGACGTAGACCAACCATTTTAAATAATTTTGTAAAAAAACCAAAACAAAAAACCAAGCAGTTTCAGCAGAAATTCCAGTATTCACAAAGCAAGAAATCCAGAGCAGGACACCGGGCTTGTGTACACCACAAATGTGAAGTAAGGGGGTGAAAGGGCTGTACATGCTCACTTATTGCCTCTGTGTTCACAATGCAGTGTCCAAAACCTTTCCCCTTTTCTCAGAAGCACCAGGAAACAAATCAACCAAGTAGGAGTCAAGATAAACCAGGTTATGGATGTCATTAAATACACAACATGCTGATGGCCTCTGTGTGTTTCAAAATGGTCAGGGACTGGAAGGACTGGGTTGGATTTATAGCTAGGTAATAACTCGTTATTTCTTAGGATGGAGACATGGATAGAAAAGCCTGGTAAGGGATGCAGGTTCTTCCCCTTCCTGACAGACCCTTGGGTCCTTCCCAGACAGATATTCAAGCAGGCTCCCCCTAAAAGACCGCCTTACCTTGTCACCCCGTGTGCATCCTCTGAATGCATCGAGCACGTCTTCAGGGCCTTAAGCTCCAGCGTCCGCCACCTCCTTGCTGGGGCTCCTCGCTGGTGGGGAACGTGCCCCTACCTTGGTCATGAGTTCTGTGCCACCCTCTGGGGTCAGTACTTCTTCTCCCCAGTCTCACTGGCTGTTTTGTGAGCAGCCGGCGTTCCTGATCGTGGTATCTCGTGGCACCTCACAGGTGCAGAGCTTACGCCACTGCAGCAACAGACCGCACCAAGCTCCCCCTGCTCTTCTCCACCTCGCTACCTGCCATTGCCTCCCCCACCAGCCATACCCGCTGCCCGCACCGGTGCCCCACACCACACCAGCACAGCCCTAGCAGCTCCCTCCCAGCCCTGCTGCAGGCGGGTGACCTGGCATTGGGGAAGGGGCTCCTTCAGAAGGTGAGAAAGGAGGATCTGAGGTCTGTAGCATGAGACAGAATAGCTTTTATCCCCTCAGCAGACTGCAGTGGGGCTTTCAAACCATACATCTGCTGACAGAGTACTGCGTGTGTGCTGTTGGCTCGTTGCACCAGGGTGAAAGATGGCTGTCAGGCTCCCTTAAGGAGGTGAAGAAGATTTTACGGGTCTTTTGTGGTAAGAGGAGTGAGATACAACTCCTCAAGGTGGATGTGATAGCTATTAGGGCTTACCAGGGTAAGGATGGCTGCCCCAGCCTCAGCTGGCTGAGAGCAGGAGGGGCAGGCTCCAGCGCGGGGGTTTCGGGAAGGGGCGTTGCGGGCCCTCCTCTCCCCTGCACCTCCGCTCCTACGGGAGTGGGAATGGGCATGAAAGCCCCATGTTTTTAGGGCATTTTAACAACTGGCCCCACTACTCCCTCTGTGCACAGCCCTGCAGGCTGTATCCCCCGGCAGCAAGAGCAGGGTAAGGGTAAGGGAGGAGCAGGGAGGTAAACCCACGCAGGGAGGGAGGAGCAAGGCAGGGAAGGAGGAAAGGAAGAGCCACTGTCATGGGGTGGCTCAGGAGCCTCCTCAGGGCGCAAGAATTGTTCCTGGGTCTCCCAAAATGACTGAGGAGGGATTTTAGGCATTTGTAGCCTCCTATCCCTGAGGATACAGAGGTGCAGGGGTCCTGCAGGAAAGGAATCAAGAGGATGCAGGTTTGTTCCTTAGATGAAGCAGACGCAAGTGCCGCACAAGAGCTGAGAAAGTGAGTCTCAGTTGTTTTTGCTCTATTGCTCAGGGCACGTTAAGTGAAAAGTTGTATCTGTTCTTCATTTAAGGAAAGACTCTTCACCTCCTGCATGACACTTTGACTCCTGCAAGCTTTTCTACTCTTCTGTGTTTATAAGTTCTCGGCTAATGTATCCTAAAACAAGTTGTTCCCTTTACAATGCATGTACTCTTCCTTAAAGTCTATGCTGAAGAATTACCCCAGCAGACTTTCTGTTCTGGAGATGCCGTTAGCACACTGCGTTTTCCCTAAGCTCTTTGGCTCAGCAACTTTATGCCATATGCGCCAACTGCAAGTATTAATAAGGAGCAGGCAGAGTCCTTTGTCTCCCTTGGCAGCTTATTCGACACCAAGCCAATATTAGCAGATGTACAACTAGCCACTGTAAAAAAAAGGTTTCTTTTTTCTTAGTGCTTCTCGTGATATGTGGAGTGAGAAATTCACTGCAGTGTTTAGGAAGGAGCCAGGGTACTTGCTTTATGGCTGTGAGCTCCATTACTGAGAAGACTCGGAGCCAGCACTAAGACTCGGAGCACACTCGCTGGTGTGGGTGCTCTGCTCCAGGGCTGACAGTGGAGAGAAGGCAGCAGGCAGGGGCGAGGGGCTGCATGGCAGGACACAGCAGAAGGATTTGTGCTCTTTCACCTAGGCACACATGACATGCAGCTTGACTCTTGTTCTCAAAATACTGTTGTCAGGGCACCAACGTTTGGCTCTCCACCTTCACACGGCCTCCTGAGTTACAAGCACAGAGCTACCTTGTGGTTCAGGAGACGATTTCTCCCTAACCAAGCAAACCCAGGTGCATAACTACTAATTAAGGTACCTATAAAGGCAGAAATGGAAATTGTGATTGAATTCATCAATGCTCTGCTATGGTATTATTATCTAACTTCAATGACTTCAGTCTTTACTCAGGAAAGCTTCCCTACTAACGTGTGCCAATACATACACCAGCTGGTGTCCGTCTCTTTAGAGAAACACACTTAAAACAGATATTTAAAATATTGGAACAAGATCTACTTCTTTTTTTCTTTTGGTAAAATACTGATGTGGATCACAAACAAAGATTTTGATTTACACTTCTGCATTTGTGACCCCTTACCAAAGTAGCCACTCTAGGATGGGAAAGGGATTGAAGACATCAGGATCTAACCACTGGCTCTTGGGGTGGAAAAAGGAAATGGTGGTAAATGCTAGCATCGTTTTTATAGTACAATAGAGCTTAGTTTTATATTGGTATCTGAATAGGGTTTATTCAAAAAAGCCTTTCAAAGTGATGCTAAAGAACTGGGAAGCAGACATGAAAACCAGCGTAATTAAGACAAATGGGTATGTAGCCTCAAAGGAATTAAGGAATCCATTAAGGCTGGACTGTCAGCTCAGAGGAGCTGCATTGGCTGAAATCACTCCAGCTTCCATAATAATCACAGAATAGCTGAAGTTGGAAAGTACCTCCAGACATCTAGTACTAGCCTCCCACTCAGAGCATGGTCAGCTATGGCTTGAGGCTGTGTCCAGTTGGGTTTAGAGTAGCTCCAAGAATGGAGATTGCACAATCTCTCTGTGCAGGCTTTTCCTTTGTATGACCACACTCACTGTGAAAAAGTTTATTTTTGAGTGGGATTGCCTGTATTTTTGTTTGTTGCCACCGCCTTTTGTCCTTTCAGTGGGCACAAATCAGAAAAGTCTGGCTCTGTCTTTCAACCATCCTCACTTTGTTAAACACAGTTCTGCTTTCTGACTGTAGGTGTCCAGGTATTAATCGTTTCACACAAGAGGTGGCTGAGTTAACAATACAAGTTCACAGCTTGTATTCAAAATAACCTTATGATAGATGTCAAAAAACAGTTCCAGATTCTTGTTACTCAGTGGAGGTTTTTTTGCTAATCAGAAATTTGATTCACATCGTATCAGACATATACTGGTATAAGTGAAATTTGATATCTAATTCTTAGTCTCTAGTTTTGTGGGTTTAATTTTTTTCCCCAGTGCATCCAAAAAAAAAAAAAATTGCTGCAATAAGGTAAGAGTTATCGGAAGTAGGTAAAGCTGACAGATGAAGAGGGAATTTTTTCTGTAGCTGCGATTCTCGGATGTTTGATAAGCAATGTGCTAAACATAAAGAAGCCAAGAAAAGTGTGCATTTTGTAACATAAAAAAGAGACCATTACCAACTGTTTGCAATTAAAAAATAATTCCCTGACTCTCCAAAAGCAAATATTCTTCTTATTGGATGCAGTGATGCCCATATGAAAACGATTTTATTCACTCATTGAAGAAATGGAACTGAAGGTAATTAATTAGAGAATTTCAAAAAGCCACAGCTTCTGGCTCAAAACCACCTTCACTTCTTGTTCTTGACAGGATCTTGCAATTCAGAGAAATACTGGTAAAAAACTGATTGCTTACCCAGAGCATCTATGAGACTGAAGTAAGGCATTTGTACAAGAATGAAGAAGAAACAGAGTCAGTTAGGTGCCTACTTAAAGTCAGAAGCAAAAACGATGCCAAAAATAAACTGTATGGGATAAAGAGTTGCAAGTGCTCACATCCATCATTTTGACAGTTTGGCCAGATGAGGAGAAACCTCTCAGGATTAAGGTTTTACAAAAATAAGATGAATATGCAAAAGAACATCACATACAGAGGTGGTCATACTATAAAATCTAAATCCTATTCTTGACTCTGTATCAGGGATGGTCTGGAGTAGAATGACACCTCTGGAAAGGCAGAGGTACATGCAGTACTTGTAATGAGGGACCACGTGCGGAGAGCAATGCAGCCCAAGGAGAACAAAGAACAGTGGAAATACACCTCATTACCAGCAGAGAAAAGTACATATGGATCTGCGCACCCATATAGTAGGAGTGCACTCTGCTTTCTGGAGCAAACCTGAACAGTAGCTCCTTGTAAGTGGATCCTAACCAGTTGCTCCTTCTCCAAAATGAGTTAGTGTCAAACATGTGTGCCTGGAGTTAGAATATTTCTTGTAAATCACTTAACTACTCCTCTCTCAACATTTAGGATGGGGCGCAGCAACCTCAGACTTCTGTTGCTGAAACGTCCAGGTTGGAGGAACTTAAATTGGTGATTCTTGATCTCGCTTGCATTGTTGGTTTGTGTTGGTTCTCAAAAGTGTAAACCACCAGTAAAGAAAAATCTGTAAGATGTGACCAGCAAGGACATGCAGAGCCACATTATCCATACCAATCTAAACTCTGAACAAAAGTTCTTAAACAACTGAAGTGTACAGCAAACACAGCAGAACCATGTCTGCCAAAGGACAACAAGCACAGCAAAACCCATTACAGCTCCATCTGGCATTGCCACAACAATGTGTCTCATTTCCCAAGCTTCCCTGAGAGAGGGGATTCCTCCCTAAACTCTGTGGAAAGACAGCAATAAGAAACTGAACAAACTTCATCTCATAATTAAAGTTCAGTTTCTGTAAATCTAGAATCAATAACAAAGTAGCCCTCCCAGGTTTTGTTTAAATCTGTTCTCCTCTCCCACTATGTTACCATGGGGGTGTGAAAGGAGATCAGGCACTGGTGTGACACAGCTCCGGGCTGAGCTGTGAGACGAGTAGTGGAACAAGAGCTGAGACATTCAGGCTGTCAAGCGCTTACAGCAAGTCCTGCTGAAAAATTTCTATGAACCAATAGACTAACTATACTGTCTGGCCTGGTCTGGGCACAGCTGTGTATCACCCTGACAACCTTTGCAGAAGTATTATCAGGCTTTGTATAGCCTTGGCTGTACATATCCTGCAGAAGCAACATCACCCTGAATCTGGGAATGCACAGTAGATACAGAGGTACAACTCCATGCACCAGATTAGGCAGAAGAGGGACACTGAACACGGCTCTCTTGCACAACGTTGCTTTCTCAAGTAACTGCCTCAGTGACAGGCTGCTGACAGCTTTCATTTTTCCCATATGTTTTCACAAGGACATTCAGGACATCTAGTTTGCATGATAATGTAGACCACCCCCAAGGGAAAAAAATCTTGATTATTTTTTAAAACCTGAATTTTTCTTTTCCAGCAGCAGGCCTCATTCTTATTCCCTCCACTTATTCCTAAACACAAGTCAGAAATCATGCCAATCAATGGATTCACACAAAGAAACAGACTTTCAGAAAGTTGTGGATATTTACCAGGGGTGTTAGTTTTCCTTGTCTAGTCAGAAGCTCATGCCTCAGGACAATATCATACTGTAGTAAAGCACAGTATTAGAAACACTGTGTGGTGAGTAACCAGCAGAATTACTAGAACACCCCACGCTGAAAGAAACATTTTTTAATATTTTACATAATTCTTCATGTAAAACTTCTATTTGACTGTTGGTAAATCTGTAATTACTATGCATTACATTATCTGGAAATTAATATAACCAAAATCTATCAGCCTTTGGAACAAAGGCTGTGTACTCCTTTCTCTGAGGTGCTCTTCTGAAAGCACAATGACGCACTACCCTTTTTCTCACCATTTAATTTGTTCAGGTGCTCTGTGAATCCCTGCTCATATCCTTTCGTACTTAGTGACAGATCCTGTCATCTCTTCTTATTCTTCAGACAGGCAAAAATCGCTGGTGGTTTTAAAAGTGATTTGCCTACCCCCTCTCCAAAAAAAGACAGTAAATTGCAAATGATTAAAAATATACATCTTCATTCATATTAACCAGTAAGTGAAATATAAGGGCAAATCATCGAGGCTGTAAAGCAGAAAACTATACTAATTCCTGCTGAAATTTATCTCATTGTTTTAGTGCTCTGTAAATTGTTTCTACTTTAAAAATCAGATCGCACTCTATCTGAATAACAACAACTTTTCCAAACACTTTGTCTTAACTTGCTCTGAAGTGTATATAACTCTACATACACTGTTACTTTAAGCTTAGATTGTGAGGTACAAGCATAAGAGAGCTCTTTTGTTGCCTTTATCTCCATCTCCCTAGCTCTAATACATGTTATCTCCTTACTGGATATAATTGCTTTCCTCATTTCAGCAGAGCTGTAGTTTATGCTGTACCATTCCTGTCACCAATTTCCTTTTCATGAGCTGAAAATCTCATTGAAAATATTTTTTGAAAGGGAAACCTGCCAGACAGTAGCTTGATAGAAATTTCCAGTGAAAAATGAACCTTGTGCAGATATTTTGAGAGTTAAGCTAACTGCTCTTCTTTCTTCCCTGTTCCGAAGTTTAGGAAGCTTCAGCTGAGTTATTTCATAACATTTCTTACAGGTATGCTAAAGTAATCAGAAGAGGGTATGCTTTGTTTCACCTTCAAAAGGAGCCAGCACTGGTATTGCTCAAGTCTCGGTTCGAATTCTGACAGGCGCTTGGTGTATTTGGATAGTGTGTTATCCAGATGTAAGTGCCAGCTGCTAGGTGTTAACCTCAGGTGGGAAAACCTAGGAGGATGTCTGATCTCCTGATGTTGAAAAGACATGTGATGGGGTGGGAGCAGGTTGGTGAGTATGAGTAGTTGCACTTGGTGGTGACCTGAAGGAACTGTTGCAGATACTGACTTTACTTATAGAGAAGAAGCATTTACTCTTACACATTGTTTTCAGCTCCTTCAAGCAGTCAGCTGCAGTCCCTCTTTCCCTGAAGAATCCTTTTTTGTAGTCCCCATACCTAAGATTTAAGGGGTTTTTTTCCCATGAGCAGCACTGGTGGAGCAGTATCAAGTGTTTTGCCTTTCTGCTGATAGCTTTAGTGCTCAGGTTTTTGTGAAAGCTTCAGCTGACAGAAGTTTCAGAAGCTTTCAGCTTAAGAATACAGATCCTTGAGCTCCCTGAAGCCTGTCACAATCTGTGGGACTCTTCTCATGGGCTTCACTCAGTATAAAGAGTGATCTGACAAGGAAGCTGTCGTAGGTTTTACTTTCTTTTTTTTTCCCCTTCTGTTGATCAGGCCAGGTCTCCTGGACATTCTTATTGTTAGGACAAGGGTTTTTGCTATCTCCTCAACTGGAAGGTGCATACAACACAGGAGTGTGACAACTCACTGAACTCAGCTGCAAACAGGGCAAACTTAATGGTAAATAGATACACTAGCTCTGGTAATAAACAACCCCAAATAAAGGGTAGAAATGCTTAAATACTACATGCCTTTTACTATAAAGCATTGAGTGACTTCTGATATATTTTCACAGAAAGAAAAAACATAAATCAATTCTCAAATATCTGGTTAAGAACTTTACTTAGGGTAAACCTAAAATCTGTTGTGGTTTAACTTGGCAGCCAGCAACCAAGCACCAGACAGCTGCTTGCTCACTCACTTCTCTCCCTGCAGTGGAATGGGGAGGACAAAGGACAAAAGGTAAAATTTGCAGTATGAGATAAAGACTGTTTAATAAGAAAACAAAGAAAGGAATTACAATAATAATGATGATTATGAAGATAGAAGAATATGCAAAACAAGCTATACACAACACATTTTTCAGCCAGTCAGTGAGCAGTGATCACAGAACCCGTGGATCTCCCGGAGCTCGTGGATTTCATGAATTTCGCTGAACTCTCAAATTTTGCAGAACTCGCCTAACTCATGGAAGAAGACTGAACTCACAGAGAAGTATGAACATACAAGAAGTTCGATCTCCAGGCAGGAACCCTGCCCCCCAACCAATGCCCTTTTACATAGTGAGCATGATGTCTGTGGTATGGAATATTTCCATTGGCCATCTTGCGTCTGCTGCCTGGTTGTGCTCCCTCCTAGCTCTTGTACACCTGCTTGGTAGCCTAAAGTTGGAGACTGGAAAAAGTCCTTGATTTCTTTGGAGCAACTGAAAATATCAGTGTATTACCAACATTCTTCTCATACTAAACGCAAAACACAACAGCTACTGGAAAGAAAACTAATTCTTTCCCAACTGAAACCAGGACATAATCAAACTGAAATGCCTTTCATTGTACAAGAATAATCTAACAAATTAGAATCCTTTCAGAAGCTTTGGAGAATATTAAAAATTAAGTAATCGCCTATATTGCTAATATATAGTTCTAACTATTACAAAATACTTAGTACTCTAGATTTACAGATTTACAGATTTACAGATCTTAAAGTAAGCAGCTGTCATGAGCGTCGAGTCAGAACATCCACATCACATGGCCTGAAAAATGGCCTAGTCTTGATGTAAAGAGGCTGGCAGATAGAGAGTCCATCACCTCCCCTGCTGAATTCAGTATTTAGTTATATATTCTTCTACAAATCTTGGCTTTATTTCCAATGTGAATTTCTTTGCTTTCAGCCTCCAGTTACTAGGTTCATGTACTATTTCCTGCTCAAAGAACTGTGTAAGACCCATGTACTCTTGTGTCAACTCAAAGGAAGCCTGCCTACCAGAAGAGCATATGCTGAAATTTTGATGTGCCTTAGCTCACATTATTTTTTTCCATGGCATCTTTCATCAACCTGCATGTAACTAATGCCTTTAAAGTAACAAGGGACAATAAAATCCTCCTGAGAAGGTGGAGGTGGAGGCCCAGCCGAGCTCTGCTGTCAGCAAGCTGCAACAACAAATAGATTGCTGTGTTTCTGTATTTTGGGGGCACTATGGGTCTGGCAAATTCGAGCAGTGAAACAGTGCACTTCTTTGCTGCCTCTCTCAGCCCTGGGGTACCCAAAGGAAAAGTTGATAAGGGGATGGGATTTGTCTTCCCACCCAATATTTCTTTGCACTATAGGGGCATTTCATCTTTCATAGTTTTGCTTTTCACTTATAAAGGGAGGTGAAGACTGTCAATGTACCATAACCCACATCTTCAAAGTCTAGCAAAATCAAGGAGGATGAAAAATGATTCAGAAAGGTCAGGGAGCGAGAAAAGATAAGAAAAAAATACTGAATAAAATATATAAACACAGTCCTGCACTCTGCGTTTTGTACTTGCTTTAGCTTGGTAGCTGTAGGATGAATTATTCCATTGGTGTAGTTAGTGTATGCCTGTGGGAAAACCATATACAAGCATTACTGTGTTTCTTCAGGCTAGAAATGCCAAAATGAGATATATGTAGTACTGCTCCTCCTGTAAGTAATACAAAGTCACAGTGTTATGAGTCATTTGAGATTTTTCCAAAGCACCATGTTAGGTTGCTATACAGTGCTCTCACTTTTTGGACTTCGACAGCTGCTATTTAACAAATGAAATAGTTGTTCCAATTGTGTATGCTTTGCTTTTCCTTTTGCCAAAACAACATTTGTCCTATTCCTAGTTCCTAATATTTTCATCATTAACATTTAATTTTAGAAGACGTGTTTATAAACAGTCAAAAGTCTGGTTTTAATTTTTGCGTTAAAAAAGAAACCAAAATATTGTGTTCTTCTTCCAACAACAATGCACAGTGCCAGGGTGTGCATTAATAAGACACTGTCTCTTATCTATGTGTTTTAAAATATGTCAATGCTTAAACATCCTTTAAATTCACACCCTGTTATTACTTATTGCCATATTTTCAGAGTTTTTTTTCCCAATAATAGGCATTCCTTTAAAGCCTGTTGCTATTCATGTAAATCAATCCTTTTCTGCTTGATTTTGCAGTTAGTAAAAGGAGGACTTCATTACAGAAAATGTTACAATGAATGTGCTGGTGTCCTTTGCTGACTTCCATTAGCTTTAATGAAAGTTAGAAGTTCTTTTGGACTTCACAGAAAGCAGTGTCATGTCAAACCTTGATAAGGGTAAATAAGCCAGGTTTCTGTTCCACATGCTGTCCTAAGACAGCACCCAAGTTGTCTTCCATTTTCTAATTATTCAATGAAAGTGAAAAGATGTGGCGCACTCTAGGGAGAAGAGAATAGAAACAGAAAAAAAACATTTGTCTGTATATTTTTGGCGTTCCTGTTATTGCTTGATGCTTTACTTATCTCACTACCAATTGCCAAAGAAACACAAAGTAGCATTCTCTCTTAGGACAACAAAAAATATTGCTAAATAAAACCTTCATTATGTTCTGCTTTCACACTCTAATAATCTCATGTGTCTTGTCTGTGCATGGTCCCTGTGGGAGGAAGGAGGCATTAAAGAGTGCCTTCCGTCTTTACTGCATGGAATTTGTGCAGCCTAAGTAAGAATGCAGGTGTTGATCTCTGAGATACAAGAGGACATCTCCTTCTCAGTGCCTTTGAAACCAGGCAGGAAATTTCATGGACATTTTCCTTAAGTCTCTCTTACCAATGCACCAATGATTAGAAATGGCCACATCATGAAGTGCTCGCTCTCTCTCTCTCTCTCTCTCTCTTCACTATGGTTTCACCTTCACATAGACAACAGTGTGTCTTTCAATGCCACATTGTCTGTTGCTTCCATCTTGTTAACTTCAGATTTAGTGAGACTATCAACTTTGTTAATGCTGAACTCCAGTTTCCCAAAAACTAATTTTTCCCTCTCTTTCACAAGTCTGTTTTTGTCTGCTCTGCTTTCTGCAGAGTCTAGAGAGAACATTTAGACTCTTCAGACCTTGCCTGGGCTTAGCCTTTCTGCATTTTTGCCTACAGTCTTGTCTGGAAATCATTAACTTGAAAGTTTGCTGTCCTTCTATGCAAAGACAAGAGTGTCCTTCTGTGGGAGGCAATGGCAGAGATATCTTTCACTTCTTTTGGCTAATAGGTACATCTGCCTCATTTAACAAAATTAATAAAGTTACAGTACAAGGACTGTGCTGATGACAGAATCACCAAATGTGTCCTAGTGTCAGTAAAGCATCAGACGACAGCTCAGACCAGAGGTTTGCCTGCAACTGCCCTGCCTGGAGTGCTGGTTCTCTTTTCTCTGCCCACTGACAAGGTCACCAGCTTAAGGAGAAGGAACAAGAGGGATGGGGAACAAAAGTTCATGCTCTGACGCAGTCAGGGTCATTGATGTCACTGCAGATGTATGAAATGTTGCTGGCAGTGACATAGGCTGTGGGAGGGTCACATCCTCCTCATCTCTACACTCTTCTCTGGCTCCTTCCATTCACCCTTCCTCCCATGCATTTAGACTCACTGAGAAGGATATTCTGCATATGATGTTAGGACAGCAACCATTTGCTGACGGACTCTTCCTCACCTGCAATGTCATCAGGTCCAAGGGCAATGTCCAAGGGCAGACACCCGGAATGAAGCTTGGACCCATAGGTCCCCCTCAGCTGCATGCTGAGAGCTCACGTGGTGGCTGTTAATTAGGAGTCTAAAGACAACTTTACAGCTTGCAGCAACGGGCTTCATCATGTGCGAAGAACAGGTTTTAAAAACTTCAATATAGCAGATTAACTGTCACTTATATACAGATAATCTCAGTGTAGTCACATCTGATAAAGCTGCTATCCTACACACTCTCTGCCCAAGAAATGAGACAAAGAGAAATGCCTATCTCTGTCCAGATACAAGGAATACAGAGTCCGATATATTCTTTCCTGCATCACACCCAAGCTAGACAATATAACCAAAAGTAAAAATACGAATATTTCTAGATCTGCAGGCTAAATTCTGAGAAAAAATTCTCAGCCTTGGAAGTGGAAATGCTGATGCCTGATGTGATATATATCCTGTGAAAGAAATGATGTGTTTGAACACTTCACATTTCTGTGAACTAAGTGGCAAAAGGCAACTCAGCAGCAAGCTGTCCTTTGCTTGAACACTTGTTCTCTTTGCTCCCTCTATGCATGCAAGTAATTTGCATTATCCTGGAGATGAAGGTAGACTTCATAAGTTCTGGACTTCCAAGCCATTCACTGCTTTACTGAGTGTCTGTATTCCAGTCTTCTGATGTAATGAAGTGTGCTTCTCTGAGGAGACTCCTGCTCAAATTGCTTCTAGAGTGTCACCAAACTTGTGTAGTCCTTCCTGATGTTTCTATGCCTCTGACAAGTTGTTTTCCTTCTTTTACTTTATAATGAAGTATAAATTGTTCCTCATCAGATAAAACATTTCATTAGTACCAAAGAAGACTTTCATGCTGAGTGCCATTAAGAAGTACAGGTCTGCCTCAGAAGTAGTCATGTATGACCAAAGCTATGAACACGCTTAAGTATCTTGGATAAGTGAAACCAGACTAGAGGGCAAGTTTACCTTATGTAGAGAAGATGTTTAACAGAGGCAACAGACAACACCACTGTTTTGCAGCAAGGACTGTTTCACGTTTCCCAGCGTAGTTTATTTTCCACCTGATCTCTGCACGAAGGCACTATGAAATTATTTCTTTAGTCTTTATGGGGTTTAGAATTGAAGAAACAGAAGAACACACATAGTTTTAAAAGGCCAGAAATTAAACATTGAGATTTTAAAACATTTTTATTAACTGATTTTTCATTCACACTGTATAGACCAAGATGAAGAATTAAAAGCATGCTGGAGATTAAAACAATGATTGACACACTATTATATTAATTTGTTTATACTGGTGGCGTAAAGAAAGTCTTCAAAACCTGCAGGCATCGCTAGAAGCTTTATTAAAATCTTCTGGTGATTCTTATCTGTTAATCAATACCACACTAATTAATGCATACATGGAGTTCTAGTAACCTTATCATTATGCTCCTGTCATAGTAAGATTTAACTGCTTTACAGAAAGACATTAATTTTGTCAGAGAATAAAGGGCCCGGCTGTTGACCGCATTACAGTTGACTCTTGGGAGACGAAACATTCATTGGGAAGTTTGAGGCTAAGCGAGGTTTTATAAGAGTTTTAATCATCAAAGACTTTATCTGCTATAACTTTCAGCAACAACTAAGATGAAAAGGCATGGCATTCAAAAGGAAAAAATGAAAAGGAAAAAACTGAGTGCAAGTAATAATAGTTCAGGGTAGTAGTCATGACTGACAATGAGACACTTTGAAACGCTTCATCACAGATGCAGCGCAGTAGGGCTGTGGGACAGAGAGCTCATAGGAGCTGCAGAAAGAGACACTCTGGGTAACAGCTGCAAAGCTTGATAAACTGCTTCTTCAAGACTTTTCTGGTCTGTTGGGGCAGAGAGTGTCCCCAGTGTCCCTGGCCCACGTAGTCCACAACGCAGCAGCACTCCCTTGCCCTGTTCATCTGGGTTTTTCTTCCAGGAAAAATCTGTACAAATGAGCAGTACTGCAGCATGCCACAGTGTGCCTTGTGCAGGGGGTAGGTGTGCAGGGTGCACTTTGGGGCATGCATTTCTCACAGTGAACACTCAGCTTGAGCATGCCCCTTCTGCACTGTACATGTGTGTCTTCACTTCTTAATGAAATGACCTCTCTTGATACAACGACTTCACATCAGGAGATTGAAATTACTTTCCCCTTCATTTCTAAACTTTGCTGCTTGGTGTCTGTAAACCACTTCTTGAGCAGCCTATGGAAAGTACAGAGCAATGATTACAAAATGGTGTCCTTAAAACAAAGTGTATTTTTTCCCAGGTCCCTCAGCACTAGGAAAATAAGTTTAATGTAAGAGAGGTCTGTCTACAAAGCAGTTTATGGCTGCCCCTCTGACTTAGCAATGGCAAATTCCAGGCTCCATGCTGCTCTCAGTCAACCTGTCTGCCCACCACTGCTAGCACAATGTACTTCTGCACGAAAGGGCTATTTATTTGTCCTATCCCCCATCAAAAGCAAAGCAGCCTCATCAAAAGAGTCAGACTATGGGATGCCGTGTCCTGTCTGAGAGGAAGCTGCTTTATCTATACCATTATTTTACCTTTCCTACCTCGATCCCTAAGCATTCAGGAGAATTAATATCACATGCACACATGAAAGTGGTTTTCATATTTATAATTCTTAGATGTCTATTTGGAGAAAGAGGAAAAACTTTTGGCACTCATCAGGTTACTGTTGTTTGGACTACAGAGGATTCAGCCTTAGACTTGTGCAGTAAAACAAGGCAAATCCCATAGTAATCAGTAGCTCCTTTAAAAGAGGGCCCTATTAAACAATGCTTCATTACACTTCAGTTAGTCGGAAAAGCTGCTCATAGTGCTGTGTATTTGAATAGCATAACTACCTTGCAATTGCATCAAATATACTGAAGCTGATTTTCATTTAAGGCCTAGGTTTATTATATTATTTCCTGTTTTGTTGTTAAGAGTGAAAGTGTCATTGAATCTACTTTTTTACTTACCAGGGAATTAGACAAGCTGGACTGGATTTCACCAGTCCAAACCTCTCCTACTAACCTCTGACCTGAAGGCAGGATTGACTACACTTACAACGTCTCTGGCAGGCAGCAGTTCAGCCCTTTCTTAAAGATCTGCAGAGGGGAATCATAATGAAAGTGAAAGAAACACTAATGACATTAAAATTAAAATAACTGTAATTTGTTATTTCCCCTTTGACACTGAAGATTTTTACTTTGTCATAGTAAGAAATAGATTGGTTTGACACAGTTTGTTCTAGAGAAAGATGTGTTGGCTGTTGCTCATCTTCTTACAAAATTTTAGCTGCCTGCAAATAAACAGCCGATCTGCTTCAGTATTTTTTCAGAAGCTCAAGCTAAGCCTACAGCTCAATAACTCCTAGGTCCTCTTTTTTCCCTCCCAAATATAGACCTGTTCTTGCCTTTTGTATGCTGCCTGAACTCTGTAAGCTCTCAAAGATAAGCATAGATACCCAAGACTTCATTGATCAGTTCTTTAACCATGTCAGTATTTCATCAAGCCCAGCTAATGTGTAAACATTTCTCTACTTTAACAGACGGTGAGCTCTTGCCTCTTTTACTGGTTATCAGTGCCTGCTGTGCTGCAGTTAACCTTTTTACAGAGGGTAGATGCAAAAAGTAATTGAACATTTTAGCCTCCTCCATGTTATCTGTCAAAAACCTGCCCAATTTACTGAGCAGCAGAACAACTATTTGCAGGCTCTTCCTTATATTGATAGGACCCTTACAGATGCTTTTTCCTACACATGACATTCCTTGCAAGTTTTATCTTATTCTGCAACTCACCCTTTCTGATTTTACTTCTATCATGACCAACATAACCTGAATTACTTCCCATTGTAGCAGTCTCTTGGGTCTGACGTCAATGAAGAGCACAGAATTTAACCATGTCAACCCCCTTTCCCCTGCTCTGCAGCTGGGTGGTCAGCACTCACGTCCTCCTCACTGTTCACTGAAGGAACTGCCAGTTCTCTTTTCCACTCACATCATTTTCCCAGCAAACATAGAAGTGCTCTGGAGGTTTGGTTCTGGGAGATGCAATAATGTAAATTAATGGTTCAGAGTTGCCAAAGTAATGAAGGATCATCTCCTCAGCTTTCATCTTGCTGGCTTTCCTCTGGCCATGCACTTTTGTAATGGATCTTGTGCCAGCTCTGGCATTCACTCAACCCTGAACTGTTGAATAAGCCAGAAGGAAAATTGGGTAGCTTTCTGAGGTTTTACTGAGTCAAATTGACTCAAGGGGGAATTTTACTTCTGCCTGAAAGGGCAGGCTGTGTAGCCAGGGCTAGAGGGAAGGGATTGTGCAAAGGAAAGGAGTGGGGAGGACAACACACATGTGGGGAGAGGAGAAATGTGAGAAGACTGCCATTATACCATCAAACAATGCCATGAGTTGACTTCTGTCATCTTTACTTTGTTCCTAGTCTTCTTCCCTAAGAGTAGGAAAGTAAAAGTTAAGCTGAAGTAAACTTATTTAACTTTTTAAATGAGCCAGGTGTTATAAGTGAACATAAAAGTAGTGCGGGTAATCTGCAACTCTATCCTATTTTTATTTTATCTGACTGAAAGCAGTCTTTCAATCTTTCATTTACTCAGATGCAATGATTCTGCCATGACCCTCAGTTCTAACATCAAAAATGATTGCCTGATTTTCTGCAGTGGGGTTCATTACAAAGACCAGTGTTACATTCTCTGCTTTCTTCAGTAATAGCAAGTATTACTGATAACTGATGAGAGGAAGTAATCATGAGGAAACGAGATAATTTTTTTACTGTTCCACCTGAAGAAAATTAATTACTGTAATCATTCCAGGGCAGTGGAAGTGACACTGTACAACACTACATCTTCTTTTGTATCACAAAGAAATTGCAGAGCGAAAACCTGTGATTATTTGCAAAGATTCCTTTGAATGTGTTTGTAATAAAAGATAATGCTGATTGGGCCATACGAAAAAAAATTAGACTCTTTCAATACCTGTCATATTTCTAATAACATTTATTGCTATTGAACACTGTGAACTTGTTCAGCACGTCAGGAAAATCAAACATAAATGTATTCACTGTAACTTAGCCACATCATCGATACATAAACAGACGCGGGAAAAAAAACCACATTCTTTCTTACTCAGAACAGGATGAATAATCTAAAGATGAAATGTTGTTATTTGCTATGTGGGACAATCCTTATTTATTCAAAAGAATTTCTCATAAAAGTAGTGGTCAGACTGTCATCTGGTGTATTGCAGGGTAGATGCACTGTGTCCATTGGAAATGTCACGTATATCCTGTGCCACTGTCCTAAGTTATTTTCAGCTGTTTATCTCAGTCTTTTTAGTACACTTTTGAGTACAGACATACTTGACTATATTTTGTAAGCAACTGAAATGGGGGAGGTTCTATTTGTACATGAAAAGCAGTGTGACAAGAGCATCCCTTTCACTACTCAGGGATAGAATTTAGGCCTCCTTTGTGGTCATGAATGAAAATAGAAAAACCCAACAGGTTATCTCAGGCTAACTCTAAGTGTAAGATTAAGAGCAATCCTTGGTTGTAAGGGATTCTGTCAAGGAGTTACAACAGTGTGGTGCCCAAGGTACTAATACATAGATGGAGCAATCAGATTAAAAAATCATTTTCAGCAGTGTTATGCTTAACAGAAACTAGTTTGTCGGCATAGAACAGTATAATGAAACCATAGTTTATTACAAACTAAAAAAAAATACTTGGATTTTTCTTAAATGTATGACTGTTCAGCAGAGATGAACACTGTTGTGTAAACACAACCCAAAGAAGAAAAACCATAGAAAAAAAACAAACTCCAAAGAAAACACATGTGCTAAAAAGTCAATCATGCTGCAGTCTCCAAATGCAGATAACACTTTTGTCAGGATTTAAAATCTAGAAGTACAGCTAGGTTAAGAATTACGTGACAGCACCTAAAGTTGCTCAATCTTTTTTTTCTATTTGAGGTCAAAAAATTGTTGTAACGTAGTTATACCAGTATTTCTCAACGTATGGACACTGGGTGTGTTAGGTGCTAGGGACTAAAATAAAGAAGGTGTCGCTCACTGCTGCTCCCCAGGAGGCAGCAAAAGCTGGGAATCACCAGGATACACCTGGAATGAGTAACCCTAAGGACCTGCAAGTGAGACAAGCCTCCTCCTACAGCCACTGGACATCCATGCCTGGGGTCTGTGTTCTGTGATGAGGATAAAAGAGGTGCTAATTTATTGTGAATGGCACTTGAACTGACTTGTTAGAGCCTCACTGATCAAAACAACACAGCAGCTCCTCTCAGAAACACCAAGTGCGGACATTGTATCTGTAGTATACAAGCAAAAGACTTGAAATGACAAACAAGCCCCTCCAATTTGACCTGCCTTCACATTCAGAGTAACTCATCTTTAATTATGACTGTGTGTATTCTGCAGAGGTTAAGACACAACATTCTGTATAAGCTGATTAACTTTGTCTTAGATTTCATAGAATCATTCTTTAAAACGAAGAAAACAATTAAAGCTTATACAAGTAGGCAATTTATTCATGGAAACATCAAGGGACTTTGTAACAAATGAAGTGTGGCAAGGTTCATCCCTGAAACTGTGTTGGTAGTCTACTTACAGTACAAGATATGCAGGGAGTTGTAATGTACAAATTTTATAGAATACTTTCTTCAGCCTCTTCCTCTGGGTGTCCTCTGCTCTTCTGGCTTGTTTGTCATTGTTGTACTTCCAAAACAGCAATGTATTTGAAATGAAGCTAGCTGTTCAAATAAAGTTTACGCAAAAGGAGAAGTGATGTTTTCTGACAGCAAATACTCTTCTGCTGAGTCTAAGGTGGCATATAAAAGAAAATAGGTGAATTAAAAATTTTACTAGTGATTGCTTAATCATATTTTCATAGAAATGTAGACAGTGTTAGATTTTATGCTTGTTTTGATGGTAACAATGTCTAGAGATTATAAAGTACAAAGCACAGTGAGGTTTTTGATGTTTAGTGATTCTTTTGTAATAGGGAAAACAGCCAGAAGGATAAAGCACCATAGCCCCAACAATTTTGAGTTTTTGACAGAAACTTCAAAGATTGATTAAAGTTCAGTGAGGACTGCTATCTAGAAAAAAAAGGTGTACATTATGTACTGCACCATTAACATATACATCCCTGACACATCAATAAAATAGCAACACAAATAAGGAGCATGTTTTTCCCTCTGGTATCTTTTATACTTTCTCTTATGTCAATAGTGCTGGTATATATTTTATGCACTCTGCTAACTTAGAAGAGAATTCTCTGAAGAATTCATCATTCACCAGTGAACCAAAAATTGTGATATACTCTTTAAGGGAGTAGGCTATTTGTCATTCTTTGTGTGCTAACTCTTCTCCACACATTTCTTTCTTACATCTTCTGATCACTGCACCAAATCTTTCTTGCTAATGTCTTTTCAAACCTAAAGAAGTTTGTATAGCTCAACAGCCTCATTTTGAGGGAAAATTAATCTTTTATTTATCCCATAGTCTGAGCAAAAATACTTTTGACTTCAAATATCTTAATGGACTAAAAATGCTTCATATGCTGTGGTTGGCAGCAACCATCCTTTTAGAAAAGATGTCATCGATCCACAGCCAAGCAACACAATATTCCAAAGCTCAGGAAAAACTGGGCTTCACAAGGCTGAGACAGCTGAATAGAAGAGGTCACTGCTGTTAGTTCTTGAACTAAAAACCCCAACAGCTGTATATGGTTATCTTTTCATGTATACTAGCCAAGTAGATTCAGCTCCTAAAAGGACTTTGCAGGTGCTCTGTCGGGGCAGCATCACATAACAGTGTACCAGGAACATGCACTAACTCTTTCTTAAGCAGCAGCTACAACCCTTCAGCCCAGGAAGCTCACATCCACACTCAAGGCATTAGAGAACTTAGTATCCTAATTAGATGTATCAGCTGTGAGTGATTTATTTCTCAAACAGAGAAAAAAAAAATGAAGTGTCAGAAAAGTGAGGGTAGTCCACTGCTGTCTTTCAATCTGGAAACACAAGTTTTTTGCACTTCAGGCAGGCTACTGCTAAAAAAAGTTGTTGTGCACAAGCCCAGCAGAAAGGCCGGCTGTGGTGCCACAGTGTATCACAGCTGTTAGTCTCACCATGAAATAAGAGATGAAGTAGCAGAAACTATTTTGAGGAGATGGAGACAGTCCGTATTACTTTTCAGATTCAATTCACCATGCTGTTAAAGATGCTGCATATTGTATAGGGGAGGACACCTCATGTTATTTCAGGTCCAATAGTCGCTTAGCATTCTTTGTGCCATTTATTTGCGTAGATATTTGTCGCTTAATAACCTCAGACTTTTTCATGGGTGACGTACATTTTGCTATTTTGTTGCCTGCATGTGATCTGATTTTAGATATTATTCGTACATAATTTGCTTCTCTTTATAATTGGTATTAGAAATAAAAGTCTAACCTAACATGACTCCTAGTCAAAAGACCTTGATCCCAGAACTCAGAGGGCAGCAGCTGAAACAAAGAGGAGGTGGTGTGCTCCCATCTGAAGATCTGCTGAAGTGCTCCATGATAACACATCTGTTGTGCCATGTTGGAAATGAGCTGTATGTCCCAGGTCTTGAAGACTGCTGACTTTGGTTTTTTGTATTGTGTGAGATCTGGTCTCACTTGTCATCCTGTATCCAGCAGCAGACACGAGGTTGCCAGTCTCCTGATACTGCCTCAGGTTTATCTAGTCTTACAGGATCTCTCAGCACAGACTAACAAGCAAGGCCATCTCTTCAGGAATAGGTTGCACCTTGTTGGTTTTTTTAGAGGCTCGAAAAAAGTAGTTCTCACTGTAGCAGAAGAAAAGTAGCATATAAAATAAATATCAGGCTCTGCAAGATGGTAGGGCAAGGCTTTCAAACCAGTAATTTAGATGTATCTCAGGATGTATTCTCTTGCATCTCAAGATTTATTCTCTTGTATGACAAAACAATATACTTGAAACGAGTGCAAATATCACTGTCAGCTCTAGCACAGTACAAAAAAAAATTCAGAATCCTGTGCTTGGTCCTCAACCTAAGAAAAACCCCAGAGGAAGGAGGATGACTGGTCAGCTGGTGACCTTTGTCCTGTGCAGATCCTGGGCCTGATATATGACCACAAGCCACCCAGTGCCTGGCTGCTGGTGGGATGGCTTGAACACCCCAGCCTTGGCACTTGGCAGCAGGATCTGCTTCATGAACACACACCTCTGGTGCTGGTGAGAGTCAGGCTGTGACTAGTAGCTAGTGAAACATGTTCTACTTCTGGTTTTACTTTGCATAAAATAATTCTTCCCTCCTTTAAGATCTTGCACTGGTATTGCTACACTGTGGATACAGGGTCATGACAGCACTTCCTACACACCCCATGCCAAGCTGGGTAGGAACAGGCTGACTGCTTGTCCTGTAGCCTTCTCTCCTTGTCTAATTCTCAGATGAGATACAGAAATATTTGCCCTCTTACAGGTATGTTCTCTTGAGAAGCCAAATAAAATAAAATAAATTAATTCTAAACTTACTTTCTTACCTCACCCACTTCAACAAAACCATAAGAATTTGTGACAAGATGGCCAACAAGCCCCAAACTCACTGATTCAGATTTACTGGCTTTCTACAGATTATAAACCAAGCCTTCCTTACAGGCCAGCCAGTGTTTCAGAGGAATTGTAAGCAAAACATAAAGACCTCATATGGGCCACTCATTAAGGTTTGATAATACCCACACTAGAGATCAGGACCATGGTGTTTCAGTGGAGGTTGCCACACAAGCTTGTGATAGTCTCCAATCACACAAGACAGCAGTGCACCGCTACCACAGCCAGCCCCTCTCCATTATTAAGCACAGAAAAGCCTGCAAGAAACAATCAAGGATGTTTTCACCATGCCCTGTATGACCACTGCTACACTGTTACCTTGATAAATTACTTCAGTAAATGTAAAAGAAGAATTTACCTTGCAAGTCATTTTCCTATTGTAATTATGTTCCCACCTACCATTTTCAGCAGAGAAAGAAATAAGAAAACATGTACTGCAGATGTAATTAATCTTCTTAAAACCTGAAGATCTGTAAGAGAAGGAAATGTCATTCACAAAGGATAATCTAAGTAGTGTTCTCAAGAAAATGGAGACACTGAGAGCTTCCAAAGCAAATTAAAACAGATGTCTCACACTAGCAATGCTAAAAATTATTGTCCAGGCTAAGGTAGCAGGAGAAACAAAAAACAGAGCTGTACCATCACCTTAAAATCCAAAGTGGTACTGCTCATAATGCAATAATCCAAGGAAAACTAACAATTTTTTTTAGTTAAATGCATCACAGATTGACAAGAAAGATGACGGAAAAGAAGTTGCCAGAATCTATGGCATAAATGAAAATGTTCAGTTTCATTACAGTTGATGTAAAATGATCCAAGTACTAAAATCAATTGAAAATAATAAAAATTGTTAAATACGGAGTGGTGTACAAGGTCAGCTCTAACAGAGCAGTAGTTCTAAGCAGCCTTTAAAATCTGAGGATATGAGTACATGTTGGAAAGCAGCCTTTCTGAGACAGTATCACAAGCAAAGGATATGCTGTCCTCAATTCATGTACGCCCTTTTGGTTTTACTTTTGTCCGTAATACTGTCTTCTTGGTTAGATTGGCAGCTCCTGTAGTCACTGTAGTCACCTACCTCCTGTCCAGCTGGGAGGTAAAAAATATCAGGTTTGAATCCATGTCCCAGTTCAGGCAGAAAAGATTCAGTCTCGCCCTGGAGGTCACAACCACCAAACAATAAGGCAAAGAAGAGTTATAAATCAAAGATAACTGAATGATCAGCAGCCTGGAGACCAAAGTCAGAACAAGACTGACTTGATCATTGCATCTGCTTTGTTGGTGTAGGTGCAGGAGCTTACGAAGCCTAGGAAATCGGAGCCTGAGCAAAGAAGTCCTTCAACTTGCCTGGGATTGTCTGATGCTTCTGAGTGAAATGCAGCTGAGGGTCAAAGCCTATGAAAACATTTACCTCTGGAGGGTCTGTCAACAGCAATGTTTGTTAGTGATGTTTTGTGATGATGGGTTTTGTGCAGAAGTTGCAGATCCACCTTAAATGTTTGAAATCATTATTTCAGTTTAAATGAGTACCCAGAATATTGCGCGATTGTTGAGGCTCAAGGGTCCACAGAATAAGGCTTGGAGTATTATGAAAATGGCTTTGAACAAAAGACAGAAAATATTGAAACAGGTTTGGTGGGGTTTTTTTAATAGTCTAGTTGAAGGCACCAGCAGGAACCCATCTGTGACACTTCAACATTTTGGCAGTCAGTGCCAACCAGAGCCAGTAAGTCTAGATGTGAATGGTAATGAACAGCAACAAAAACAGCCAGCCTTTTTCCGGATCTCACAGTGATCTATAAGACAGCTTGGGGCAGATACCATTCTGTGCAACAGTGATTCCCATCTTCACTTTTCCAAGCAGCTTAGCGATTTTAAAGCAAAAACCTTGATCATTGTTTCTTGGCCTTGCAGTTGTCCTAAATCAGCATAGTTCAGTAGGTTTAAATGATCTATTTTACTTATCAGCAGAGATGCCTGTAGCATCTCTCTATTTCTCAGACTCCTGTGAAGATTCTTCTCTGCATAAATAGTATGGAAAAGTGTGGCTTTGTAAATAACATGAAAGGTTCTGTAACATCATTTGAAAAGACTAATGAAGCCAGGAATTAAAAGTAAATTTTTTTTGCATTTCTACAAGGTAGGTGCAGAACTCCACTTGTGAAGCAATATATTAGAGTAATGAAAAAGGAATGCATATGTATTTTTAAACATAATGTTTATTCTTCTTTTACTTGCCTGAGGTGTTTGGAGGTTTGGTTTCTTTGTTTTATTTTTCTAATTTGCATGGCAAAAGGCTATACTGCTATGGTATATGGTATTATCTTTGACTGTCTTTCACTGAAGGGCTTAGGAGAAAGGAGAGGAGCTCTGGCAGGAATTCTGCCCCGTTAACAGGTGACAGTACTTAAGTTTGGAGACCACCTACAGGAAACACGAGGAGTGCTTTAAGAGCTACCCAGACAGAAGGGAAAAAACAGAATAATTATAAGTAAATAAGCAACTAAACAAAAAAAAGAGAAACTAAATATTTTTTATGTGAGTAGATATCATAATGAAACTTATTTGTAGAAGAACATTAGTAAGACCAAGACATCTGACAAGCAAACATGTCATGCTGTATTAGAGAGATATATTTAGACAGCCTGCAGAAACAAAACAAGAGAACAATTTCTTGTGCTGGTTGTACAGGGAATAATAACATGTTTGTAATAAAGTAGAAATTACAGAGTATAACTTGCTCATAAAATTTCTTCATGACAAAAGACTGTTATAATGATTCTGACTCACTTTTCATTAAAAAAAATAATGACATTTGGGGTAGATGTGGAAAGAGAGGAAGATACAAGGCCACCTCCCAGTTAGCATACGAAGCCCAATGCAAAGACAGATACTTTGCTCATTTGTGGATGGGTTTGGTATGCCAAGGGCATCCAAAGACATGTAAGGTACTTGAGGGTCTGCTCATTGACATCCCTGAATTTAGCTTAAGCTATTCAGACACGTGGAAAATTATTTTGTGGACAGTAAGTAATAGACTATGGTGACACAACAAAGATGCTATTAGAATCTCCCAACACAGAAATCAAGATACATGTTGTATGAACCAGAGACAGGGGCTCAAATACACTTCAAGTTTTATGTCAGCTAACTTTCCAGCTGATATCTGGGAGCAGGGATAAAATGTTACTACTGTAGAACACGGTCTCATAAAAAATCTATCTGACAAAATGGTTCTTTCCTTTCTTCCTCAAAAAGATTTGATTTTCATTATCTTCAGATTTCACTGCCCTCCAAATGAGTTTTTCATAGTGCTTTTAAAGTTTAAAAACCAGTTCTGTCAAAGCCACATAAGTTTTCAACTTTAGCAAACCCAGGATCTGGTCTATACATTTTCAAAAATTTATAACAGATTTTGTTACAAGCTCACCTGTGTAACTAAATGGGAATAATCTGTACAGATCATTGACACTTGGCAGCATCTGGATGGGCATCATTAAGATTGGAGAAAAGAAACATGTCCTGCTTTAGCTCCAGCACCAACAAAGCTTGTGGCGGGAGCTGACTCTGGTCGGGTTGCCAGTGCTGGGTTCATCTACTTCTCTCTACCATGAAGTAAAAGGGAAGAAAATAGTCTTGATAACCTGTTCCTGTGCTTCTAGGAAACACTCACAATCAAAACACACACAAATTTTTAAAAGGCAAAGTAATTAGTTTGAATTCTTTCTCCTATCCGGTGTTTCTATGAACTAGCTCTCACTTTTCAAAGGCAGCAGTTTGCAACACTGAAAATACCAGCCCTGGACATTAGAATTCCAGTACTTCTAACAATCTCTCACCAGTTCAGCAGATTTCCACTGACCTCACTGGTGGATCTTTGTATTGCTTCTCTCAAAGTTCTCGGTTCCTTCATGTTATCCCTCATGCTAAATGTTCAGATTTATAGAATCATAGAATCATTTAAATTGGAAAAGACTATTAAGATCATTCAGTCCAGCTGTAAACCTAAAACTGCCAAGTCCACCACTTAACCTTGTCCCTAAGTGCGACATTCGCACAATTTTCAAATACCCCTAGGGATGGTGAGTTCACCACTTCCCTGGGAAGCTTGTTTCAATGTTTGGCAATCCTTTCAGTGAAGCAATTTTTCCTAATATCCAATCTAAACCTCCCCTGGTGCAACTTGAGGCCTTCTCCTCTCTTCCTATCACTTGCTGCCTGGGAGAAGAGACTGATGCTCTCCTCACTACTCCTTTCAGGTAGATATAGAGAGCAATAAAGTCTCCCCTCAGCCTCCTTTTCTGAAGACTAAAGAGTTCCCTCAGCCAGTCCTCATAGGACTTTTTCTTTAGACCCTTCACCAGCTTTTTTGCCCTTCTCTGGACAAGCTCCAGAAACTCAATGTCTTTCTTGGCGTGAAGGACCCAAAACTGAACACAGTACTCAAGGTGCGGCCTCACCAGTGCCAAGTACAAAGGGACGTTCACTTCCCTACTCCTGCTGGCCACACTATTCCTGATACAAACCAGAATGCTGTTGGGCTTCTTGACCACCTGGGCACACTGTTGGCTCATGTTCAGCCGGCTGTCGACCAACACTTCCAGGTTCATTTCAGTCAGACAGCTTTCCAGCCACTCTTCCCCAAGCCTGTAGCGTTGCATGGGGTTGTCATGGTCCAAGTGCAGGAACGGGCATTTGGCCTTGTTGAAACTCATACAGTTGGCCTCAGCCCATTGATCCAGCCTGTTCAGATCCCTCTGCAGAGCCTTTCTACCCTTGAGCAGATCAACACTCCCACCCAACTTGGTGTCATCTGCAAACTTACTGAGGGAACACTTGATCCCCTCATCCAGATCATTGATGAAGCTAATAAACACAACCAGCCCCACAACTCAGCCCTGAGGAACACCACTTGTGACCAGCCACGAACTGGATTTAACTCCATTCACCTCAACTCAACTCTTTGGCCTAGCCATCTAGCCATTTTTTTACCCAGTGAAGAGTATGTCCATCCAAGCCACTAGCAGCCAGTTTCCTCAGGAGAACGTTGTGGGAAATGGTGTCAAAGGCCTCACTGAAGTCCGGATAAAAAACAACTGTAGCTTTTCTGTCGTCCTTTAAACAGGTCACATAGTCATAGAAGATCAGGTTAGTCAAGAAGAGCCTGCCTCTCACAAACCCAGGCTGAATGGACCTGATCACCTGGTTGTCCTGTACGTGCCTTGTAATGGCACTCAAGATGAGATGCTCTGTAACACTCCCCAGCATCAAGGTCAGACTGACAGGCCTGTAGCTCTCCAGATCCTCCTTGCAGAGCTTCTTGTGAATGTGTGTCACATTTGCTAACTGCCAGCTAACTGGGACCTCCCCACTTAGCCAGGACTGCTGATAAATAATGGAAAGTGGCTTGGTAAGTACTTCTTCCAACTCCCTCAGTACCATTGCTGGATCTCATCTGCCTCCACAGATTAGCGTGTGTCTAAGTGGTATAGAAGGTTGCTAATCACTTCCGCTTGGATTATGGACATGTTTGAGCAGGTCCAGAGGAGGGCCACAGAAATGGTCATGAGGATGCAACACCTCTCCTATAAAGAAAGGCTAGACAGTTTGGGTTGTCCTGCCTGAAGAAAAGAAGGCTCCACGGAGACCTTATTGCAGCCTTCCAGTACCTGAAGGAGGCCTAAAATCAAGATGGAGAAGGACTTTTTACAAGGGCATGTAGTGATAGGACAAGAGGTAGTGGCTTTAAACTGAATGAAGGTAGATTTAGGTTAGACAAAAGAAAGAAATGTTTTACTGTGTGGTTGGTGAGGTACTGGCACAGGCTGACCAGAAAAGTTGTGGATGGCCGCTCCCTGGAAGTGTTCAAGGCCAGGTTGGATGGAGCTTTGAGCAGCCTGGTCTAGTGGAAGGTGTCCTGCTTGTGGCAGAGGGGCTAGAACTAGATGATTAGGAGTGGCTGAGGGAATTGGGATTGTTTAGTCTGGAGGAGGCTGAGGGGAGACCTTATTGCTCTCTACAACTACCTGAAAGGAGGTTGTAGTGATGCAGGTGTTGGTCTGTACTTCCAAGTAACTTACAATAGGACAAGAGGAAATGGCCTCAAATTGCATCAGGGGAAGTTTAGACTGGATGTTAGGAAAAATTTTGTTACTGGAAGAGTGGCCAGGCATTGGAACAGGCTTCCCAGGGAAGTGATGGAGTCACCATCCCTGGAAGTATGCAAACACCTTGTAGATATGGCACTTCAGAATGTGGTTTAGCGGGCATGGTGGTGTTGGGTTGACAGATGAACTTGATTATCTTAGGGGTCTTTTCCAACCCTAATGATTCTAGGATTCTAGAAGGTCCCATGCAACCCAAATCATTCTGTGATTCTGTGGGGGCTTCATTCTACTCCCTGTCCCCATCTTCCAGCTCAGGGGGCTGAGAACAACTGGCCTTACTATTAAAGACTGAGGCAAGGACAACATTAAGTACCTGAACCCATTCCTCATCCTCTGTCATTATGTTTCTCCCCTCATCCACTAACACATGGAGATTCTCTTTAGCCCTCCTTTTGTTGCTAGTGTATTTATAGAAACATTTTTTATTGTCTTTTATGACAGTAGCCATATTAAATTCTAGCTGGGCTTTGACCCTTCTAATTTTCTCCCTGCATAACCTCACGACATCTTTGTAGTCCTCCATAGTTGCCTGTCCCTTCTTCTGAAGGTCATTGTTAGAGATTGGTTATAAAGATTGATTATAGAATAGAATAAAATCATAGAACTGGAACGTAGATTCAGCTGTGTAAACACAGCTGTGTTAAGAAACCATACAATCGGTATGTTGCAATTGGGATAGAAATTAATTGTGTGGATTGTATCAAAGAGAATTTACAGAAGAAGCTGAGACGACCCTGAAACCAGCGAGGGAGAATTCTACGAAGACAGAAGAATAGAATAAATGATGTACTCAAAGCAACAGAACAGTTGCTTAGAAACTTATGAAGATTCTAGACTTGATGTAATCGGTTTAGTAAATGTATATAAACTGGTCTAGCGAGTTAAGCTTTGCCACTCACTGAGGTGATGGCCCAAATCTGAGTTGTGAATAAAGCAAAACCTAGTGTAACCCACTCGTGTGAGGATAAAATTTTTAACAATCATAGCCTCTCTTTTTTCTCCCAAGTTCCAGGAAAAGTTCTCTGTTCAGCCTGTCCAGCCTTTTTTCCCACCAGCTTGTCTTTCAGCACATGGGGACATCCTGCTCCTGCACCTTTAAATTTTCCTTCTTGAAGAATGTTCAGCCTTCCTGGACTCCTTTGTACTTCAGGGCTGCCCCCCAAGTTACACTGACAACCAGGTTCCTAAAGAGGCCAAAGTCTGCCCTCCAGAAGTCTGAGTTAGCAGTTCTGCTAAGTCCCCTCCTTACTCCCCGGCAAATCAGAAATTCTATCATTTCATGATTGGTATGCTCAAGACAACCTCCAACCATCACACCATGCACAAGCCCTTGTCTGTTCTCCAGCTACAGGTCTGGTGGGTCACCTTCCCTATTTGGCTCACTCATCAGCTGTGTCAGGAAGTGGTCTTCCCCACACTCCAGGAACTTCCTAGACTATATCCCCTCCACTGAATTGTATTTCCAGCAGGCTCTTCGTAAGTTGAAGTCCCCTACGAGAACAAGGGCTAGAGATTATGAGGCTTCTCACAACTGCTTAATGAATATTTCATCTGCTTTTTCATCCTGGTTGGGTAGTCTATAACAGTCTCCCACCATGATATCTACCTTGTTGGCCTTTCCGCTGATTCTTACCCATAAACACTCAACCATACTGTCACTGTCAGCAAGCTCTAAATGGTCAAAACACTAAGTAACACACAGGGCTGCCCCATTGCCTCTCATTCCTTGCCTATCCCTTCTGAAGAGTTTATAGCCATCCACTGCAGCCCTCCAGTTGCATGAGTCATGTCACCAGGTTTCTGTGATTGCAAACATATCACAGTTTTCCAGCTGCAGAATAGCTTCCAACTCCTCCTGTTTTTTGCCCATGCTGTGTGCATTGGTGTAGATGCACTTCACTTGGGCTATTGACCCCACCACCTTTTTTGGGGAGGAAGCCCTAATTCCTGTGTTGCTGTTGAGTTTTGTTGAGTTTCTTTGATAGAGAGGCCAAAGCTGAAAAAAATCCTACCACAGCCCTGGTCACGTGATGTCCATAGGAGTACAACCCTCTCTCCTGATACAGCAAGGCATTCCCTGCTTTCCACCACAGTTTTTATTTCTTTTTTTTCTTTTTTAAAGTGGGTCTATAGTAACATTCAGTGACTGTGATAGATAACATGTCTTCTTCAGTTTATTTCAGTCTTTAGGGAGATAAATTTGGACTGCTAGAACACTTCAGTGCCTGAAGCAGAGAAAGATATATGTGCCAGTCATCTCTGGTTGGCTACATTCCCACTTATGGAGAGAGCCTTTTCTGCTCTGGAAACTTCTCAAGATTATTTAGTACGTATTAATTTTTTATTGCACACTATCTCTGTGCTTTATTGTACAGAAAGAAGCATTTTCTTTTCTTGTCCTTCAGCTGCTTCCATCTGACCTGGAAATTGTGCCAGCATAGGACTATAGTCAGTGGAACTAAAGTGAGTGTGAAAGGGAGAGTGCTTAAAACAACAGGAGAAAGCTCCACACTTGAGCATCCACAACCAGTAGCCCTGAGGGATCCTTGCAGGTGGAAAAAGGCCAGGATAGTCTCCGGAAGTGGAGATGCCTGCACTACAGCTACACCCAGATCTATTTTAATTATTTAAAGATATTGTATATTCTTGTAGTCTGCATAGTGGTATTCAGGCATTTTTCTGAAACACTAGCATACTTTAGATGCAATACAAGACTGAATAAATGAGTAACAGGCTGCAGTGTAGAAACAACTGCACCCAGTGAATGTCTATGTAAATCCTGGGATAATTTGAGCCAATTTAAAAAAAGAATTCTTTAGGTTGAGGTTTCTCTGTGCAATGGTTCCTATTCATCTCCATTGGGGGGTGACTGAACTTGAAGAAACCAGACCGAGGATGGTTTTATCCAGTCATCCCCAAGCTGCATGTGCACTTGCTCCCACTCCCAATTAGTTACAAACACCTGTGCTGTGACTGTGGCAGAGTAATCAGGATATGCCAAATTTTTCAGTAGTGAGTGTGTTACAGTACCTTTTATGTAATATATGTCAAAAACATATTCCCCCCATTTGATGTCACACGATGTACTCAAACTAGGTCAAATTGTCATAGAATATTGAAGTGGCTAATTGTGAAAGATAAAATTGGTCATTTCCCTCATAGTGAGTAACTGTATAGTCTTCTATAGTGCTAATATCTCCTAGAGGACACATGTAGTTCTGTACTAATAAATGAGTTGTACTGTGTATTTCACTTCTGTAAACATTTGTAGGTAATGGTTTGAGCTTAACATTGTTAGTGAAACCTCAGTTTCTACAACAACAACTCAGTGTTAAAGTGAGAGAAACCTAAATATTCTGCTCACACTATTTGGTATATACCCTGCAAAACTGAACTGAAGATGTTTCAATATTCTAGTAATATATTTATATAAGACTGGAATTCTCTTCTCTGCTAGTCTAATGAATTACCCCATGAAGAAACAAAAAGCATGTGTGAGAATAATTTGCCATGGATCTGCCTGCATATTCCGATGCATCCTAACTGAAGGAGGCTGAAATCTTGCTTTAATGAGCTCTGAAAACATTTAATTTTTCTTCTTGAAGTACTGCGTATCAGTTGGTATATCAAGTGGCATAGTCCGGTAAACTTAGCCTCCAAACCTGGGATGGAAATCAGATGGAACAACCTTAGGTCTTCTTCCCTCCCTTCACCTGCTAGGGTATCACGGGTAAATTTTGGAACAGGTTCCAAATTTTCTCTGTAAACCAGACCAGATGTAGAAACTTTGGTCACTGAAAAATCAAATCTGAGTTCTGTGGCTTGTGTAGTTTCATAGCTGAGGTTTGCACACTGTAAACTTTCTGAGATCTTCACAAAGAAGCTATAAAACACTTTGTGGTTTTGTGGTAAGAGAAAGGAGCTCAGCCCCAGCAAAGCCTCTTCCCATCCTCCCCAGAGGGTGGCAGTGGCGGTGCCACACAGCCGCCCTGCCCCACAGCTGGGTACCACTGCATGGAGCACTGCGCAGGGGAGCAATGCAAGCGTGCTAAAGAGTTCTTTTCTCAACCCCAAGACACAACAGAAAACTGATAACCATGAAGAGGTGGTCTCTGGCCCCAAACCGGTTTTGCTATGATACAGGCATTGGCATAGATGTGATGCCTAGGGACATGGTTTAGTGGTAGACTTGGCATTGCTAGGTTAATGGTTGGAGCTGATGATCTTAATGGTCTTTTCCAACCTAAACGATTCTATGGTTCTAGAGCCGCAAGCTTCTAGTAAGCTGCATGGATTGGGGTGCAAGGACTTTGCTGCCAAAAACAGGGCAGACTTGCCCCTCTTCTGCACATTCCCAACCTCCCTTGTGCTGGCATTAGTAAACGCACTCTTGTATTCCATCAGCCAAGGAAAATACGATTATTTTTATTAGCTTTCTTAACTCAAATAAGGAAAACAGAGTAATGTAAACCTCCAGCTATAAATACATCTGGAAGTTATAACTGGATAAATAAGCACATTCATTTGCTGTATAAAATGTAAGAAACTGGAATGTAAGTCCTTTTGAAAGTACTTTTTCTCAGAAAATATTTAAGCCACATCTCTGTTACAGAGCTATCAGAGTCAACAGGAAAATTCAAGTCAACAAAAATGAACAAGAGCTTAAAACTACAACTCATTTGCAAACACCTAAATTTAGACATTGAAGCCCATGTTTACAAACCCAGCTAAGGATGACCACATTATTAAAACTATTGTTAAGTTCCCTTGCTCTGCAAGAAAGTATGACACTTTACTATGTGCAAGATGTCAGCAACAACAATTAATTTGATATAGTAACTGTATCTGAGTACATAATCATAGGCAAAGAGCTCAAAAATCTTCAGGAAGCCGTTTCTCTCATTTCTAACTAATGTTATCCTAAGCTTTTTTAAAAGACTTCCAACAAAGAATATTCCACAACTCTCCCAGGTCAATCTAGTCCAACTTTCATAGACTCCCCATTTCATTATGGAGTAGTGTGCGCTGTAAGAGAGGACTGCACAAGAGCCCAATGGCCCAGCTATTTAGCCCCTGACAAAAGACTTACAAACCTCTTCGCTGGCTAGTATCCCATTCTTCTGGCATCATATAGAGTTTCTGGCAGACAGTAACTGCTGTTTCACATGACTGTATTTCTCAAGGCTATCCTTTTAGACAGATCATTCTCTGAATATGCATTGCATATTTTGCTTTATGCAGTTAAAGAACAGCAGTACAGACAAAATCAGGTTTTCTTGAGTTTTATTCAAATTTTCTTTTCTTTGGAAACATCTTTCCATCTTCTTCTACCAGTTGATTAAAACATAACAGATTTTTCTTTTATGTTTTTTTTACATAGAAGTGTGGGTAAAAGTATTTGCAAACACACTGAGGAGTATGAACTATAAAATACTGAAATCCCAATTTCCTCGATCAAAGAATACTCTCTTTCATTATACTAGGGAGCAAAAGTGATTAACTACCTATTAAAAAGACAGTAAATTTCATCACAACAGAAATGCACAATTGTATTCCCTCACTTGTAATAAATGTTCAGTTTGACTCAATGATCAGTTTATTAGCTAATTTAGTCTTTACAATAGCAAGCACCAGACTTCTTAAAGAAATAAAGCTTTCAATAGTTTTCTGTTAAAATTTGACTTTTTATTTCTTTACAGGAAATAGTCTTTCTTACCTAAGGAAGAAAAAATGTATGGCAATTATTAGCTATTCTGCAAACTGAACGTCTCCGTTAACATATCTTGACACCAAATACTGCAAATCACCCAAGGGAGGAGCCTCACTAAGTGCACATTTAAGGAGTAAGTGTGAAAAAGAAAGTATAGAATTTTTTAGCATAATAAGGAAAAGTAAGACTATTCAGGAAATTTTTCTTTATTTTTGGGACATAAGAGTCTCTATTATTATGTTTGTAAAAGTATTTGGTGATTACATGCACTTCAAATTTTAAAGATACCCAAAGATTTCAGTGTGAGCCCTACAAAAACTGAGAAGCTGATAAACTGACCATGAAATACAGGCACAGCTTATTCTGACCTGAAATTAAACTTACTATTTCTGACATTCGTATGATTTTCCCAGACAATATTGAAATATTTTGAAAAAAACTCTTCAAATCCATCAGAAAAACACTTTACAAAAAGACTTTCTTGGCTTTAGAGGCCTGACCATTGCTGCAACGCTGCTTGAAGTTGCTGTTGGAAAGTGTTCCTGCCACTTACTAACTTCCGTGACAGTGAATTTATTTCACGTCTTCCAGAATCACTGTGTAAACAGAATCTGAACACTTGTCCCTATGGCCAGTAGCAGCATTTGTCTCGATGCCACCTTGGCGGCAGAGGCAGCAACAGATCCAGGACAACACAGGCAGCATGGTGCGGTGGGAGGGGGATGCCCAAGGGCTATCAAAAACATGGAAAAGCAAGAAAGGGAAGATACTGACACATGTAATCTCAGGAGGTCGCCTGCACATCATTGGGCTCAGACAGATCTAAATCAGCAGGAAATTTCCTCGGTCAGCTCAGTTACATTGTGTTTCTTCACCTTAAAAGGGACATTTTCATCTGCCTCCTAAGTTCCTTTGCAGCACAACAATCAATAAAAGATTAAAAGGACTTTCACTGCTGCAGGAAACACCAATTGGTAGGATAAGGAAAAATTCCTAATAATGTTACTACAAGCCATTCTGAAACACGCCTTATTGGAAACCTAGAAATGAACTTTTAGAAATGTTTCATTCTAGTAGTATTGTGTCTGTTGTAAAGCATTAAATATGTGCTCTTATAGAAGATAAGACTGAAGTAACACAAAATTATAAGGGTACGAAAAACGGCAGAAGAAAGTTAGCCTAAAATATCTGATTTTACTTCAAAGAGGTTCAAAATCAAGACTTCCTTAGAAAAAAAGGAATTTGCTGACATGTGATCAAATGGCTCACATTTAATATTTAATAGGTGAATGTGACTTTAAATTTTGGGGTACACCTAATGGTGCAAACAGACTTTACTAATGATGCTGTTGTAACACAACAAATTCACAGAACATGCTTAAAAGAGCAATATTTACAAATCACATTATCAAGCAAAGGAAATTTATAAGCCTAAAAAATACAATTATATGTCTTTCAAAGACTTACAAGCAGCTTTTTTATTCTATGGGCTGTCTCAAAGGAAAATTTTCTTGCTATTTTCACCATCAAATAGTTCATATAGTTAATGCCTGCAGTAAGATTAGGTTTACCAAGAAGAACCTTCAATGTACATTAAAATGACATTAAAAACCAGAATTACTTAAAAATTATGTTTGAGTCTAAAAAGATACTCTTATTTATAAATAGCAATTTCAACATAAAAAGCCCTCCTAATTACAGCACAAATTAATATTTTAAGAGCTGGAAATTCTACCTTCCCTAGTGATTCCTGATCAATTGCTCTGGAGATAAATAAGCGACAGTGCTAGTACTTTGCTTAATTATTACTGTGGTGCTAAGTTCTCTATGTCTTGGGATCCAGACACGGAAGCTTCGTTAAACACTTTGCTCAAGATGTTCATGAATGCCATGATTTGTTGTTTCTCAACAGTGGTATTGCAAAATTTAATAAAACAAGAAAGGATGTCTCAGGTCGATCCTTAGAAAAGGATTAGCTGTACCTAACGTGAACTACTGAATTCCTGTGAAAACAAAAACCTCTTGTATTTTGAAATGTCAGCAATATGGTGCCAGCTCACATCCAGAAAAACTCTGTTATCCTTGCCAAACAAAATATAAATCTTCAATCTCCAGAGTCACAAATAGTTAATAACATGCTTTAAAATGTGCTTTTTAACAAGTGCAATCACACTAGTGAAAGAATTTGCATGCTCAAGTTTAAGCAAGGGGCAATATATACAGTGTTTGCTAGTCTGCGGTGCAACGATATTTGGATGACCTGATGATTCAGTTACTTCTTCAGAGACATGGAGTGTGTTCACCTTACAACCAGTAAAGTATGGAACTAGTTAGTCTGACCAGCCAGCATGCTTCAATAAAGTAAGGACAACTTATACCAAGACTAACTCTGTCAACCCTTGTCAAGAGGCACCTTTGGTAGGAGTCTGGCCTCATCCAGCTTCCCTCACACCTGCGCTCTCCTCTCTCCTGCCACTCCAAACACCTACTCCACCTGTGCTCTGACCATTCTTACATTGGCTGGATGTCGGCATGAAGAGACCAAAGTCTGACCTTCCAGAAAGAAAACAGAGGAAGAGAGCTTAGAAATTCAAATGTTGACATGGGTTGCACTAATAGTCAAGGGAAGCTTGAGATGAAGTGTAGAATCATAGAATCATAGGATCACAGGTTGGAAAAGACCTCCAAGATCATCAAGTCCAACCGTCAACCCAACACCACCATGCCTACTAAACCATATCCCAAAGTGCCACATCTACACGCTTTTTGAACACCTCCAGGGATGGGGACTCATCCACCTCTCTGCGCAGCCTGTTCCAATACCCGACCACTCTTTCAGTAAAGAAAATTTTCCTAATATCCAGTCTAAACCTCCCTTGACACAACCTGAGGCCAATGGCTCTCATCCTATCACTAATTACCTGTGAGAAGAAACCTACACCCGCCTCACTACAACCTCCCTTCAGGTAGTTGTAGAGAGCAAGAAGGTTTCCCCCTCAGCCTCCCCTTCTCCAGACTAAACAGCCCCAGCTCCTTAAGCCTCTTCTCATAAGACTCGTTCTCCAGACCCCTCACCAGCTTTGTTGCCCTTCTCTGGACAAGCTCCAGCAACTCCATGTCTTTCTTGGAGTGAGGGGCCCAAAACTGAACACAGTACTCAAGGTGCGGCCTCACCAGTGTAAATGGGCACGATCACTTCGCTACTTCTGCTGGCCACACTATTCCTGATACAAACCAGAATGCTGTTGGGCTTCTGGGCACACTGCTGGCTCATGTTCAGCCGGCTGTCGACCAACACCCTAAGGTCCTTTTCCAGCAGGCATCTTTCCAGCCACTCTTCCCCAAGCCTGTAGCGTTGCATGGGGTTGTCGTGGTCCAAGTGCAGGAACGGGCATTTGGCCTTGTTGAAACTCATACAGTTGGCCTCAGCCCATTGATCCAGCCTGTCCAGAACCCTCTGCAGAGCCTTACTACCCTTGAGCAGATCAACACTCCCACCCAACTTGGTGTCATCTGCAAACTTACTGAGGGAACACTTGGTCCCCTCATCCAGATCACTGATGAAGCTAATAAACATAACCGGCCCCAAAACTCAGCCCTGGGGAACACCACTCACGACTGATCGCCAGCTGGATTTAACTCCATTCACCACCACTCTCTGTGCTCGGCCATTCAGCCAGTTCTTTACCCAGGAAGAGTACACCTGTCCAAACCATGGGCAGACAGTTTCTCCAGGAGGGTGCTGTGGGGAGCAGTGTCAAAGGCTTTACCAAAGTCCAGGTAGACAACTTCTACAGCCTTTCTTTCATCCACTAGGCAGGTCACCTGGTGTCATAGAAGGAGATCAGGTTGGTCAAGCAGCACCTGCCTTTCACGAACCCATGCTGAATGGACCTGATCACCTGGTTGTCCTTCACATGCCCAGTGAGCGCACTCAAGATGAATCACTCCGTAATATTCCCTGGCACCGAGGTCAGGCTGACAGGCCTATAGTTCCAGGGATCTTCCTTCCGGCCCTTCTTATAGATGGGTGTTACGCTGGTGATCCTCCAGTCATCTGGGACCTCCCGTTAGCCAGGACGGCTGACAGATGATGGAGAGTGTCTTGGCCAGCTCCTCTGCCAGTTCCCTCAGCACTCAGGTGGATCCCATCTGGCCCCATAGACTTGTAAGTGTCCAGGTGGCATAGGAGGTCATTGACTGCTTCCTCCTGGATTATGGGCGGTTTATTCTGCTCTCCATCCCCATCTTCCAACACTGGGGGCTGAGTACCCTGGGTATAACCAGTCTGACTACTAAAGACTGAGGCAAAGGCGGCATTAAGTACCTCAGCCTTTTCCTCATCCTTGTTGGCAATTTTCCCCCTGCATTCAATAACTGAAAAAGCAGTCTTGCTGGAGGAACGCGTACACTGTTGTGTCACTTCTGTGTGCTCCTTTCCCCAACCAAAACCCAGCCACACTCTCCAGTGAAACCAGGCTGCCTCTGGATTTCTGACTGGCTCCAGCAGGAGCTTCGTGTGCAGGGCATTTCGAGGGAGAATCCTTGGGTTTGTTGTTTTCTTTTCTATATCCTGAATTTGTCTTTAAGTTCCTGAAATTGGCTTGACCAAATCTCTGTGAAATTGCTTCTAAGTCACCAGTTACCAGACATTGCCAAAATCCTGTAAACACATGTATTTTTGTAAGATCTAATGGGAGGCCTCTGGACCCTGTTTCTAAGCAAATTTCTAGGGCTTTTCTGAGCTGCAGGCGATCAATATGAGGCTGCATTCTGAGCGTGGATGTCTAATGACATTAACAATCATCTTTTATTCTTTCTGTACCAAGCTTGATATACATAATTAGAAAAGGTAGTTGAACTCTTCTGATGTCCAGAAAACTGGTATTGCTGCAGCATTAGTAAGAACGACTTATTTCATCATGGGGATTTTTGAATTTAAATTAATATTTTATTGAGTATGGATTTTTCTGACTTCTTCTCTATCTTCACAGGTATGCAGAGGAGAAGCACAGATATAACTCTCTTAATATTCCACCTATTGCTTTATAAACAAGAACACCTCAGTGAAACCAGCAAGCCCTTCAATGCTTGCAGTTTTTCATTCATTTTTTCAAAATGGTGAGTAAAGTATGGTTGAGAAAGAAAAGTATAATGCATGTGAAATGGATTTTTTTTTTTAATTAAAAATCTGGAATGTTAAGTACCCAAACTCTAGTTTGTAACATTTTTTCTAATGACTGTGAATATTAAGATTATATCACAAATATTTTCTGTACAGAGCTTCATAAGGAGAGGAGAGATCTGCAGAAAAAAACAGCAGCAGCCAGATAATTTGAATAAAAGTTAGTTTAGAAGTTAACATTAATTTAAAAGTTACTAACTGGTCTTTAAATAGACCTTATGCATATTCATGACTCTTAACTTATGAAATTTCCTTACCATACATCAGAGAATATTAACAGATAACGTGGCATACATAATGTCAGTAAAATACTCTACACTGACTTTCCTAGACATTACTATGGATGTATTTTAGGTCAAATTTAAGCATCAACATAATCACCAATTCTAGTTCCTCTTGGCCACATTAAAAGAAAACGAGTTTCATAGGTATTGCTCAGCATATGAATGGAAAAAATATCAGAGAAAGGGGTTTGGATAAAAATCTCTTTTACAACATTCAAATTACAAATGCAGAGAAACAGGTATTTCTGAGCACACTTACCCAGCATCTTTTGTGTAATATGAGCCAATGCAGACATTCACCCTCCATGTCCTGCTCTCAGGTCAATCGCAGCACCAGCATGGAGATGCCAGAGCTGGCCGACACCATTCGGTGAGAAGCAAGGGCCACACAACTCTCATGTGTAACTTGAAGGGTCGTCTCTGTTGGGACCGCAGTGCTCAGACACCTGTAAGGACGCACACAAGAGCAGCCTGGCTCTGACAGGATTTGAATCTTCACTTTGGTGCTGCTACTTTCAGGCTCCAGAGGGTTAGCCGGAAGTACAGTGCTGCACAAGTGTGTTAAAGCAAACAGTTTCTCCAGCAGAGCTGATGTCATCCCACCAGTGTCCTAGCACCTGGGAGCACAGTTCTGGTACAAAGGGGACCCATATGTGAACCAGCTTGGGGCTGGTGTGGAGGTAGGGATAATGGACCTGTATAACTGGATGGCGGAGAGATGCTTCCTGCTACCTGCCCCGTATTTTGTGCACTTCTACTGCTGAGGAGTCCCAGCTGTGATACCCCCTGGGGACTGAATGCACACAGTGAGGAATCTGGATGATTTCACACAGTGAGCTAAGCAGAGGGCCAAGTTCAAGGCTGGAGCACCAGATGCCAGGATGTACCTAACTTACAAAGTACTGATAAACTCTCCATGTACGTGTGGGGGATATGGCGAATAGATTTTCAAACAATGGGTCCAGCTCAGCAAAGATCTCTTAATTATACAAAATCCATCATTGTAACACCAATTTTTTACCTGCACAGCATTGGTAGTTGAGTCAGGAGTTCTTACGATACAGAAAAGTATGAAATCAATAAAACATGCAGAGCTTTAAACAAATATCAGCACTTCTGAAGGTTTCAGACTTCTGACTTATACTTACAATTCTTCAGAGACAGTCAACAAATTTATCTAAGAGCTGCTCTTGCAGTGTTCACTTAGTCAAGGCCTACTGCTATACAAGACCATGCTTGTTCATGGGAAGGAGGTGATACTTGTCTCTCCAGTCTGAGCCTTGGACAGTCCCTGGAGCAAGTTTCATGAAACAGTTACAGAACAGATGGCTGAAGAACAACATGCAGAATTAGCATTCATCTTGTTCTTCCTTTCTGATTAATCGCTATCCACCAAAGCAAATGACAGAAGCAGTTTAAGCCACCATAGACACCAGGGTAGATTGTCATCTGCTGCAGTTCGGCGCAGTTGTGCTAGTTTTGAAATTTTGACCTCAGGAAGAGCATACTCCAGTGACCGATGCCAGCAGCTGCTGCCCAGGAGTGGGAACCTGCAGCAATTTAAACAGCAGATCACACTGGCACTCTGCGCAGCTCAGACTTGTACTGACTTGTGCTGGTATTATATGCAGGCAACATTTTCCAAACCCACCATCCTCCTTTCTTTTCCCAGAGATGAGACAAAAGGTGTTGTTGAGAACTCCTTGAAATTTGAAAGGGAAACAGCAGTACCTTAATATTTTGCATTGCAGGAAAATACGCCTGGGGGGTTTCTACCATTCTGATTTCGGCACCCCAGAAAGCGTCAGGTATTGCGCAGCAAAGTCACTGCTCAGAGAGGCAGAAGCAGAACTGCAGGTGCTCTGGGGTCTTCCCAGTCAAATCGCAGGAGTACAGTGGTACCCCTGGGTCGCTGACTATCAAATAAAGATTTTCTAGATTATAACTTTTACTTTCATGTGTACCTGCCAACTCAGAATTCTAAGCACCAGTAGTCTCTAACACAGATGGAAAAGGAAAAGGTTCACAGATATGAAAAAGGAGAATGCTTGTTAGCTGAGATTAGCATGAAGACAGAGTTTTCTCCAAAACAGGTTTTCTAAACTTCTTAAAACTTGTTCTCTTCTTTTTTTTAGCATCTTCTTCTTTGCTTCTTTTTAATTCAAGCCTTTTAAAGTGACTTTGTTGGTTGATGTCCAGGCAGGAAAAAATTCAGCACCCCGCCTGACCCCCTTTTCATCTCAGCTTAATGGTTTTGGGGATCTTTAATCAGAGCTACTTCTAGTATGTCTTCCCCTGATACAAATGCCAGAGCTTTCTTGACTCTCACAGGGAGAAGAGCTTGCTGAAATACACAGATCTAGTTGGTCAGCTTAATGCTTTGCATATTCAGTAGCTGTTGGCTGGGTGGAATCGTTAGATGGAAATCTGTCTAAGCTGATCGTCCATACTAAATTCTCCTGAATACATAAGTAATGTAATCCTGGTGTCAGGTTTCTATTAATTATCTAAGATGTCAAACTTTATTTAAAAAGATCTACTAGTACTATATGGTAACATTCTGTAACTTGAATCCTGTCCTTTTTAAAAGTGTGAAAAAAAATGTCATCGTTAATGTTGAAAAAATAGATAGCAAATATGATAAATGAATCATTAAAGAAATAACATGTCATTCCTTATTATTACCATCATGAAAAATTTATAATTATTCTAACAACATGCATGCTCACTTAGTAATTTATCTGATGATGTGAAGTCATATTTTTAAGATTAGATTCACATTACATTGTTGATGCAAAGGGATTTCCCTTTCTTAACATTAAGCTAAAAGAACTTTTCAGAAAAAAAGAAGAAAAAAGAGCGGGCAGATGGGTCCAGTAAGTCGTGGTATTTATTTAAGAACATTCTAATATTTGTCTTAAGAGAATTCTATCAATAAATGGAAAGACTGTAATTTGGGAAGCAGCAATTTCCAGCACAGATGGAGAAAGCAGAGAGAAAAGAGAGACAGAAAGAGGATGGGGGAAGTGACAGAGGAGAATGCTTGTTAGCTGGCATCAGTATCATAATAGAGTTTTTCTCCAAAATAGAGTCTCCAAACTTATGGAAACTTGGTATCTCTCACCATGATTTTCTTCTATGCTTTTGTGTTCTCTGCATTGTCAACCAACACAATCCAGCAGATCTGTCAGATAAAATTAGCAAAGACTCACTGATTTGCATAATCTTTTATTAAAATTCCTGGAAGCTTAGGTCACACTCACTAGTCTAAATTCTTCAGCTTTCTTTTAGTTCTTTTCTTACAGGGTCGCTTTTAGTTTTCTGTATCATCTCTGTAAGTCCTCCACAAAGAAGAAACATTATCTAAAATAAGAAAGTCTTCAGTCACCGCTTTCAGGCATAGACCTTTGCTTTGCAGAGCTCAATGCTTTCAGCTTAGAAATAACTTTTTCAAAAGTAATGGTTTACACCTCCTATTTCACACTTGTCCTTTCTGTAACACTGGACTTCAGGTGGTATCAAGTGGCACAACTTCTTCTGTTATCAGCACTACTTTACATCAGCTGAGGGCTTGGACCTTTACATTTCTCGTTCCTTATTTTTGTTCATCCGTCCTAACCCACAGGGACAACAATTTCATTTTAATTAGTAACTTGTCCTTACCATCTATTCCCCTTATCATCCTCACTGCCTTCATTAAATATAAATTACATTCATATTTTTAAAGTGAAAATATAGACATTTAACTTAAAATGTAAAACATCATAAAACTAATAGATGCGAAGGACATGTAGCTGTTGGATGCTGCATGTTTTTAGAACAGAATCAGAAAAAACATCAGCCTGCATAAGTTACTTCTTAATTTATGTTGCAACCTTAAAAGTTAGTTAAAACACATGTCTTTCACCTACCAGCAACCATCTTCACTTGGTAGCTCGGTTCTACCAGTGTGAGAATTACTCTGGAGATTCACATACTCCTGTAAAGTACAGTGACTCGAGAATTTAACTGGAGGAATACAGCTTGTTGAAAGAACAAAACTATGCAGCATCTTTGCAGTACTCACTAATACCCAGCTCTGGGACATACACAGCTCTGACACTGCACAAATTTTAAGGTTTTTCTGGCTAAGGTTGCTTCAGAACAAAAAGAAAAAAAAAGAGGAGAAATATAATCTTAAACTAGTTTTAAAGAAGATCTTCTGGAAAGCCTTCTGAGCTGCACCTGAAATACTTTGGCCAGCTGTATCCTGGTCTGCATCACAAGCAGTGTGGCCAACAGGTCAAAGGAGTTGATTCTTCCCCTCTACTCCACTCTGGTGAGACCCTATTTGGAGTCCTGTATCTAGCTCTGGAGCCCTCAGCACAGGACAGACATAGAGCTGTTGGAGCGGGTCCAGAGGAGGACCACAAAAATGATCCGAGAGCTGGAACACCACTCCTACGAGGAAAGGATGAGAGAGTTGGGGCTGTTCAGCCTGGAGAAGAGAAGGCTGCGGGGAGACTTGGTTCAGGCCTTTCAATACTTAAAGTGAGCTTAGAAGAAAGAGAGGAACAAACCTTTTAGCAGGGCCTGTTGCAATAGGACAAGGGGTGATGGCTTTAAACTAAAAGAGTGTAGATTTATACTAGATATAAGGAAGAAATTTTTTACAGTAAAGGTGGTGTAACTCCGGAAGAGGTTTCCCAGGGAGATGGTAGATGCCCCCACTATTTGTCCGACAATGTTATGGATGAGGTCTATGACACACGAATGCTAAAGTTTTTGTTCAAAGCTACATGTGACACAAGTCCTTTGCCGGGCTGGGGTGTTCAACTGCCATTCACTACTATTCTCATACCGTGAGAAGATAACAATAAAGGCAGAAAAATGTCAAGCATCAGACTGTCTTTCAAAAGAGTTAATTCAATCAAAAACAAGAAAAAGGAGTTTGAGATAATTTAAATAATGAAAAAAAATCACAAGAAACATGATGGCTCCTAAGGTTGGAAGAGAGACTGTGGAATTTCCATCCTTAGGGATCTTCACCGTCTGAATGGACAAAGCCCTGAGCAGCCTGACCATTAAAGTTACCCCTGCTCAGAGCAAAAAGCAGATTTGGATGACCTCCAGGAATTCCTTTTAATCTAGATTATTGTATGAAAATAGAGAATAAAGAATTTCATAGAATTTTTAAAGAATTTTATGATTTTCCCTGTGAGAAAATGTTACTAACAACATCCTTCTTCAGTCAGGTTGTCTGGTATTAAAAGCCTACCAGTATTAAAGATGTTCCTAGTGTGACATTCTTTTTTAATTTCTTACGAATTTTGAACAGAAAAACTAAAAGTGTCATTGTACTCCCAACCAAAACTTGTGGAAGCTGTTAACACGTCTCGCTTCTTTCCTTTCTGAGTTTCTGCAAATACAAGCAGATGTTGCTGCATCCTCTTCAGTTTGGAGACTTTCTTTAGTAATCATAATGGATTAATTTGGGGGGTTTTAAAACTTTTATTATTGTTGTTGTTATTATATCACTAGTGAGACAAGATGAAAGCTGGGACTCTTAGGAACAACAGAGAAATATTCCCATGCACTTCTACTGATCATTTTGGATCACTCTGAAAACTGTCCAAAAAGATAGTGCACAACAGAAATTACAATCCATCCATTTATTTCTCTACTCTTGACATGCATTTAAATACCCATTAAAGACAGAAACCCTTGAACGTAAATATGACAAACGTAAAAATGACACGTATAACTTAGGTGGTTCTAATACAGCCATACGTGATACCTGTAGCCAAAAAGTAGCAAGAGATCTCAGATTTTTAGTCAATGCAGTAGGAAATAATCATGTTAGTTACAAAGTGGAGAACAGAGAGCTATAACATAGCTGAACTTCCTATGTAATACATAGGTATACTTGCACTGTGAGGGTGTATATATCACACATACATACCTTCGGGGCAGAAAAATTTTGTTTCACCCTAATTGGTATCTGTATGCAGTCTTATGTCTGACACTTTGGGCCACCATGTCTCATGATCCCGTAGCCCTAACAGGCATCCAGAGGGACTCCAATGTGCCGGAAAGAAACAGTGGCAGATAAGCAGATTTGGGAAATGACAGGGACGAAACCAAGAATTTCTGCCAGAGGAAGAGGCTTCCCTGAGGAGCCAGTGCTGCCCCCCATAGCCACAGCTAGGAAGGAGCAAGAGACATTGGTCTTATCCTCTGCACTATGCAGAAGCATGAGGAAAAGCAGTTGGCTGGAGGAAGACAGAAAATATCTTTGGCTGTGCGCACCAGTGGCATAGGTTAATGTTTCTGTCATCTCCACCACTTCATCAGTCGCCACTGCATCACAAAGATGCTACTGTGTTTCAGTAGGGATTATTATTTCTGCATGTTTTTTTTTAAATAGTGAAACATCTGAAGAAAGTCCAGGATGTCACTGAAACCAATTTATTTTGTTTACGCTAATAAAGACAGTTCAAGTACAGATATGACACTGGAGTCGCTCTCTGGTCAATGAATCCTGAATCAACCGAACATATATGGGCAGATTGGTGGACTACTCCTCCCCCCATTTTTTATTTCTAGCACTTTTTTTCTGTTGTCTTTGCATGTTGATGAACAACGTTTATGTTACATGTAGAATTTTCTTTTAAAATGATTTAAAAAGATCTAAAAAGTTGACAAATTTTAGAGAAAGTCTCAGGATGAAACTTCCATTGTTTTTTGTTTTCTTATGGGTAGTATATAAGGTAAAGGTACATGTGGAATATGAAAAATGTCAAAATCATCAGAGATTTCTTATGCTGTTCCAAGCAGTGGACTGTAAATTATTCAGAACTTAAAAATAAAAATGCAAAGTGAAGATATAAAGCTTATTAATCTTATTAAGGAAGCTCCTCTTAATCATATTAAGAATTGTTCTCACAACTTAGAAGTGGCATCTGTTTCCTCCTGCATGACTTTGAGAAAAACTGTGCTTACTGTCCATTCCCCCAGATGATCACTGTCCTGCCTCATTTCAGAGAGGCTGGACTGATCTGAAAGCTTAGCACACAGCAAGGAAACAAGTGCTCCACATATCTCTTCTTCACTGCTGGTTACTGCATACTTGATCCTGTAACACTGAAGTGAACAAAAACTCCACTTCTTGAACTTTCTGGGTGTAAGATGCAGTCCCTCAGTGACTCCTAGTGTGACATTTAACTGCTTTCTTTTCCACGCTTATAAAGTTTATGCTAAAATCTTCTTCACTTGAAGTAGAGGTCATTGTAATGCCATAGCAATGAATAAATCAGGTCTCAATTATGGTCTGGCTCAGTCTTCAAGAGTGCACAGGCTGAGGGACTATCAGAAACCACTACTTCTTCCTTCCATCCTGTCAGGTACTAGGAGAGATACAATCCCAATACTCCGGGAAACACTAATAATTTTTGCTAACAGTTGGGTGCTATAAATGTAGATCTACTTTTCAACTCTGTGCAACAGCAAACACACCCTGACGAAAACAGGGAGGTGCAACACACATGGCATAGTGCAAGTCAAAACACAGAAACTCCCAAGAGAAATACGAATTGCACAGCCACAGGGAACCTTCCTCTGTACTCAGTATGGTTAAAAATGCAGGGTTCACACAGTTAAAGCCCTAGACTTACAATTAATAAGAATAATAGATACATTTGGCCTACCTCAGTTCATTAATGAGGAAATTACCCACCATAAAAACAGTTTTAGCTAATGGAAGTTTGCATGATAAACTTCAAAGTGCTAAATACATTTCTCACTCTCTCCAGGTGATGGGTCATAACCTTAAAAAACAGACTCCTATATCTTCTGTGCAGGAACAAATTGCTCCAGGTTCAGTGGATACTCAGTGTGCTCTCCACCCTTTGCAGCTCAGTGATTATGCTTCCTTTCCTATCGTAAGGATACTCAAATAGCATGACTGGGCTGATTGAATAGCCCATGAGATGTGCTCTGTCTGATGACAGGATCTCTGCCTACCTCAGAAGAATAGCTCTGCCATAGTCTGAGATTATAAAAATAGAGATTTAAATATAAGTATTTGGGTGACTGTATTTCATGTAACTGGCAACCTGGGGGAGAACCACAGAGCTGACTTTATTTGAAAATACAAATTATGCCAAGGGGAGGGGGATGTTTTACTGCATAATAAACAAAGAGTAAATTGTTCTTTGAATCTAGAAAGCTAGGAGAAAAATGACATTTGTATCCTTGGGGGTTTCTGAGTGCTTACATTATTACATTCTCATTTTTACTGAGCAGGGAAGTAATAATACTTGAATGTGTCACATCAGGAAGAGAAGCATTGCAAAATTTTAGAATAATAACAAAGTGTTTGAAGGTTTGCTCCCCATCGTTCAGGATTTCAGAAAATCATTTTTAAGAAAAGGAAAGTCATGGCAGTACCTTGGCCTAGGATTTTTGGATGGGATAGGTTCACAGTTTCTCTGCCTTCCAGGAGTTCTGCTGTGGTGCTTACCTGAAAAGGTGGATAGTAAAAATGATGAAAAGATTAATACTTTGCTTGATGTTAATGTATTCTTAGTAATTACCTGATGAAAGAATACATATATAGTGAATGACTGATAAACAGTTTAAAAACAAACCTTGTACAAGGTATAGAGTTTGGTTATACTGAAGATTAATTAAATATCGTGGGGAAGATATTTTAAAATTACATTCCCCCAGTTTTTCCTCTCCCTTTCCAGCATGCAGCCAGTCCCAGCACTGTTATAAAGCACAGCAAGAAAGGGAATTTGCATATTAATGGACCACAATCATTTTCTGAATATTCGTTGGTAATGCAACAGGATATGGTCTTGTAACAAGATGCACAGAAGGGAGAATAAAACAATTTCAGAAAGGAGTGTCTGCTCCCAGCTTTAGTTTGTCTTATAAAAATTCTAGGTCTCTCACGAAGTTCATTTTCTTGACCAAAGGAAACAGTCTATCTGTTCTTTCAAAGTGAAAAATACCTGTGTATGCTGCATGGACCAGGAGGAATGTAGCGCTCTCTGAAAACAGAGATCTGTGGCAATACTGAAAATACAAAAACTGGAACAAGAAAACACTGTTTCTCTTTTGAAGTAGCCACTTGCACATTTCTGACATTCATTAAGGTACATACGAAAGGAAAAGGGGAAGGCGTGAGATCCAGACCAGAACTCGCAATGAAGTCATGAACAGTTTTAACCAGATTTACCTTGTCTTTTTAATCTCTTTTTTGTCTTTTTGCAGTGCTAGATTATTGCTTTCATCACTGCTTCCCACGTCTTAAGCACAGCTTTTAGCACACATTCAAGGGGGCCACAGTGCCGCAGCGTGATTACTCTGCAACATTCGCGCAGCAAGATGGTGGCACCATGATCTTCAAATATCTTGACACTAGTTTCCATCTGGTTTGAAATTATAGTTCAAGACTGACACCCTGCTTTTCAGACCTGTATGAACCTGCTCCATCTCAGTGTCTTACCTTAAAGACAGCTAGCCAATTTCCTGATCATTTTGTCACTTCTGTTTTAATTCCTTAGCTTCTTGCATTTGTGCACATTAACAATTCTTGAACAATTGTACCTATTTAGATATTTATGCAAGAAGCCTATTTCATATGCTCCAGTCCTGCCTGACTCCTCTGCAGTCCCTTAGTGTTTAAGCCAGCTGACTCAGCAGGAGAGACAAGAAAGTAGAACAAAGTCACTTCTAAGTTCCTGGGTCAGCTGGTAGCTGAGACAGCCTCAGAAATAATTTGGAACAGATCAAAATCAAAACAAGATAATAAGAGAGTCATGCGAACACACAAATCAATACTCTAATGGGTCACTGAAGTCACAGCTTGATCACTGGCAGGCAGCCTGCGAGTGTAAAATGAAATGGCTACAGCAGAAGGTGAAATTTTCAAGTTAGCAGTGCTAATGAAGTGCAAGTCTTGCTAATATTATAGTACTTAAGCGGAGGTACACAGAAAAGAAAATTACATATAGCTGATTCTCCAGAACTTAGAGTGTTTTGGTCTTCCTGCAGCTCCAATAGCCAGTGGGAACCTAAGTTTCAAACAACCGTGAGTGGGTAACTATCCTTCTGATTAAAAAAGCAGCTGAGCACATGCTCCGGTCCTAACAAAGTGAACAGGAATAAGATGCACTTCTGTGCCAAAAGCTTAAACCTCTAAGTTTACGAATGTAAACTTATACATATAGTGGGGTTGAATGTCATGTGGCATATGGATGTTTTCCTGAATTAGGATTCAAAACAGGATGAAAGCATGAATCTGTACACCCCACTGCCTTCAGATATCATTTGGTTCCAGTATGGATAATAAAATATGCAACTATGGTTGACAAAATAAAAATAAACCCAGTGAGTCAAAGAACTGCTCAAGTTTGGAAAGCATCTTTCCTAAAAAGCAAGACAACTATTTCTGTTTAATGTTTTACACATTCTTACAGTGCGTCTGGTGCTGTTTATAAACAGAAAATCTTATTGGAAAACCCTGCATGTAATTGAATACAGCCTTTCTTGTTTTGTCAATGTTGGGATGCATGCCAATTTAAATATCTGCTGCTAGAAATTTATAAGATGCTGGGAAGACTGGCTCTACCATCATAAATCAGGACAGAGAAGGTGGTTAAGCCTGAAGCATTTTCAGATTAACATCTACTACCCAGAAACAGACACTTTGCCTTAAAATAGTTATGACTGGAAAGTTTGCAGAGACAAGCAACAGGCACCAAAGCAATAGTATTTCTAGAGACCCAACGGAGAAATTACATTTCATGATTTTAATTTCATGAGAAGTTAACCTTAGTGTGAACTGGTGTACCGCTGTGATTGCAGGTCTTATTCAGGTGCAATTGCATCCGTATTTTTACATTAGCTTCAAATCACCTATCAGCAGGAAGTCTGAAAATCTGTGTGAAAGGCAGTAAAAAAGCATAAAAAACAGACATTGAAAAACAGATACCATTATATGTACCTTTATATACACATATTTGTGTGTGTGTGTGCATGTGTACACAAGCAACCCATGCTAAACGCAGGGTGACAAGCATACGTACTGACCCACATTTCACCAACAAAAGCAGAGCAATATCACGCCGCGACCTCTAAAGTGTTATCTCTGCCCTGAAGGGTCCCTGGGTTGCCCACCCCTTGCAGGGGTCTCTCCCCTCGTGCAGCCGCCGGTGAAGGCAGAGTGCCTGGGGAGGGCTGTGCAGCCCGGAGAGCTGCTGCGCCGAGGCTGTGCAGGTGGGGAGCACGGAGGGGGGCTCCTGGGATACAGCCGTCCACCGTGTCAGAAAATGCTGAGTCACTGCGCGAGGGAGAAGCCACCGGCCTGGGGGTGAGCTGTCATGGATGTTTTGATGTAATGTTTTTGGCTGTGAGATTGCTCATTTAATAGCAGCTACTTCTTTTCAGCAAAATTCCCAGTCTTAAACTCTCAAACTGTTTTGGTTTGGCCTGGATAAATGCCAGGTGGCCACTAAAACCACTCTATCACTCCCCCTCCTCAGCTGGACAGGGCAGAGGAAATATGATGAAAGGCTGGAGGGTTGAGATAAGGACAGGGAGAGACCACTCACCAATAACTGCCACGGACGAAACAGATTGAACCTGGGGAGAGAAGGGAGTTTAATTCATCATCAATCAAATCAGAGTAGGATAATGAGAAAATAAAACTAACTCTTAAAACAGCTTCCCCCCACCCCTCCCTTGTTCTGGGTTCAACTTCACTCCCGTTTCTCTCCCTCCTCCCCCCGAGCAGTGCAGGGGTACGGGGAAAGGGGATTGTCGTCTGTTCGTGACACGATGTCTCTGCCACTCCTTGTCTCTCAGGGGGAGGACTCCTCACACTCTTCCCCGCTCCAGTGTGGGGTCGCTCCCACAGGAGACAGTTCTCTACAAACTTCTCCAACATGGGTCCTTCCCACAGGCTGCAGTTCTTCACAAACTGCCACAGTGTGGGTCCTTCCCACGAGGTGCAGTCCTTCAGGAACAGGCTGCTCCAGCGTGGGTCCCCCACGGGGTCACAAGCCCTGCCAGCAAACCTGCTCCAGTGTGGGCTCCTCTGTCCATGGGTCCGCAGCTCCTGGCAGGAGCCTGCTCCAGCGTGGGGTCCCCACAGGATCACAGCTTCCTTCAGGCATCCACCTGCTCCAGCGTGGGGTCCCTTCCACGGGCTGCAGGTAGATCTCTGCTCCACCATGGACCTCCATGGACTGCAGGGGGACAGCCTGCCTCACCATGGTCTTCCTCACGAGCTGCAAGGGAAGACTCTCTGCTCCAGTGTCTCGAGCACCTCCTCCCCCTCCTTCTTCACTGACATTGGTGTCTGCAGAGTTGTTTCTTTCGCATCTTCTCACTCCTCTCTCCTCACTGCCTTCTCACTGCAGTTTTTTCTTCCACTTCTTAAATATGTTACCACAGAGGCACTACCACTGTCACTGACTGACTTGGCCTTGGCCAGCAGCAGGTCCGTCTCAGAGCCAGCTAGCACTGGCTTTATCAGATACGGGGAAGATTCTCACAGCTTCTCACGGAAGTCACCCCTATAGCCCCCTGCTACCAAAACCTTGCCATGCAAACCCATAACACAGACGTCATTTCATTTTGACAACTGTTCCATAATTCTGGCCTTCTGCAGTCCCATTTGCAGTTATGAAACTGAAATCACATTTTTTTCAGCTTATGCCAGTGGAAAAAAATGCAGACACATACGAGAAGACAATGCGGACTTTGAAGGGTGTCTGAATATGCATCTTCTGGTGTTAACTATGTTTTATGTTTGGGAACCCTTAAAGTCCTTCCAGTTTATGGACTATTACTACTGCTTCATGACTTTCTAGCTAGCTAGGATCTACAGCAGTACCTGGAGTCAGTACAAGTTTTCTTACCTGACACGCATCAACAATTGACAAAGGTGCTCCTGTAAACAAAACAAAAAATACATTATTCATGGCTCTTTACAGAGATGCAGCTGCTTCTCTCCAGAAGGTTTTATGTGACATTTCAGCTAAACTGGGAGAGTATTACCATAGTACAACTTAATTTTGGATGTTCTATATTTGTTTACTTGTCAAAATTGAAGTTTGAAGGGAGCCATTTTTCAAAGAGATACCAAAGTTTAAAGGATGATAGAAGCAGACTCAGGGGCATGGAAACAGTTATATACATGCAACACGGGTGACAGGAACTAGGTCTATCATCTTTTGCAGCTCACGTCTGCACTTGAAGTCAATTGGAAACTCAATAACCGTGTGAGCATTACTTTAATCCCAAATTAATTTACTTTGCCTTTCACAGTGGATATTAGCTTGCATGTTACACAAGCTCACATTATACATAGCCACAGTGTTTCTGATCAAACCGTAATAGTGTATTTGTTCATAAAATACATTTTTACTGACCTGCAGAGGGTCCCTGAAAGAGTTTCGCTATGTGGTTTGTGTGTTACCCACCTGAGATCAAGCAGTCCCTCATTCTGTGCCCTGCTCTGGGTAACAGCTCACTAAAGATGACGAAATCTGGGTGTGCTGGACTCCTCCCCTTCACTAAGGAATATCTGGCATCCATTCAACCAAGCAAAAGCTTTAAGCGTCCTAACTCCACCATACTGTCGTGTCCATAGTTTTTACCTCTATACAATTCCACAATTAGGAGCAATACCATCCTTCACCAGTTGCTTTAAAAATTCACCAAAACCAAAATGCCCAGAGTCGTCCCTAGACTAGATGACAATAACCTTGTTTTCCTAACAAAGTGGCAATGCAAGTACAGTTTTGAACTGGTTTGTGTCTTTCATGTCTGGAGATCATAACAAAGCACATAACAATGTAGCGCCATCTATTTTTCTCCCAGTCTGGAAGCAGTCCTTGTAAACCCCTCAAAACAACAGGATTCAAGGTGAATTTTCATGCACTTGCACCCCTTTGTAACTTTACTGCTTTCAGTCAGCTTTACTCTAAACTTTACAGTGACTGACAGCAACATAAAGCAATTAAAAGAGACTGAGATTGCTAAAAAGGGCAAAATGAGTATTTTGTTCATAATCCCACAGGTGTGTCTGACAGACATGGACAGTTTTGCACGTTTCCCAGTGGATTTGACAGACTGAGGCTGAACCCAATTCCCCCTCACTGCACATGAGAGGTGATGTATGCTATGGGATGTACCGGTGTGTGCACTGTGGGTGCCAAGTGGAAGACCAGGAAGGAGTGAGACTGGGAGGCTGCTGATGTTGGCAATTCTCCCCTTGGGGTGCTGGTATGTGGGAAGCCAAGGGCTTTTCCACTCTCAGCAGGCCAGGAAAAGAAGAAACCAAACTAATGGTGTGAAAAAAATCACTTTTATCTGCAAAGCAAATGAGAATTTGTTAAGAATACGTTAAGAAATATTAAGGTTATGTCATTTTTTTATACTTCACTTTCATCTTTTTGTTAAATTACCAATGGCAGCTTGAGGCAGGAGAAACCTGGCAGTAAACTCCCTAAATATCTGCTAATTAAGTGATGATGCGAAACCAGTGTTAGAGAAAACTGTAGGTTTTGCATTTGTCAAATGACAACAGTGGCTGTTGAAATAGTCCTAGTGTATGGTGGATGACTCTGCATATTAAACTAGTCTCATATTTGTTTTTGAAAGGAGAGTCAGCAAAACTGACACACAGAAAGCAAGATACTGCTGCAAAATTTTCATTACCACCTCAGACTAGTTGACCTAAAATATGTCTAAAATCTCTAGGCCTTCCAAATGAATTTATTTTTAAGTAAATTCAAGACTATAAGTGTTTTTGCACAAGAACAGTAAGAAAGTGGCAGTGCAAGTACAGTTTTGAACTGGTTTGTGTCTTTCATGTCTGGAGATCATATGACCCACAGGGTTTGCTCTGAAGGTGTTAGTTATGCTAACAGCTTGTAGCCTCCATCACTACAGTAACAGGAGGACTTACAGCACCTGATCAGGTAGGGAAATGCATCCTTGTTACCATTTCGCAGAGGCTTGGGTGAAAGAACCTCACCCCCTTTGCATGGGGATGTCCATTATTTACTGAACTCTAACATGGCTAGGAAGTATAAAATGCAAAGGTTCTAGTACATTCACGCCTTTGCTCACTAGCAGCATTGCCTGCTGCGTAGATCTAAAAGCATGAAGTCCCTTGTGGGGGCTGAAATTTTGCAGGGTGTGTTCTCCATTCGTGTGCGTGGGGTCTCTGGCCGTCACTTCCCAAGGGAGCAACACATGGCCTCTAGCCTGGGAGATGGGCTGGCCCTCAACTACTGCAACACCTTCTTCAAGTCAATGACAGGCAGAGACTTTCAGCTGAGATGGCCAGGATTCTCCAGCATAATAATACAATAATGAAACCCACATTTTTTTGAAACCTTTGGAAGCACCACTTACTGACTTCCTCCTATTTTTTTCTCCATTATTTTCTTCTTATCCCTAAGTTTATTTTGTGACATCCTCATGTTTAATGGAAGGACTTGGTTTCCAGCATTGATAGAAGTCTCACTGTTGTGTTTTA
>Ga0065711_1000569_pt1 | contig 78854 bp, 47 predicted proteins | sample Hoacrofraction12_FD_59098 | JGI IMG/M metagenome (GOLD analysis project Ga0065711, IMG submission 59098) | Hoatzin crop microbial communities from Cojedes, Venezuela - Epithelial fraction 12 v2 (version 2) | ecosystem: Host-associated > Birds > Digestive system > Esophagus > Crop | place...
AGGAGGATGGGGCCAGACTCTTTTCAGTGGTGTCCAGTGACAGGACAAGGGGCAATGGGCACAAACTGAAGCACAGGAAGTTCCGTCTGAACATGAGGAAGAATTTCTTCACTCTGAGGGTGAGAGTGCACTGGAACAGGCTGCCCAGGGAGGTTGTGGAGTCTCCTTCTCTAGAGATATTCAGGACCCGCCTGGACAAGGTCCTGTGCATCCTGCTGTAGGTGACCCTGCTTTGGCAGGGGGGTTGGACCAGATGATCCCCAGAGGTCCCTTCCAACCCCTACTATTCTGTGATTCTGTGAAAATACTGTTGGACCTACCACTGCCAGCATAAATGTTAGGAAGACATTTAAACCAACAGGGCTTTTGTTCAGAGTGACTCTGATCTTCACTTGGACAGCAGTTAATGTATTTGCCTGCTAATAAGTTCAACCAACTGGCAAGGCAGTCTTGTTGAGGATTTTCCTTCAGCCAAGGCAAAGAATGAGGAGTGGAAAAAGCCAGAGAGATATTCGTAGATCAAAAAGTGAAGGTGCTCTTGGTCTGAAACTGGTTCCAGTATGTCATAAACAAACACATAGAATGTGCAGCTGAATAGAAACAGAAAGGATGCAGGGGCCGGGCTACAGAAATGGGAGAGGAGAGGGCACATTGGCAGGACAGTGGAACCCAAGCGCTTGCCTATGCGGGTATGTGTGTCAGCTGTACCAGTCTACAGAGGCAAAGATGCTTTTACTGAGCTCAGGTATCTCTTCTGTTTAGTGAAGCTGTTACAAGGCCAGTCCTGAAAGTTGCCTTGTTCCTGTGTATAGTCCCTGTGGTCAAGAATAACACCACAGTGGCTGAGGATGTAAAATCATTAATGCTGTTTAGGAATACATATTTGTTTTCAGCCTAGCTATCATGAGATGTTATTGACAAGACTCATAAATTGGAAATTCTGAGCCTGGGAACTCCTCATTCCCTTAGAAATGCTGAAATGCAAACCCATCTTTCAGGTTCTCAAGGCCCAGTGCTTTCCTTGGTTATGTGTGTGCTAATGGCATCATGAAGACATTTGAGTCTAACTGAGCAGGGTGTTTGATTCTTAACTAGCACTTGTGCCTCTCCTTTGCTGATGAGTTATCTCATTTATGATACCGTCACATTCATTTCCCAGGCATCAGTGCATTACACCAACTTCAGGCACAGGCACATTTTTCCTCAGATTTTGCCACAGCCTTACTCTCTCCTTTCTCTAAAATGCATCATACTGGGTTGACATGTATTTTGAGTTTTTGTTGTCTTTGGTTTCCGATTACATACACTACATGAGAAACCAGACTAATCATGACATAGTCACTTCTGCGAAGAGGAAATCTGTCTTTAGCATGGTAAACTGAGACATGGACAGACACACTGCACATGTAACAAGTAAAGCGAAGACGTAATCATTTGCTAATTAATTGTTTCAGATGGATGTCCAACTTGAAAAACTGACACCTAAATGGTGAGCTGTCTTTCTCTGTCCTGACATTACTTTGTCTTGGTGGTATGATGCATAGTTCTGGAGGAAATGCAGATGAGATTAAATAGTGCACAGCTTTTCAGGTTTTATTCTGAACATCATGAATTTTTCTGGACATATTACAGATGAGAATATAGGTCTTGTGCAAGTTTTTAAAAAATGTTTCTTAAATGGTTTTCATCTTGATAGCTTTAAGGTAACTTTCCCATACCAAGATGAAGATTTGCAAAGATGAAATGTTTGAGTTCTGGCCAAATTTCAAAATACAAAGGTTACTGTAAGTTATTGTGATGCAAGAAGAGGAACGACATTGATCATCAGTTGTTGAATTTAGTTTTAATTTTTCTAATGGATGAATGTTGAAAACAGCCCTAGTTAATTTTTGCGTGTGTCAGCATTCCAGCAAAATGCTGATGGGAGTTTCCCTAGTACCTAGTGATTTGGATAAGATCAGGGCTGGATGCCCCAAAGTGATATCTGTATTTATATTTTAATATATGAAGCAGAGGAAGAGAATCACAGATCTATATTTTCCATAGTTGGCAAAATCTAGAATATTTTTTAAATGGATGGGTTGAACAGAGCTTCTTCTTGAGCTAGGTCTATGTGAGCAGGACTATTTTTGTTCCCGAATGGTGGGGGACAGTGTAGCACAGCATGTTTACAGTGTGTTGAAGCCTGTTTCAGTACCAGTAGAGGATCTCTGGTTATACATACAGACCTGATCCTGCATCACTTCCCAGAACAATTAAACAAGGGATCATCCCAAGGCCGTGTCTTCCAGTTATCTTCTAGAATACCTGTGAAATGGCCACATAGGAAAGAACAGACCAAAACAGATGGAATGCTTCAGCCTGCAAGGAGCATCCTTGTTCCCACCAGAGTTTTCTTCCTGGGCAGCAAAATGCCAGAAGAACATCTCTGCCTGTCTCTTTGGCTATAGCTTGGCCTTAGCTGCTTCTGAAGTCAAAGTTCTTAACATCTGGAGAGCCTGAAAACTTGTTTCCCCACATATTCTATTGTACACACAAATAAGAAATACAAGATCTATTTGTCTTGCTTTTATTTGCTAGCTTAGGAAAGTGGAAAGTGTGTATGTGTAACTTGGCCTTAGAGCGATGTTGATATGATGGCTGGATGACCTCATTTCTAATGTCAAAATGTTAAGAACTTATTTTTCATGAACCATTTTCTTCATTTTCTGTCAACATGAACGACAAGTTTCTCATTCAGTCGGCGTTTTGTGCAGTATTTAACTCATACAATAGGTATTCAATTGCAAACTTGTTACAACACTTATCTTTGTTTTTCACATAAACTAATGTCAAGTGCATGGATTTATTTTCAAAGTTATCTCATGTTAGTCCAAATTCAGTGCAGTAAGAGATAAACTGTAGACAAGGAAACTTGGGACATTGTAGGCCCTCTGTTAATTCTGACTACACCGTGATCTAGTAACTGAATGAGCCAGTTCACCCTGGGAATAACACTTGCCAAAGTGGGGAAGGGTTTAAAAATCTAGGCCGTACTACTTTGCAATTATTTTTCTGTATAATTTTATTTAACTTTTTAGCTTCACGATTACTCCCTTAGCAGAAAAGCAACTGGTATCATTATTATATAGTCCCGTGACTTGTAAGTCATAAGATGTTTTCCAAAACTATTTTACTTTACTTGTAATGAGACAATTACAATGTTTTGTTTTAGATGTACTGGAAATTGTAATGGATAAAGAAAACGGATCCAATCTGTTTAATGGGGGACGAGAAGTTATTTTCTTCCTAGTTTCTTATTACTCTCCTGCTTTAGTTCCTGGCAGCATTACATTAATGTTAAGCACTGGTCCCCAGCACCGAGTGGCAATTTATCATCTTTCTTGGCAGGCTTCCTGCTTCATCCTGCACCTGCCTCATTGAAAGAAAACAAGACATCAGATACTTATTCAAATAATGCAATAGCTGATCTGCGGAGTATCTACACAATGGTGAGTTATCCATGATAAAAGGACAACTTTTTCATGCATTATATGTGACATATGTGTCCTTTCTCTTAAGATTTATGACATTCATGGCGGTTAGTATTGTTACTATAATCAAATCTTTTACAGCCTATCTGCAAAGGTTCAACTTATTGTCAATAGATTTCTATGTAAGAGTCAATCAAGCAATTTCATAAATGCTTTGAAACACCTGCACTCTCCTTGGAAGTGTGGAGATAGCAATATCATGGTCTCATCTTTCAGGTCATGAAGCTACTATGTCTTAGTAATCCTCTATAGGTAAACACAGTGGAAGAAGAGTCAAAACTACATGTTCATTTGCATTTGTTCCATGTGAAACATACGTACGTTTCATATATGTGTGAGTGTGTGTATTTATAAAGGTATTCACACCCCAATTATATGTGTAGATGTGTGTGTGTATATATAAACTTTCTGAAGAATAGATTCTAGCCTTAGCGTACAAATAAAGAAGAAATCATAGTAAAGCTAAATCTGTGCGTCAAGATGTAAAGAGAATGGAAGGAACTACTTATAAAAAGGATACATAAAATCTTATTCACAAATATGAAAGGAAAGGTCCTGTGGTTTACCAGGAACTTGCATTTTACGAGCCTTGCTGGAAGCAAAATGTGTAACTGCTAGGAAGCGGGACATCATGTTCCTGTTGGCATGGGAAGTAGATCCTTTGGTCAAGGCATTAGCCTGAGATGTGGAAACCAGTTCTCTGTGGTGCCACCGATCCCCTGGGACTGTCTTCTAGCTTCTCTGAACCCCAATTCCCACCTGTAAAACAGTTCATAGTAGCCCTTCCCTACGCATTGCCCATATGTGTAGTTATCAAAGACAGAGGCAAATAACAGTCAGCTGCTTGTGTTTAACCCAAAGTGTTTAAAATATTAGAACAATACAGCTGCATATGGCAGCACGGTGATTGATACAGCCAACTTACATTCCACTGAAGAATACTGTATTATCTATGATTATTAAGAATCCATATCAACAACCCCCTGTGGTAGGAGCTGTAACTAAAGATAATTCTTGCCTGAGAGCTCTCAATCTAATGAGAAAAACAAAGAGGGGGTAGAAACACTGAGTGACAATGGAGCAATTAAGAGAAAAGTGACAAGAGTATGAGCATATGTAGACAAGAGGTGCACAGATAGACCTTCCTGAGCTTTAAAAATATCTTAATATAAATGCTAAACAGGAAAGGAGATTAAAAATCTGACCTCAGAGAATTCTCTTTTTGCTATAAATTTGCCAGAGAGAGACACATGGATCATGATAGGAAAAAATTTGTAACTGTGTGGAGCGCAAGGGAAGAGGTACTGTGTAGAGGTACCTTGCACAGTGAAGAGGTACCATGCAGAACTGCTCACATCATTAAAAGACAAAATGCTTCTTCCAGGTGCCCACCTCAAAGCAGGAACTGAACTCAGGAATTCCTGTGCCAGGCAAATGCCCTGGGCTTGGGGAACAGCCCATCTCCATCTTTCTTGTCAGAGCTGCTGCAGCTGTACATAAAACATTTGAATATGGCTACAGAAAAGGACAGTCATGGTGACAACAAAATATTTTAAGGTAAGCTGTTTACTTAAGGCTCACACTGGGAAAGATTTTAGCTCAGAATGTCACATTTGCCTACCGAAATACATTCTGCAAGAGCCATTGGATCAAGAAGCTAAATCTGGTTTCCGTCTCCTCTGAAAGAACTCTTCATGTTAACATTCTGATTAGGAATTTGCCTTTATTCATAGCCTGGTCTTCAGCTGAGGTCCTATTTTATTTTCAGCCCTCAGAAAGGGAAGATTTTCTAGTTTTCTGCAAAACTAATTCCATACCTATCACACAAAAGAGTTCCTAGTTTTTTCTGGCATGCTGAACATTAGAAATATTTGCTACCTCCTGAAGATCTGCAGACCTGGTTCTGCATTTATCCCCAGGGTTAGAAGAGGGTGCCTGTATGTTCGGTGGGTTTACTGTTGCAGTAGGAGAGCTTTGCTTGTGTATTGACTATGAGCCTTTTTATTGCTACTCAGTTTTGACTAGCAAATTGGTTTTCTTACTCCCAGACTGGAAAGATGAATTTTGCTATATTCATGTGACCTTGATGTTTGACAGAGGCCACCCTTCCTACCAGGAGTACAGGAAAGAGAGATAAAACTAAAGCAGGGTAGTCAGAAGTGGCAGTGCTCTTACCTTATGAAATCATCCTTTAAAAAGAGCCTGGGCCTAGCATTGTGGGTGCCTGGAAGCCGACAGACAATACCGATATAACACTTAAACAGCACTAGCAAAGGTCATAGGTCTCCTGGATGTTAAGATTGGGGTGGGTTTTTTTGTTTGTTTGTTTGGTTGGTTTTGTTTTTTTGTGTTCTCTTGTTCTTGCTATAGCGCTGGTGTGGCTCAGTAGCGATGGGCAGGTTTGGTAGCAAAGGCTTTCTGCAGCGAATTAGCCCCACGCAAGCCAGAGTCCTCCACTCCTTGTAGCATGACCTAGGTCTGTGCTGCTGTGGCTCAGCACCGTGCAGCTAGAGGTGGCCTAGGGAATCGGCCCTAGCTGTTGGACCTCCTAATTTAGAAGAGCAAAACTACTGGAAAAGCTGGTGGGTTTTTTTTGTTGTACTGTATATGTGGCAATTTGATTTCTCAGGTTTCCTTACAAGTTTGGATACCCTAATTTTCCTGATGAGCCCTCATGTGCAACTGCTTAGTAAATACCAGCCTTAATGCTTGTGACTTAGAACCTTTGTTCAGTAGCAACGAGAGCAGAATAAATGCATAAGGCTTTGTGTATCTTGTTGCTTGGGCAGGTTGCCTTACTTAGCAAATGTGAAGATATTAAATTTCTATTCAGATGATTAAAAAAGAGCTTCTTCATGTTTTACCGCATGACTTGCTCTGTTTACGGTGCATTAGGTGTTTACTATAGTGATAGAAAAATGGTACCTTCTCCATCTCCCTCTCTTCTCCTTTGTAACAGATGTTTCTTCCGAAGGACTTGCCGATGACCTGTGTCTCCAACAGCATCTAGCAAGGTTTTATTTAAAAAGGAAAATGTAATACGTATGCTTGTCTTTATTTTGTTAAGTTTTGATTTCTAAAGGTAACAACTAGTGTCAGGTTTCTCAAACTGCTCTTTCTGTTTCTTGTTTTCAATTGAAGCAGTGTGCTGTGTCAGCAAAACCCACAGCTCACTGCCACGCTCTCTTTTGTGTGACAGTCGTTTGAGACATAAAACTAGCAGCTGCTCTTAAAGGACCCTGCAAATTAGCCACATTAAAGATACAAAACATGAAGGGGTTCTTTTTCATGATGGCGGGAAGCTTTCTTAACTACATTTAATTCAGGGGTAAATCTTTCCTGCCATAATTAAAAAGAGAAGTGAAATAGGAGCATGTTTTACATACAACGGGATTGCTAACACCAAGAAGATGGGATGAGATGGGATCAGAGTAGCCTGTGGAGGGGTTATAGGCTCAATTCTTCCAACAATTATCCTGATACCTGAGCCGTAGCTGTGTGCACTTTTTGAGCATACGAGACAGTGTCCTCTGCTTGCTGTCACTGCAGATGTTTGTGTTGCATTCAACTCATATGCATGAGTGTCACACGTGTGAGAGCTTTTGGGAAGAGTTTGATGATGCTGAAAACAGTCTTGCATCCCTGGGGGCACTCCTGTTTTTCAGTGATGTTACACAGGACCTGTGGATCTGCATGGTACAATCTGTGCTAGATAAGAGAGACTGAAATAGAGCCCAGCAATCAGCACTTGGAAACTATTTTGTTGGTGGTTCTTTTGACCAAATTTTAGCTGAAATGGGAAAAGGTAACTTTCAATTCTTTTGGTAGTTTGGGGCACAGGGGGATGGGAATTGTATTTATCTGAAGAGAAAGAAAAGACCCCAAAAGATGAGCTAGGCAGGGTCATTCTATTGGGATGATTTCTTTTTAACGTAAAATGCAGATTTTTACACTTGAGTTTCTGTGAGGAAAACTCACCCTGGTTTAAGCCAGTGCCATCCAATACGTGCTTCAAAGACAGTTTTACCCCATGGAGGAGATTACATCAGTCTGGCCAGTGTGGCAAGAAAGCATGGCCAGAGGAGAGGAAGCAACCTGGAGATAATTTCCGAGAGGAGAAAAGGCAAACCCAGAGCATGAGTGTCAGGGAGTCAAATTGCCACTAAGATGTTATGGCTGCCGATTCCCACTTGAAAATCTTCCCGCTGTGACAACAGCCAGTCTGCTCATCTGTGCTTAGATCTGAACCAAACTAACACAGACAGTGAGAACTTCCTACACTCCAAAAGGAAAAGAGCCACAGGATCCTCAAAACTTACTAAGGACTTGACTATTGCCAATCTGTTTCATCCTGCAGATACTCTGGTTTCATTGCATTGGTGGGCAGTGGGGCAAAGCTTCAAAGCAGATAAGATGTGTCATGTTGTTAGAACTACAGATATGTCCACTCACAGGTGGTAAATGGGCTTAAGGTAAGCTTCCTTCCTTGAGACATTCTGAATCGATGTGAAAGTTTTGATAAATATTACAGATTTTGAGTTAAAATGGAAAAATGCAGACAATTCATGACTATGTCATGTATTGTTTTCAGAAAGTGTCCCCCCTCCAGCATTAAAGCCTAATAAGGATGAAAGCCTTGTGCTGTGTTTCTTCAGAACTTTTAAAAATGTTCAAGATCCATAAAAAAATTTTTAAAAATATGTATGAGAATGAGTTTGTCCCTGTGCTACTGCTGTTCTCTTGGAGAAAATATTCGGTTGTTTCAGTTACTTTATGAGTTGGACCTATAATTTTTCTAAATATTTGCTGATGCAGCGTTTTATCAGAAACCAGAGAATTTAGGGGGTTTAGTTCCTCAGGATCCCAGCAACGTCTCATCTGAACGTGTATGAAACATTCACCTCTCATCAGAAGTGCATGTAGTAATTTGTTAATTTGTAGTGGCAGATTTTTGTCAGCCTGACATGTTTAATTTGGCTCTGTCATATGAATAATGCCAACTATACAGCATTGAAACGGAAAATGCCTACCAAAGCTCTGTTTCATGAGTGGAGCTTGCAAGCATTGAGAAAAGCCAAAATGGTCTTCTAAAAGAAGTTACATGTGCAAGGGAAAGAGGAAAGAGAGTAGTCCCCTCTTGAGATCCCAGCAAAACTTCTCTGCTGGTAGCAAGAGCAGCACCAACCCAAATAAGACAGGAGGAACACATACGTGTATTGGGTCTGGCTGAGATGGAGTTAATTTCCCCCACAGCAGCCCTCATAGTGCAGTGCTCTGTATTGGTAGCTAGAAAGGTGTTGACAACACACCAGTGTTTTGGGTACTGCTGAGCAGTGCTCGCACAGCATCAAAGCCGTCTGTCCAACATTCCCCCCTCACCATGCCTTTTATCTAGCCCTTTGTACTATTTGGCAAATGATATCCAAATTAAATGATTCACAAAAATGAACACACAATTCAAAGCTTAGATTGGCTTTGGTGCACTAATATCTGAAGTGATCATGCAAATCACAAACCAGATATTCAACTAGAATGTCAACATATGAACAATCTGCAAATCTGAAAATATTTGGTGAAAGCATTTGTGACTAGATTTGAATAATTTATGAGTTCAATACTTTCACAGTCTGTCCACAGTGATCCAAGTAGAAATACAGGTGAAATTCATCAAATACATTGCTAGTTGCAGATTGTTCTTTCAGTAACTTTAAATAAGGCCAGCTACTGCTTAGTGCTTTTATTTAGTAATGCAAAAAAATGTAGGAGCCCTCCTAGGTGGTCAAAATGCACCTCTCCAGCTAACTCATATTCCCTTTAATGCTCAGCTTTGTTCTAGTTAGTATACTAGTTGCAAGCTAATTAAAAGAATTTTTAAAATTATTAACACTTCTGTCATCCTGCAACTATGGCTAAGATAAGCCAATTATTTTGAAAATTTCCACATAAAAATCAAGAAAATCTTAAATCTGATTGTTCTTATGTGTCGTGCAGAACGTCTCCATAGCACAGGCTTGTAACCATTAAGAAGGATGCTGATGTGCACTATGTGTGATTTACCATACTGAAATCTGTGTAAAAGATCTTTTTTTTTACATTAGGGTGGGGCTGGGTCTAACACAGCATTGAGTATCTCTTCATTACCAGGAGATAATTGCAAGATGTATTGTACTTCTGAAGCTAAATTACTTCTCATTGCACTTTTGTTTGCAGTCTCCTGGAATCAAATCATCAAGCACCCTCAGAAATGCTTTACCTACTCCTGAAATGCATTGCAGTAAGCACTTGGGAATATAAATGTCTGAATTTTTGGTTAAAGACTCCTGCTTATCCTACCAGTTACCAGGTAAGAAGCAGAAGCAGGTACACTGTATAGTTCAAAGTGCAACGTGCTGCCTACTTTTCTTTTCCTAAGGGAAGCAAGAGGGAAAGACCTAGAAAAAATATTTGGGATTGCTAGATACAGAATTTCCCACAATGACAAGACAGCTGTCTTAAAGCCCTACTTGAAAAGGTGTATTTTCCCTTCACCAAATATCCCATCTTCATATTGATTAGATCAGCTTCCTGGGGAAGTTCATCTGAACTACGTGAACTGAATGAACTAACTGTAACAGTCAATGAAAAACAACTCTATAAGGTCATTAAACAAAGGGAAATTGATGGTATAGCTAATATAGCCCTCTGAAATATCATTGTGAACACAATATTACATTCATGGCTAATGCAGTCAGGAGATTGATGTAGTTTGTCCTAATGAAGTGCTGCTCATGTCGCTCAGTGTCTTACTGGCATCTCACTGGTGTCTTGGACTAAACAGGACAGAAAACCACTACATGCTGAAACTGTTGGTGTTTTCCCAAACCGCACTGCAGTCTGGGCTTATGCTGCTCCCAATGCTGACCACCCACGACTCCTGTTCTCTGGGACAGGAGCACGGAGTCTGTCACTTTGTGGGACTGAGCTCTCAGGAGGAGCAGAAATTGCCTTTGTTGAAGGCAGTTCCTCCGCCCTCAAGAGGACAGGCAGGGAGTGGTTACATGCTGTTCTTAACCGTGAAGGCACTTCAGCTGCCTGGGTGAGATCTCCACTCATATTAATTTAATCGTAGAAACTAAGAGGGGAAATGGGGATAAAAGGGAAGGTGCTGAAAGTTCATAAGCTGCCTGATTGATCCATATCTTTAGTTAAATTTTCTTCCTTTACAATTGGCATTAGTCTGTATTATATAAATGACTGACTAATCCACTGCTATTGAACCCAAATATAGTGAGTGCTGTCTAACCTGGCAGCAGCAGGGAACCAGCTGTAAGGCAGACAGTCTTCAGTGATAAAAGCATTGAAATATGAAAGAAAGAAGTTGTGACTAGACCTAGCAGGAAGAATATCATGAGCATGTCATTGTTTTGAAACAAAACCAACAAATGCATTGACTGTTCTCAAAAAAACTCCCTGGCAATAGCAGTTGTTCTCTACCTCCAGCATTAAAGGCCAGCTCATGTTAAGCTCTAATAAGACCACAGAGAAAGGCACTGAAATGTACTCAGTTCTGAGCTAGGGTGTGCTAAGCAAGAATGTGTAAATCATTTCACCTCTCTGTGTTTTGGTTCAGCCCAGGTCTCTCCTGTTTTGACCCTAGATTCTCAGAGCAAGGACCACCTCTCTTTGATGTGCACAGCACTACCAGGTCCACAGATCAATATGCTCTTAATGTAGATAAATAGTGTTGATACCTCACAAGTTTTAGGCTCTTGGCTGGCTTTTCACCACTTGGGAAAGCTGTTGTCACTGCTTCCACATTGACGTTTACTGACAGTCAAGCCCAGAGGTACCGCGGATCTACTTCTATCGCTACTCAGCCAGCGTTGAGCTGCTCCATCCCTCCTTTGCCCTGAGCCTGAAGGAGAACAGGGAGCTCCGGCTTCCCCCACATAACCCCTCTGTAGGGTTTGGGGTCCAGCACTGAGGAGGAAGGAGTGTGCTGTTCAACACTGAGGAGGAAGGAATCATGAGTCTGGTTGTTGCCGTTGGTCATTTTATCAACAGTTGATACGGGTACAATATATAAACAATCCTGGGACTCTACCAGGGCTATTTTTCATAGTGGTAGCAAATTACTTTTGTAGGCATTGCATGACAAATGGCTGCAGAGCTCATCTGGGAAGAATGCACAGCAGCTCTGTGATGATAGCTCTGGAATATAAAGTCCTGCTCCTTTCCCACTTCAGACTGTGCAAATTATATATAAATACCCAAATGACTTCATACTGAACAAGAGTTGAATTTTTCAGTTGCATGGGAAAAGATATGAGAAACAGCTTATTTTCTGAACTGTATTTTTTTTCTTTCCAAAAACAAATAATTATTTTGATGTGATCCTACAAGAGTCTGCTTGTGACCTGTTCGCAGTATTTTAACACTGGACATCTTCCCTTCAGCAAGTGCTGTACTATTTCGCATAGTATTGAATTATTATAGATTCCAAGTTAGTTTCAGTGTTAAATAGTTAATGGAAGTATGGCAGTGGCATTTTCCCTCTCTGAGGAGATATTTGAATAGGTTAAATAAGATGTTTGGATTAAGAGTAATCAGCTGCAACAGGGCAGTGACATCATGGGCAATTAATTGCATGTCTTGAATTCACTACTAAGGATGCATATAGCAAAAAAAGCAATATTTGAAGGCTCAGTCTCTCAGTAATGGTACAGTTGTACCCACATATAAGGCTTGTTTGGGACCAGCCCTGCAAGGTTAGCAGCGAGGGCAGAATTGCTGGAGTTGTACTTTGCTGCTGAGTGAAAATAATGAAGGAGCAAGGGAAGCAAAGACTGTCCTGGGGCAGGATGGCTTTGTGCAGGGTCCGTGGGGTGGTCAGTAAGCATCTGTGAGGAACACCTTCTCCTCAACACCTATCAAGCCTTTCTACTCATGGGGAGTCTTATGATTTCTTTCAAAGAGGTGAAGCAGTTCCTACCCCTCAACTGCAGTGAAAGAACCTGAAAATTTTACAGAGGTCCACTAGTCAAATCATTTTGCATCTGTTCATCTGCTCTTAAACATTTATGACTTAGACAAGTAAATATCTTGTGTGTACATTTCCTATCACTAGTATCTGCTGTTAAACCCAAAGACGTAGAGCTGCTTTTCTGTCCACCTGCATGCAGCAGAGCTGAGTATTGCCTGGCTTTGCTTCAGTCCATAGCCAACCCCTGCTCTAGAGCAAACCAGACCTGTGCTGCTTTGGCAGGTAACGCAGGAGAGGAAGTAAAGGAGTGTGGCTACCCAGTGCCTGTAGCTCATTATCTGCAAAATATCACTGAAAGTAATATTTAATAACCAAATATTAGCGCTACTGCCAGACGCAGTCATCAGTCTTCACCCTGTGCTGCAGAGCTGTCTAACCATGTCTGAACTTTTTTCTTTATGTCATTTTTGCCGAACTACATTTAAAGTCCGCTGCTAAAAAGTCCTTAAATTCAGATATGAACATGGGGGTGGGGGGAATTAATTGTATTGACCCTTTTGAGGTGTATTAAAATTAACTGCAGAAAGGAATTAATACGTTTAAAGTTTGTCCATAAACAAATTAGTAAGCCTTGAGTAAGAACTGCTCAGGTATTTCAGACATCTGAAGCTAAAGGAAAAGTTCTGCATAATAACTATTATGTATATGGGATGTTTGCTCTGTCCTTGGAGAGAAGATTCAAGACTGAGTAGTGGATAAAGGACACCGATGCTAAAGAAGAAAAGTCAGAATCTGGAGTACATGGGTAAGAACAGGCACTGCCTGTCTCTCTCACTACCCTGTGCCTGTCCTGCTCGAGCGAAGATGCTCCACAGGCACCCAGAGATGCTCTGATGACAGCACAGGTAGTCTCCTGGATGGGGATTGCCTCTGCAGACCTGAGGGCTGCACTGAGATCTGCTAGCAGTTGAATTGCCCTCTTAAGGAAAGATGTAGCTGTTATTTTTGTTTATTGCCTAGTGTTTTCCTTGTTCTGCTGAAGTTTTACAATAAATATGACCACAAAAGGAACATTTAGCTGTGTAACAGAATAATACGTTGTTGTAGGGATGGGAGCAGAAATAACAGCATGACAGCTTCCTCTGTGTAGTATCATGCATTTTTAATGTGAACCTGTTCAAATTACTCTTTTCGAACTGACTGCTTAGCAGGGGCTGTCTAGGTAGGAAATGTGATCCTGTTTGTCACAGGGTCTGTCAATGTGTGAATGGAACTGCTAAATTGATTTACAGTGTTTTAGCACAGCTACTCCTGGACATGCGAGGCTAGAGTTACAGAACAATTAGTGTGAAGACATCAGTGGTATTTTATTTACGAAAAGTCTGTTCATGTTCTGTAATTAGATCAATCTAACCACAACTATTTATGAGCTGTAGTTGGCAAGAAATATTTTCAAAAAGTTGACTACAGTAGACAGTGACCAAGGAAATCCTGATCTGTAAAACACTGTTACTTATACAGATCCTTTCATTAAGAAGTTTCTGTAATCTCCCTACTTGCATAGGACATGCTTAGAGAGCAGATACAGAGGAGATGACGCTCTTCAGACCAGATGCAGATGTGGAACATGTGCATGGTCTTAGCCCTGAACAGGCTTAACTTACAACGTTTGAAGTTCACCCTTTTTCCTTCGCTTTGTCATAGGGCAAGGGGGTGTACAGGTACTTCCAGCAAACATGCTGCTTCTGTTCTCAGTCTTTACAGATGAAGTCTTTACACTTTCTTACTGATTTTTGGGGAATTTTTGCCTGACTGAAGACCAAGTATTCATCTATGACATAAACATAAGCTTTTTTTAAGGTGCTCCAGCAGCACATTATCATTTGTTCTCCTGAGATCCCTTGAGACTTCTCACATTTAGAAGTAGAGTGCTTTCAATTCCTTGCATTTTCACCTGAATAAAGTGACTTGAATGTATGGCTTATTTTGCAGATGATGGGACTTGCAGCTGTTTATCAATATGGCTTTTAAATATTTTTTACATTTTTCAGAGTCGCCAAGTGAGGCTAGGTATCTGTCCTCAATGGCTTGTACTGTGGGGAGAAAAAGACTCTTTCTCTCAGTCTCAGTTTTTTTAAAGACAAAAGGACTCTGTGTAGGAGCAAAGACCCTTAACAGCAATATTTTCATTGTCTTTGGCAGCAGCAAGGCAAAACATACTGTGAAAGCAGATCAGACTTAGGGAAGAGAGCTGATGGAAGTAAGGTGACTGAAGTGATGTTGCCTGCAGGCTAGTGTTTTGTTTGAGGAATGTCATCGTCACATGCTTGGCGCTCAGTTCTGAAGCTAAATTTGTGCTGTAGCTTGTGGTTCGTCTATTGAGCTACACCCCTGTGCAGCCAGGCTGTTTTGTCCCATAGCTTGGATTTGAGGGCTTTGTGGGAGGGAGAGGCTGAGGCAAACCTGCCTGAACAGCTTGGCCCCCATCACTGGGGGTGAAGCCAGGGCGAGTCATACACAGATTCATACCAAGTGACAGCAAATGGCAGGATATCTTCTAAAATCAGCATTCTATCATGTGAGTGGAAGTGGTCCTTACTGCAATTTCAGGCAGATTGCCTTCCAGTGGCGTCCACAGCCCCATTTTTCTTTTCAGTGGCTGGGGAGAGAAGTTCTTGTGAAACCATGCAGGCAACACACTTTGCCCTTGCTTGGGAGACTTGTTGGGGCGTGAGACAGTCTGGGCTACACTTGCAAAGTGTCCATCACCTTTGTTAGAAAAACTCTTGCTATCCTGTAAAAATCTGACAGACAAAGCATCCAGATGAAAGTTCTTTTTGGTACAGTTTCTTTTTCTTTTCTCAGATATGCATAAAAGGAAAAAGAAAAAAGGCCTTTTAAAAGACCTTTTAAGTGTTAGAAATGGTTTAGAAAAATCCATAATTCCACTGATCTTCAAATCTTCTAGCGCTGTTATTGTGAAGTATTTCTTCAGGTGGCTTTGACTGGAATAATGTGGAAAACAAAGGCCATTGTGGTAAACTAAGAGGTTGCTGGTTTGTGCTGATAAACTTGTTAATATTTAGAATATGATAAAAATCTCTTGGCTGGCCCTTGTTCAGTCTCATTTGTTGTAACACTTTCTGACAGGTTTGCATGAAACTGAATCCACGCTGAAGAACAGAGACACTCACTTTACTGGACAATTGTCTAAGACTCGGGATGGTACAGGTGAGCCGAGGATTGTTCCCTGGTGAACTTTTGTATATTGTGGTTACATTCTTATTAAAGTACATCAGCCTGTATATCTAATAATAAACACTACTGATTCTCTTGATAAACTGCTGATTTATCCCCCAGCTTCTAGTCCCTTTTCTAATCTGATGTCTGCTCAAGCATGGTGGTGTTTTTTTTTTCTTCTGATCTCTCTGTCAGTTTGTCTTTATTACACGTCTCGCAGATTGCTGAATGAAGTCTGGTCTCAAATAGCACTTGCTTTTGAAAGTTTGATTGCTTGATTTGGGGACCTAAAAGCTGTTGGCTGGTTTATAACTCAATGATTGGGGATTTTTTTCTCCAGTACTACCTGCAGCTGTGTATGTTCTTTCTCTGGCCTAAAGTAGAGCGATGTATTTACACAGACAGTATATTTCATAAACACTACAACAGGCAAATTTGGATGAATTTTATAAGATACTGTATGTGGATTTGTGTACCTGTGTATTATCGCAATTTCTGAATTGCTCAAAGATTTCTAAACTTTCAGTGGGTATGAGTTTCATTTTTCTGTCTGAGAAAAGAAACACATGAATAGCTGCTGACATATGAGCCTTCATATCACCACGTGTTACAGGCTTGCGTGGCAAAGTTTTGGTAGCAGGGGGGCTGTAGGGGTGGCTTCTGTGAGAAGCTGCAAGAAACTTCCTCCATGCTTGGTAAAGCCAGTGCCAGCCGGCTCTGAGACGGACCCACTGCTGGCCAAGGCCAAGCCAGTCAGCGATGGTGGTAGCACCTCTGTGAAACATATTTAAGAAAGGGAAGGAAAAAAACTCGGCAGTGAAACAGCAGTGTGGAGAGAGGAGTGAGACGATGTAGGAGAAACAACTCTGCAGACACCAAGGTCATTGAAGAAGGAGGTGGAGGAGGTGCTCGAGACGCCAGAGCAGAGAGCCTTCCCTTGCAGCTCGTGATGAAGACCATGGTGAGGCAGGCTGTCTCCCTGCAGTCCATGGAGGTCCATGGTGGAGCAGATCTTCACCTGTAGCCCATGGAAGGGACCCCACGCCAGAGGAGGTGGATGCTTGAAGGAAGCTGTGACCCCGTGGGGAGCCCGCGCTAGAGCAGGGTCCTGACAGGACCTGTGGACCCGTGGAGAGAGGAGCCCATGCCGGAGCAGGTTTGCTGGCAGGGCTTGTGACCCTGTGGGGACCCACACTGGGGCAGGGTTCCTGAAGGACTGCACCCCATGGGAATGACCCACGCTGGGGCAGTTCATGAAGAGCTGCAGCCCGTGGGAAGGACTCACGTTGGAGAAGTTTGTGGAGAACTGTGTCCCCTGACAGGGACCTTCACACTGGAGCTGGGGAAGAGTGTAAGGAGTCCTCCCCCTGAGGAGGAAGGAGCATCAGAGACGTGATGAACTGACTGTAACCCCTATTCCCCGTCCCCTGCGCTGCTCAGGGGAAGAGGGAGAGAAACGGGAGTGAAGCTGAGCCGGGGAAGAAGGAAGGGGTGGGGGGAAGGTGTTTTAAGATCTGGATTTATTTCCCACTGTCCTACTCTGATTTGACTGGTGATGAATTAAACTCCCTTTTCTCCCCAAGTTCAGCCTGTGTTGTCCGTGACAGTAATTGGTGAGTGATCTCTCCCTGTCCTTGTCTCGACCCTCGAGCCTTTCATCATACTTCCTCTCCCCTGTCCAGCTGAGGAGGGGGAATGATAGTTTTGGTGGGCACCTGGTATTTATCCAGGCCAAACCAAAACACCGTGTTATTACTATTGGTGAAAACCCCTAAACAATTAAAGATCTAAAATTAAATCAACTGGAAACTTTACTAAGCTGTCAGGAATATCAGCTACTGCCACTAATGTCCTAGCAGTTTTTGTCTGGGCCATTTCCCATAGAAATTTGAATGAGAAGGGTTTGTACTTGGCAATAGCAGGCAGGAGTGGTTTGATGCAGAGGAGGGTAGTGATAAGAGAAGTTAAGTTGGGACTGTCACTTCTTATGTTATGTAAATGTGGGAAGACAACGGTGATAGTTGCCAGAGATGTGGACAATTAGGGACCAGGTCAGGTATTGCTGGTGGTGCTTGGAGGATAGGAAGAAATGACAGGCAAGAGAAAAGGCTGTCAAGACTGGTAAAGTCACTTTGGAATTGATGACAAAAACCTTGAACTTGATGTGGAAAGATAACATGGGGCAACAGGGTAAAAAGATGATCTTCTTTGCTGTGGGGATCATATGAAAACTTTCTGGGCCTGGCCTTTCTGATGTATAAAGTGCTGTAAGTAGATGCAGTTTCAATGTCAAGAGACTTTAAACAGAATTCTTGTCCTCTTCTGTCCATTTTTATTTTCTATGGCCTATTACATGTAAATCACAGCAATATGCTCTCTGCTGTGCATAGGCTGGGCAGATGCAACGTTGGTTTAAGAAAGCTTATCTGAGTCTAGAAACGTCTACCTTGCTTTAAGAGCTATGATCTTTATATGTCCCTTTGAAATTAGTCCAGTGTCCAGTAATTCCCCTCTTTCATTCTGATCCATACATTTACAGGTTTGCTGAACAACTTTATATCGTTTTTATACGGAATGTATTTCCATGACTTTCAAGCTGCATAAGCTGTTTCTGAATCCAGTGCAACTGCTGTGCAAATTGAAGCAGAATTCAGACTCTTAGACAAGTATCTGAAGCTTAATTATTATCCTGATCTAATGAAGGTTACTGTGAATCTGAACACAATCATACTGAATTACTGGAATAGTACCTCTGAAAACACATGTTAACAATGCAGGTCCACGGTCACTGTCTCCTATTGTATCCCAGTTTTTTATGCTGAGACTGACAATGCACTTGTAAGACTATGTGGGTACAGTTTTTGTTGTGATTAAACAAACTCTTGCTGGATCTTTTTGACATTCAGCTCTTGCTGAAGATGTTAAAGCAAAAGTAAATGTACTAATCATTGTAACAAAGCAGCCTAATCCATGCTGACCTACAATTTGTTTAGGATCCTTTGGAGCAACAAAGAGATTAAAGTATATAAAAAAGAAGAGGTAAACAGTAGGTCAGAGATTAGAAGTGAAAAAGTAAAAGGCTGTCTTCCCCCAGACCACACACTGATAGTGGACCTTTGGTCAGTGATTGTTAGAAAATGTTTCATGTTTCATTTTCCCCCAGAACCTTAGAAACAGAAGGTTTGATTGACACTTGTCATGGCAGATAGAGAGACGAAGATGCTTTGGTAAAAAGCAGAGAGAGGCAGCCGTGTCAAAAGCAAAAGTAGTCAAAGGATGATTCCTCCTTTCTGCGGTTTTGTCTCTTTCTAAATTATTCAAATCTGGGTGGCATCTTAGGATAACTGGCATTTTGACACAGCTTAAAGGATTGTCTCACTAACTCTATTGAACTAAGGTTGCCATCCTTTTTAAAAAAATTTATAAAGAGGCAGATCTTGTATAATCTGATATGTATACAAACCAAAGGCAGCTTGATGCAGGCGTCTTAAATATTGGGGGGTGTGGGTAGCAATTTTATCCATTTTGTGACTGATTGTCTTCTGCATCCATCTGCAAGAATGCTACTTACTGGTTTAAAAAAGCCTTTATTTGATTTTCTTTAGAATATCCATAGCTGTTTGCAATGCATCTGGTGGTTACAAATCCAAGTCAGGCCAGCTGGATTAGAATCAACAAACGTGGGGAATTTTCTCAGTCGAAAGAAGGTACCTCACCAACGGGGAATCTCCTCTATTGATGGTCCTCCTGATTATGGATTTTTCTTTTAGGGGCAATTTTCTTTCTTTCTTTCTTTTCAGAAAGGGACCGTGTCCCCCCTTAGCGCTTTGTCTGAACCATGCTGGCTGGTGTAAATGGGCTCCCCAGGGTTAGGAGCTCCTCTGTCATTCTAAGCTGCCATTTTACGCTTTGGTGTCCTCTTCACTTATCCATAACCAAAGCCAAATCCTGCTCACTTTATTCACAGGAATCACCCACTGAAATAAATAAGTGCATAAATTTAGCATGATTAGATGTCTGGAGGCATTCTGTGCTTAACTTATTAAAATCATTTAGAAAAGTCCATGCTTCTCACACAGTTACAACCATCCCAATTGGTTGCAGTTAGCAGGAAAAATATCATCTTGGTCCTTGTATTATGTATCTGCTTTGAGCTCCCAGAAAGCCAACCAGGGGCCTTCATTATCTGGCTCAGTTTTTTAATTCCTAGTAAAGAAAATATTTGGTTTTCTGAAATGGCCAGCTACATTGGGCAGACTCCCTGCACATAGTATGCGCAGGGTGCTGCAGAGGTCCTTCATCCCCACCCAACAATGGCCGGCAAGCTAAAGGCTTCCTAAAGGACAAATTAAAGTGTCAAATAAAGCTAACTACTCAAGCACAGCTTTTTATGGTAAAAGGCTGAGCTCTAGACAGATTTGACTGATTTTTTTTTTCCTAGCAGCCAGTTTGGCCCATAAGATCAATCTTCCAGACTTTTATGAACAGGGCTTGCACATTCTTTATTCCAGTAACACAGACCAAGATAGTTGCGCAAAATTTTGGAGGACACAGCTGAAATGAGAGTAGTCCCAACACTGGGAAAGTGAGGTAAGCACCTTTTTACTTGGGAACAGAAGTAGGAACACTTGGTACTTTGAACTATTACATTGTATTTTTCTTAACTGTTCACCAGGGCAGGCCCAAAAGAGATGCACACCTAGTCTCTGATCTTTTGTTTTCTGATTTGGAGCAATTCTTACCATTCATACATTTATGTATGATTTACCTTGTGTCATCTAGTCTTATAAGAACCAGTCGAAGATTCACATGAAATGAAAGATCACTTTTGCACCAGAGGTGGATTTTCTGAAGTCTGCGGAAGGCCTGCATGAAACCCTTCATGTGGGCTTGGGCAGACCTCCCAATGTGAATTACAGAAACCCCAAAGGTGCGGAGCAGTTACAAGCAGAAGAGTAGGAGGAAGCACGAGTCTTTCACACTAATTCAAAACTCAAGAAGGCTCACATCCCCTTTGCCAAAGTACTGAAAATGCAACAATCTCTGGCTTCCAAGGTGAATTTTTACGTGTAAGCTTGTGTTTGATTCCAGAGATCAAACAGGAAGAGGGTAGCTGCACCATTAGAAATAAACCCCTGCCCCCACTGTTTTCTATTACATTATCATACTTCAGACATGACCATGATCGTCAAATAACCCTAATCAGCAGAAATAGACTCCTGAAGTTTATGTCCTCTGTAAAGTATCTTTCATGATAGCAGAAGAGACAGGGGGTCTATTTTCAAAACTACATAATACACTCAAAACCTAAGCAAGCCTTCCTTTTACACATTTGAACCTAATTGTGTGTATGAAATAATTGGATTGTTGTGTGCAATTGCCCAGAAGAAATTCTGAATCTGCACCAGTGCCATGTGCGAAAGTTACAATTTTTTGCATGCTCTGTTTAAGCTGCTCTGCTGTATAATCCTGATCCAAAGAGTTTTCAAATGCACTGTTTCATCTGATTACAAATAAAAACATCCTTGTTTATGTCACCATGTGATTGACAAATAAGACTTGCATCTTGTAATGTGCAAGTCTTCACAGGCTCTGGCATTAGGTTTCAGATTTAAATTAGACAGCAGCAAATAAAGCAAAATGCTGGCCGACCAGAATATCCTAAACTGGAATTATTTGTCCAGATTACTGAAATCAGTGGCCTTAAAGTGCCGACTGTATAATCTGTATTTCCCTCAAACTGTGAAATTAGATTCCTTTTATGGATCCATCACGGTAGTATAGAGCCATTAGATACATCATACTACACTTGTCAGCCAGCCTTCCCTGTTCATCAGGACTGTAAAGCATATTAAGCAGACAATAATAGCACCCTTCAGGATGATTAGGTTGTCACGTTTTCCAGTCAAATAATGTACTTTTCTCCTCTATCCCACAGGCAGCAGAGGGCTTCTTTGAAACCCAGGTCCTCTGTGCTCCACTTGCAGAGCATGATGCCAGGGACATTTCTTCCTCCTCTGCCACTGAGTTTCCTTATCCAGTTCTCCCAGTGTGGTACGTATGAAAGTCAGCACAGATGCCAGGTCTTCATCCAGCCACGCTTCATCCCACAGTGCCAGTTCCTGGAAAGCGGCTGAAATGTGCTGGCAGGCTGCAGAGTCACAACGCACAGTGAAAAGAGAGTTGTTCAAACAACATCTAATGGCCTTAATCCCCACTTCCTGCCCTTTCAGGATAACAACAGAGTTTCAAAGGCAGTGCAAACTAATACACAACCCCTAGGAACAGTTTGACAAAGTTAAAACATCCATCAGACTGAAAGTGGTGGCAAATAAAAGTCTCTCAAGAGGCTAGAAAGGTGAAAGACAAGTTTCTTTTGTGAGTGTTTCAGTCTACCCAGCGACCTGCAGCCTGGCCATGGCCAGGCGTGAAAAAACGCAGCCTGCCCAGAGCAGTCCCTGCCCTCCTGGCCTCAGCAGCCCGATTTTCTCACTGTGTATGCCAAGGCCTGAGCAGCCCTGGAGCTGTTGCGGTGCCATGCAGGGGAAATTGCATCTAGGCCCAGTAGATGTTAAATTTCACTGAAGTGTGGTCAAACTCTCATCCAACTGTGTTTGCTAGTTAGAGTCAGTAAGTATTTCAGTGGCCAATATCAGGTATATCATCCTTATGTTCATCTCTTCCAGTAGCTGCTGCCTTTATTTAGTTGTATCTATACAAGAAAAAAAACACAGCCCAAACCCCACTGAGAGTGTTCCCTCTTGCTTCTCTGGGAACTCCCTCCCAAGGTGGTGGGTGGATGATGAAGCGTCACTGAGTTTAGGCTCCTCCTGTTGTGTCAGAAGTACTGTGGTGCAAAGCCATGATCTGTTTTAATGTGTCAATTTTGTACTTGCCAGTTTTATGTAGTGTAAGACGACGATAATCTGTGCCGCTTTTTTTCCTGTATCAGGTCTTTTATATCCTCTTTCAGGTGGCATTAAGCCACCATGGGGAAGTTAGTGTCTCATAACTCCATCTTGTACCTTTCTGTCTGGCTTGACAGAAATACAGCTGCATGTTCGTGCCTGGTTTGGATCCCGTTTATAGAGCTGGTGACCTGCTACAGGGTGTTCTGCTGTTAATGATTACAGCAGTGTCACGTAAATCTTTTGAGGTGTCAGCATCAATTCGAGCTTTTCCACTGCTGCAGGGACATACAAGTGTGCAAACAAGCCATGCGGCGTCTTGCCCCGTTGTCAGCCGCACGCGTTGGGCCAGTGCTCCTCATCTGGGCTGGGGCATCCTCCTCCTCTGAAGCACTGCTGACAGCTCCTCAGAGCGCAAGCAGTGGCCCTGCAGCCACTTTTCCCATCCACACTTGCTGTCGGCAAGATTCATGCTGAAAATGCCAACAAAGCAAATTATATGCTATTGTACAGTTATACTACAATCATTTCTGTAGAAAATGTGCCTTTAATAAGTGCGTTGTAAGAAGTTCCCTTCCCTTTTGTGTTTAGCATAATGAACCTTCAGACAGCATTTTAAAGAAAGCATAGCAGTCACTAAGCTCCTATTTCTGTGTTTATTTATCCAGCAATTTACATTAAGCGACAAGTATAATTAGCTTTTCTGGATAAACACTAAGCAAACTGGGAGTATTTTAAAAACGTAATAGGGCACCCTGCGGTGGTTATCTTATTTTTAATACTTTATTCAGAAAAGTTGTTCTCAGATGCCACAGATTTTCCTGTTTGGCATTGCTGAATGGCTGGTGTTTCAAGACCCATGCTGAGCCTTGTCTGCTGGCAGGCAACTGCCCTCAGGAGTCATTAAGGACCCTTATCTAGCAGAGGATTTAAAGGTGTGCTGCTAGACAGTTTGCCCAAATTAGCACTTTCTAACAGTCTAATCAAAGCAAAGCAATATGGTTTTGACTCCATCACATCACGAGGAGGACTAATGTGGTGGAGGAAAGGCCAGAGAAAGCCTCAGCCGGGACTATGCAGGAACCACCACAGCAGAGGTGCAAATAACAAGGGAGGGTTTGACGCTCGTGTTTCCAGGTATGCGTAGATAACACAGTGGAGCTCCTAGCTGCAAGGGCCCAATGAGTTGGTGCTCCTGGACCTCTGTGCTTAACCCTGGGGAGAAAACCTGAAGTGTGGAGCTAGTGTCTGGGATCATGGCATGCACTGCGCAAAGGGTTTTGTCCCTACTCAGGTTGTTATAGATCATTTTTATAATGATGTTCCTTTATTTTCACAAAGATGTTCTTCTGCATCCGTAACTGACTCCTTGCGGCTCCTATGAGCAGTTCCGAGCTTCTAGAGGAGAGTCAGGTTGTATCTGTCCTCTCACAACTGACATGTTTCCCTCCTCCTGCTAGAGCCCAGTCCTGGAAACCAGTGGTTCCCCTGTGATCTTCAGAGCAATCTGCAAAGGAGCATCCATCCCTTGGGACCTTGCATAGCCTCGCACTGCTGTTCCTGCCCAGGGACACATGGAGGGAGGTCAGCAGAGCTGGAAGTGAGTCTTTACAGGCTGTCTCTTTTGTCAGCAGAGACACATAATTTGTGCTACGTGTCTGGAAAAGCCTACTTCCCTCCACTGACCACAGAGGGATCCTGATGTGTCCTAATTTAGGCTACGTACTGACACTAGCTAGTGAGAAGTATCTGCTTCCCTCGGTGGGCTGCAAAGAAGCTGTTACAAAGCACATTGAGCTGGCGTCCCAGGAGCTGTTCGCTACTGCTCTGCTCTGGCAGGGAATCCAGCTGGAGATGTGTGCCCTCTTCGGTAGAGCGACAGCATGAACCCCACAGCTTTGCAGGCTTGTAACAAGACAGCGGCAGTTCCTTTCACCAGAAGAATAGTGAGGGGAAGTAGAAGGGAGAAACTGTGTTTATGCATCAGGCCTTACCTCTTTCACACCTCCATAGTGAACAGTTGGATGTTGCTTATTTTTGGAACAAACAAAATTCAGCAAACACCATCTGCTTCTGACAAAATGAGCAACACTCGCTAAAACAGAAACAACAATATGCATTAAAATACCTCTGAAAGAATAACAGGCCCCATAAAAATATAACAAAGGCTGAGGTTTTGTTCAGTGCCAAAAGTATGGATAGAAAGAAACATTTGTGTTAAATCTAAAATGGAGCTGTACCTAACAGTATCCTAAAATAAACTTTGAAAATAATTATTTTCTGCATGAAGTCAAAGTCTGAAATTTAGCAACTGCTTATTAATCCATCTCCATCACAAGGCATCTGGGACACCACACAGAGGTGACAACAGCAGTTTGATTGCATCTTCACTTCTGTGGTGTCATGAGCCTGTTTTCCCTTACACAGAACAAAAAGCAGTTCGATCCGATGAGAAAAATCCAAGTTGTCATCTCAGATGTTGTCACTCATTCAGCTTTGTCTTTCTGGAAATGCTGCAAGTCAGTGAATGCCCAGTCCTAACCCTTGCCCTAGTGAAAAAACTAAGTGAAGACCCTTGGAGCAACTTTCTGACTTCAGACTGAGAAGGTGCATTGATGCCTTCCTGCTTCTCAGAGTATATCTGATACAAACATCCCTCGGTGTTACAAAGAGAGACCCTTCTGCAGTTATATCGTTAAAAGCATTGCTCTGCTGACATTGTATGCCATGGCTTTTCTCTGGTCCCCTCTTCAGAGGACTGTGAAGAGGGACTTGGATGGCTTTGCTGCGATATTGGTATCAGTATCTCATCAAGGCTATGTGGACGCTGCTCACTTTTGTTTACCATCTGTGAGTGTTCCATCACCTGAACTATCGTCCACATAAAAGAGCCTTAGTGTGCCCACAGACTACTCCAGGCCTCTATCCCTGTTGGCCGTGGGCTGCTAGGGATCTCGGTGACGGGGCAAACCACAGCAGGACTGCGTTCGTGGAAAACTGCGCAACCTGGGGAGCAGTGTGAGTGGATGCGACCCGCCCATGCTGTAGGCATTTTAGCCAACTTGGGCAGCTCCAGATGGAAGCGATGCTTGCTGGATAGGTATGCTGAATAGTGCAAGAAGGGAGAGACACCATCCTTGTAGCCCTGCCTTCCATACTGTCTGGGTACTGGCAGGACACTTAGGGATGGTGCTTGAGTCTGTTCAGCATATGTGGTCAAGAAATCAGGCCTTACAGCATCTCCAAGGACTCTGTTTCCAGACAGAAGTAACCTAACGAATCTAGGCTTCATTCACATTCTCTGATTTATTAATGTGAAATTGTATTACAGCTGTTGGCCATGGTATTGATCTGGAAATCCACATTCAGCGGACTATTTATTATGATGCTCGGATCTTTCTATTAGGAAGTCCTTACATCTGGTCACTTCAAAGCTCATATCGCTTTCCTATTTTCAGCTACCTAAACCATCCAGATTACTCTGGATCAGCAACAAAGCTACTTAACAATTTATCATCCTCCCGAGCAACTGGCGCTCTGTGGTTTTCTTTAGTGACAAGTTTTTCTTCTGCATCATTGACAAAGATGTTGAATAGGAGTGGGCCAAGATACAACTCAACAGATGTTCTTCATTCGTAATTATATTTTTAGACCTGTCAGCCAGTTTTTAACCCACTGAATAGGTAGCATAATAGTTTTGTGTCATTGTGATGTCTTAATCAATATTTCATGTGATACCAAGTGAAATGCACAGTAGAAGTCCCAAGTCTATTACCTATATCAACCAAACCAGTAATCTTATCCAAAAAAGAAATCAAGTTTGTTTGACAAGATCTGTTTTCATAAACCTGTGTTGACTGGCACTAATTATATTTCCCTCCTTCTATTCTTTATTAATCAAATCCCTTATCAGTTGCTGCACTGTTTTGCCTGTGTTTGATGTCAAGCTGACAGGTCTGTAATTACCTGGGTCGTGCCATTTACCCTTTTTAAACTGTGGCAGAATATTAGCTTTCTTCCCACCTCTGGCACTTCCTCGGTATTCAGTGAGGAGCCAAAGAACTGCTCCAATTTCTGTTAAAACTCTTGGAAACAATTTTCTTGGTAGGCTGATGTCTGACTTTTGTGTTTGCGTTTTAAAACCTGTATAAGGTGCTATTAGAATGGAAGGCACTTCATGATTGTCCTATGATTTCGTTACATCAGTGAGCCTAGCTTGGTGTTTTTTTAATTACACCAAAGGCCTATATATTGAGCAATTCTGCTTTTGCTTTATTGTTATTATTGGCATTTGTATCCCTTCTTCTTACTGACAGCAGACTAATGCCATTGTTAGGGTTTCTTTTGTTCGTGATATAGTTTAAATCTTCCATTGTGCTCTTTTATCTCAAAACACTTTATGAGCTCTAGGTGAACAGGCTCCCAAATTTACCCACAACTTGACTAAGGAGCTCAGCTCCAGGGAAGTCAGCAAAGTTCCCAGGATCCTTCGCAGCACACCTAGATTCTGCCGCCATGCCTAATGCGATATTCTGTGGCTCACTCAGAAGAGCCTGGGCACTCAGGTATTGGAGGTGCAGTCTGTGCTGGCTTCATGGTACATCCTTTCCTGTCAGGAAACAGTGGTGATGATGGGGATTGGTGGACTGTACTGCTTACCAGCTGACCCAAGGACCAAACTGGTCTTTCCTTGCAGTCCCTGCAGGATACCCATTAGAAATGTATTCATGACCTTCAGAAAAAGGATAAAGAAGGAAAGAATCAGTACACCATAACGGGGTGGAGGAAACTCTCCAATGTTAAAAAGAGGGAAAAAGAATGATTTCCTTGTCTCAGAGGTGTGGGTGAGAGATATGGGAAAACATGGCATAAATCTCTGCTCACATTCCTCCCATTTTGTTGAGGAACACCTTGGTTTTCCTGCGCTTAAACATTAAAGAAGTCTTTTGGGGGAGGAGAGGAGAAAATAATGTTTTTTTAGACAGGTTCCTGCTGTAGTTTACCATTTCATGCTACACTGTGTAGAAGAAAGCAACCTGTGTCCTTTAAAGAAATATGGGGTGGGGGGGAGGGAGGCCGACAGGATGTTGGTACTGGGGAAGGGAGGCAAGCGCTCAGTATGTAATCAGATAAAGCGAGCTGTGTGGTATTAGAGCGTTAGCTTTGTCCAAGCTCCTAGCATCTTCAGTGGACCAAAGAGCACTCTTCATTTGTCACCCCAGCGCACCTTTTGTGTGAATAATTTCCCATTGGTATTACCCAGAGCTTGGAGTTGATAGCTGACGAGCCTCTTTGCTTGTACTATTATTTCCAGCAAGCTTCATACATCTGCAATAAATCCAGGAGGATTTGCAAGTGGGCTGAGGAAGTATGAGTGACAGAATGAGCTGATAAGGCCCGAGTCCCACAGAAACAAAAGGCTTCCCATTTCATCCTGACAAGACAGGCACTGCCTTGGGATTGATTTGATTTGATGAAGTTTTTGCCAGCTGACCCCAAAAGTTCATGCTAGTGAGGGATTAAGCTCCCAAGCTGTCTCACGCTCACCAGTAAACCTTCGCATCGGTGCCAAAGAAGAGAGTATCTGTTGTGAGTTGGGTTGCCTGGTTGTTTCCGTAAGGCGGGATCACGGAGGCTTTTTTGCTGATGCTTTTTTTGCTGATGCTTTTTTGATGGTAAGAAACTGAAAAACCTCCAAGGACCCACAGCTCTGTGGACAGATCATCTCGGAAGAAAAATTAGTTGCAAAGCCAGGTAACAAGCTACAATGCTATTGAACTTCAATACACTCTGAAAGGTGAAGACCTAATGAAGCAGAGCATAATAACTTTCTGTAAATCCTTATTGTTATGCTTGTGCCTAACCAGGAAATCATGAGACAGAAGCAGCATGAATTGGAAGGTCTGCCTGATATTATAGAGCCAGACCATGTTTGAAAGTCAGTGGAAAATCTTTAGGAGGGTGTAAAAAGTTGCAGGCCTACTTCTGTTTTGGTAAAAGTGAAGACAAACTTGGCATGTTGGCTTGCACAGAGTATGGCAGGAAAGCATGACTGGACTGCGCAGCTGGGCTGGCAATGGAGAAACCGGTATCAGAAAATTAAACCTTTCCAAAGAGAGCAGAGTCTTGCGAGAAATGGATTTTTTTATTATGGGTGTCCTTATTTGAGCTACATAATATGGTAATGGGTAAGTTTTATCAAGGGCTACAGGTCCTGTGAAGTAGGTTGTCCTGCCCTTCTATTGGGCTTGTGGAGGGGCACACACAGACCTTCTTCAGTTTTATTCCACTTCATTGAAAATCTTCTCTTATCTGCACAATCTTTATCTAATTAGTTGCATTTATATATTTATGGCCAGGGAGGCTGAGTTTGATGATATGCAGCTGATTTTTTCCCCCCTTGGCCTTTCCTGTTACATGGCAGGGCTTTAGGAATGGCAGACTGGCTGTCCCTTGCTGTTACAGTGGCATTCATACCCTTATTTGAAAATAGTAGGTAACATGTGAATAACTTAGGGAGAGGTATCAAAAATATAAGGATTTCTGTGTTTATGTGTATGCGTGTGAGAGAGAAGAAAGGGGGAGAAGCACGGAGCAACTAGTTTCAGGCCAAAGTCTGATTCTTAAATTTACAAGGTGTGTTTCTTTTTAAGGGGGAATAAAGTGAGTTATTTACAATGCCTCCTGGATGCCACGCCTGGGAGTTACAGGAGTGTCTGTTGGGGAGGCCTGTAAAAGGAGGTGCCCTTTGGACCCCCTTGTCCTAGAAAAAAGGTCTGCTATTTCATATGAAACAGTGTCACTGTGTGCCTTCGTTTGCTTTTACTTGTGTAGCATGGGAGTACACACTTTACAGACTCTTGAACTTATTCTGTGCTTTTCGATAGCAGTGGTGATGTGTTAAATCTAGCTCTGCACGCAGTTAATAGTAACACTGAAAACCTGTAGAAGTGCTGGAAAGCCCCATTTAGGAAGCTTTTTTTGTTGAATGAATAGTCATTTTTTTCTTGTAACAGGGCACATAAAAATAATTTATTTTGGTTAAAAATACTACCATGAGATTTTGAAGCCAGTCAAATGCAAATAAGAGAAGAATTCCCTTGCATTTCCAAAATATTGATGGACTTTCTTTAAAGTGGGCTGATTTTTGGGAAGAGGTATGTGTGCTGGTGCATATACTTTTGACATTCAGGTCAGATCTTTACATAATATTATTCTGCCTTCTGTTTCCATATGAAATGCTTGGTTCTGAAGAGCAAGTGTGTTAACTACATGGCCAAATGCAATGAACTGCACAGTGATATTTCAGAATTATTTCTGGGAACCTCAAGATTTGTGTTCCCACCATCAGGTAGTTTCTATTCCAGCAAAGCTGCTTCAGCTCCTTGTAAGTTGTATCCTAGTCACAGTATTTAATTGAGCTCCTGATTATTCTTTCCCTTGTAGTTTCCTTTCTATCTGTCTCATAAACATCTATGATTGCCCAGTCAACAGCATTACTTAATTGGCTGAAGATCCTAATCCAGCTTTCTTGAAAGGAAAAGCATCGTAGATACAGTTGCCAATTATTCCATTATCTCTATTTACAGCCTGGTGTAGTTTGATGTCCTTCAAAGCTCTGACACAGATATCCCATGGGAGCCATTGTCTCTAGTTAAAGCACAGTGCTGAAGAGCAGTGATTTTCTGTGTCTGCTACCACCGTCTTTGCTGGCTTTGGAAATGTTACTTAATCTCTTGATTTCCCTATCTTTAAAATGGGCATAATGTGTTGTTCTGGGAAGGTTAAGAGGGTTAATCCTCTGATGTTCATAAAATGTTACAAGATCTACTTTACAGTTTTAAGAACATACAACAAATGAAATCAAAAACTAAGTGGAAGTTATGGAGCTGGGCAGGAATAGAGGTTGCTACTGACTTCATGTTACGGCTGCCTCAGGTTTTCTCTTGTTTTGAAATGCCAAAGATAAAGTTTCCAGTATAGTCTGACTTCTTTCTTGCATCATGATGTGGCCTTTCAGAATGCAGTACTGTACTATTTTCCATAATTTCCTAGCCTTCAAGTACTTGACTTCTCAATTTTAATATTCTTTTAATATAAGAAGCTTACTGTGAGTATGATATTTTTAGTTTACAGAAGCAAAGTAAGCCACCTTCCCCTCCTCAGGTACGAGGCATGCTGCCAAAGCTGACGTGGTCCATGAGCTCTGCGTGGCCACAAGGTCCTCATGCAAATCTCCCCCCAGCCTGGGCCCTCGCCCTGGGTGTGTCCTGAATCCTCTTTTATTTCCCTGGCATCTTACATGCGCTTTCCCTAACTACCTGTGTTCTTACTCACCAGCCTGGCCCATTCCTTCTGCAAACTTACACCGGTTTTCATGGGACATCTCCCGTGTACTCTACGCAGCACACAGGAGGAGTGCAGAAAGCAGTTGCACAGGCAGGAGTGTATGTATGGAGTAAATGCTACAGGTGGTGCACAGTTTGTGAATGAAGGAGCAAAGACTAATTTTCCCATTCTCCACTGCAGTAATGTATCTAATTTCTCTCTTAAGTGCCTTTTTGAGGTAGGATCTTAGAAATACTGGACTAGAAAAGTGTAGCTAGTAATTATTTTTTCTTTTAAGGGATTAGATCATAGCTTTGCAATCCTCTCTGAAGTATTTGGTTAGAATGATTTCTGATTTCAATAAAAACAGTCTTTTTATTCCTCAGTGTTACAAAAAAGTGCATTATTCTATGTGTACCTAAGGAACTAATAGCCTTGCAACTGTGTTGCTGCAAAGCTAGAATACTCCTATGCTTAGGAATCGAGACTTCGCGGTTGGCACAGGGTGACTAACTAGTCCAGCCTGAGGGATGCACCCTCTCACTGCCCCATAAACCTGGCCAGTTCATGACATTGTTTCTGTACAAACATGCTCAGAGTAGGTTTGTTTTGAGTTTGGCAGCTGATTTTCCTCAGGCTTTCCTCAGTTCTGTGCAAGCTGAATAGCTGCGGAGAGAGGGCCTGAGCATGGCTTTGGATGCAATCACTTCTGTCACCAGCTGCGGGCTCTCCATTGAAGATGGGGAGTGGAGATGGAGCCAGACGGGGGTAGGGCAGAAGAGTGTGCCTGGCTGTAAGGTACTGAGCAGCAGCAGAACAAATATGGAAGACCTTCATTTGGGTCTGCCCGAGCCCAAAGACCTCTAGCAGCCTTTTAGGGGTATGTATTATGGAAGGTACAATGCACATGGGGCCCAGTTTCCCCCGACTTCAGTCTCCATGACTCCTACTGGGGGCACTGCAAGCAAGCTTATTTTGAAGGCTATGGAGCTGTTTTTAACCGGTTCTTTATGGCAGAGAATAATTAATTAAACAGGTGGTTCCATGAGCGGTGCTACTAATGATGGCTGCTTTCCAGGGTCTCTCTCTCGTGTGGATTTCCAGGCTGTAACAAAGGTTGAGCTCATGCTGAGGTCTTTCCCTCAATGAGGGAATTAATAGGGCCTCCCTCCCTCCCTCTACTCTGCTGCCTATTTTCATGAAACTTGTAGGTACTTAATTCCTGTCAAACCTCTATGCCTCCGTTGCACTTGGTCAAAATTGATCGACGATTTTGAAACTTCCTGGGGATGGGGGGGGGGAACAGACAAAGAGAGAGAAACAGATGCACAAGGAACACGACCGGGGAAAACCTGCTCCCTAAATTCGAAATTATTGCCCAAAATTGGAATAGCAAACCACTCTTTGTTTGCCCCTTTGGCCATACTGGAGGGAAATAATAAATAAGAGGAGATCTATGCTGCTGGTGAGGCTGTCCATACAGTTTTGGTGTCCATGTATTAAAAAGATGTCAGCCTTTGTAGGGGGCACAAGAACCATTGAAAAATCCTCTAAGGATTGATAAAAATATCTGACAGAATTGCTGACAGAGCTCCACTTAATTTCCTCTCAGCGTGAGATTTACTACAGCATGTAAGTAATTTTACAGGGAGGATATACTGGATATTAAAGCGTTTTTTAACCTTGCAAAAACTGCTGTTATTGTGACTAAACACAAGTTCAAGTGACATGTAAGCCAGACTTTGATCTTAGAAAGAATATATCATACATCCGTATGGGATTCTCCATATTCTGACAGCTTCAGATCAACACAGGACACTCTTCCAGAAAACTGTCCTAGGTGCGAAGAATTGGATCGATCACACAGGGATATGTGACATCCTTTGGCCTTTGCTATGCACCAAATCAGAGTAGATGATCTAAAAGCCTAATCTGACCTTAATAATTGATAAAATAAAAACTAAACCTTGCCTTTGTGATCCTCTGTTTTTGGAAGAGAGACGACCCTCACTGTTCCCCCTGTCAAAATTGTTACAGGGCTGTTTGGTTAGCAACTCCGTTGAAAGTGAAGTTGCAATGTTATGAAGTACTTGGTGAGAAGAAACGTCAAGATCTTATTAAGAGCAAACACGACACAGTTTTTTTTTTATGGCTTGATGTTTTCCAGAATCACCAGATGGCGCCCATACAGATCATCCCATCAGTGATATTTCACAGAGGGCTGCAACATCTACATCCCCAAGCCCGTCTCAGTGTGCAAACAAAAGAGGGCAACTTCTGAAAATTTCTTTTGAGGCAAATAGGTGTTTGATCCTCGGGAAGTGCTTAGTCCTAAGCAGGGTGCAATTCTTTTCCAGAAGCTATGCCACTAGTGCAGTTGGTCCTCTTAGACTCATATCTTTCTTAGATGCTGCCAAGAAGATAGATATGTGCAAAACCAATTTTGTCAGAAAGTAGTTTTCTCATTCCTTTCAGTATTGTAGTTTAGTTTGGAATTCAGAAGCACATCATGTGATAAAAACAGTCTTGGAGCATCTGTCAATTTGTGCTTGAAATAGAAACCTCTGTTGCTGTTTAGCCATGGAAAGCCAAGATATTTTTGCTGTTGACGTTCTCGTACAGATTTGGTTCATCTGGCATGTATAGGATAAGAAACAATGGCATTTAGGCATCTTTATTTGTCCTTTTGTACTGTTTAGGACACAGCTATAAACAAACAATGAGCCTTCCCTCCCAATAGGAACCTTTCTTGCACATGCCCCAAAACACAACCTGAAGACAAATGTACTCTTTTAAAAAGAAGCAGGAGATTTATGTTGCGAGCTTGTTTAGATACCAGTCAGAATACTGCATTGCCACAACCTGTGAAACACTCCCTTTCTCTTTACAGTAAAATAACATTACCGACAATGGTGATGGTAACTATAATAATTCAGATTTTTTTTCTGGCACCCTTTTGCAAATTATTACCTCTATTTTCCACTTCTCACTCTAAATGAACAGGAAATTAGAAGAGCTGAGTCCCAGTGCTTTTTCATCATCAGATCCTGAATTTGCTGGCAGTTTCCCTTGAAGTGAGAATGAAGTTTCTTTCATATGAAGGTGATGATGAAGTGATAGAAACAGCAGCCTAGGAACGTGGAGAAAGACACTAGAAGGGAACAAATAAGTGCTAGGAGGAGTTTGAATGCAGAGGTGATGTCGGTACCATCCACAAAACTCATGAGCTAAGCCTGTGTTTGTGGCATGACCTGACTTTTCCTTCCGTTTTTCTCATCCCACTTACAGCTGAGTTAGGTGTGAGAAAGCAAGGGCAACTTCATACAGCCCAATAACTCAAGGTCCTTGTTGTCTTGGATGATAGGTCTAGAAACAAGCAAAAAAACTTTGAGGACAGGGAATCACATGTGATGTTTTTAATGGTCCAATGTGTCCTACTTGATCTCAACCAAGAGAGAGAAATAGGAATAGGCGTGTCATTCCTGCGATATAGCTACTTAATAGCGGATGAGAAAAGTTTATGTTGGTATAGCTGTCTCTTCTGACTGGAACAAACCAAAGGAATTTGGTTTCTATTGCTACCTCTGGACTTGGGAGTACATATGGAGGATGCTGCTCTGAAGAACTTGAGCCTGGAGAGGTTCTTTTCTGGGACACTTAAAACAAACAGCAACAAGCCCTCGCCACGCTCCCAGACTACTGCCCGACCAGGATGGAGCTCTTACGCGTTATACATGTTAAGCATCTCCTATTCAGAGCTGACTTTGACTTTGTGCCCTGGGCCAGGTGAAAAGACTTTTCCAAACAAGAAAGAGTAAGAAAAATCCAAAAACCCAAAGCACAAGAAGCAAACCACAAACTGAAATTTCTACAAGAGGAGTTTTCTGTGCCCAGTGTTGCTGTGCATTCTAAAAAATAGGTTTTTTTATGGCAATTTATAAAAACGCTTAAGGAAAAGTGGGGAAAAGAGTTCTTTTATGGGCTATTTTATCCTTTTTTTGTCTGCTCTTGGAGTCGACTTTTTGGCAAAATACTGCATCTTCAGCCAGGAGAAGTTGGCGAAGCACAAAAGGGCTTTTGAAGCGGTAAGTGTAAATTCAGACTTCTTTGCTTTCTTCCTTTTTTTTCCTCTCCCTCTACCCTCTCCTCCTGTGTCTGTAGACAGTTAAGCAGAAATAATAAGCACCATTGCTTGCAGTACACGTCCCATGAATTACGCTGACATCAAATGTAACTTTAGAATGGAGGCACGCTTTATTCTTTTCGACGAACTGTTCCCCTATCCATTCTTTATTTACATGTCGTGAGCCTAAGCGCTGCACAGCCAGTCAGAACACACACACAAGAGGGGGAGAAAAAAGGAGGCCATTAAACAAATTAAAAGGGATGGGGATGACTAATACAGTACTCTTGGAATCTGCAATTTGATTAGTCTGAGTTTAATACACAAAAGCAGCGCCGAAGCAGGAGGGGAGTCGAAGTGCTCTTTAATAACCTTCTACAATTAAATTATGGTGATGAATTTAACTATTCTGTGCTTCTAAAGGGGTCTTATTATCTGATTGACTCTGAAAGAAAGTCAGTATTTAACCAGGGTTCTTGAGTCCAGCTATTGGAAGACATACAGTAGTTTTATGCATTAACAACTATTTTTTTTGTTGTTGCATGCCTCTTCCCATTTGAATTCATCTGTGATTTGAGAAAGATGGCTCTTAGGGTTATTCCCACTGCTTTTGATGGGAGCGTATGCTAGCTTTTTTACTGTACTGCCCAGAGAGCTAAAATGAAAATTGCACAGTTGAGTTTGTCTCCTGTTCTGTGTTTTTGCTTGTAATTTGTATTTTTCATTTACAATTTCAGACTACTTCCCTCTGCTGGCCCTCTCCATTGTCTAACACTGCATCATTCAAATGTAGACAGTGGGTAAAGCATGCTGGGATCTTTGAAAAAGACTTTTGCCATTAAATGGCAGTAATATTGTTCCACCATTTATCCTGACTTTTGTTTTCTCTCTGTCCTTCCCCTTACATGCTTTTACATATGCTGAAGGTGGAGTAAGATGCTTTACATACAAAATATTAGTAGAGAGGGGAAATGAACACATTCCATAAAGTAGTGTATTTCTTTTTATTTTTACTGGAATATATATCTCATTCAGTTCTTCGATCTTTGACACAGAGAGAAAGAAAGGGACGGAGACTTCATGATTAGCCGAATGTCGAAATCAGAGAGGTAATTTTATTCAAAACAGAGGGATATGATAGAGGCAGAACATAAATGTTCCAGCTTTTAATTTTAATGGCCAATATGCTGGAGCTCCTTTGCAGAGTTTGATCTGAATATTTGGAGAGGATCTAGGCTGAGGGGATGAAAAGAGAGAATTATGCAGAATACCAACTATTCAGCTAGGGCCTTATTCTGATACCTATTTTCATGCTAAGTTGTGTCTTTCTCTGCCAGTAGTTTAGCTGAAAAAAAAAAACAGAGATACCAATTCTGGTGCTAAAATGCTGTGCTGTTTGAACGAGGGTGCTATACCCAGCCCTCATTTTGCTTCAGCATGCCAGCTGATGGCCCCGGCGCTGGTCCCCTGGCTCGGCCGAGGGGCAATGCTGGCCCCGCTGCCTGCTCAACACCCGCGCGTGGGGCCCGGCTCGGAGGTCTTCGCGCAGCTTTTGCGCAGCTGGCTGGCTCCGGTGAATGAGGCCAGAGCGTGATTTAGACCTCTGCCGCTGCGCAGAGGAGGGAAGGGGACTCTCAGCCTCTCGCTCTGTGCTCCCCGCAGCGTCCCCTGCACCCTGGCAGCTGGGACTGAGTGGGTCCGAGGGGCTGCCTGCTCTCCTTTTGTGTCGTTTTGCCATGCTGTTGTTTCATAAAAAATGTGTGAGGACAAAGTATCGTGGTATGCAGCTATTGGATAGCTCACCATAGACAGCAAAGGAGAAACTAACCCAGCTGAGGAGTGCATCGCTTAAACCAGCAGCAAGTGCAAACTGCAGGCTGCATCTCTGGCAGCCCACTGTTAGGTTGCCTAAACGGCTTAGAGGGGTTTGAAAATTGCTCTGATTTACATTATCTTCCCCTAGGAAGTGTGAAAGCATCTGAAGATGATCACTGAGCAAAGAAAAGGCAAGGCTGTATCCCTTCTTTCCTGCCAGGGCTGCCTGCAAAGCCTGCAGAGAGGACGTGGATGCCTGCGCTGTGCTGCTGGCAGGATGGTTTCCTCCACCCTCTGTGCCAAGGGAGTTTGTTTGCCCTGAGGGCTCCTCCAGCCCACGCTGGACACTGGGGGTCTCAGCATGGTGAGCCTGTGCCCTGCTGGTGACCCCTCCTTGCTGCTGCTCTCAGCTCTTGGGCTGCTGAACTGCCGCTGGCCCAGTGTCCGGACACTCATAGTCTCTTGGCTCCGTCAACCAGGATGCAGCCGCGGGCATTTTATGTGCATTTGGAGGCTCTGGTCTTTACTTTTTGGCCATGTTTCTTCCTCACAGTGGTGTATCTTTAAGTCTTTGAAGGGTTGGTTAAGAACAAATACTTTAGACCAAGGGTATTGGAGAAAAAATTGTATTAGTGTTTTGATATTGCAGTTTATTATTTTGTCTTAACAGTAAAATCCTTCCTCTTGCTTATTAAATCATGGCAGAGATTTCCTTGTGAGCCAATGATGACAGGCAAACATGATGTCAGTTTTTAACAAGATGCCAACCAGAGGTTTAAGAGAGCTGATTTTTATCAGAAGCTTTTATATTACTTGTGTAGTAAAAAAGTGCGTCGTGAGTAGCATCTATGGCTGATGCTTGGTGAAAAGGGCAGCACACTGCATGAAACCTAGGGATGCTGGGCTGAGCAATGCTTCCTTTTAAGAAGATTGTGCTCCCAAATTAACTTGTTCCGATGCTAAGCATAGCAGAAACAGTGCTGCCGCTAAGCAGAACAATCGCTTTTCCTTTGTAGTCTGCCTGCTGGTTTGTTCAGGCCTGCTTTGTGTTCAGCCTTGGCTGAGTCTGGGACAGTGGTTCAATAACTGTGAAGCTCTGTGTTTAGATCCTAGCCAAATCAGTGACACACAAAATCAGGGCAGGCAGCGAATTCCCAATGTGCCAGGTTTGTGAAATCAGCCCTCTGAATAGATAAGCCAATATCCTGTATTTATTTTGCTGTTTTCTGTAGCCATTTCTCTTGCATCTGGGTATTTAATACATATTTCCAACCAGCAACACATCAGCCTTAAATTAGATTCCCTACTATGGACAGCAAAAACCAGGCCCTTCCTTCCCTGTGCTATTCCAGCTCTGTAGCAGTCACCAAATACAAGACCACACTCCCCCCAAGCTCCCTCCCTCTTCTCTCCCACCCCAAAAGCAATTTGAAACTGCTTGACTGAAAGCAGTATTTGAATGAGGATTTCAAATATGGACTCAGGCTTTCTCTTCAGCTCACTGTAAGAGAACAGCACAGAGTAAATTGTCGATTGCAGTGAGAACGCCGACTGTAATTAACTTCAGTATTCGCTAGGTAAAGCACTGAGGAATGCATCAGATGCACCTAAAATGAGCATGGTAGCTCTAAATATTAAAAAATGGGTTTAAAACAAGGGGGAACTTTACTAAAAAGATAAACGGAGACTTCTACCTCCTTCCCCTTAGCCAGCCATATTGGAGTCACTATGCCAGGAATATGCAGTGTGGAGGAGGAAGCAGGGAAACCAGGCACAAATGTTGTGGTGAAAAGGCAAGTGAGAAGAAAGCATTTGGTCTCCACAGGTATCGCCCCTTTCCCAGCCTGCTGCCAGCCTCGGGGGTGTGCTGGGCATTGCTGCGTTCCCACAGGCATTGCACAAAGGAGACCTTGGATCTGGCCCTTGCTCTCCATGGCGTATCATCTCTTCCGTGAGCTGCTCAGGCTCCATCTGAAAGCTGTGGTGCCTGCTCCCGCTGCACTGATTAGCAGGCTTTTCAAGACCCGTACTGCTTTGGTGGTAAGAAATCTGTGTATAATTTCCAGATTACATTTGTGCTAACGTTGCCTGCTTATTTGGCTTGTTCCTCTTTCCATCTGCTTACCTTGGAGATATTTATCGAGGTAGCTGTGCTCCAGCTCAGCTGTGGTATTGCAAGGCTGACCAAAGCAAGCCCCTTCAGTCTCCCTCATGCTCCTCTCATCTCCCTGAACTTGCTCCAGTTGACGATGTCCCCATGTATCTGGGCACAGCAAGGGCAGGGAAGCTGGGAGTCGAGGGTGAGGTCAGGGCAGGCAGGGCAGCGGACTCGCACAGCACCGAGGAGAGCAGGGCATGTCCATCGGCAGTCACCAGGGTCAGACACAGCCCAGCGATTGCAGACACATCCATAGCAATGAGGTAGGGCTGAGGTCAAGCCAAGAAGTCAATCCACAGGTCAGGGTCAACAGTGTAGCTCAGGGGGGGACAAAGTGCAAAGTCTCGGAGCTAAAAACACAGCTCCTGAGCCGATGGGTCGAGGCCCCGATGGGGCTCCTTGCAGCCCTTTCCACAGCTGTCCGATCAGCAAGGTTATCCCACGACACCGTGTCAGGGCTGATCCTCTGGCCCTGGAGCAGCCAAGCCCCCAGGAGCAGTGCCCATGCGGTGACCAGGGAGGGCTCTGACAGTCTGGAAGGGCACGGGGGGGGTGGGGGGTGTGTTAACTAAGCTTGCAGCCATCAGAACAAATAAAGTCTTTCCGCTGCTACTAACTAGTGATTCTCTGCTGGAAATATCCCCCCTGACAGACCTTACATCACATTTTTCACATCTGCATCATATTTCTGGCTCATAGTTCTCTCCTACTTGGCCGATCTCACACTAATTTCCATCTCCTCTAACACATGCATTTGGCACGTCCTTGCCTAAGAGCAGAAAATCTTATTCTTAATCCTGAAATACATGCCTTTGGATATTCACCTGACCCTTGTCCCTCCAGTCCTCAATAACTTCCAATTCTGTGAGTGACTCTGATCCTTCTCCTTTTTAACCTTTTGCTAATTGAATGACTGCTTCTCCTGCTACATGTTGGCTCACCTGAGTCTGGTGCTGCTGGCCAGGAAGAGGAAAGGGACTACAGGATGCTTTCATCCTGTGAATATTTCTGACTTTGACCAATCTGTGACTCACTGTGGCACAGATGTCTTTCTTTATTTCTGTTTCTCTCTATTTCCTTCCATGCACTTCTTTTCTCTCATCCTCTTGACCTACTTTTTAAAGATCGAACAGTTAGAATTGTAGGAGTCGCTTTTCATTCAGGATTTTGAGTCTGGAACTGCATTTACATGCTGACTCATATAATTTGGGCTGTGCTTTTAAGAATGTGTGCTGATTAGTGAGAGTTATCTCTTTTACATTATGGTGGGGACACTTTGTTGAGTTGTATTTTGAGTAACGAAGGTGTTTTTGCCTTGCTGCAGAGACGAAAGGCCCTGTGGCAAAAGTGCAAAAATATCACGATTTGGTTTAAGAAAACCAGTGTGTCATTTCAAGAAAACAAGCTTGGTCCTAAAATTTCAGTTGTTGGTGGTATGGATCATTGCTTATGGAAGAGTTTTATCTGGCAGGTTGGCATTTTGTAACCCAGTGAAGTTCTTTAGGTGTGAACATTTACTCCCAAGTTTCTGAACTTTTGAAAGCTTTGAGTGAGACTAATTTGGGCACTGACATTTGTCTCTGGTGAGGTGCCACTGCTGATCTGCTGGGACCTCCTGGTTGTTGGGAGCACTTGCTAGAAGTAGAAAATTGGGTTTCCCAGGATAAATGTTTGTGAAACCTGAAAAAAATTCACTTTGTTGTATATCACATAAGTTGTGAAAGGTGTGTATTTGTGTGTGTATCTATGAGAGAGAGAAGCTGAATATGTAAAACTAAATACAGCAATACACCAAGCCCTCTGCTTTCCCCCCTCCACAAAAACCATGACACGTTCACAAGATTTCATGTGTTGGAGGGTCTGCTTTAAGACATTTGAATGTTAGGAGTTGGCAAGCTGATCCTAGACGTTTCCTAAGTCCACCTGCAGTTATTCTCTTTCCATGACATTCTGCTGAAAAGACAGTCTTCTCCAAGATGGTGCAAGGCAGTGTGGTCACTGGATATGAAGAAGAGACTATGTTGTCCGGTCACAGAGTTACATCAGTTTCCACACTGACAACTGAGCTTGCTCAAACACACTTCCAGACAACAAGATCTTTGTGGCAGAACCTAACAAAAGCCTTAGTCCTTAATGTGCTGCCAGGCCCAGATCATCTGTGTGTAAATGACCCCGTGGCGCTGCCCGTGTCAGTAAGACCTGTGTCAACCTGTGGTCTGAGGGCTGTTTGCCAAAATTTCTTTAACTGACAAGGGCAGCTCTGTGCAGTTTGCTTCTCTTTCAAAGTTTCTAAAGGAATGTCCTTGTGCTACCGGCAACAGCTCCCCTCTTTTATGGATCCCTGCCTTGTTCACTGCGTGCCTTGAGGGTGCGTGGAAAGCAGGCAGAGTCGCATGGGAGCACTGCATGGGCCCCTGAGCATCCACTGGTGTAGGGTACCCCTGCTTTGCTTGCCTCAAGTTTTGTTGAGCAGAAAGCTGTGGAGAATGATGAATTCTCATCTTTTTAGGGTGTCAACCTACCAGAGCAGAGGGTGACCTGTGCCACAGCTGTTCATCAGACTGGCTGTGTAAAATGTGCTTTCTCCTGTGCTACTCAACACTTATTACATAGTGAATCTGTTATCGTTGGGGAGGGATGTAAATGTATAGTGAGAACCTGAGATCGTTAGCTGTGGATCATTGTGGCATCTTTTCCTTTCTGCTGCTACACTTTCTCTGTTGAGAGTTTGTGAAATGCACTGGTAGTCAGCCACCAAAATATTTATTGGCTTGAACAGGAAGGGATACTGGCTACACATGCAGGTTCTCAAGGCAGCAAATGAAGGAACTGATGTGATGGGATGTGACAGCTTCTTCCTTGTTGATTTTCAGTACTGAACCTAAAGTGCAAGCTGCTGCCTGGGAAGATGTTGAGTGGTCACAGAGATCACTAGCCCAATTATGCTCCAAAAGGACAAGAAGCTCCAAATCCCCAGCTTGTGAGGTGGGAGAGCAGTTATTTGCTACTTGCATATATGACTTAAAATTTTTTTGCTGATTTTATTTTACATATAATGTTATTTTGCACTGAAATTAAAGTGAGCTTTAGTAGTCAGAGACACTCCTCCAAATAGGAAGCTGACTCCTTTAAGGTAACTTTATGGACATCTTGTTTAAAACTGACAACAGGCTCTTAGTATTTTTTTCTGGGAAAATTGAATGGGAGCAACTTCACCCTGGATGAGATCCGGAAAATCCTTGCAATTTGCTGATGATCTCATTCTCATGTGTGAAGAACAGTTGCATGTTGCTGGAGAGAGTTCTCCCTGTGCACCTCTGCTGCAAATCATGGTTCCCTGGTGATTCTCCCCTGACACCTTGACACGTCTGTACTCTGACATGCCTGATGTTGCTGCTTCTGTGTGTATAAAACAAATGAAAAAAATCCTTGTTACTAAGCGACCAGCCTCTGGAAGATAAACTTTAACTGAAGGTTATAACCTACTGTTTAGCAAAGCTCTGGCTTTGAAACTCCATCACTCCAACATTTTCTTCCAGCTCTCTCCGAACATGGCCCCCATGAATATCTGTCACTGCCATCACAGGACTGCTCACCCCGTCGGAAGGCCACAGCGTGCTGCCTTCAGGGCTGCCTGACGAGGGCAGGCTATGGAGCAGGCAGCAGGGAGTGCTGATATTCCAAAGTGGTCACCTCCCTCCCTCCTGCCTCTCTTCTTGCTGCCTTTCGCTTTCCTTGGAGGGGAGGCACAAAAGGAAACTCCACTTTTCAAGACTGTTCATTTCGCACTGGGACGAAATGTGTTTTCGACTGAGCAAGCACTTTCTGTGCAGACAGTGACAGCTCAATTGGTCCAAGCAGAGGGGCGGGAGGGGGTGCTGAGGTTTTGTTTCACTTCTTGTAACATTAGACCATGTCAAATGAGACAGTTGAGACAACACCCGGTTTGTTTTTCTTGCAGCCTGGACCAAGGTGTAAAATACTAAGACAGCAGCAAAAGTGTTTGCATCTCTCCACAGCTGGAGAACACCTTCCATGCAGCTTCTGCCCCTCTCCTCATTTGCTTGGGACCTGCAGAGCACCTTGCTCTGGATAAAGACTTCCTTGGGTGCCGGGTTTCTGGCCTTGGTCTCTCCCTTGAGCATCTGAACTGATCAAAGGCATATTTGAAGAGCTTTACTAAGCTCTCACCCTTACAAGTTCCTTACCTGGGATATAAAGTTGATTGAAGTAGGATGCTCAAGTTTCAGGTTATCCCTGACACTATTCTTTCACTCTAGGCTTCCTTTCCATGCTTCTTTCCCTTAACGCCACTGCTACATTATGGTCTTGACTGAACCACAAGCATAAACCAGTGCAGCTGGTGAACTTGAGAGCAGGGGAGGGAGTCCACAACTTAGTGGTTAGGAGAAGCACGGTATACCTTCATTTTCCTTTTCAATCTCTCTTTCCCCACAAAACACAAACAATGCTCTTTTTGCCCAATCTCTGCATTATAGCAGTAATGTTTATATCCTTCTTCTACGAAAGGGGAGGGGAGAGGAGAGGAAAGGGGAGGAGGAGTCTCAGACAAGAAAACATCAGGGGATGCACAGGAGACCTCTCTGACTTGTCGGTTAAAGGGAATGCACTACGAGAGACAGCTGAGGTGACAAAAAAAAGAAAAAGGTAATAGTTTTACATGTGAACAGCTTTGAAGTAAAAATGGTTGGTTTGGGTAAAAGAGGCTGAAAACCACATCGATTCTTGCTTGTTCAAATCGCTTTTTCTCTGTCTACATGTCTTCTCCAGAAGATCATAAAGCCATTTAGGCTGTGCAGCGCCTAGACGTAACTGATGCATCATATCACTGAAAAACTTAACGAATGTTAGTGTGTCTGTAGAAAGACTGTAGCATTTACAGCATGTGTTAGCTCAGGATAATGGCAAGTCATAGACAAATGTCAGCTCCCTCCTTTCTTTCAGCAGTTCTTTATATTCACATGATTTTTGAATTTTCAAAGTTGTGCTGCTGCTGCTACTCTGTTGTATTACATATTGGGAAATGACTAATCAGTGAAGAAGGTGGTGTGGAGCCAAAAAAAGCTAAACTACAGTGCTTTTGTGCTCAGCGGAGGGAAAGAGTAAGAGATTTTGAGGGTTTCCCTCAGCTCGAAAAATGAAAGCAAAGCTTAACTATGCATTGTCAAAGCCACGCTTCTGAGACACTGGAACTCTGCTCAGAGGTGACTGGCTAATTTTCTGAAAACTAATGTTGTGGGTGTCTTTCCACACTGATACTGATGAAGATGAGTACTTGAACCACTGGCAAGTCTTGATGGCCTTGAAAGAAGTTGCCCCTTCAGAAGCACTGACTTACAGCATCAGTAAAGCAGCAGATCCATTCCTGGACAGGTGTGAAAAGAGGTGGCAAATATTTCTAGTATTCATACCTTCATCAATTATTTGTGATATTTGGTTAGTCAAAGCTCCTCTGAAATAGAGGAAAGCAACCTGACCAACAGCAGCACTGGCACATGTGTGAGATATTTCTTTATTAAACAATTCTGTACTTATCCTTACTAATAAATGAATTAATACTTTATTTTTATTCAGTTTCAGGAGTAACAGTAGTGTCAACTGTCTGAAAGGCCTGGGAAGAAATCAAAGCTCTGGAAGAATGGGAAGGCCAGAGGTCAGAAGTGGAAATGGGAGTTTTGCCTTGGTTCTTACACAGGCAATTTTAGCCAAATGTATGGGAGAGGACCAAGAGACAACACTAAGGGTGCACAGTCTACTCATGCTACTCAATGTTAGGTCTTTGCACAGGTTTTTTTTCTTTTTTCAATTGACAGCTACATTTTGAAAAGTGATAGGAGATTTTGGATCTGTCCCGTTTTGGTCAGCCAGCTTGGCATAATGTAGAGCAGTCTAAACATAGCTATAGGAGATGTTACTCATTAGGCAACTGAAACCATTAGACTAGATAAAAATACGTCAAATACTCTGTGGATTTAATTTCAGACTGAGCTATTCTCCCTGTATAGCAACTCCACCTCTGCATTAGTTGCTTTTATTTACTTTCTACAATACAGACGTTTGATTGCAACTAAATGTTTTGTACATGCTCAAGTATTAGTAAATTTTCCAAGATTAATGGTAGTGCTGGAAAGATTTTCATGCCCAGCATTAAAACATTTGGCTCTTCAAACCATTCTGGTTTGTAGCTGATGTACATCAGTGGAGCTGTGCCAGCTTCCTCCAGCTGAGACTACGGCCCTTCACTGCTGGCCTTTTTGCAGTTCTCTTATCATGATCCTGTTTGAACCATCCAGACATACAGCACAAACTCTGTTAATACAGAAAACCGGTACTAGGAAATACAGACATCAAGAAAAAGAAGTATAAAAACCTCCGTGATTTAATCCAAACCTTACAAAGGCGTTGTTTCTTTGGGCGCTTTCTTTGAAAAGACTAGCATTTCAAACAAAACAGAAGGAAATTAGTAGGAAGTGATTATGGAGACAGGAAATCTGAAAGCCATGAAACTGTAAATAAAGTGTTATTTGTACTACTGTATTTGATGCCCTGCTTTGCATTCCCAGCACGAAATGTTAGACAAGGCTTTAGCACTAGAGCAGGGACCAAGTTATTTCGATGTTTTGTTTTTTTTAAAAGAAAAGGAAGGAAAAAGGCTACAACCACGTATTTCGTATGATTAAAAGAAGAAAGTATTATTTTGGACAAATTATTCTGCATGGAATTCATCTGGGCAGATTTTTATCTGAAACTTGGAGCCCCATAGCCAGTCTCCATTGCAATTTGTTCCTCTCTGCAAAGGATATGACTTGTTTAGACATCAAACACGTATCAAGTGACTTGATGTTAGTATTCTGAAGCATCAGCTCTACGGCAGGCGCCAGTGCTAACATCGTTACACAACTCATGTTGCATGATGACAATCCACTTCAGCATCATCTGCATTTATTGTTTATTTTTATCAGACCTATAAAGCTCATCTTTCCATCTGTCAGCATTATCTTACGTGATGCGTTAATACAGCTAAGAGCGATGCATTACGCTGTACACTTGGATTTCAGTTAATGAACCACCTTTCCCTATAGTAACCACAACGAATGAATGAGCACAGATTTTAACTACTTCCATTATGATGTGTTTGCTTTGGCAGTGGTTGCTGCCATATGAAAAGTTTAACAGCAAAGTTGTCCCTACATCTTCAGCTGTTTGTTTATGTGCATTCAGAAAACATCGCTTTCCTCTCCCTTCCTCAGCAGCCAAATATTGTGTTTTCTACTGTAGTTTAAAAATTATTTGCAAAGCTCAGAGGGATAATAAAGCAAAGCACCAGAGCAAGAGAGCATGTGAGTCTCCAGTTTGTTCTGAAGAGATGCTCTGAAGCATATGAACTTTACAGGAGTTAACATCATGTGTTCTCATGTTGTGAGAGGTCACAGAAGTCCTGTAGGCAGCAATCAGCCCCTGAAAGACAACGAGGGCTGACAAAACCAAAACCAAAAGCCTTATTGTTGTTTCACGTTGTTCAAGCAGAAACAACTACGTGAAACTGCTGTAAGGCCTTCAGTTCCCGGTGGTCTTTCACTTTCATGGTATAGAGTGCCTAGGGGTAAAATTTGGACCTTGATGTCGGATGGACATTCATTTGGAGGGAGTTCCAAGGAGTCTAGTGATGAGACCTGAAATGTACCTAGAGTGGCACGTCTCCATATGCCAAGTAAATCAAGACACCACCAGCATTATGCTTACTGCTGGTAGAGCAAGCTCTGCAGGCATTAGTGAGTGGAGAAAGTAGAAGACCAAACAGAGCTGAACAGAGCAGGGAAGTCATCAGTTCATGTTAGGAGAGTTTTAATACAGCTGGGTGACTCACCCAGCTAGTATTATTGCTGGTATTATTCCAATAGTTGCAGAGACAGTTAAATGGATAATATGTCTCCTGAGAACATTTTGCACCAGATATGGTTAGTCCTGTTTAAAATGTGAATGCGTGGTCAGGCAGATATGAGGTAGCTGAGCCCTGCTTGCAAGTCTTGACCATTCTGATGCCTTAGGAGTCAGCAAACACCTCCTTTGCAAAGGAAGGGGGAAAGGAGGGAAGGACAAGGGTGGAGGGAAAAAAAGTTACACTCCCTGTGGTACAGCAGAGAGTGTGTGGTATAATACTAACAGACAGAAAGATTTAGGGTGGGCTTCGTTGCTAATTTCAGAGGGTGTTCTCAAAGACTCTTCCATGCCTAGTTGTGTGTGGCAATGCCTAAATTATGGCTGTAATGTTTTGGAGCATCCTTCAGATGTCCTACCTCAAAACATTTTTTCTGCCGCCAGTCTGGTGTCCTTGTCAACTTCCTTAGAGACTAGCATTAATATTTTTGGGAGCTGTTCTGCTGGCTGTGCTAATCAGGCTTATCTCTGCTTCCATCAGGGCTTATTATCCGTCCTTCCCCCCTTCCCCCTGCCTCCCTCCCCTCCAAGCAAGGCAGCAATCTGTTCTTTTTAAACCCTTCATCATCTTTGCTCTCTCCATCTCTGTTTCCCCAGATTTTAGAGATTGGTGACTATTATGTAACAGATGGCCTGACAGACCTCCGACTCTTTGCGGTGATGGCTAGCTTGGCTCAGAAAATAGCAGCACTGGAGTAAGTATTCAGCAGCATAGACGCTCATGAATTTTAACTCCTCGGTGACAAAGGAATTCAAGGGGGTAAGAGCCAATCTATCAGTAGCCGAAGTAATTAGAAGACTTAGATGGCTCTCTAGTGCAGAGTATCCCTTCGCTGCTACAGGCTGTTCATAGTAGATTAGGATAGTCTATGTCCCATTGATCTCTAAACCATAACTATGCTTCAAAACAATGGGACAGCTTAATCCAGAAATTGAGACATTCAAGTAAGCATCAGTGAGGGCTGTTCTTTTGGCTTATAATGAAAAGTACTTTTCAGCATCAAGCTGGGACAATGTATTTTGAGCAGAGTTAAATTTTTATTTTTGTTTCTATCACATTCCTGGTTACCAGGGGAAATCACTTGCTCTAAATGACCAATATTCTGTCTCTAAACATTTACTACTTGGAGAACTCATTTTCAGACCCTTTTTACCTCTTCTGTTTTCTTTGTTCTTTGTCGTTCTTTTGTGTGTGTATATATATATATGTATATATAAAGAGTTCTTGTAAGCGACCACAGTTTTGGCACCCTCATATGGTTTTTTGTAATCTCTGATCAGTTTCTGAATATGTCATTCCCTTTCCCAGAAATCTAGCTGCTCGCCTTTCAGAAGTATTTCTGTGTCTGACCAGTCAATGTAAGCTTTTTCTGGTAATTAGGGGAAATGCGGAGAAAAGACAGTCAGCTCAGAAGACCACTTCAAAATAAATCAGTCTGCTATTCAAACCAGAGCTGGTTTATATTATTTTTAAGATTAGATTAAATTAAAATAAAATATAATGCCTGCACTAATGTACTGCAGGGGCAGAAGAGTGTGAAAGTAAAGATGTAGGCAAACGATCTCCCACTGAACTGAAAATAAATGGAGAGTTTAGTCTGGAGCTAGGCTTCTCATAGCGTCCTATTGAGTCTATGATGTATTTATATGCCAGTCTGCGTAACCTGTAAAATCTTGTTGAGGAACATAAGAGAGCTGGGCACATGCCCCAGCAGGCAGCGTACGGCTGAGGTAGGTGCTCTGTGTCTCCTATTCCAGGGTCACTAGCTCCACTAGGGCACAACCAGAGGTACCATGTCCTCACACATGTGCTCACAGCAGGGGCTCCAGGGACTTCTATGGCCCATAAATATTTCAATTACCTTGAATAACCTTCATTTTTGGTAGGAGCCTTACCAAGTTATCAACAGAGGTGAAAGTCCAGGGGTGGAAAACCAACAGAAATCTCCTTCTTCCCCTCTTAGATGTGCTCTGATAACCTTACAGATGAGGGATGGGCTTTTCATATGTGGTCCTGCAGTTTAGGAATACTTATAACCCATAAAGACTGCAAAGAATAATTACAGGATATGTTTCTCAGCAAAATGTGTGCTCACCAATACTTTGCATTGGATCCTAATCCAGAGCTAACCCACAGCCCTAAACACTAGTAAATGGTATAGAGTGTCCTAGAGCAACCAAATTCTGTTTGAAGGGCTTGATTATCCCTTGCCCACTGCCCCCTCCATATGTAGATGCACACATACATACACCCCTCCCCTCAGCACATCTCCACCCTGCAGTCAGTGCTGTAATACAGGGAGACCCCAGAAACCCTCCGTTGCATCTTTGGGACACAGAAAATAATCCCTCTCCCTGCCAAATCTCCTTGGCTGTATGCAAGTGTTGAGTTTCTGGAGGATGGTGTAGTAAGCAGAGGATGCAACACAGAGGTCAGCCGGCATCTCCGAGCTCAGCAAGAGGTAACGATCTGCCTAGACTCTGTGAACGCTAATAATGTCATTTAGCAGCAATAAATCTCTCTGTTTTGAGTGACAGTGTCCCAGATGGCCAGTTTAATAAGGTTTGGAGATTCTGGACACAGAGCTTTCCTGCTTTTGCAGCCCAGAATAACTAGTTAGCTGTGTTTGAGGTCAAACAGCAATGTCTGGTCAGCAAAATCTTCCTTTTACAAAATAGTTTGGCAAGGGATGAGCAAATGGCATCACTGTTGTAAAATTGGCTTCTCCATCTCTGCCCCTATTGCTTATCCAAGTGTTACAACTATGAAATAAGCTTCCTCCCCTAAAAGGAACTCCAACATTCAGTCTTAGGCAAAAGAAACCTTGGTAAACATTCCTGCTGGCTGGAGATATCAAGTAGTGACACAATCATTTTGTTTGTTCTTGTTGAGTGTAGAAAGAGGGACTTGAAACGCAAACTTTTTCAGCACCGTTAAAAACAAATGTTTCATTCTTAGGTCACAGCAGTTTCTGGGTGCACAGCGTAGCAGGGCTGAGATGGAGGGAGGGAGAGAGCGATGCTCTTCCCTCCCCAGTGCCAACACGTGGGCTAATCCCATCGGCAGCCCCACAAAAGCAATGCAGTGGGTGGCTGCTGATGGCTGGTGCTGGCTTCCCCAAATGGGAAGCGGCAAACGTTCCCCATCACCTCTGGTCAGCAGATGAAAGTGGGCAGGGGACACTCTTCAGGCACTTGTATTTTTAGTGGAGGCCTATGAGAGGGCAGAAAGGAACAGGTTAGGGAGCTGTCGCTTGGGCAATGTGCCATGACCCGTGCCTCTGCAGTTGCAGTTTTGCTCTGGGTGTCACCCGTTTGCAGCAGTGTCTCAGGGGACAGCGGCCGTTGAGGGTGTTTCTCACCTCCACGTAACCAATCTAAGGCTGCCAAGGTCACTCCTCACCAAAAGTCATGACTGTCTGGCGGCTGTTGGATGTTCTGCATAAAATGAGTTTGGTTTCAGCCCAGTTGTTGAAGGAGAGCTGGACACTTCCAGAAGCCCACTGCTGCACTGGGCACGCTGGGTGTCTTGCAGAGCCATCCGAAGTCCACTGTTGCAAGGACAGGGGGACCTGATTTGGCAAGAGCAGTGGTCCAGCATGGTCATGGCTGAGATCCCTCTTTCAGCAGTGGGAGCAAGGCTGGTTTTGTGACCTGGGAGGCTGCTGCCAGAATCCAGGAGGCCAGGAGCTCTGCACTACCGGGCAGACACTGAGCTCTCCTCTCCTGTGGTCTCCTAGATGCAAAGCTGAGAACAGCAGTACTTACTCTTTCAGGCGGGCATCAGCTGGGGACTATAAGGTTCTTCAGAGGAAGAGCCATAAAATTCAACACAGAAACTACTCGTAAGTAAAATCTGCAGTGTAACTACACTTACTGGGTCCATTCTGCAGCTCTGGTGACATACTTGGCACCTGCGGGTCACAACCAGAAATGGCTGATTTCTCTCTCTAACTTTGCTATTCAAGTATTTTTCATGAAATTTTGTACATTTTTTTCATGTAATAATACCCCCAAAACTCTTTCTATGTAATGCGTAGGTAACTATACCACAATTTAATGGTTTGGGGAACTTTGCTTATTGCAAATATAAGGCAGCTAACCGAGAAACAGAGTAACGCAGAAATGTGCTGTAATCATATCAGACATCACAGGATTTCTCTGACAGGAACCATGCTGTTCAGCTTTATTTTTTCTGGGCTAGTGTTTATACTGCCATGTAACAGCAATAATAATAACTTAAAAAAACATATTATTTTTTGTTGAATTTATCTTGTTTAGACAAGCCACTTTCTGAACTTCAGGCAGCTAAACAGATAGGAATAACCTGCATCTAAAATCAATACAAGGCAAGTGCAGTGCAGTCCAGTGCTTCTTTGTGAGTCAGAAGTTCCAGCCCCAAAATAAACATCTGCAAAAAAAAAAGAGGTCATTCTGATCGGGCGTCACATGTGAGAACTACCTGAGGGCAAATAAATGTGAGGATCGCATTCTTATCAGCTCTTTCTGGCAATAATAGCCCGGTCACTGGGGACAGTCTGTTAGTGTTGGCCCACTGGGTCAGATAACAATCCCGAGTCTCTCCCTCTCTTCCCCCGCTGTGACCCGGCCCATCTGCTTCTCGCTGGCCATATGGTACAGAAGTATCTGGGACTGGAGACGTTATAGTTTTATGCATCTGAATGCTCCTTGCTTTCATTGAAACTTTGCTGACGTGACATTCCTTTGAATATTCCCTGACAAAAGTGGTTTTTGCTTTTGTTTTGGTTTTCATTTCAGACAGAGTTTAAATGAACACCGAGATTTGTATCAACAGAGGAGATAGACAACAGATATTTCGGGTGGGTAAGAAGGCTGGCCACGCATCGCCTCCCCCAGCTTACCTTAAACGCAATGTTATTTATTCCGCCTGTTACCAGCTAAAACAGACCCCAGCATACGCAAAAGAGTGGGGTTTGTTTGGTGGTGGTGTAGACAAGCCCAGCCTGACAGGGTTCCTGCGTGCTGTGGATGAAGTGTAGTCCAACCTGAAAGCTGTAACACTGCTTTACAAAAAATGAAGGAAACAAGGCCGCTGGGACAAACTGTGTTCAGACCAGGCATCCCTCCCCTAGTTGAGACCAGGCAAGGCGTTGGTCCTGGGACATTGCAGTGCCCTGCCTTCTGCGGCTGTGGTCTCAGCCCGGCCATAGCCCTGCCACCGCTCCTGCGGGCTGTCAGCCATGCTCCGGTGGTGCTGGTCCTCGAAGGTCTTCAGTCAGCCAGCACAGCGTGGTCCAAAACCTCCCCTAAGGAGACATCCCCCCAGGCAGCCCTTGGGCACGGGAACACACAGGTATATCCTCCACCGAGGGCTCCTTGCAAACGTCCAATTAGGCCTAATGAGAGTTCAGCCCACACATCAAAGGAGGGAGAGACAATAGCAAATGCACAATATTCCTCTTCAATGGTCCCTTTACCAAGAGGAGGATGTAATTATTGTGTAGGCTTTAACATAACAAAGCTTGTATGTTCATAGTGCTCCCGGCATCCTGGGGCCCCTCTCAGCTGGGACCTCTGGACATCGCAGCAACCACCTGCGTGATGGAGGCCTGGACTGGAAAAGTAAAATAGGGAATATTGCACAAATATTACCACAACAAGCTGATCTGCAAATTCGCTGAGGAAAGTGTCCAGCAGCACAGTTGTCTTTCAGTTTCTGCAACAATATTAAATAGTAATAAACACCCAAGCAGCTGAATCTGTGTCTGTGTTGCTCCCTCCACTCCTGTTTCTTACAGAGTCCCCTCGTGTTTATAACTGCCTTGTGGAAAGCCCTGCAGAATGTGTCATGGAAAGCTCCAGGGAATTACAAAATCAGCGAGCCTCTCTAGAAGAATGCAAGGCTTTTGGCTATGTTTTCACTTTGTCAATCAGCGCTGTAATTTCACAGTTCCAGGGAGGTACCTAAAATTTGTTCATTTAAAAAAAAATAGTGATTTTAGGTATGGCAGGCTCAGCAAATCTTGAGATTTACTATCTGAGGCTTTTTTAATGCCTAGAAGTCAGAAACTAATTAACGTATTTTCTTGGGACATCTGAAAATTCAGACTTGATTGAGAGTCTCAGTGCTGGAATTTGATGTAGATCGGCTGCCTTTCCTGCCAGACAAAGAGTCTGACCGCCTGCTGCTCGTGTGAAATAGACCCCCAACCTCATAATGTCAGACTGAGTTTTGCCATGCCCTGGGCCAGCATTTAATGGATCAAAATGTGTAAGTCCATCACCTTCTAGAGCCAAGTCTGCGTTTGCTGGAAGGGATGCTGGCAGCTCTGTTGGGGGAAGCAGGGCTGATAATGAGGGAGGTAGGGAGAGAGTCTGCTTCATCGTCCTCTTCCTCCAACTTGTTGGTCAGTGAAACGTGATGAGACTTGCATTATCTGAAAGGTAATACTGTACTTTTGCTTTAGGACATTTCTGGTTCCTCTTTACCTTGGAAAATTTTATATTTGCAAAGCAAGATTTGGAACCTATCAAGCAACACTCCATTTCACAAGTAGTTTTGCATCTCAGCGGTGACTGTGGAGTAACGCTGCTGCCCCGCTGCCAAAGGGAAAACCAGCTTCCTCCCATAATCCCAGGCCTGACTGTCATTTACCTCCTTTCCCTTCAGAGAAATTCATACTCTGAATCTGGACTGCGTGTGCTGGGGGACACGCTGAAAAAGGAATGTTCAGGGACAGCTGAAAAGCCAACGCGAGTTTGGTGCCCATATTAAGAATTTAAAAGGAATACAGCTTTCTGATGAAACTAAATGCCAGTGGCTGTATGGCACTAGCACTGCCAGTCTACAATTGATACCACTCTAATCACTGATAGGGCCCACATCATAAGATCATTCATTTAGAGCAAAGTATCCTTCTCGCTTTACTTAAGCTTTCACTGCCTAATTTGCAAAGGAAAAGAATTAAAAAACCAATAGGGCCCATGTCATAAGATCATTTATTTAGAGCAAAATATGCTTCTGTCTTTACTTAAGCTTCCACTGCCTAATTTGCAAAGGAAAAGAAGAAAAAAAACAACAATCTGCCATAAAATTACGAGCAGATAAGAATGATGACATATTTCTTAGGTGACAGGACAGCACCTACCATGACACTGTTATTTCCTTTAAAAAGGCTACTCCCTTCAACAGGGATGAGGAGGGAAGAGATGAAAGCAAAAATTTGTTTACTTGGCAATTACATTCAGTGGCGACTCAGAAACCCTCTGCTGGACCTGGGCCCTCTTGTATCAGATGCTACATTGAGATATTGTAAGAGTCATGTAATATAATCATGCTATATTGTAGCCATCATATTGCAGAATTTAACATAAAAAATGAAAAAAATTCTAAAGTGATTTTCCTAACAATTTGCAGCAATGTCTGTCATCACAGCCACGATTTACCTCCCTCTCTACAATATCTTTGCTCCTTAAAATGTACAAAAGATTTATAAGTTTCAGAATAGTCTACTACGAAGAATTTATGTAATCTTATGTTCAATTCAAGAAACTTCTTCTTACTTCACTATATCATGTATATACATACACTCCTATGTAGCTAGTTGTGGAACTAAAGTGGTTGTTGCAGTATAGTTTCCAGTTTAAGAATATATACTAACAAAAACCCCAAAGCCAAATAGAAATACACCACCACATACTTTGATCTCACTATTCTAGCCACAAATACAGTGTTTGTTTCATCACTTTAATCCCTAGTGGGAGATCTTGCACGAATGTCCTGGACCTGTAAGCTTTTACGGATTGTACTGTGTATTTGTGAAGCATTTATACAGTGCCGAAAGAATATATAGTCAACAATAGTCCTCAGTGAGCAGGATTTCTTATAGGAAATCGGGCCTGTGCTAATCCAATATCCTGTCACAAGAAGGGGCTGTACACGTTGTTTCACAGAATGATGCAACCAGCCCAGAAGCTGGTGATTAGGAGATAATGAGCTTTTGGGGAGAGGCGCTTCCCAAGCTGGTGGATGGGCATGATGCCCTCAAGCCAGAGATCATTTCTTATTCTCACTTCTTGCTTCTGATGCTTGATACTTTGATGGTGCATTCTCTTATTTTCCCAAATAAGTATTCAGTGATTGATCAAGCAAACCAGGGATTCAAGTTGTAAGGTTGGATGAATAGAACGTGTTAAGTGCTGAGGAGAGAGGCTGATGAAAGCGCACATAAGAAGGGTGAGTGGTGGCTTCCTTATGGATTCATTTCCAAACATGTTAATAGATGAGTGATTCTTTTTACTGTTCTCTTTTCCTTTTTCTAATGTGAGTTTCTCTCCATAAAATCTATTTTTAACACAGGGTTATTTTCATATTTGCATATAAAATTCTCTAGCACTGCCTCAACACACAGTCAGGATTTCTTATGGTTTGTGAATATATGAATGAAACCAAAATCAATTTGACATCTGTCTGCACAGCACAAAGACCAAGATGGGGCACAAGCTTGAACTTGCTCAAAGCTGAGTAATGCTAGACTGTTATCTTGTCATTAAGCATTGCTTTGAGTCCCTATCTGTTCAGCAACTCTAATTAATGATCATTTAACTGTACTGTCAGCCCCGTTTAAATCTGAGTGTTGCCAGTTGCTTCCTTCGCGCAGGCAGCCAATGGGTGCCGGGGGAGTCGTTCATGCATAGCATTGCCCCAGTGGCGCTGGGCCTATAGCATCCCAGTTTAATAGGGCATTCAGGGCTCATTAGCGAGGAAACACATCAGGAGTGACCGCTCCACTGCCACACGTTGCAACTAATAGCCTCAGCGAACAGAATCGTTTCTGTTTCTGCTCACTTGTTTTTGAATCCTTTCAATGTCAACAAGTGGTCATGTCGGCAGGAGCCCGCCATTCTCCCCAACAGTTTTATCCGTTGCTCTCCTGAGCCAGACTTGTGTCCTGCTCCATTGTTCCAACCACAATGGAGCCTGAGCAATCACAAAGGCTTCACAGCCATTCATCATCAGCTCACGAATTCTGGGGTTGAGATTACCCGCCAAACTTTTCGGGCATCATTTTGGCATAATGTGTGAATGCCCATGAAATACAAATAGTTTCTGAAGTTTGCACTTTTGTTGCAAATGCACAGGATGGTGGTTGGGGGGTTTGAGGCAAGGGGGCTGGACGGAGGGAAAGAAGAGGAAATAAAACCCGACATCGCTCTGGCTAAAACAAGAAAAGATCCTGTGGAGGGGAGATAAGAGACAATGAGATTGCTGCTGGAATGAGAAGTGTAGAAAGGAGCAACCAGGGAAATGGAGGTGTGTCCAAAAAAGTGTAATCACACTTTTGGCTCGCAGATTTGGAAACGGTCCCTTGGCTTTGTGCGGAGGCACAGCCAGCTCTTGTGTTGCTGGGCTCCGAGAGGCACAGGGACAGGGTGGCCCTAAGCAAGCTCCCCAGACCCTGTCTCCTCCTTCCATTCATGGGACTAATCAGCATTTCTTCCTGGTTACTGGAAACATGACTGGCAAAAGGCTTGCTGGAAGCATACACCTGCTGCCTGTTATTTGTGTTAGGTTAGCATTTAGCCTCTGTTATGCTAAATGGAGAGTGAATGGATGTTTTACATCTGGAAACCTGAGATCTGAAGATGTAGTGACTTTACCAGGGTCACATGGTAAAGATCAGAGATGGGAATCAAAGCTAGAGCATGTGTGTTCCAGTTTATTTCAGTGTATTACTTTTACAGCATCATGCTCTTCCCTACATCTGAAGTGGTGGGGCTGAATCCTGCCTGCACGAATGCTAGGCAAAGCAGACATTCATTTATTGCCTCCTGGCTATTGTCCAGACATGCTCAGTACACCCAAAGCGTCCTCCAGATGCTCCACTTTGGGCGATGCAGAAGGAGTGCGCTGCAACCACAGGGCGTAACGGTGCGGTCAGATGTTTGTTCATGGCAGAGAGCTTGCTGGACACTTCCACCTCTTCCTTACCCTGTGCTGTTACTTGGAGTTTATATTGTGTTGATTTTGCCTGAGTAAGGACTAACGGCTGAATCCTAGTCAAAAGGATTTGATTTTAGGATCATTGGAAATCCCTGTGGGTATCCTACAGTCTCTTTGTGTTCATTTTAACAAGCCAGGAAGTTACAAGTGGACAAAAAGTGTTCATAAGAAAAGTAAAGGTGATCTCTTTTTTTTTGTCTGTCACTGGAAGATTAAGTTTGTTATAAGCCACAATCACAGCAAAAGCAGCTTTTCAGTACAAGCACCTAGAAATGGTCTCCTATTCCACTGTCCACTTTACATCTACTGGGGAGTTCTCTTTTTTGCCTGTTACAATAATCAGAATGGATAAAGAAAAAAAAAAAAAAGCCAAACTCCTTTACTCTTTTTTCCCAACAGGACAATACCCACTATATGGCCCAGGTTGTTATAGAAGTACCAAGAAGTTTTGTACGCCTAGCAAACACATTTCCTAGCAAAAGGTTTGGGTGTAGAGCTACAGCGGTCGCCACTATCAAAGGTAATGGAAAACACTGTGAACATTTTTAGGCTGTGTTTTATGTGATCATTGACATTCAAAAACAGTCACAGAGCACGTCTTTTGTAAATATTGGGTTTCTTGTTATCACGTTAAGACCTGATGAATGTGTAAGGGACTAACTCTGGACAGTGGACTGTGTGTAATTCCTAGTTATCTACTGTTTGTTTCTCTCTTGATTTCGGTATAGTTACACCCAACCGACACTGCAGCAGGGCAGGTGTTTATTCTTGCCTCCCATGGAGTAAGGCAGGAATACTCAAAGCAAAACAACTGCCTGCAAAATGTGTTGTTTACAGTTTGGGTATAAATTAATGAGTCTGATCTGGTCTTATTTTGAAACTAGTCTGGAATAATCCCACAGATTTCATTCACGTGTGGCATATACAACTGTGAGGAGTCAAACTCTTGCATGAAAACCTTGAGTTCCAGTTGTCCTGGTAATCACCACGTATAACTGCTGGGTGAGTCATCACTAGCAGTAAAATCTTTATGAAGCACAGTAAAATAAACACCATGAAATAAACACCATGAAGTCAAAGTCCCAGCTACAGCAGGCTCCCATGCAGGGATTTTTTGAGTAAAGTATTCACAGCTATGTCCTGTAACTGCACCTTGCACCTTGCATCATCTGGGGGCATCCACAGCTCCAAGTTAGGTGATGAAGCTGTGTAAGTAAGACTGAGGAGATGAGGGCAGGCAGGAATGGAAACCACAAAAGCTAAGCAGGGAATCATATAGGCTAGAAATACCCACTTGCTGCATTTTGCATCTGACTGATCCAGTAGACGGGCACAGGGAACACATATTGTGAAGTCTTGCAGACAAGACAAGCAGGAGAACATCACAGCACGGAATCTCATCAGGTTTAGTGGTAATCCAAGTGTATTTCAGCCCCCAGGACTCAAATGGGCATGCTCATGCTGAACACAATGTCCTTAGGGATCCTGAGAGATAGTAGCACACAGACCCCACCTGTCCCTGGGGTTAGGCAGCTGCTTTGCAGAATTTACACACAGAGGTGTCTTGTGGAGCAATGGAGTAAAATCCTGACTGCAGTAAATCAGATAGGGTTTTGGCTTCAGTATATTTTCAGGTACTTGCCTCAGTCACTCCTAACAGAGCCATAATGGTATGCATCTATTCAAGATTTTCAAGGACACAATTTTTCTTTTTTCTTCCCCCCTCCCCCCCCCAGCAGCTTATGAAAGAGGTAACTGCTGCTTTTCACAGTAAAAGTAGGATATTCTGAACTGAATGCTAAGTAGACTTGGGGCCAGCCTGAAGAAGGGTTTGAGCAGTTGTTCAGATCTGGAGCTTTGGCTTCAGGATCATAAGTAATAATATAGAAGGAAAGTTATATCTCGAAAATCTACAGATAGCAGCCTCTGAAATTTCTTTAGTTTTTCTATAAATTGCAAATTTTCCCTAAGAGAAGGGGAATCATGATATGTAAAATTATCTCTCTGTTTTTGGTCATTTTTGTAGCAGTTTTATGAGATTGTTGATTAGCTGCATGGACTTGAAGGCCTTGGAATTGAAAATCTGCCAGGCTGGGTAGGCAAAGCATTCTGGTGCTCTTCACAGAGCTCCCCTCTGAGTTTCATGTATCCCTCTACAGCTGGATACCAGGTCTCCTTTGAAGACCAGGTCCTGCAAAGGCTTAACTGTATGCATCTGCCTACACACAAAGTGGTCATTTGCTTATAATTCCACACATTGTGATGAGTTTTTGTTATTCTGAAAGAGAAACACAGTGGAAGTTATATGAATGCCTGAATTTGTGGATTTGGGGCATGCATGTGGACAAAGCAGTAAAGTGAGAGGTGTGCTTGGCCCCCAAAGTGGGGCTTTCTCTTTACAGCTTCCAAAATCACATCTGAATATAGAATGTTTCAGTGTATAGAGTCAATGACTGAAAGTTGTTTTTTTAATATAATTTAGAATGAAAATATAGAAGACAAGAATAGCATGTAGGAAAGTATTCTGAACTATGTTGAGCAACTGGCTGGGGGCAGGCAGATACTGACAACACATCTGCACTATGACTTCTTTTCTTGTCATCACCAGATACATTATTCAGTCGTAAAAAAATTGAGCACCTGAGATGCGATGTAGGAATGTAAGGACCCAAGTCCTGTAATGCTCCATGTCTCACTTCACATTCCACATTCGGCCAAAAGTGTTATTTTTAGGCCCAGAAGTTATAATGGAGACAAATAAAAATGTCCCTTACCTCTAACATGATGCAGCAGTTCATTCTACTTTCTTTTGTTGGTGTCTTAGAATCGGGTCTGAATTTCCCTGCTTCACATCTGGAGCTCCTAGGTTTAAACAGCAATATTTATGAAGTTGGGGTAACCTTAGATATAGCAACAATGTAAGACAGCTGGGGAGTGGTGGTAAGAGGGAAAGCTAAGGCTTCAGTACCAGTTCCAGGCAACAGATAAAAGGGTTAATATGTTGAGCAAACGTGAGCCAACCTAATTTTCACTGCTGCATGCTCCTCTGAACGCTGGGGAATGCCTTTGGTGCAGAGCTTTCATGGCCTCAGAAGTGCAATTCTCATCACACTTTCTAGGGATGTGATCTTGCTTTTTCTGACTTGGGAGTAATTCTGATTATCCAGTGAAAAACTAAGTAAACAAAACCAAACCCTCTGTTTCTAGCACAAACTTTGTTACATAGCTGATAGTTTATTTGTTGTTGTTGTTTTTAGGGCAAGTAACTTAAAGAATAGCCTTTCCTTGTTGTCTGCTGTACCATTCATCGGACAGCATATGGTTTTTGTCTTGGGAACCATCCAACATGTCACAGAGGAAGTGATACTGGACAGTTACTAGGCAGCTTTTGTGTACTTTGGGGATAGGGGAAGATGGTATTTTAATAGATTTCCTTGGGGATCTCTTAGCAGGGTAATTTAATTGTTGAAATCAAATTTTGGACCCCTGTCACAAATCATTACCTTATCTTTCTTCCATCTATTCCCTTGTTGTTCAACCTAATAAAACATGCGTACTGCCTTCCATTCATGTGAGTCCCTTCATACGTTTTTAACTGCTAATCCTGGCTAATAACGGGTAGGTGGCCTGTTTCTGGCTGAGGATTTTTTTGAAGGAATGGACAGTTTCTCTAGCTACCACATCAACAAGGGTGGCAACACTCCTTCACTCAAAAAGAAAAGCCACAGAACCACATGAGAGTTCATGAAATTTAAGGAGGAAAATGACTGAAACAGAAGGATGCAACCTGGAGCATCTCCTCAAATATTCACATTCTGATTGCTTGCAGGTGAACTCTGGGTGAGTGAGCCGTTGGTGAAGTGATCTCGAGACCCTTCTTGGTGGAGCTGTTTGTCACCATTGCTATGGTAGTGTTTTATCAGTTCTGGCTTGCTCTCAGTAATGCTTTCAGAAGTTAGCTTGCTGAATTTTGTTGCAGCTGTTTGATTGAAGCATCTGAGATGAGGTGCACTCCCTTCTCTCCTTCTTCCTTTCCTGTCTTCTTCTCTCACCCTGGTGTGCTCTGCCTGCCCTGCTGCCTCAGTTGTTCCTCACCAGGTCGAAGCAATGTGCCCATCTGCAGAAATACAGCCAGGCAGCACCTGCGTCCATCCTGTCCCAGTCTCCCCAGCCCCTATAACCTCCCTCTTTCCCTCAGAAGATGTCAGCTCCTCGCTGTCAGTTTGAGTGCTGCAGCTCTCCTGAGGACAGCATGAAGGAGTGAGGATCTTTATTCCAGCAATTCGGACACTAAGGAGATGGGCAAGGACGGGGGAGCTCTGAGCTGTCAGAGGTAAATTAAGGCAAGAAAAAGCAAGTAGGCAGCAGTGTAAGGGCAGCATGTACTATGAGGTTAGTGGTATGGTTTCAGAACATCCTTAACCCTTTGCAAAAGCTCAGGTGACCTTCAAGCTGCTTGAATATGATCTGAAGGCTGCTTCAGCCCTCTGTTCGCCCCCTGAGTTTAGGAGTGGAGAATGGAAATGTGTGTAGGTTGATTATTTCTCACTGTTCAACCATGTTCAGATGTCTGATAGTGTGGGCACTGAGGGATTTTGGGTGAAGTGATTGTGATTATTTATAGACAGGATTTCTGGAAGTGCTCAGGCTTGGCCCAGGTCTAATCACATGGAGATACCTGGAGTTTTAAAAAAAGGAATCATTGCATCATTAAAGAACCCAAAGTCCTCTTTAAGGCACAGTGCTCCCTTTGCTGCGTTGAACAAGCAGTATCCACCCTACCGTTAAATATTTATTGTCTAAAAATGTACATAACAGAACATTGAGGAGCATCAGGGCCAATAATAAAAATGTGTATGTTCGGACTGAGGAGGTGATAGGTAGCAGGTGCACACTGTTTGCTCTCTCATTTATTGACCACAATTCTATGGTCACTTCTTGTTTTTCCACTGCAACACCCTTTCAAACTCTGTTCCCTTTCCCCTTAAGAAATATTTTTTGAGCTGTTGTGAGCTCAGAAAAATTATATTTAGAAACACAATGAATGGCTTAAATAATAGCAACATTTAGGGGCTGTTTCTACAATAGTGTAGCTACTACCTCTATCATCTTACAGTGGGAATTGTTATGCAAGTTAATAGGTGAGCTTCTAAAATAAAAGGATTTTTTGCTAGTTACTTCAGTGAAATCAGGATGAAATCTAGTGCTTCATGCGCTCAGGAGCTGATGCCTGCTAAGTGCAGTTCTTATATGTTTCTTTATTCCCAATGCTAAGAAAACCCTAGGGTTTTTTATGTTTCATCAGAAAAGTTTTTCTGGAAGAAACCAAAACAAACAGAACCCAACTGGCCTTTTGTCGGTTGCTCCACTTCCTGAAGGGTCCCAGGCACTTAGGGACACAGCATCTGTCTCAGATTCTATTTAAGGCATTCAGCCCCTAAATGCTCTTCCACTGACATTCTTTTATACCGTGGTATTTGACAAACTCGTACAACTGGGGTAGAGGAAAGGGGAAAGGCGTCTTTAGAATAGAGTGGAAAATATTTAGTCTTCTCTCCATCTGATTACCAGTTAAAATTCTCAGGAACCTGTGCATATTGTTTCTACTTGTTTTCTGCTTTGAGTGAAGCCAAGTATCTGTGTGGCTTTTCATTATTATTAAAACTATTGTTTTTCTCACTATTAACAACAGCAATCTGTGTAGGATTTAAAACTGAAAGCTGGTTGAGGTCTCCAAGTCTTGGTGCCTTTTTACTAAATGTGTGCTCAGGATTAGACCCTAGATTAGTGCTCCTTAGTGTGAATTATGTTTGCACTAATTTTAAAGGAGAAAATGACCGAATATGGTTTCTTCAGTAGTAAAGCTTGTAGATGGAGCCTACTGTTGATATCCTGAGGATTGTTCCTTTAAACCATCCGAGGTGTTTATTTTGTATGTGAAGAAAGACTTTACTGCTCTGGGTAACATAATCCTGGCTGTAGAAATCGTGTGTGTATGTGTGGAAGGAAGCAGGACATTTGTTCTTAAAAGCCAATGTTCCTTTTTATAAAGAGATTTTAGTGTAGCCCTCTGTATTCTTCCTCACTATAGAGAAATACAGTGAAATAGTATCTATTTCCTCGGATTGCTGTCCTAGATACTATAACACCACAAGGGTAGTAGATGTGCTGAATTAGAGGGGATTTTTTTACCACTTTTGTGGAAGTGTTTGTTCTTGTATCTTTTCTTTTTCCTCATAAAGAAGAAAAAAAAAGGAAAAAACTTCACAGAATAGTAAACCTGAGCCACGGATTCGAGTGCCAGACAGTTGAATGAACAGGATAATCGGGGTATTTTTTTTGACAGGTGCGACAGCCTGCCTATGACTGGCATTATAATCATTACCATTTTAATAAGGCTATAATAGGGGGGCCGATAATTCAATGGGGTGTGAGGATCCTAATTCAACTCCCAATCCCACATGAATGTGCTAGAATTTGTGGGCTTTGTTTTCCTCTTTTGTACCCCTGAATGCAAATAATTACTGGCTATAGATTCAAAAATTCTTAGAACTGGAAGCTAAATTAGCTCTCCTAATACTGCACAAGAATGTCAATACTCAGGGGGGAAAAAAAGGAAGTAAGTGGTTTTTGGTTGTTTTTTGTATTACACTTGTGGTACTGCAAAGGTTCTGTAGCTTAAGTGGTTTGGTTGGCAGCGTGAATAATACCAGCACTGTTTCTAAAGGACGTGCAGCTCGCTTGGGGATTTTTTTCACCACTCTTCCCCAAAAGGAAAAGTAAATGTATTTGTCCAAAAATTATTTCTGAAAAATCATGCACTGCTTTCTACCTGCTATTTCTGTTGATGTTGCCCTGGTCTACTCCAGATGTGTCTGCCCACTCTGTATTCTTTCAGTGGTGGCCTGAGGTATGTTCAGCATCTGTGGCCATCCTTTCACAGGAGCCCTTTGGGCTCCAGCATAGTCAGTTTATCCCATTCAGATGATCTTACAAGACAATTTCAAATATTGCGGCAGTGCCCCACACTGCGATTTGAGGCTGGGTGCTGAAGGCACTCTGTCTGTGCAGGAGGTGCTCAGCACCTGGAAAGAATTTGTCTCTAAACTTAGAAGCAGACACCAATCTCCGCTCAGAAGAGTACTTACATTTGTGCTCAGTAGGCATTTAAATAGCTTGTTTAAAACCCAGGAGGCTAAGCAGCTCTTCTGCCTTGCTCCTGCTGACTCCTACCATGTGCCTGACTCTCAGGACACAGGACCGGGTGAGCAGGAAGGCCCCTCCTCACCCCTCTCTCTGTTAACAACCAGAACAAAAACCAAAGGGCCTTATGCTTTTTTTTTTTTTCTCTCAGCAGGCCTATGCAATGAATTTCTCCATTCATTTGTGATCAATAATACATATTATAATTTCTAATTAATGAACAACATTGCTACGTGGGACAGGACTTTGAAAAATGGAGAGGGATATTTCCATATAACCCCTTGCAGCTGGAATCAGCTTCTCCCGCCCACTATTTCTGATCCCAAATTAGCTGTGGAGTCTTGCCATGATTTCAGTCCTCTTGCTCTTTTTGCACACATGTCGCCTGATATATAAGGAGTATGAGCAGTGCTTGATGTATAAGAGAGTGAAAGATAAGCAAATGCACTTTATACCATGTAAGAGCGGGAAATAACTACGGTGGACGAACTGATCTGGGAAAACCAGCCTGAACCTTTGCCCCAAACTGAAATGCAGAGTTTTGGAGGTTTGCCAAAATCTGGTTAATCTTTCTCCCTCTCTGTCTTTTAATGGTATTTATGGTTTCACTTCACTTCCTGGTTTCAGCTGGGTCCAAATGCAGGAGACTGAAATATCATTGAAGAGGCTATTCACAGTGTTTCCAGCTGGCTAGGACCATGGAATGAAAGATGTCTCACAATGAAGTCTGTTCTAGAAGGATTTTTGCCCAATTTCTATCCTGACGAGATTCTGATGAGCAGCCAGACTGTTAGAAATTTATTCTAATCAAATTGAATCTTTGAAAATATGCCTATCCGCAAAATAACCGATATCCTCCACCTGAGCAACTTGTGTACAGAGAATTCATTAAGCTGCTTCTCTGCTGCTTTGTGCAGAAGATGTTATTCTTACTTGACCTTGGAAGGCTTCTCACTGAATTTATATGAACACAGGCTATCTATGTTCCCTTCAGGATAATTTTCTGATGCATTTCAATATTTCGTGGACATGAAGCTGCAAACCTAGATACTTTCTGTCTTGATTCAGACATTGAAACTTGTTCTCAATCCCATGGTCAATGTAAGAGTGGGACAAATGAATGTTTTACCTGTTACGATGAAGGCCTGTCACTCCAAACTCAGACACTGATCTTCCAGGCTATCTATTTTGGTCAACTAATAACATTTAAGTTACCTTAGAGAGCTTTAGGGGTGCACTCTGGACATTATGCAGGGCTGCTGTATCAAGAGTTTTTGCTTTCAGCTCTCAATGAGGAGTCTCACACAAGGTCATCTTCTGAGTGTAACAAGCCAGAGAAGTCTTCTTAGTATCTCCACAAAGTTTTTCCTCTTCTACCTTTTGAGCCCTCAGCTCACGTTTTGTACGCAGTACTGGTAAGTATTTGATTCAAAGGAGAGGGTATCACCATCCAGAGGTGGAAATGTTACATCGGCATTGAGTGAAAGGCTCCAAAGCGTGCTTTAAATATTGTGCTGGGAATGAAAAACGGATTTTATTTATTTTTTGTATCCATACCTATCATCCACAAACTCTTGATCAGCAGATTTGATCTGAACATTGGATATCTTGGTTAAACCAGAGTAACTGGTGCCAAACAGCTGTCGTTATCAGGGAGTACCATGTTTTGTCAGGCAGAAAATGACATGAATTGGCAATGACTATGGTATTTCTTCAGGTATTTTAAAGAATATATGGAGATGTGTTCTCCATTGCATATAGTTGCATTAGGCTAGATGTTGCTACAGAGCAATCCAAGATGCTGGGACAGGTTGTGAAGAACAAAACCCATAGCCGGAGAGGATAATCTTTCCCTCTGCTTTGTCTTACCTTTTGCTGACTATGTAGCTAATTATTGTTCCTGTATAGCAATTTTCCTATTTTGGCTAAGAATATTGTTCAGAAGTTTGTGAAGAACTAACTGAAGAAGTGCTTCTTTTCCTTAGGCCTTATTCAGTCTCTCTGGGGGGCACGGTAAGTCTGGGGGTGATCTTGAGAGTACACAAAGTTCTCCCTGCTGACTTGGACCACACGATGTGGTTGATATGCTTCTAGGCACCGAACAATGACTTTATTCTGCTGTCTCAGAGATCACAAGAGGCTGTGCTGGGCTGGCTCCTGTCCTGCAAGCACTGTCCTTGCGGGCTCTCTGTGACTCTTCTTGTCACTATTTAGGTTCAGTGTGTCCATGGGGTTGTTAGGTGAGATAGTCAGGGGTCAAGGAGCTCTACTGGTTATGCTTGGTTCTCAGTCTTAGTTTCATTAACTCTAGTCAGTACTGCTGGAAACTGTACTTTTTGTCAGCTGTCAGGTTGGAGGGAGGCCCAGGCATGGATGACAACATTTGGTTTATTTGGGTAGAAGTAAAAACAGTCAAAAAACCCATGTGGTTACAGCTGGGCAAAGGTACCAGAAAAACTGACAAGTGTTTTAAAGATTCGCTGAAGGTGTGTGCAAATTTGCGAATCCATGGGGAATTTTTTAAGGCACAAGATAAGAGTCTGATCTGAGCTGCCAGGTGCTCTTAAAACATGGGAGTGCAACACTTTAAGATAAACTCCCGTCCTAAAAAATTGAGCCCATGTCTTTTGCAGGTCAAATTTTCTACTGTTGTCATCACTGTATAATCATCATGCCTAGCTGTGGGCCCAGGGCTAAGCACAGGTCTAGAAATCTGTCCTGCCCCAAATAGCTTAGCAGTCCAAGAAAAATAAAAAAAAAACTAGCTAGAGGAATATAAGGGAATGACATTTGTCTATCTTGGAGTGCTATGAATGTGGTGGAGAAAAAGTGGTTCTAAACTTAGATGGTTGGTTTAGGCTATTGAAAAGAGAGCACGGAGTAATTTATCTTGTTTTACAGTCCTCCATGAGCTCCCTATTGCCTACCTGTTTGAATAAGCTTTACTTCTTGGGTCATCTTTCAGCCATTGCACTCTTCCTGGATCATGTTTCAGCCATCGCGCCCACATAAGATGTTCAGGCAAATGCTCCTGTGGGTTTAACAAGAGTAGCTGCCAGGCTGGAGTTCCTGAGGAGAAACCCAAGCCACCAGGACTCTTCCCCCTTGATACCAGCCCTAATGAATTCAAACCCACTATGAGACATGAAACAGAGCAAAGCTTGGCTTTCTTTCTGGAGGGGGAAAGGGGGAGGGGGAAAGGGGTGTGAAGATGCTGAGTTTCCCTAATTAGACAACTAGGTAATAATGTTGTCTTGTTGACCCTTCCACACATTTAATGGGTAGAAAACTTTGTTGCAGGTTGAAGGATAGTTAGTTAAACTTCTCCAAAAAATACTGAAGAAAGCAAACACCACCTGACTGGTAAATTCCAGTAATGTTATCCAGGCCCAAAGGATTATGATGCAGTGGTTAAAGATTTTGTTTCTGCCTTTGTCACTGGCTTGCTACCTGACCCCACAGCATTTAGCTTCCCTCTGCTGTAGCTTCCCCTTGTAAAAGCAAGATGTACTACTAAACTGTCTCTGAGCAGGTCCATTCCTCAGGGTTTACAAAGTGTTTTGGAGAAGGTGTTGCTGCTAAGAGAGCTGATGGAAAAGTTTTGACCGTTAGCATTCACTTTGATATATCAAAAGTAGCCATTTTTCCCTAAGGTGCTGGAAGTTTCATTGAGTGAAGAATTTAGATTAAAAGTAAACCCAGAAGGTTTTAGAAATCATTCACCTTGAAGATTGGCAAACCTGGCATATTCACAGCAGAAGTGAAAGACACGGTTTATCTGTGTTGTCCTTTGTAATTATGCTGCTGAATAACAGAAGTATTATCACACCAGGGTTAGTGCCAGAGGATTACCCAAAGTTTTTCAAATGGGATGGTAAAGTGGTGCAAACAGGTGCACAGACAAAGAGCAAAAAGAGGGGGGAAAAGTGAGAGAAAGAAAGCTGAGGCCTTCTAGTTTCAGCCACATAGCAAAATTAATGGTTTCTCTAAATGAATAGCATGGCTAGATTACTATTGAGCCTGTAAAATTAGAGGAATGAGTCAGATTCTTCATTTCATTCTTGTTTAAATTTAAGCAAAGGAGGTCAACCTTAATTGTGCTTCACAAAAAAAAAAAACCAAAACCTTTTCATTGGAATAAATTTGCAGCAGACAAAGTGACTCATAAGAATAACATGGTCTCTGAGATCTGCTTGCCAATAGCTCCCTTTGCAAACTGGATCCTGCTAACCAGGACTCATCTTTAAATGTCCTTCATGTGTATATTCAGAGAGCCAGAGAGAGGCACTTCTAAATGAAGTTAAAAATGTCTTAACAAGCAAAAGAACCAATGTAAACACATGGTCCTTGTTATTCTTTTTTGCTGTTGCCTTTTTAATCTGTCTTTGTGCGTTGATTAATTTGTATGCATTAAAGCCATATGAACACTTCCTAATCGCTTCATCTCGGAAAATAACAACGTACTTTTGCACAGTTTCTTTGCAAGACTGGACTAGGAGAAGGTTGTTGATGACACTTTTGAATATGAAATGCTGTTTATCAAGAGGTGTGCTTCAGTATTTACAGTAAATTACCACAAACAGAGCTGTTAAGGGTTAAGGATTTGGGTGTGGACATCTAGGGGAATTTGGGGAGGGAAAGAAGGGAGCATAGGGGTCTTCCTCATGGGAAGCTCTCTTGCATGGTAGCTTTGGAAACATTTTGTGGTGGGAGGAAGCAGAACTTCAGGGATTTGGGTGACCGAGGAAAATGTCCCTTCTTGCAGATTTCTGCGCTAACTCTGCCTGTTGGTTCTCACTGAGGATGGGGGCATATTTTTGCTTAGTGATTGCCCTACATTTGAGGGAAGCTTCCAGGTAACTGTAGACTTGTTACTACCACCTTGCTGCCCACAATGCCAGGAAAGTCGTAGAAGCTCTGGGGGGTGGGACAGGTCTGGGATGACATATTGATGTTTCCCCTGACTAATGCCCTGTAGTGGGAGTTCTATGATTCTAAGCAAGACCTTGAAGGCACCTATGGCTTTGCTTTGTAATTGGATCGTGGTGATCCCTGACAAGATACCTCCTGAGAATACTTGCTATAAAAAATTGTCTGTATAAAATCTGAAATTGCCGGTCTCTGAATCACATGTTGTGAGCAAATCGGGGACTTCACGGCTGTGCAAATAAACAGCAGCCTTACGATGCCCCATCCCCTCTGCTCTCCTGTCGGCTCAGTTCTTGTGCATCACTAAAGGGCATTGAAATTGCACAAGTCAGTCCTCTCAGCAGGCTCGGTGACCTGCTGTCTCACAAGAAAGAGGACAGCAGGGAGTTTAGGGGCAACAGAGTACACATGTATGTGCTCGCTCCACATGCACGCCCTGCCTGTCATCCCAGCAAGACCCATCACCCTCCTGATTGTCGTTTTGATCCTACTTCTTCAGCTGACATGCCCCGAGTCCTGCAGCTAGCATTATGAAGGACTGGCACTTTCCTGTCCCAGAAAGAGCCCTGAGATAACACACGGTAGACTTCAAGGTGAATCAGATTTGATTTCTATGTGAATTTCAAGTGGTAGTGTTGACTTGATGACGGTAACTGACTATTCTTGTCTTATTTTGTCTGTGTCATAACGTCACCAAGAGGGGGACATCTGAGATCAGATCTTGGTTTAGATAAACTCGGAAACCAGAAATTCATTTCCTGTCAGTAACTTTATAATTTCTGTGGATATATGGGAATAAATAGCACTTCCTTATGGTTTGGAACTTTACTAAAACAAAGTGGTTTGGTATTATCAAAACAAAGTTTTATTTTTACTATTACTTGTAAAAAAATCAGTAAACTCAGCTTCGTTTGACAAAGTCTGTATTGCCTAACGGGCAATTGTTTCGTTTGAAAGCACAGGGTAAATCCAGTCGCATTGGTTCTCAGGACGGTTTCTAGTAAGTGTTTTCCACGTTCCTGGTGTTCAAGTTCTTTGTGCGATTTCTATTTCATATGTGATACTGCAGCACCTGGGATCAGCTGAGGTGTCTAAGATAAGTCAGTCTGTCACTAAATCTGGCTGACAGCAGATCCCATCACGTGAGGCATTTCTGCCTTGCTGATTTGCCTGAAGTTCAATGCGTGGTTATGGATGTGATGAGGTTCTTCTGTATTCCTCCTTTTTAGCCCTGTTCCCTAGGAAGCAATGCATGGGTAAGCTTGTTCCGCATCTCGACACACCAGCTCTCTCTAATCTTTGAACTTGACTGCTGGGTAGAAACAGACAGATGAATATTTCTTATAGGAAAAAAGTCTGAAACATGATTTCAGCTGTACTGTTAACAACTGAAGATCTACATGGGGGTGAGGGAGATGCAGATGTAGGTCTCCAGCTGGTCTGCTGAGATGAGACAGTGCCTCCTTCCTTCGAACTCTGGAGGGGTGTCCTGTCTTATGGTGATGTCCCACTGAGAAAGACGACAGCAAAATGGAACTTGTTGTCAGGCTGAGAACGTCATTCCCAGTCTTTTCTGCAGTATCTTTAAAACAACCCATTTTATCTCATTTTGTGTAAGCAAAGTTGCCAGGGAACACAAAGAAGTGGTTCTGCACGTGCGACCCCAGTTTTCCAACAGTGATGGGTCTGGCCCAGAGAACTTGCAAATTCAAAGCAGAGGTTTTGCATTAGTGTGTTCATATGACTAATCATATAAGCTACGAGAGTAAAGACCCTGTAGAGAAGTTTTTTCAGAGGCAAAAAAACCCTGGCTGTTAAACACCTTATTTGTAATTGAGGCTCAGACACAATGACTATATAATGTCCCATTTAGAGCATGGAGAATTTCTCCTAAATAAATAAAGATTGCTCGGTCAAGCAATCTGAGACCTGCCCCTTATGCAGCATGTAAAAAATTCAGGTAAAATGTGCTTTATAAAAGTGCTGTATGACAGGAGGAAGCACGGTGTGTAGAGCACAGCGCTTGTCACGTTGTTAAGCAGAACAGTGTCCAGAAGTATTGTGAGAGCCCAGGAAAACATGGCTAATGGAGAAACGGATCCTTGGGAAGGAGAAACTGTTGTTTATTTTTAAGGTGCAAGGGAGTAAACAGGACGAGAAAAGTGCTGGCTGCCAAGTTGGCTTGCGTGGCACAAGAAGTAAGGGTCCTGGCAGCTTGGAAGCATGATGGAGGTATCTTTATGTAGAGCTGCCCGGGCACCGTGCGACACGCTGGCGACGAGGAGCCGCGTGGCTCTGACGCACCGCTGCACACGCGAGCCACGCTGGCCACCAGCGGCTCTGATTATCATGTCTCTGGTCTGCTTGGAACCGCAGCCTGCTCTTTGCTCACCATGTGCAGGGAATACCCTGCACGCCCGTAGGCATTTGGTCTTCAGACTCTTGGGTGAAGCAAAGCTTTCACTGTCCTGTACCAAGGTAGGAGGGTTACAAAGGAGAGAGGCTGCTTTAGGTTTGTTTCATTTTGTTGTTTTTTTGTCGGGTTTTTTAATAATTATTCTTCACTTGAAAGCTTTTTTTCTGGAACCATTTGAAAGAATTCCAAGATTTCTAGCCAATGTGTTTATTTTTAAAGGGACAAAAACTAGAAAAAGCTATATTCTCATTGTGGTTCTTTTTACCTCTCTCAGCCAGTTGGAGCCAAAGTCTCTGCTGAAGCTTTAGCTGGATGAGCCAGGTGAGAGTTTATCCCACCAGCACATGATCAGCCACGATGGAGTCAGACCAGGGGCCCTGGGCCCTGGGACTGCCCCCCTATTTATGTATTCTTAAAAATTTGCAGCAGAAGAGGCTGTACATCAGAAATAAGAAGTGAAATGCAATTTTCTCTCACCATTTTTCTTCTTTTATTCATCCCAAAGAGCACACTACACCTGCAGTGTCAGCTTCCTCAACCAGCCTCATCAGCGACCCTCAGCCTTAATTTGGAGGGACTGAACTCTACAGGGGGGGAGAGGTCAGCTCAAGTATTGCCTAAGCTTGTCCCCACTTTGCTATGAGATCCCATGCTCTTTCTGAGCTTAATGGTCTCATCGGTTTCAGTCCCCTGCTGGCACACAAGGCTGGAGCTGGTAGGGAAGTAGGGGGATGTTGCAGTGTGTACCTGTGCATTATCTCTTCTTGCTTAGCTATCCCTCAAAGCAAACTCAGCTTCCTTCTTTGGTTTTGTACAGGTCAATCAGCAAGTGTAGAAGTATGATACAGGGTGTTTTCTTCTGGTCTGAAGGTGGTGTTAAAAAGTGTGTAAAAGGTGTTGTCAGCATGCTCTGTGATTTTCTAGGCTGAGCACCGGATCAGGACAACATGAAGACAGCCAGTGGAGCTTAAGTTCAGAGGTGGTGTCCTCTGAAACTCTCAGCCAGAAATCTGTGCTCATAAATTAAGTACCTTGGATACAGGGCAAGTGGATTTGCTTGTTCATTTGCAAAGGTAAAGACTGGTGCACACACGCACATGCACACCCTGAATGTTTGCAGGTGAGAATTTAGAGGCTGGACTGAAGTCCCTTTGAAACTCTGGCACCTTAGCAATTCTTTAACCCTCCGCTGGTAACTTATTGTCCAGACACTGTCACAACTTCCAGTCCTTCCTAAGCATAGATCTGTATGCTGTAGTATAGAGAAGATACTCTGAAACTAGCTTCAGCCATGGAAGTATGTGAGAAAGAAAAGACCTTCCTCCTTATCTACCTTCTTCTACTGCCTTTAGATTATCAGACCTCGAATGCTCCTGTATCCTCGGCAGGTATTTTCAAAGCTCTCTCTATGTGGAAGGTAATAGCAAAGTGGACTTTATATAGAAGGTTTTTCATTACTCAGTCAGCGTATGTGACTCAGAATAAGCTGTCACATTTTTCTGCACTTCATATTAGAGACAAGAGAAGATGCAGGAGCTTCTGTGTCTCAGAGACAGGAGCATGGGGAACCCTTCACTGCTTGCCAGAAGAAGTGCAGTTTGTAGGGGAAGGACTTGCTTATTCTTCCTAAAACCTTGCTAATATGCCCTTGTCATCCTCCACTGTGACCTGCTATAGAGCTGGTGGTCAAAATATCTTGCTGGAAACACTGTAGCCAGCTGCCCTGTCACCTTTCTCTCCTGTAGATACAAGTACAGTCCATGGTTCCTGCTCTTCTCACTCCTTTCTCTCCTGTCATTGCTCCTCAGAAGCATCCTCCTATAATTTTTCTTTGTGTTCTGCACAATTTCATATTAGCACTTTTGCAAAGTATGAAAAAATGCCGTCTTCCTCCCATCTCCTCACTCTATATGCCCACAGAGACATAAAGTTATGGTTTTGTTACCTGGAATTAGGACGGTGAAAGTCCTGTCCCCCTTCAGTGGGAGCAGGACATTGAGTTTTCGCTGCTGGTGGACACAGAGCTTTCATCTCACCACATCCTAGCATGGGCAGTTTACATCACCAAAGAATAAATTGCACCAGTCCTGTGGGTGCTCCTTCTGGTGCAGAGGGGTCACCTCACCCTTGGCTGCCCTCAACACTAAAGGGATGAAAACGGCCCTGACACCCTTCACCACGCTGGGCGTGAGCTGTGACTCACACCAAGACAGCCTCACAAAAAACTGAGGTGATTAATGGAAATCACACGTTTAGAACCAGCCAAAGCTGAGCAGAAACTGCTAAATAAGAAGAATAATCTCCTTGTTTTCCAGCAATCATTTCTGTGCAACGTTGACTCCCATTCACTCAGCACTGGAGCAGTTTTGAGGGGAGCTGAGTGCAGGAGGGAGAAGAGGAGGACAAGAAGGAGCTGTCAGAAGGGGGCTACGACCTGGGTACCAGCTGGGTATCCTGAATATCCTAATCTGCCTGCCCCTCATTCTTCGGATCTGCTGCCAACCCGCTGGGGGATTTTAGGACAATGTGACAAACAACACAAGTAGGGGGGAAACCAGAAGCTCTTAAGGTCTTCTGAGGTAACATTTTCTTGCAAGAGGCACTGTGGTAGTGGCACAGAGTTTGCAACGAACCAAAGCTAACCAGCAGCTCTCATTGTGGTGGCCTGCGGGAGCTCATCTGAGAAAGGCAGAGATCTGGGATAACACTGACTCCATGCGAATGCACATTTTGAGAGAGAAAAGATCCCCTCAGAAAAAGGGCACTGTGCACTCATACTTCTGAAAATACACCCACAATTAAAAGTCTCTGTGAAGGCACTGAAAAAAGAGAGGAGTTTTGTACAAGGCTATGGAGTTTTCCAAAAAAGCTGGAGAACCACAATTTTTCTTGGTCTTTATATTTTATTTACATGACTTCCTAGGGTCTGGGAGGAAAAAAAAAGAAGTATTACCTGCCACTATCATATGTCTACAAAAAACTCTTGTACTGGAGGATGATAACGCCAGGAACTGACATCTTCCTTCTTCTCCATTTATCTCAGCAATGCACTCTTAGTCTGGTGACTGTGATATTAAGTATTGTCAGGCTGGGTTTCCACTAATTAATGAAAAACAGGCTGAAATCACAAAGGATTAATTTGGCCTGTTCAATCTAATCCCAATCATTTTAAGAATCTGTTTAGATTTTTTTTGAATGGTGTGAGGTAAACTGAGAGAAACAGCATCTTGTTTTGGCTAGTCAGCCGCAAAAGAAACATGGAGTTACCTAATGGGGTCAAAGCTAAGAAAAGCAGTGTGTTGTTCCCAGGAGCTAAACAAGGCTGTGATCTCATGGACAAGGCAGATACTGGGGCTCTAACAGCTTCAGAGCTACTAAATGTCACTGCAGATTTGAGAAGGAAGCTTTGCTCTGCCTTCAGAGGGAGTTTTGCACTGCCAGTATCAGGTGCGTGTGGCACCACCTCCCTTGCCTGGTGGCAGCGACAGGTCCTGTTACAAGGATTTTGCTGTCAGTGTAATACAAAGCATCTGAGTCATGTTCTCAGCAGGTGAAATCAATGTACTTGGCCAGTGAAGAGACTGGCAATCTATATTCAGGTCCTTCTTGCATAGTATTGAGTGCCTTTGATTAAACTATAATCAGAAACCAGCGAAGAGATAATTGGCATATGTATTACTGCAAAACATGTGTAAAACAACTCTCCAAGGCTTAGGCTATAAATATGTATCCAGGCTGGTGCGGTAGCACCACTTGCTTGCTCCAAGCAAAGATGTACACTGGCTTAATTACACATTATGCCGATCAATGAAAGGCAGAAACAGTTGAATCTGTATTTTATTGCACTGTTGTAAACTGTAGTTATAGCATGTTAGACTACGAATGGCTGACAAGTTTAAAAGCACGTAACTGAATCAAAGTCTGCGTAACTGTTATGTGTGCAGTTTAGAAACAGTTGATACCTTCCAATTGAGAGGATTTGTTTCTAATTAATATGAAAGCTGTTTATTTAAATCCTAGGCAGGCAGTATTTAAATACAACAAGTCACCTGGGAATTCCATCTAAACCACTTTGTGGAAAGCTGGTATGTTGTGCTGAAATAAATCCAGCAGGAAGTAACTGCACCCGCTTCATTCAGACCATAGAGTTGTTCTCTGCATGCTGTTTTCCTTTTTTCTTCTTCTTTCTGAATATGCTAAAATATTCTTGGCCTTGTTCCTGATTAAGGAATGATGTAAGTTACAGGGTGGCTATGGTTTTCTGTACTTCTATTACCTGCATATCCTCAGTCATCCATCAGCAGCTCTTGCTCTGAAGAGGTATCACGTATGTACAAAATGAAAGACAAGCCCCCTGGCAAAAGGACCACACAATTTCAGTAAGCCAGAGAGATGCATGGAGACTTGTGGTGTGCTGACCAACAACATATACAGATTCAACAAATACTAGTTTCTAGAGCTCCTAGAAAAAGTGAGAACCTGGAACATTTCAAATGGACTTGTTACGATATTTTTAATATTTTTGTGAGGTTTGGAGGGGTTACAGATAATAAAGATAGTCGCATCAAAAGGTGTTATAACCCTGTCACCAGAACAGTCATTGGTTTGTTTTAATTTATTTAATTTTCCCCTCTGCTTGAAAGGGTGGTGTGGAATAAATAATACTTTGATAATTTTTTCAAAAATTAAGAATACACTTAAAAGATAAGAATCTTTTTGCATATTCTCGAGTGAAAGAGTATGAAAAAACTTCACAATTTCATGAGTCCATCTTTCACCATCAGTACATTCCTGTCATTAATTTCCACTAGACAGCTTCATTTTCTCCCCATTACATCTAACCTCTCCATTCCCTAGCTACATGCACTGTGGTGACAGTGAGACCTGCAGCCCATCCCAGACCATGTCAGGATCCCTCTGGGCCAAAGAAAAAGCCAACAACACTAGTGAAAGGTGGTATCGATAACTCCCTGCTTCACCCAGAATTCCTAGAGTAGATTGTGAATCTTAGCAAAGTTTCCTATGGGGAGGAAGCGGGGGGAGGAAGCTTGGTTTTTTGACCTGATGGTTTGGGCTAGATTTTTTACTGGGATTTTGGTAGGGTTTGTTGAATGGATCTGAATAAGGAGTCAGCTGTGACCAGTACAGTTACGTGCTCATTTTTAGCATGTCCGTCACATGCTGGACAAGTTTTCCTCTTACAAACTTAGGGGAGCCAGTGCCTTTATTTCATTTTCACCTGACATGATTGCAAAATTAGCCTCAAATAACTTTCCCAGCTTCTTAATTGTGTGCTAATGAGGTGTTTATGGAGTATTTATTACTTCACATATCTTCCTCTAACCCTTTCAGCTGAGCTCAAGCCCCAGCACTGCTCACAGCAGCTGGTGCTTTCCTGTTCCCACCCACCCGTAGTCCAGGGATGGCTGCCCTGCAGGTAAGTGAGTGATGGAAAACGGGTGTTTAGCTGGCAGGTCTTTCAATGGCATGTACCATATTCCTCTGGAAGATAGCGAACCAGTAGATGAAGTGTGGAGCTCTGTTTCTACAGGGCTTCCCTGCTACAGATGGTTTCCTTGGTGTGTTTTATGGCATCTCCAAAATGTACAGCTCTGAAGCGTCTGAGGAGAGTAAAGCCTGGTATTTCAGTCAGTGGGGAGGAACAGTGTCATGTCAGGACTGGGGAACAAGGAATGTTGTAGTCCTGCTCATGACAATGTTTGCCATGTAGACAGTTGTAATTTACAGGCAATAAATTAATCAATTTAGATAAAAGAAAAATAAAGACAAACCATATCTGCCTCTCCCCCTGCATACAAGCGGTTGCCCTGCCTCCTGACAAACTTGCTGCTGCGCATCTCTGTGTTTTCTTGTCTGCCGTGCCTCTCAGCAGTCACCTCACATTGTGTATTTTAGGATGGATACGTCAGTAAGCAGGGAAAAGTCATTTCCCATAAAAATTATAAACCTCACTGTAAATTGAAGCCCAGTCTCTGGGTGAAACACTTTTGAATTTTGACTCTGACTGAAATATAAGCACAACATTCATCAGCTTTAATTATGTCTAGGCTCTAATAATAATCTGCATAGCTGGTGGCATGAAGGTTATCAGGAAGTTACATGCCATCTTCAGCAGCACTTGGAATAGGTCCTCCATAAACCACAGGTGCACTAAATCTGATTAGGCCATTTCAGGTTGGACTGCGTGCCTTGGGGTGAATCCAGAAGGAATCACTGTCAGTGATCAAATATTGATATATCGACATATCCCCTGATGTTATTGTAATTTGAGTCATTTATGAGCCTTTGCTTAGCAGAGACTTAGAACTATTCTAACTTAGAGCCTGAATTATCTCTGTGCCTGAAGAGCAGGTGGCCAGTCAATGCTCAGGTGGGGATTATTGCTGCCTACGGTGTTAGAAAGCTTGCTTTGCACCTGCCTCCTCCTCATAACAAGCATACAGATAAAAAGAGTCCGGTTCCCTGGCACTGCCAACCAACTCCTCCAATCTTTCAAAAACAAATACTCAACCTTGACTGTAAAATAAAATAGAAAATAAGAGTTACTGCTACCTTCTATTGACTGTTGATTGACCTGAGCACTCTCCAATAGAGAACATAAAAGATTAGATATCACTTTCCATACAGGTGTTTAAGCAAACCATTTTTCGTTTTAACGGGAGACTGAATTGTTCAAAGTTCTGGAAAATGTCTGTGTGCAGATTTACAAGTGTACTTAGTAAAAGGAAGGCATGGCCTTCTGCCTTCAAAGGTGGTGATTTACAATGTCCTGTCTAGTGTTTCCAAAACCAAGAGTTTTGTTTAAGCTTAGCAGAATGTACTGAAAGGCGGTTTCTGACACGGTGTGTGTATTTACAGTGCAAATACAGCGATAGGCTTTTTAGAAATGAATTACTGAAAGTGAGCTCACAGAGGAAATAGCCAGCACTGCAAGGGATGGGGAGTCAGGGTCTTCTCAGAGACTGACGTAAGCCAAGAGAAACTCTAACAAAAAGTAGGTTCCGTGTGGTAAAGTCAGCCCTGGGTTGTGGGGGTGGATCAGACTGAAGACACAACTTCACACGTAGCATGGGCAATAAACAGGAGGATCTGGAAGCCATTATACAGCAGGATGGCTACGACTTGGTCGCCATCACAGAAACGTGGTGGGACAATTCGCATGACTGGCATGCTGTCATGGATGGCTACAGACTCTTTAGGAAAGACAGGCCAACAAGGAGAGGTGGGGGAGTTGCTCTATATGTGAGGGAGCAACTGGAATGCATTGAGCTTGG
>Ga0065711_1000248_pt1 | contig 78830 bp, 31 predicted proteins | sample Hoacrofraction12_FD_59098 | JGI IMG/M metagenome (GOLD analysis project Ga0065711, IMG submission 59098) | Hoatzin crop microbial communities from Cojedes, Venezuela - Epithelial fraction 12 v2 (version 2) | ecosystem: Host-associated > Birds > Digestive system > Esophagus > Crop | place...
AACTACATCTTTTGGGGGGTTTTTTTTTGTTTTTTTTTTTTTTTTTTCCTCAAAGAGCAGAGAAAAGACCCAACAATAAAGCAGCCAGTAAGCTTCATGGTTAAGATCTTCCACCTCATAGTCTCAAGTCCCAGAATGGGTCAAAGCAAGGACTCAAAACCTGAACTTTTACCTCCCCCATACATGTTCTAACTACTAGGAACTGGTCACCTGAAAGGAGGATTTTGCTGTCACTCCTGAGCTGTACCAATTTGTAGGAATAATTAAATACTCATTAAACTTAATGAGAGATGGACTCTACAGTCCAACAAGTTTGAGCATTCCTTCACCTTTGGTGTCACTGATGCAGGTTTGAGTCTGCTCCAGTGGCTCCTCAGAGCGAACAGGCTGAATTGCTGGACTGGGATTGCTTTCGCTTGACTGACATTTTCCAGAAAAAACAAAAAGAAAAACAAAACCAAAAACCAACCCTAACCAAAACTGTTTGTTGAAAGAGGCCTGACCAGCTTGGCACGAGCCCTACCACATCCCTGCTACTTCTCTGCCTGCAGACCTGATTGTACTCAAGCACAAATATTATAAGAACATGTTCCAGCCAGCAGTGTTTTAGAAGAGCATTTTGTCAGCATGAACAGTTTTATTTCCTCTTCCACGCTGACAGCCTCCACTGCGGGGGAATGTGTTTGTGCTCACACCTGTGCCTAGAGATCACAACTGCACAAGAACATCAAAGAATTTTTCCACATACATTAGGGGCTTAAAAAGTTTTCCAATAATCTTCTGTTTTCCCAGCTTTCTCCCCTTGTATATTTTTGCTAAGCCTATGCTTGTCATGTGTGTGGGCTTCAAAGTGAGAAAGACTCTTATTCTCAAAGTAGCTGTTTCTACTATGGGAAAGCGCATTTGCTTTGGCTGTGGTCTTCCTCCAGGAAGGTGAGGGTCTGCTCTCAGCTTACACCCAGGCTATCCCAACTCTACCGAGTTTGACCCAGGGACAGACTTTAGCTCCTTGTAATCTCTGGTGCCAGAGGCTCAGCTTTAGCTCTCCTTTAGCAAGTTTGGCTCTTTCCCCTTCGCTCCTGCTCTTGGATGTGCAGCAGGAGCTTCTCTAAATTTTGATCAGGCGATTTTCATTTGTTCAGTACTTCAAGAGCAAGATTTATTTACCCAGGATTTAAATTTCTCTAAAGTAGAGAGAAACCAAATAGCACTGCTCTTTAAAGCATGCCTCCACATTTAGAAAGCATTGGGTTACACTTTCCATTTGAAGCTTTTCTTCTTAAAAAATAATTCAGACATCCCTCCTGAGACTTTCCTGGCACTGCCCCCTCCTTGTAACCCAATCCATCTCTGCCTAAGAGCACAGCTCGCTGCTTGCCAGGTGTGCAGGCATGTTTGTCACATGAAAGAGGTAAAGCATAACCATTGGCAACATGAGCTCTGCAAAGTCATTCAAAGAGAGCTTTATATATTTTTAAGTATGAAGTGTGTGCTGTTTTGCCAATGGGATGCAGTATTTTACTGTAAATGCACCTTTTCCTCTGTCAGCTGTGAATGAGACATTAATTTTATTGACTTTTTAGATGCCTTTTGATTAGAGATGGATCTCTTCCCACAGGCATCCTCTGACATCCTTCCTTTACCTGAGTGCTATTGGAACTAGTAGGAGGCAACCACCATTTCTATTTGAATTAATTCTCTTGTTATTACAGTGTCAGGCCCTCAGCACTGTCTGACCCTGCAATCTAGAGGCCCAGAGTTTCCGCACTCCTGGGAAATACTTCTGAAAAATAGCGATAACTAAGATCATAATAGTTCTCAGCACTCCTGTAAAGCTTTTAATCCACTGATCTCAGACCAGATACCGGCACTTACTACTGGAGGAAAGCTAAATATATGGCATGAGGGATCCTATCATTTGAACGAGGAAGCCTGCAGAACACTGTGCACTGGGCTGTTACAAAGGACAATGGTCAATTGTATTGGGTAACATACTGATCTCACTGCACTTAATGGCAAAATGACTGCAGTGGAGCTATAAACACAAAAAAGTGTTGTGAAAAATATCAGCATGGTCCCTGTATTCCAAATATGTCTTTTGTAGCAAAGCACTGCAAACTGTAATGCTATCTGTTGCATATCTTGCATGTTAGACACTGTTGATGACTATTTGCCTTCTTTGTCTTATTTCTTTCAAATTTGAGTATTCATTGATACAACTTAGTAAAGAAAGTGAAATATTGCAAAAATACTCCGCAAATATTCTCATCATTTCAAACAGATTTACTTGTACACCAGATCTTTTTGTTTACATTTCATAGAAATTCATGGACCCTCATTTTTTTGGCACCAGCATTCGTAGTAAATGGCCTTCAAAGTGTCATTAAAGAGATTTTGGTGAAGAACAAATTTACATTTGCATGTGTACACGCTGATATTTGCTCTGGAAAAGTAGGCAAACACATCCAGCTAGGAGGGAGACAGATGATTGTGTACCTATATGACAAAATATAGCTAATCAACGCTACATGACTAACAAGTACCTTATAGCCTCAAAGACAAATTACAATCAATCCAAACTGCTAGAAATTGGAAAAAAATATCCTGTTTCTAAAATAGGTTTGAATAGCAAATACTTCTGAAGCAACTGGGATCTGCTTAAAGATCTTCTACAAGCAGAAGGAAAAACTAAATCTCCCTGAAAAATGACTTATTGTTAATTATTCACAGAGTCCCATTCTCTCACCTACTTTAATGAACTCTAATATAGTGAATCTTAATACTCAATATAATGGAAGTAAATTTTCACCCTCAGTGCAGTGTGAATGGCACAATCGCTTTATTCTTTTATTCACAAAGTGTCAGTCATTCATTTCAACTCTGGATCATTCACTAGAACTAAGATGTGCAGTGAATGCGATTCCAGTCATGTCATCCTGTTAGTGCAAAGTGATTCTCAATAGCACTTGACGGCACACTGCTGGATTGGCTCAGTGCATTAAAACAAACCAAATTATTCTGTTTTTATGTACATATCGGTACTTGTTGACATACTTGTAAATTGTTTTAATAGCCTGTACTTATGAAGGTGTATATCTTTGTAGTTAAATTCCAATACATTGTAAAGTATACTTCACACAGAAAATATTACTCTTTCAGGAAAACTGTAATCACAAAGTTTAGACTCAAAAAATACAGTAATGCTCACTGCTTTATCTGATCTTTGAATAGCCATCATAAGCTAGATGTGTGTGGCTGAATCAGAAGTGAGTAGCCCAAGACACAGCTTTGGAGCGAGGGGAATATAATGCACTGTCAGTTACAGCCCAATTAAATGGTATTCTGCTTAGCTATTTGTGGCCTTCACTGCAGCCTGGATGAAAAACAAACCAAGATTTTTTTTTACTTAATCCTCAAAAATAATTTTCTTTAAGCAGTCTTTAGACCAGATTCATATCCTATGGCAAACAAAGGAGATGATGAGTATTTCCCTCAGTTAATACCACTTTCATGTGAAGGGTGTGCATTGGTCTAGCAAAGCAATAAATAAATCCACAACGATGAATACCGGCACTCTACTCCTTATTCCTGCCTCTGCTTTCAGCTCCATGCTGCCATGCCAACTCAGATGTACAGAAAACAGTCTTAGTCTGTGTCCTGTTTATGAAGATTGACCAGTTTCCTCCAACTTGTTGTGGTCCTTAAAGCCCAGGAGGAAATAATTCACCTCACTAACCTTTAGGGGCTTTAGTGCACAGATGACTTGCTGATGTTTTTAACTGATTCAGCTGTGCGAGTTTGATGTGGTTTGCTACGCTTGCTGCTTTTGTTATGAAACACCAAAACACCCAGGGTATCTTACTTTAATGCACGTCCAACCTCTCATCTATCCACACAGCTATTACTGGATTGCGGTTTTCAAAATTTGATCAGAGGGGGGTCTTCCAATTACCAGATGAATTAAGATTCATTCCTTGAGTCCAGATACTCAGGGGCAACACACATGGCTGATGCCAGACAGAAGCTTTGCCTGGCAGTAACATATCTCGCTGATGTACCTGTTCTTTGCCTGATTGTGTTCACATCCACCTCTCTGTAGGATTTGGTGTCATCTCTCAAAATAGCTGAACCTTTGCTACTTAAGCATGTGATATGACTCCTTTCAGAGCAGAGATAATTCCTAAAAGCCCTAGAAAATTGGTGCCTTCAGTTTGAATACATTCACCATTAGAAATATGTAAGCTACATCTACTTTAAGAGGGAGATAAGGGGAGGGGGTGATGGGGCATTCCAAGAGCAGGAGTGGGTCATTTAGGGGTCCCTTTATTTTAATATTGCATACTTTCTAGCAGGAGAACCACAATCATGTTGCAAACCTGCCTCCAGGGGAGCCAGATTTGAAAACCTTACAGGAAGGATCTGCAGGGTGAAGTTATTCTCAAAATTACTAATCTTAGCTGCTAGTCCATTGGTATGTTTTATTCTACAGCATTGGTCAGGAATTGCTATATGTTCAGAGAAGAGCTATAGAGCTACAAATGGTTTGTATTTTAGAAACATGGATGAAATGTGATATTAAATAGGCAATGCCGATTTCTTAATGGCATGGCTGTCTACTTTGTCTGCCCTACTCACCTGAATGTCTCCTTAGCAAAACTTTTGACAAATGGGCCAATTGTTAGTAGATGCATGCTCTTGGTTGATTTGATCTGAACACTGAACTTTTTTTGTCATATGAGGATATATAGAAAGAATAACAAATCTTAGAACTGTGTGGGGCAGTAGAAAAGAAAAATAAAACAATCATACTCATACTGTGGAGCTGCCAGGACACTGGAATCTGGAGATTTGAGATGGTTTGCGAAACGCCCACAAATGAAACCTGATACACTGGTTACAGTCTCATGGGATGGTCTTTCTCCTTCAGACCTTATGGATGCTTTATAACATATCCTCAAATGGCTAATGATACATCCTCACAGTGTAATGCTTCACTTTCTGCACAGACATTGGCTTCTATAGTGCTAAAACATTCTGCAAAGATGCACTACAACCATTAACATCACAAAAAAAATGTTATTTACATTTCAATCACTGATTAGACAATAGTATCTAATATACAATCATAACTGGACTAGGGAATGGGTAGAGGATGCAGAGTTCCATATATAGAATGTAGAAATAAAAAGCCCTTTTGCTTGCATTTTTCATGATGCGAACTTGATAGACAAGTAATAATGATAGTGGCAGAAGTGCATTGGGTAGATTCTCTTCTGCAAGAAAGAAGCCAGACCATAGATGGTTTCTCTCATATTAAGAAAGCACAGATTATTAGGCATACACAGTTCTTGTATATGTGAGATAAAGTGGATAGATGGGCTAATGGGAATATTTTATTTGCATTAGTATATTCCACTTGCTATAGAATATAATACAGTTGTGGCAGGAATATTTTTTTTTCCTTTACAGTAAGTGTTATAATACTTATTCTTTGAAGAATACCTAAAAGATTCGGCTTTGTCCTTATTTCTATTTCTCAAGGGTCACAACTTGTTCCCATTAAAATCAAGTATATTTTGATTTTGACTTCAATGGTATCAGGGTGCAGTCCCAGCACAATCTGCCTGCAGAATACTGTATTTATCCAGTTTTTGCAACTTAGTAAATACTACTGATCTCCTCTGTATTAAGTATATGGTCAGCTAAAGGGCGGTCATCTCCATTAGAAATGAGCATGTTTTATTGGCTAGGGGTACAGCCAATATATAGGGTAATACATCAAATATGCCCAAAGTATATTTAGCAATACCAGAGGTTTTACAAATTTTAGTCTTAGTTTCTCCATTTTTTTAAAAAGCACACATACACTGGAACAGTAGCGATCTCAACATCAACTGCTGCACACCAAGCCACTCCCACTTGACTAAAGTGATGGAAGGGAGGAGACAGGGACAACGGACTAACCGGGTTTGGCACAGCGGGAATCCCATATGCTCAGCATGTCTCTGGTCTGTTCACTTAGACATGGACATGCTTCCATTTTTGGCTCAGGAGGTAAGGGCTTACTCTGGTCAGCCAGCTGAGCTTCTTCAACAGTCACCTCCACCTCTAACCCTACAAGTCTGCACATTTTACATAGCGAGGATTTGCTTTGGCTGAAAGGAAGGAGGGAGGCATTGCCACAGCAGTTACACTGGCAGCCTGGAGAGAACCGTAACTTCTTGTAGGCATGCTGTAAGAAACCGCTGGAGGCAGTAGAGAATGTGTGCCCAGAATTGTGATTTTTTAAAAACCAGGATGGAAAAAACCAAACTAAATGCAAAAAAAAAAAAATTCCTTCTCCATATTTTCATTTAAAAAAAAACCACTGTAAAGTTCATTAAAGTAAATAGCTTCAATAATCACTGAATCAGGCAGTCTTTATATCCAGGACTGAATTACGATCAAGTATTAAAAATTTCTGGAGTGGAACCAACTCCAAACCTTTGGCCTGCTGCTAATAACACCGCATCAGCGTGCCTGAAAATATTATTCCATCCTACTGCCACATACAAATCATACAACAAAGAAGTTGTTCATGTGAAAACAAAGCCTAGGAGCAACCTGCTTGTTGCATCCATTTCTTTTGTTTGTTTCTAGTGTTGAGGTTTTTTTGTTTTAATGTTCACAAAAGCCGTTACAAATTATTTGGATCTTAAACTTCCCTTGGCTGCATACATGCAGCTCCCAGTGATGTTAGGAGAAGTTCGTCACTCTTCACGTGAATGATAAGGACAAATGATGTGATTCATCTCACCTAACTTCAGCAATAGGCATTTGGACCGACAGATTCAGTCAGAGGAATTTTACAGACATGTAGGTCCCAGTCCTTCTGAAGAGACAAGTGCCCTCAGCCCATACCACTGGTTACTACTTTCCCTCTCCTGGAGGTTGCTGCTTCCTCAGGTCAGCCAGCTCAGTTACCTGTGGAAGCACTGCCAAATTGATGCCAATCAAAGTGAACCAAGTTAGCTTGCAAAGTTTTGTACTAGAAGGTATCAGCCTCCTGTTAATGCAGGTGGAAGAAGGGTTCAAAAAAGAAGATACTATAGGAGACTGAACTATTACAGCTAATATTGAAAAACGGCATTGCTTTTCATGTTAAATTACACACAAAACCTCAGTGATGATTTTAATTTCCTTAACACTGGTGTGAACTGCAGAAAGCTGGCTTATCTCTGTGGTCAGCATAAACACTGGTTTTCCTTTTTTCCTTCATTTTTATAATTAGTGTGCTTTTACAATCCATTAATTCGAACTTGTGAATTTTACATCGTAATGCCACAAACCAGCAATAGTTACTTTCTATTGCATTCACCAAAGCACAGCTGTTTCAAAGATGGAGAATTTAACAAAGAGAAAAAAGATGTGAAAAAAAAAAAGAGTGGCTTCTCCCTTAGTTCAGCTCAGGCCCTTCCCAGACAGAAAATGGAGAACTGGGCACTTTTTGTCGGCAGCTTTAATTGCATGACAAGAGGAATGTAATCAACCTCTGCTGTATGCGTTGTTCCTATGCAAATTTGCAACATGCACTGTTGCAAAAATATAGGGATTATTTAAAAATAATTATAATTTATCACAAATATTTAGATAACAGTTTCATAAAGCAAAATGAAGTGCACCTATGCGCTGAGCTGCTGGTTCCACTGTTCTCAATAGACTCCGTAACTTTTCAGAGAAAGGCTACAGGGACACGCACCACCAACAGACTCCAAGCACAAAAACGACAAAATGCCTCCCAATTCAACTGTGACCAGAAGAATTGGACGTTTCTGGGAGATCTTCATCCATGGCCAGATGTTTTCACCCCCATTACTGAGAAGCTTAGCAGCTTTCAGATGGCCTCTGCAAATCCCTAGGGTGTTTTCAGACTCCTGGAGGATGACTTTAATTTGCATCTTAAAAGATAGGCAGGCTTGCTTTATAGGTTGCTTTTAGGCAGTCTCTCATTTTGCCCCATAGGTAAGACCTTCCCTGCAGATGGCATGATAGGAGAAATGGGAATTTCTTCTCTACCACAGCCTCTGTTCACCACACAATTTTCAAAGTGTCCAATATCTCTCTCGGCAAGTGTTAACGCACTAAATATACACACATATGTACATATGTAAGTGTATATCTACATACATATGTATGTGGATATATGTACAAATTCATGGGGATTTTTTTTTTCACTCATTGAAGGTATCTGTTTTTGATCAGGCCTCCGGGGGAGCCTGACCTCAGAACCTTTTCTCCTCAACGAGCAGGAAAGTGTCTCAGGGCTATAAACGTGCATGGTAAAACTGCATAAAATTAGCTCAAGGACCTGCATATTGCAGCTAGGAATTGCACCAGCACTTGAATGTGTTTTACTTTGGCAGCAAGAAAGCAGAAAGAACAAGCGAAGAGGTTAGTGGGCAGGGTGCCAGGCAAACTAGCATCCCCCCCAGAGAAGGGGTCTCCCCTGAACAGGCAAACCTGGCTAAGGCAAAGGCTGAGTCAATCACAGTCGAACACAAATTCATCTAACAGGACTCATCTGCTAAGAGGACATTGACATTAATTTAACAGTTTTAAAAGCATTTGTGAAATCTGGTTATTGACAAAGGGAAAAAATAAAACCTCCTCTGTATGCCTTGTACCTACCTAAACTAGCAACTAATGAAAACAAATCGTATTTAAAGGATTTTAATATTAATTAAGTTAATGATGGCATATTTCAAGTAGTGCAGTTAGAATCAGTCTGTAATAGCAAGCTAACAGATGTTGGCATTTTTATTATTAATTATACATTTCATTATCATATGATGATTGTCAAACATAATTTGACAGCAAAAAAAGTATGAATGATTCACACGTTTTATATTGTAAAGATGATACTGTGCGTGACTTTTTAATATGCTGACTTTAATATGCTAAATACAAAATACTCTTTGTTTTAGCAGCCTGAAATACAGACAGCTTCTGCATAACACCAAAGACTGACTAATCTAATCTGAGTTGAAGCTTCTAAAAAGAAACAAAATGAAACAGCTGTCACATTTGAAGCTGAAGCGTATATTTTAAGATTACCTCAAGTAGCAACAGAAGGTAAAAAATATCAATGTATATATTTAACAAGCATCATTTGCCTCTGTCATTCATATGTTTATGAAACAAATGTGTTGGGAAATACTGGTGCTAACAAGTTGCCATCCAATCAAGATAAAATTGGGGAACAATTTATGCAATTTTTGCAGCGTGACTTTGTTTTACTTAGAATTTGTTTAAAATTCATAAAGTTTCATCTTTAAAATGAAGCACTGGAGTTATCTTATTGATTTCAAATCACATTACATGTATCCTTCAGAATGTAGTTTCAGCAAAGCCTGCTGTAGGTACAGTAAATAACTCCAAAAGAACATTTGGGGAGGAAGTGTAAATCTCCAGTGCATGTCAGAGCAGACAGAACAGAGCTCACCAGATCAAATACTAGTACACTTATCTTTATAATCACTCAGGATTTTTTTTGCTTACTGTTTCCTAGATCAGCATAATCTTTTTTCATTGAATAAATGTTAAATACTGTAAATGACAGTTCTCTGAGGGCTATGCTAGTCTCAAGATGTCATTTAATCTAACACAATCAAACAGCAGTCATATCTGAGAGAAAGGTGAGTCCATTTCACAGTCAGCTTGATTTTTTTTTTAACAGAAAGGCTCATTTAGTAATTGTTAAACAAGTCATAAGCATTCTTGCCAAACTCCATCTCTTCAAAAGGCATGATTGGTAAATGAAAATGGATCCAAATTACCCTCTTTGCTTCTGCAGCGCATGAAGTGCCCGGACATAGTATTAATTCTGTCTTCCTGTGCCCCTCACACACACTTACCATTTCAGAATTAAGTTTTTCCAATGATCACTTTTTCCCTTTTGTTCAAGTTTCACAGTTAGACCATCCTTCCCATTCTGTATTAGCACAGTTCACAAGAAGGCTATTTCAACTTCGTTTTCTAACACTTATCTGCTTAAAGTGCACATAATGTATGTCTGAAACACAGCCATTATCCAGAGCTCTGATTGTAGCAGATTACTCTTGGCTGACTCACAGAAAATTGTTTAACCCTAAAAAACTGGGGTTTAGACACAGGAGTGTTTTTGAAACTTTATGAAATTGAAATTTATCAGATTGTTAGAATAAACTTAATTTATTTTAATTAACCAAGGAACATTGTCTCATTAAAAATAATGGATTTTTAAGGGCACAGCAACAACACTGGGGTAGCGCCTCAGCAAGTGGCCACTAAAACCATCAGAGCTAGAGAGTCTGCATCAGCTGGTCGTCTCTGTTAACACCCACTTCAATTATTCCTGTGCAAGGAGGTTAATACTGAATTTTTTTTACTGAATGTTTCTTATTGCTATGAATATGCTCTCTTCATTTCTCTTCCTTAGAGAATGGAAAATCAACGGTCTTTCCCACATGGTATTTTTCATGCAAGAGCATGATACTGAACTGCTGCGCTTCCAAGTGCCCGAGAGGCAATTTGATTTGTGGCACCCCTTTTCCCGATGTCTGTAGTAAAAACCCCCACTCTTTCAGTGGAAGATTTGCTTAAGGCTGAGAATAAGGACAAAAGGATGATATTTACACTGACATTTTCTAAGTTGTACCATTGCCTGAATGTTCTGCTTTTGTAGGATTACTCCTAGAGGATCTATTTAGGGTTGGTTCTGGTCTGGTCTTTTTATGTTTTATTTACCCTGTGCCTGTTTATTGTTTGCAAAATACACTGAGCGTGGAATCTCAAAGGGTCATTTTCCATTGCTGCCCTCTGCTGTATTATCAGCAATCTGTTCTCCAGCATATGCAGAAACCAGACATGATTCAAGGGCATAAAGAGAAATTTCTCAACAGTTTGTGGTCACAGTTTTCTTGAATCATATGGCCCTGTACTAACCTTCTGGGAAATATCCCAGTCCACTCCTTCTTATCAGGCTTTTGCTTCTGTGGCTTCTGTGTGGGTATCATCGTTCTTTCCTGGACATCAGTGTTTGACATACGATACTACCCCTTGAGCCTGGCCTACAGGCCGTATTGGTGGCACACATCCAGTGGCGATGTTTTGACCTAATTGCCCACAAGCAGTATTGAAATTCAGTGTGGTGTATATCAAGATCTACTTTCATTTCATTTGACTTTCCATCATGAGGAGTACAGAGAACCTCTTATCATAAGCGGTAACACAGTTTCTTCTTGAATTACTGAGCCTCAGCCCTACCAGGACCTGGCAGATGTCCAGCACAACCTTTAAACTGGCTGAAGCTGAGTAAAATTGTAGTGAATTTATAGTACATAAATTTAGCCTCTCATTCTGTTTGTGATCTGTTGGTGAACAGTTTACAGCTTGTTTTGCTTCATTCATAATTAAAAATCTTTTGGCAAAGCATTTCGGCAAATAACCCTATACTTGTATGTGCTGAGTTTTTAGCAGATCTTTGGGATATATTTAAGTCTCACGAGGTGTTAACAAATTTTCTTGGAGGCACAGGCTTCCACCCCTTTCTTTTGACTGACAATTAGTCTTGGTATTAAGCTTGTTCATATTCAGCATTCCACAAAAGTTTCTGCCTGCCTTTTTTGTGGGGTAAGGAGAAATTTTTCCTTAAAACATTGTGAAGGCACAGGAGTACGTTACAAAAGCAGCCACCAAAGAAAAAAAAAAAGAAGCCCAACAAAACCAATGGCCATTGCGCAAAGATTTAACTGCAAAATTGAGTCACAAAGAAGACAGGCTTGTAGCCTAAAGCTCTTTCCTAGAGCAAGGCTTCAGCCTGTTGTGAATCCTATCAGACTAAATCTTAACAGAAGAAAGTGCTTAGCTGTTCAATGTAACTCTCAGAATAGTAGAAAATAACTCATATTTTCCCTTCCCAAGCTAAAATCACGTTCCTTACTACATAAACCCAAATTCAATTGACAAAAGATAGGACTGAAAATCCTATTGACAAAAGCTAGGACTGACTGGGCAAGCATATTTGAGTGCAAAAGTTTTGTTCTCTAGTGACAGCTGTGGCTACACTGGAAAAGCCAGGGTGATGCCAGACACCACTCCCCAGCAAGCACGGCAAACCCAGACCAGACTCCACCGTCACCTCTCCTTCCTGCTGTCGCTGTTGGATAAGCAGCTCTAATGCAAGGACTGCTTCAGCTCTTCATAGGCTTCTGTCTCACCCTCTCCTTTCTTTTGTAGAAGCTACAATATGAATGCTTAAAAAGTGTCATAATAGAATAACAACTAAAAATACACAGCTTACTGTCTGCTCTTGGTTGTACAATGCAGTAATTGTCTTACTGCTAGACTTACTTTATTAACATTAATTTATTAATACCCTAAATGAACCCTTCCCAAATAGGCAGAGGCCCCTTAAATATTCCTGTTTTGTCACTGTATCCTTTATGTAAAGAGATTGTCATTGGTCAAAACAGTTACCCCAAGTTTGTCAATTTTACCAGCGAATCAGGAAACAATCCACTCTTTGCTTTGCTCTACCTGATTTTTACTTTAATAACAAGCTGAATGAAATACAGCTGGGTGTGGAAGGCCATCTCAAAGCCACTGCACCCCATAAGCTGCATTTAGATGTCATTTCAGGTTTATTTCAAAAGCAAACACGGTACTTAAATGATATAGATTTTGTGATGGTCCTCTATATGGGATAAATTCTACCTATCTTGAGCAAACTCATTTATGTGGATATCCGTGGAAGGAAAGACAGAAAACACTGGAACATTGTCAAAGAAAAATCCTTTTCAAGAAAAAGCTGATGGAAGCTAATGCAAGTATTAAAAGCAATTATCCAAATGTTTCTATATTTGCTCAGCTGTAAAGTTAGCAGAAAGATTGGTATAAAACTCAAGTAAGGCTTTAGGAATATTTTAATGACATATAAACCAAGAAATTTTCAAATGATCACAATCCAGATGGTGCAATATGCTTTGGAACATGGTGGTAGTAGTTCATCACAAGACACTACCATCCATCCTGACTCTGCACCATCTGCATTCATGAAACTCAACCAGACCTCTTATCCTGACTCACTAACCTGCTGCCAGGCATCCGTGCTTACGGCAAATTGTATAAAATTATCAAATGCATTTAGAAAGCCTTTTTTCTTCCTCAGAAAATTCTCTAAATACCATAATGCCTACAATGTACTAACAGCAAAAAGTCATCCTGTATGTGTCTAAGATGGTCTGGAATTCTAGATGATCTTGAGTTACAGGTAAACTTGATTAAACCTTGCATTAAGCTTATAGCAACCCCAGGTCCAGTTCTTGCTCCAGATACATATAATTAAATGGTTTCATACGTTTGCCTCTCTCTCTCTCACATACACATGCAACTGGCAGCATCAGCTGATTGCTGTTTGGGACTTGGGAACTCTATGTTTCCCTATGCTGATATACATTTGAGAGCTGGAGGACAGAGACTAAATGAACTGATTAGCTTTTTAGATGTGCGTTGGAAATGGACTCTGACCTGAATTCCCTTCTTTCTGCTGGAGATTATTTTACTTACCCTCCTAGCCTACCACGAATAACCAGCAAATACAGTATTTCAAACGCCCTCATTTGCTCTAAAGGTAGATTTACAGAAAAACCTCAATTTTAAACAGAAAAGGAATGCTTCAACAATAATGACAAAAATGCTGCTTAAATAAGAATTGCAAGAACTTTATACTATCCACAAGACTTTCTTAAAGTTGGAAACTAAATTCACAGGCTGAGTATTTCTTTAAAATTAAGAGTCCTTTTGCTGTGTTAACATTTTTCCTTCTGTGCTGTTGCAACCATTCTCCCACTCCTTTATCTGACTGATATGGTAATAACAGGTCCTAGGGCCATATGTTCAAATACATTAGAATTCACGATGACTTTGTTCTAGTTTCTTAGTTCTCATTAAGGCTGACAATCTTCAGGGAAAATGAGCTTTTCTAGCACAACTTCCTTAACATTGTAAAAGATTAACATACACAAATACAATGTTTGACTGCACAAGTGTCTGCATGCTGATTGTAGGCCTGATCCTGTCCGCACCTACTTCTGGGTACATTGCAAACAGTTGCCTTGCCTTCAGAGGGAATCTCCTGGCAATGAAATTTACTGCTTTGAGCAAGAATTTCCAGGGTAAGGCCCTAGGTATGTGTAGATATGAGTGAAAACAAAACTTTGGCTGGAGATAACAGGATCAGAGTCACAGAGCAAGCTGGCACACGCATCCTGAAAGCAAGAGATCCTAACCTGGGCCTGACCCCACCCAGCTGCAGACGAGCTATTCTACCCACTGCCCTCAGCCATACCCCTGTGGGCAGCCTGGGTGAGACCTCACCACGGAAAGATGTGCCTGTGCAGAGTCCTTCCGCAGTTAATGCAAATCTTAGCAGTACCAGCACGTTAACTAGAGGAGGCTGAAAATGTTTTCAGGGTACATAAAATTCACAGATATGCAGTTTCAGAGGGCATTAAACTATTCAGAAAGTAAGATCATGTTGTAAAATAGTTTGGCCAAAAGAGTAAAATCAGAGAAGTATAAATGTTATTCGCTGACATTTTCTAGGTGAAATATTTTGACTTTTTGTTCCAAAATGACATTGCAGTTTGAAACTGACAGATCCATTTGGGTTTTGGGATGAAAAAAAGGTAAACAACCCTCTTACAAAATAAAGTTCTTTGTCTCAGGCCAGGCAAAATGTTCTGTGTCAGCTGAGACTGACATTTAAATACACTTTTCCAGGCTCAACATGAGCAGAAAAATCCAGCTCTAATCTTGACACATCCTGGTAAATGTATAAAACTGAACAATTGTTTCCAAATATGTACACTATTGGGAAAAGCAGCATTGTTGCTTCAGCTTTCAAGCAAAGATGTAGTTGCTGTACTGGGTTACTTGAAAGCACCCATCATTCAGTTTTATTAAAAGGTCTTTCCAATTAACAAAACAGCTGTGTTTAGGATTACAAAAAAACAACCACAGACTTCCTCAGAGCTTGTCTAGCCATAAATCTGCCATTAGACATGCAAAGATTTTCACCTCTCCCCACAGAAGACGTTCCAGGGTTCTCCTGGACAGCCTTCAGGACACAGGGTCCCGTTCTATGAAGCTAAACTGCTTTAGTCTGTGACCTTTAAGATGAACTGTTTGGGGATTTTCTTCTCACAAATATTTTTTATCTGTTATACAATTTGTGCAATTGTTTTAGAGCAGCAGTGCTTGTGAAATGCACTTTGTAGAGCTTGAAAAAAGAAGTAAGTGCTAAGGAAGGCTTCTTATTTATACAGCGAGGCTGTGTATTACATTTGCATAATATGATATCAGAAGAAATAAATGGCACCAGAAATAAGTGTATGGAGGGAAGTGCTAATGAGCTGTGCAGAACAGGGAAAGGCAGTATTTTTTCACAGAGCCTATGGATCTACATATTGGGAGAAAGGAAAGTCATAGAATTTTTCTCAAATGAAAACCTGAACAAAGAGATATTGGATCACTTTTTTTTTTTACCAGAATTTGTTAAGATGTTTACAGATCTAATTCTGAATATTAATAAAACATGCATACTAAGCTGTACAGCCAGAAAACATGTCGTTCTGATGCACAGTGGAGCACGGTATTGCAAAGGCAGTTTAACGTGCTGGCTGTGCTCCACTAACCTTATGTAGAACAGTGAACGTACCTGAAAAAGTCTAAGATGAAGATGCATGCGTAAACACTCAGGCATAAGAAAAACATATCACTGAACAGGATTAGCCCATGTAAAACCACGGGAACCAAAGGCAGAGGAAATGAAGCCAGCTGGGACTGACCTATTCTGGAGAGCTCTAAGAGACGGTGGTTCAAGTACAACATTAGCACAGGTTCAGCTCTGTGTCGTCACATCCTTCACAATCCTTCACATGTGATTTGTTTGACCCAATCTATTGCTGTGCAGTGAACTGTCATTTGAGAAGGGGCCAAGTTCATGCATCTGCTTTTTTTTTTTTTTTTTTAATTTGGAACAGGATATTCTATTGTGCTAAGCATGCCTCAATTTCTGCTTAAGTCAGTGGGAGTTTTACCATTGACTTCCATGGGAGCAGAACTAGCTCCCATGCTTTAGTAGCTACCATGCTTCTGCTCTGGTAAGATGAATTGGTGTTCCCCAAAGACTTCAAGACCCACTGATTGATGCTGCAGCAATACAGCAAAAGGTTGAACAGGGGAAGGAAAAACTGCAGAGTTTATAGTTGCCAGTGAACACACCTCTAGGGTGTCTTTCTTATTAGACTTCTATATGCAAATGTAGAAAAACAAAAAGACTTGAATGGATGTTAAAAACCCAAGTCATTAAACCCAGCTCAGAGAAAAGCTAGAAAACATTTCTTAAAAAACAGCTACCACCACAGCACTGATTCACTGGAAGGTTTTTCTTGGACAAACACGTTCACTGAAGAAACAAAACAAAACCAAAGCCCAAACCAACAAGCTGTCCTCTCAATTTATGGCCCTTTTACAATACCTTGTATTATTGATGGGACATGGCTTCACAATTCTTTTTTTTATATTTTACTTTTTTTGACATTACACAGAGAGGAATGTGTAGTGCACAGCCAGTCACTGCATCTGGTGGATAATTTTATATCCCGCTCAGCTGCTGGAGTATATATGGTCCCATGGTGAGTACATCCAATAGACTTTTTTCTTCAATGGGGCTATAAATACAAGTAAAGGCAAAGTACTGCACATAAGGTACCTATATATTGCTTTAGTGAGGAGTGAAAGATGCCGTGGATTTCAGTTGTGTGGATTCACTCTTACAGCAAACTGAATAAATTGATATCTTTGTCTGTTCATGGAAAGGTGAATTTCTCCATGGCCAGTGCATTCCAAAAAACATTCTCTAAGGCATCAATTACAACGGCCTACCTACATCGCTTTTGCCCTGCTATCACTATGGTCTGGGATGCAGTTAAGACAAATTTTAGTAAGATCTGCCACTTTTTTCTGGTTTCTCTCGGTGACATTTTAGAAGGAAGTTTCCTGATACGTGTTAAGCCTGATGGCGAACTATTTTGGAACTTTCCAGCTTCACAGTTTACAGTTGTCACTCTCATTGCTAATGCTGGCATAATGGCCATTATGCATCTTTTGGAGTGTGGCTAAGGTCAAGTAAGATCTAGACAAAATTGTGTGAGAAAGACAGTAAATTGCTGTTGTGGTCGAAACCCTCTGTCAAGTTGTACTCTTGGAATCCAGGAAAAATTCTCAAAACAGAAAACACCCTCAAAACTTGTATTTTTTCCTCAAAAGCCACAGGCACAGAAATGCAATACTGAAGCCTTTAGCCTACCATAGTAATAGTGTGGAGTCTTCTAAAAGAAGCAAATATCAAATCTGGTTGCTCACTTACATGTTCATGACTTGTTTTTACAAAATGTCAGGCAGCCTAGTTACACTGTATTTTAACAGTCTGGATTGGGTTTGGAGAAGTGCCTGACAGAAAGAATGTGACAGTCTTGTCCGTTATAAAAAATCTAGACTAAAAGTCTAAATCCACAGAAGAGTACTTTACACCTCAAGGGGTCCCAGTGAACTCACTATGGACACCTGTGAAGGAAGTGTTACCGAGTTACACAACATTTCACAATCTTGTCTAAATCTGGAGTACCAACAACCAAGAAAGTGGCAAGACAACAGCTTGTAATACAGCAAAATCTATAGTAGTGGCTTAGTCAAGCTGTGTGTATAGTGAAGTTTTCAGCTGCCTTTGGGTTATAGCACGAAAAGGAAACAATTCTATGGCAGTGTAGTGGAGGAAGTTGTAGTCTTGTTACTAAACTTCTGTAAATCCTGGGTCTGCTGCTTAGCTGAACTGGCAGACTCCTGCATTTCAATGCTGTCGAGTAAGGCAAGGGTAACACATAAACTGGACATTGCATAGCTATGCTGGCACAGCACTGCAGCTGAACTGTCAAAGACCTTTGCTACAAAAGACCCGAAGCTACAGGCCTGAGGGGCGTGGGGCTCCCTGCACCACCCCTCCCTGGACTCTGCAGACTTGCCCTCTGGCAGGCAACACCTCTTACTCTGCCCTGTATTATCCTTGTGGGGACCAAGCGCATCCCTGATCTGTACATCAAGCAGCAGTCCTGCCCCTTTCTACATCCAGTTCATTTATGTCAGGGTTTGTTTTGCCATTTTCATTGTTTGCCTTGCAAGGTGCATTTACAAGTTTCAATCCTGAGAATGAAGTGAAATCAGATTTTGCTTTCGGCTTCCTAATCCATCATCCACAATATTTGTTATCTACTTCTTCAAGCACCAGTGTTTTGGCAATCAAAAAGTCTCAAAAAACCAACAAAACTCCTTAGACAGCAATCTGGGTTCAGCCTGAAAGCTTTGTCAACTCTGGCTCAGCAGAGTTAGTTATCCTGGTTAATTGGATCGATGGTGACAGCTGTAATTACTAGAGATGAGATTGTCTGTACTGTAATTACACTTCAATCTTCAGTGTGAGCCGGACTGTAGAATACATACTGCAATTTCTCCCAATTACAAACAGGTTATGGAGAGCATAGTACTTCTGTGCTAATCATGTTTGTTATTATACAGAATAAAAAAATATGGCACCAGCTAAAAGAATTGTTAATCTGAAGCAGCTTTGCTGATTCACAAGCATGAATCCACAAAGCTTTACCGCTATGTGGTTTTTCAAGATATCCACACTCTAGAAATACAGACGGGTTTTTTAACCTAAATGGTTACTAGCTACTCAGCACATTACAACTGCCAGTACTTGCTCCAATATTCATGTGCAGAACATTAATAAAATATCAGTTTTTATAAGAAAAAGCTCTCCTTTCAAAACCATGCATTAAATATAGGAATAATTCTTTAAATTTTTTTCAAGTCCAATGTAATACAGAAACATATGCTATGCCTGTAAAAACTTGTTCAAAGAACAAGGACAAAGAATAAGGAAACTATATGCATTTGGCCTTTGCTTCAGGTTTGCAAGACATCAACAATGAATGTAACTTAAAGGAGAAAAGTATATTCAAAGGTAAAAGGATGCTGAAACATTTATTTTGGAAACTAGTGAAACTAGTAAAGACAATATTCTATTCTGCTTCACTGAATACTCAGCCTTCTGTGGTCATGGATTCTTGTTTTGGCTTTTCTTGAGGTCTCCAAAGAAGGAGGATTGTATATTTCTCTAAATAGGTTTAAAAATGTTATCACTGATTTGAAACCACACCTACATACATGTATTAACTTCTTCTGTTTCCCAGGAAGGCCACTTCACCATGTTTTTATGCAGCTCTTACTCTAATTTTGTTTGTTTTTCAGCACCAATTTAGAAATATCTATGATTCATGTTTGGGGAAGAGAGAAATGAACCAGTATATCTTTTCCTCTTCTTTTCTTTCTTTTCCTTTTTTTTTTAACTCCCAAGGCTCAACTATGTCTGATATATTAAAGACCACATAGGTTTAATGAAATCCATTTATGATTTTATGAGTAAAATCTGTCCCTGAGTGCCACTTAAGCTCACACATATGCCATCACAACAGAACTGAAGTGGTATGTTAGTGGGAAAGAGGTCTTGCTCCTGCTCTTTGCAGAGGGGTGAATCTGAGTTTCTGGTATTGAAATCCACAGTTCATGCAGCCATCACATTCTCCTTTGGAAGTGCCAAGTGATGGCACTGCAGAGAAAGCAAGCACCATCTGTCTCCACTGCACATGCTCTCCATGCAACGCTTTACAGTGGGAAGAAAGAGGGGTCCTGGCAGGAGGCTGCTACTCTTTCCACTGCCCCTGCAACTCCTGTCCTGGCCTGCACGGGACAGAGCAGCGGCTGTGGGAGAGCGGGCAAAGCTTTGACTCACCGCAGCAAGGTGCTCTGCGGAGGAAAGATGCGCTGTGCCAGGAAAAGGGCAGGTGCACATCAAGTCCCCATCACAGCAACTGCATGTTGACAGCTAAACTGACTGCCTACATCACCACATGCCCGTGGGTCCAGTGTGCTGCCTCTTGGGGCTAGCGGTGAGTCCACAAAATGCTCCTGGATCTTGCGGAAATAATCTATTTTTTTATTTCACAAATAAGAATTTTCCAAATAATGTAGCAAATTGGAAGGGGAAAAGGGAGAAGTAAGTTTTATAAGTCAGCTCAAATCTAGTTTGAATCTACTTAAAACGTCACTCGAGTGTTAGTATAGTAACAATCCTCAACACGATTTCACTGTTTCAAACAGATATTAAAGATAAATGTTTGGATACCATACATTCTAGGTAAAATGATTTCTAATTATAGCCATTTTCTTTCACTCATTTTTCTGCGTATAACTTTCAATTACCTTTTTTAACAGTTTAACTATAAAACACTGTGGAAGATCTTTGAATTAAAATTACATTATCTTATCAGGCACTGTTACTGAGCCTTATATGATACAAGCTATTAGAGATATTAAATTTATTTAAGCTATTTAAGCTATGATTTCCCTAATGTTACAAATAGGTTAGTTCACAGTTGTCTATTTTGAAAAGTTTGTTACTGTATTTCAAAACGAGTGTATGAAATCCCGATTAAAAGAAAATGCCGAGGCATACATTCAACCTAAGCATGTGATTCCCTTGAAAAAAATGGTTCTACTTACATATTCAAAGGTAAGCATGTGCTTACTGCTTTGTTGAGTTGGGGCCTCAGACATTTCCAGAGATTTTAATATCACATTTGCAAACCAGATGGTTGTGCCTTAGTTTAGTAACAATGGAGCAAAGTGTCCTTCGTTTAATCTCGGAAAATGAGATCAAGACATTTTCAGCAACTAGTTGATTGATACTATGTGAAAGCTGAACAACCTTGTTAATTAGGCAGTCCTGCTGGAGTGTCTGAAGTGCACTGCAAACCATAATTAAAATATAACGTTGCAGTGATCTGTGGAGGCAACCTGCTTTAACCCTCCCTGAAGAACAGGCTTTCCTGAAGGTGCACTGTGGTGTTAGAGGGGCAGACAAAAGAGCGCTGCCACGTGATCCAGCTACAGAGGTTAGCAGCTTTCAGTTTCATAAAAGGATTAATCAGACTGGAAAACCAAAGACAAAAACTGGCTTTCTCCAGCTAAAGATCTGAGTATTCAGCAGCTATATTCCATTTTATTTGTTTGGATTCCCAGTTCACAAACACAAACAAAAAAAGTAACTTTGTGGACTCCAGAAGGCTCACACTGACGCCTTCTGAAGATATCCTTTTTGTTACAGCAGAAAGACATGGATGGCTGATGAAAGTTTCTCATCTGCACTGGCCCAAAGCAATGAATATTCAAGAGGTGCTTACCTTACCAAGCGGACAGAATCTTCAAGGAAATTGGAAGGGGGAAAGGAGAGGGAAGAGGGTCAAGTTCACATTATAACTTACGTTGTAGAGGTTGAGTTTGTTGAGACCGTCCTGAAATAGCTTCGTTACGGCTGCAGTGAGAACTGCAGTGGGAAACTTCAGCAAACCAACTTCTTTAGATAAGTTTTCAACAGCTACTTAGTAACTTGCTTGGTTTGCAGATCACATTCTGTACTTTCAACTTGCTCAGCAAGCTTAGAACAAAGCTGGATGGATGCGCTATTTTGATACAATTAACTGTAAATTTAGATATATACTCCTGTTACACTTTTGGACTCTGCATAGAAATGTTTCATTTAAAATAACACTGAGACAATTGATGTTTCTGTAGTTTTAATTACTGTCAAAATTTGTATCCACTTTGTGAGCTCTGGAGGCTGATTTTGGCTTGGATATTTGTTTTGTCTTTATTCAGAGACACTTTGTGCAATTGAGAGTATCCTTTCCAGAAATGGCAAAATGTGATGTAAAAACCCCATTTCAGTCAAAACTCTGAATACTGGATAAACCAGAAAGTGTTAAAGTAGCTGGGTCTGCATATAATAAAAAACCTATATGTTGCTAAGTTTAATTCAAAAATTCATCTTTCCCTGTAACAGTATCAGTGTCCCTGTAGGTAATATTGTTTCTAATTCATTACATATTAGCATTCAAAACACAGTTTATTTCAACAACTGAAAAAGTAAAACAATGGAAGCATGTTAAAACCCTATTATTTATTTAAAAATGGTAAAGAATGTGTCTTAAGTTATACAAAATTACCATATTTTTATTGGTTCTAAGCTCTGGGAGGAAATGTGTATGCAATTATAGTATGTCTTCTGCACCCGTCTGCTGAGTTTATAATAAGAATAAATCGTGGTTAATCATGTACAGTCTTGTATTTGCTCATAACCAGAACAATGATATGTATGCACGGAGCATCCTGCTGTTTGTTATTGGATTTTTCCTAAGTCATATAGTATTTCATGTTTTGCTGCTGACGACACAAAGCTTTCAGCCTTGCATATATTAAATACAATCATATTATTAAAGTGACCAAAGTTCCCAAACCTTGCTGATTACCATAATGTACATATAGACCAATGTATTTGCACAGCTTTGGGGGGCAGGGGGTGTTTACGTAAAAGGTAATGAATGTTAGGCATGTGTCCTGATAAAATAGCAACATGTGCCCAAACCAGAAAAGAATATTCTTACTTACAGTTTGGTATTTGTGGTTTTTTTCTCTCAATTTTCAAGTGTAGATTTTTGAATTAACCTCGTATTCAATGAGGAAATTTCCCTTAGGCACTATCTGTTCAGAGGCTGACTCACCTTTGTGGTTATTTTTTTTCCCCATGTCCTTGCCTTTCCAATATCTTTGATAGTTTCAGTCTGAACAGCTGAGAAGTCTGTCTTTCTAAAAATCAAAACTAAAATGCAGAATTTAAATTCTCTGCTCATAAAAATGTAAGATTAAATTTTGCCTTTTCAGTACTAAAACAAAGCAGACGTGTTATTCTTTGCACCCAGACTACACAAAAAGCCAGGCCATCCACCAAGTGAGAGCTCCTCTAGCTCCTGGGTAGGTAGTGCGAAGGACATTCCAACCTTTCCGTGATCTGTGAGATGAGGACTCCTAGTTTTAATTATTCATTACTTCGATATATCCTGGGAGATTTGTACTCGTGACCATAACTTGTCACAAAGCTGTCTAGATAAAATGTATCGCTACCACTAACACTGTTCTACTAAATCAAAAAAAGACTTGTGATGTGCCATATGGTTATGGTCAATAATAATGGAATCTAAGATCTGACCTGATGCACATTTTGATTTTCTTGCTCGAAGTGTATATACAGAATAACACTATTTAGGGCTCTGGGCCTAAACCCATGAGACTGGGGGAGGCATCAGATCTCTCACAGTTGGTTTCAGAGGCACTGTCCTGTGTCTACGGATACACTCAAAATACAAACCACCTCACTGCACAGAAATACCAGATACAGAGAAAACAGTTTTCTACTGACTGAATTTGCACAATTTTTTTTAGAATATATTTAGATTAAGAATTAATATTCCAATTGGTTGATTTGCAGGGAGTTCTGCATGGTATTTAGATGCTAATTACTGCACAATTAGAAGGCTAAGGTCAGACTATCTTTCAGTAATAGAGCACAGAAATATACAGTGTTAAAATATCAAAATTATGCACAAATACAGATTTGAAAAGGTTTTTTAAAAAGACTGCCACACAAGGGTTTCTGCAGTTCAGAGGCCAAACTTTGCTCCTGTTAATTTTGACTTAAGTCAAAGGGAACAAGATTTGACCATAACAACTGCAGAGCAGAGCAATGCAGGTTACATGTGTCCTCACACTGTGAGCCAGCATGCACACGTTTGGGTTTTTGGCACTTATGCTTGCTCTCTTACTCTCTTCTCTGTCCAAACACCACATATGCCCATTCAAAATTTTTCAATAACTACCACAAAATAGACCTGCATGTTTCTTACTCCAATATTCAAGGAGAGATTACTGTGTAAATAGAGCTAATAGTATATCTACCATGTCTTACCTCCTGCTCTGAAGTCTGGATGAAGGAGCAGGATTTCTAGGTTAAGGAATGCTGGCATCAGAAAACAAGAGTTATAAAGCATTCGAGAACTGGGTGCACAGGCAGGGCACAATCTGTTTTATTACCACCACATCTTATAATCAGAACCTTTGCAAATGCAGGTTACTGGAAATGCACAGATTTTTATTTTTCAGCATGTTACAAAGAGGTAACCCAGGTTCTTTTCTAGTTTGAAACAGGGGTTTTGTTTCCTTCCTAGTAACAGGCTACCCCAAAGGTGCTACCTTTTTGCTTTCAGTGCTGGTGAAATTGTACCTAAATTAGAAAAGTGATGAAATTATATAGGAGGAAATACTTGCTTTTGTCTTTCACCAGGAAAACAGTGCCTGAACGGAAAATAACTTATAAGACCTGCAGAAATGCCCACGGCTTCTTGCTGACTCACTTACGGGTACAGGCAACAGCACCTGGCTCGGGTCTGGTGCCAGCCCTTGCCAGGGAGCCCTGTTGCTGCCACCGTCCCAGCTTTGTGAGTATACGTGGGAGAGGAATCAAGGCCTAGCGAATCTTCCTTCAGCCCGAGTGATGAAGGGCCCTTGTCCTGAATAACAGGATTAGCTCCACTGCTCAAATGAATAGTGGCCTTCTCTATTCAGCTGTGACCAGAGCAACATTCATCAGCAGCTGCAAAACACCTTCTTTGTCCTTCTAGGGAAGGAAACGATCAGACTAAATGGAACTTTTCCCTAGTAACTAAGGCCATGTACAACTTGAGAAGTCAAGGGAAAATTACACTAGCTTTTGTTTCCCAATATCCCCTTTTGCAAGGGAGTGAGGGCATTTCCATTTCCATGACTCTTCTCTGAAAAAACACCAGCTGGAAAGCATTTTTTAATTTTTCCCTTAAAAAAAACTAAGAATGCAAAGCCCCTGGTGTGACCAGGTGGAATTGTTGTTTAATGACAAGATATGGAAACGAGTATCATCAATAACAGAAAAAGACAGACTGAAGTTTTACAAAATTCATGGCTCCCTGAAAGTTTTGAAAATATACGATCAGCTCATACCTGTGAGCAACAATACTTCTTTGAATTCACACTAACTCATTATGAACCAGCCTGTTTTCATAAGTAATTTTCTCTTCTGAACCAATAGTATGCAAAATTAATTCAGGAGCATCTTAAAATACTCACGGAAGCAACTGAAAGAAACTCAACAACTGTTGACATATTCACCTAGATCTGACGGCAAAAAGGAACACTAGCCACTCGCTCAGCTCTGGCAGTACTGATCCCTCAGTGCAGGTATCACACACTGTGATACATTTCCCACTGCCTTTCTCATATATAATGACATCTAAGTCAAGAAGCCTCAACCTACTGCTCTTTCACTTGACCTCAGTGTCAAGACAACGATGGGCCAAAACAAGGAACCAAGAGGAAGTGTTATCAGCAACCCCCGGATATCACACTCTGTACGGACAGGCAACAGACATCAAATACCAGCAAACACACACCCTCATGCTTCACCTGCCCATTTGCTATCTTTCCTGCCAGCCTCCTCTCTTGTAGGTCTCCAGTGTCACAGTTTGTCATGTCCCGTCTCCCAGCACACGGGCAATGTGCTCATGCACTGACTGCTGTGGCTGGGCAGCCACCTGCGGCTGCACTGTGTGTGCCGAGGCTTAAAGGCAGCTTGTATGATCTGAGCTAACTTGTGTTCCTTGTCTCCTTCCCTGCTTTTGGTATCCAGATGTCTTCTCCTTGGCCTTGCTCCTGCAAGTGGAGGGTGAATTTTCACCCTTTGCCTATGAACTCTGCCACAGGAGGTTCCTGTGTCGTGTGGCTCCTGTGCTGCCCTTTTTGACTGTCCTCTGCCCCATGTTCATACGAAATTACCAAGGGTGGTTTTTTCCTTTTGCTGTTGAATCCCACTCTGTTCAAACCAGCGCTCTCTACATTGTAGGCTGGCTGCACTCTGACCAGCTCTGGTCTCGAGGCTTTGTACCAATGTTAGCGCAATGCTGAGGTACTGTTGCCAGCCTTAGAATAAAGCTAATTTCTCTGGGCTTAGCCCTCTGCTTAGACCTTTCAGAGTGGAGCTAGGTTGCAGCTGGCTAGCATGGGGGGTGCTCGTGGCATGCCCCACGCCCCAGCCTCACAGTTCCTTGTGGAGGAGCTCAAGGAGTTTCATGAAACAGCACAGAACTGCCTGGGCTGGTCCCACCACTCCTGCTTGTTTCAGCTTTAAAAAAGAAGACTGATGTCTTGGTTCTGGGGAATGGCAGAACTGAAAATCCAGCTAAGTTTCAATGCCTGCCAAGAATAAATGTTTCACTAACAGAAATATTTTTCCCTCTTGATCTTCCAGAGCATGGCTGTTCTGCAGCAGTCAGGAGTATGATGAGCTCAGGGCATAAGAGTCCTTTTAAAATCAACACTTATCCACCAGAATTGGAGCTGCTAGGAGTTATATTGGACACAGGAGCCATTTTGAATGTACAGCCCATGACAAACCTGATTTACAGATTAAAATAACTATGTTATGGCATTTATAGAATGTATAAATTTAAAGCACAACTGTACTAGCCATAAAATCTTGGATGCTTTTGTTACAGCTGTGACTAGCAGCAAAACAATACAGCAGCTAAGCACCACAATTAATAATCTCCAAGTATAACACATTCAAAAAATCAGGGTCCCTTTCAGAGTGCGTTACCAGGTGACATGAACATTGCATTGTGTCATGTCACATCAGGCTTCCTTCAGGCAATAGCTCAGAGCTGACATAAACAGATGCAAAAGACAAAGCTCAGAACATTTGGTAATACGGATTCAAAGAAAGACCTCATGGTCTTATTATTCAGGTTTAACTACTGTTCTGTATTGTGTATTTATCACAGAGCTTTCGTTTTCCTTTAGCTTGATGCACAGAAAATCAGGTCACTAAGAAATCTAGTCCTTAAGTATGTACATACTATAATATTTCTATACTATTTTGAATCAGAACTCATCCTGTGCCCATACACTTTGGTAGTTAGCCATCAAGAAGCCAGTTAGAAATCCTTAATTTCTAGGACAACATGCTCTACTCTTGGCCTGCAAGCAGATACACTAGACAGCTTCCCTGTGCTATGGCAGCTAGTTCTGGTACCAAGGAACCCTGCACCAGGGAGGGCTGCCGGGCTGCACTGCTCTCTGCCTCTCTGCGCAAAGGGTCAGGGAAGGCTCTTTACCTCCTGATGGAGAAAACATGGGTGCCACATCCTTTTGTGCTACAAGAAATGTGACAGTAAACACTACAAATACATAGTTTATGAGAAAGATTTTTAAATAGATGCATTTTTTATGAAAGGCTTTCTCCAGGCAGGCAAACCTGGACATTCTGCAGTACTAGTTCTCTCTCTAGTGTGACTGACACTTCTCCATTAATTTCCAATAATGGGTATTACTGGGTCAGCAATTCCCATTCTGGCTTGAACAAATTCACACTGGAAAACCTAACTCTTGAAAAATGCAAGGGGTCAGCTGAGGGAGCAGACCCATGGTGTGGGGTCTCAGCCAGGGATAGGTTTCAGTTCCCGTTGCCTGCTCCCCTGTTAGAGACCAGTAATAATTCTGCATGCAATCCGGTCCACGCCAAGTTTGTGGAATTAATGATAAAGGTAGGTGCTGCTGAAAATAAAAATCCTCAGAAGAAATTATCAGAAAAACATGCAAATTGAATTCAGGTAATTGTGGCTGCTACAATGATTGTATTCATTTTGCAGCATCCTTTGATTGTATATGGCATGGGATAGCAATGGCACCACACTACTAAGAAACAGCTAGTCAGAGAACACAACAGTCTATCACTTCACATTGAGTAATTAAGCATCCTGCTAACCTTGTTCACCTGAGTAGTAAACACCGGCACATATGCAAAAATCACCCATCATTCCTAACCCCTCCTCAGCAGGATGCATAGATCACCATTCTCATTTTGCAATTAGGGAACCTGAAACCCAGGTTTAAACATTGCTGAAGTAGCAGAGATGGGAATAATTACTGTCATGGTCTTACACAATTTCCACCCAAGTCAGAAAAGTGAGAGCTCTGAAGTTCCTGCCCCACAAAAATCAATAGCTAAACTCCCTCCTCACCCCTGTTCCTATTCACCGAACCATAATAATGACAAGGGAGCTATTTGCATGTTTAAAGCAGCAGAACTGAATGCACATAGACTCCTTATAATTAGTTTCACAGCAGCTGACTGTAAAAACACGTAATTTAGGTTCAAATAATATATACTTTTTAAAAATCCTGAAATGCACCTCCTTCTGTTTTCTGGCTCTGAAACCATAAAAACCAGCACGGTGCGGCTGAAAAATGTTCAATGCAAAAAGGTAGAATGCTGGGCTTTGGATGAACATATTGTGAGTCTGAAAGCTGTACAATCAATTAGCACCCTACCGGAAACCTGACAGCCTGTTGCGACCCATTAGGAGGTATTCTGTGCTCTCAATAGCTGGGGCTATAGGGACCATTTACACAGATACCAGGTAAGCCCCTACAAAGCAGAATATGATAAGGTCAGCTCTTTGTTTTATTCCTAAGTGCTTTTCCAAGATGTTTTTCTCTCCGGTGGAATGAACATGGCAGTGCAGCTAAAAATGGCAACACTGTATTTCAGGTAAGTGGGTTGAAAAGTCATTCTCACTGGGAAATGAACTCATGACCTTTTCAATGAAAGGTAAAGCTCAAGTCGTAAAAGTTTGCAGGTAAGATGCACTAAATATATCATTGAGTAATGGCTCAAGAGGGCAATAACAACCTAGCCTACCTAACAGCTCATGCTAATGCAAACATAATGTGCCATGTAAAAAGAGATTAATCAAGTTTTCCTACTGGAAAACTGACAGCCTGTCGTGACCCATTAGGAGGTATTCTGTGCTCTCAGTATCTGTGGCTACAGGGACCATTTATGAACTGACAAATTTGGGTGACTGGTAATACTACACTAGGACAAAAATAAAGTCTGAGATGGGTGTCACATTTCTGGTCCTTTCCAGCACTCTCCTTATAGACATTTCCATTTCATTCATACTCTTTAATGTATGTACATAGTGTGCACACATACATGTACCTTGAGTTAATTGCAACACAGTGCATTAACTATGCAGTTAAAGCAGAAACCTTTACTATTTCCTAGAGCCACTGCTTTTTGTTTTATGATCAGAGGTTCATAAACTCAGTTTTCAGCAAGGAAGCACAATTAAAACTGGTAAGTACCTTCAAACCATACCTGATTCCCTTCACAAAAACAGAGAAAACAACATAGTTCAGATTATAATTTAATGTCAGAGATGAGTAAATAAGATTTAATGACAATATCAGCACTCTTTGATGAGGTCAACCTCAAGTCGGTGGCTCATCTCTTCTATAAATTGGAATCCACTCTGATTAGACACCATTTGGCATTCTGCTGTGCATTAGTCAGTTAATGCAGTGCTTATATTAGCTATACTTAATGAGGCAGCAGGCGTGCCTTTGTGTTTAAGCAAAAGCTTATCTACACGTCTATAGCCAATTTCGTAAGTGAGACAGCAGATCCTCAGACCCTGTTTGCTTTCATCTAAATGTTTGAAAATATTGTATCCTGCAGTGGAAGGTACAATATTGCTTCCTAAAAGCCAGGGTGCCACATGGAACATGCTGTGTGTTTGAAAAAAAAAACCATCCCCTAAGCCCCCCAAGCCTTCCACAGAGTAATGGTTTTAGCTGTCTTGGTTCTTTCTCTGGTGAGTTTATGAAGGCAGTGTTTTTCCTCTTTGTGCATATCACATCGTGATTACTTTATTAGGGATTTACTGGATGAAGTAGCTAAGTGAACACTACAAATTTTAAGCAATAGTTTCACCAGGCTGTGTTCTAAAGTAAAGGACATTTCAGTGAATTAGAGACTCTTGAGCTAATTGATTTAGTGGCCCTATACGTCTCCAGTCCATCAAAAAACACCGGGAGGCTAACTCATCACCCCCCCTGCCACTGCAGCTATTTAACCTAGTGCAAGGCCAGTGTCAAAGGCTACGACATCAGGATGACAGCCCTGTGCATTTATTTCAGCAGGATTACAAGGTATACTGTTATGATGAGTTGGGATCTGTAAACTGATGGATGCTGGCCCATCCAGCCTTAATAATTATCTTTTGTTATCCCAAAGACTCCACGAATCATGAATACTTCGATTAAAACCAACATCACCCACTTAATTAAAAATGTTGGCAATACAGATGCATTATCATAGTATATTTATCTTTATTTTTCCTCACAGAAACTGTGTAAACTGGTCTTAATGTAACAAACCACGTATGAGATAGCTTCAGGTACAGGAATTTCCAACAATAGTGTTGTAGCAGCTTAGGGGCATATTTAGCAGTGGAACTGGCTGGGTTTGGAGCCCCTTTTGGGTTTATATCATATCTGGTTAGCTTGACACTAGCTTGGGCATATGCATCATGAATTACAGGCACCCTTTTCACTGCTGATCAGAAATACTCTATTTTAGCAATGACAATTTCAAAATATTTTGAAGTTATACTTCATTGTTGGACATGATGTTTGAAAGCAGGAAACATCCTCTACTGTCAGTTAAAACTGACTGCTAGAAAATCACTTCTTATTGTATGCACTCTTCTTTAATTCTCAGTCTCAAGTATGATAGTTGGCATAGTTTAGTCTAGTGATAAGACATTAAACTTGCTCTGTCATTATGTTACTAACACAGGTATAGCACAAAAATAGTAATGAAAAGTCAGTAAATGTATGAACCAAAAACTTTGATAGGTTGCACTATTCCACCAAGCTATTCTTGCTACAAAATATTTTCAGAAGTCAAGATTCAAACAAATTAGCTGGTAAGTAGTTATTGAAGCAAAATCTCAGAGAAAACCAAATATTTACATTCTTACATGCATAAAAGAAAGATGCACAAGTGTAATCTGAAGCATGATAAAACTATAGTGAGTTTCATTTACAGTAGCAGAAGAGATAGCAGTATGAATAAAGTCAGGCATGACTGACGGGTTTAAAGTACCCCCCTACATCTTTCTTTTGTATAGACTACCTCAAATCACAATTACGACAGAGTGAAAGCTCATTAGTGTGCCACAAGTTCTCATAGAGTATCATGTACTTCTAAATTTAAACCTTGGACATCAGAGAATAATGAATTAGAATTCTTAATTCTTGAGATTTCTTAGCTGTTCCCTGTTACTTAAATCTGTATCACAACATTTAGCATAAGACTATGGAATTAATAAACATTTACCATTTAGCACGAGTACTATGGAATAAAGTCTAACATCTCTTTACTAAACAAAATCTCAGCTGCAGGTAGTGAGAACTACCTATGCTCAGATGCCGAGCCTGCTCCCTTCACATCACCTCGGACTTGCAGGCTGTTACGCTCTCATCAGTCTCACCCTGCCTTCCACCTTTCCCTTGGCTTAGCCCAAGAGAAACCATTCTCCAACACAGCCTTACTCTGCTGCCAGTCTCCTGGTGGAAAAAATCCTGTGCACCTCTACTGACACCCTGCACTCAACCCTGAAGTGTACTCCTTCAAGATAGTAATACCTCAGTCTTCATATTCTGGTCACACAGCTCCCAGCTAGCTACACAAACCCTGGACTGCGTGCAGATAATGCAGGCATTCAAGACAGGTATGCAATGGTGATTGTTCATGCTGTTTCCTTCTCTGTAATTTTTGACAACTTCATTTATTGATCAATTTGTGGGGAGTCTCGCTGCTTTAGGGAATGTCACTGAGTGTACAGCTAAGGGGGGCAGTTAGTACCTTAACTGAATTAAACCACAGAAAAGGATAATTCAGGTTAGAAGGAACCAGTGCAGATCATCTAGTCCAAACTCTTGTTCAATGCAAGTCAAGCAATGTCAAAGTTGGATCACGTTTCTCAAGCATTTGCCCAGCTGTGTTTTAAACACCTCCAAGCACAGAGATCCTACAGCCTCTCTGGGCAGTCTGCTCCCTGCTGCACTGCTCTCACTCTGAAAAATGTTTCCTTATGTCCAAATAAAATTTCTTGTGTTGCAACTTGTGTTTATAGCTTCTTGTCTTGTCACTGTGCACTTCTGAGTAGGATCTCACTCCATCTTTTCTGTAACCCCCACTTTAGGCAGTGACAGACTGATTACATCCCCCCGAGCCTTCTCTTCTCCAGGTTAAACAAACCTAGCTCCCTCCTATGTTGTATGTTCCAGCCCCTGACTCTCTTAGCGTCTCTCCACTGGACTCTCTGCTGCCCTCAGGCACCCTAAAACTAGCTGCAGTATTCCAGATGCAGTATCAGAAATGCCAGGTAGAAGGGAAAGATCAGTTCCCTTGTCCTGCTTGCTCTCCAGCCAGCTCTCCTGCTCTCAGCAAGGCAAGAGCATTACATCTCAACCTTAAGCCTACATTAGCAATATTTTTGGGCAGTTTACATTGATAAAGTGTTGTTTATATGGAAACCAAGAATTTTCTGTAATCATATATATTTCATCCATTATTCTCTTACCTTACCATTTTCCCTGTAAACTCTGATTATTGTGACATTTTGGCAGGACTATTTTGTGGGCAGTTCTTTCCCAATTCAGCTAAAGCAATGTGACGAGAAGCAGAAGAGATTGCAATATGCTAACATTTTAAATGTGCTTTTGAAGAGGCCTTTGGGCACAGATGTTCCATAAAACTGTATTTATTATTATAATAATCAGCTGAAGAGTGCAGCTGTTTATTCAGGGGTCTGAATATTGAAGACTCCTTAAATCTAATGATTCTGAGTCTGCCCCACTCACTGCACTTCCAACACTAATAAGAAATACAAATTTGAAAAATCTGTATATACTAATGCATTTTAGAGCACCATGGAATAAACATCGACATACCGTATACATTCTGCTAGAAGAAATCTTTCAGATGGAATCCCTTCAAAATACAAGTGATGTCAAAAAAGCTTCTAAGCAAAAGACTCAAACCCACAATGCAGAGGTACTACTTGAGTTTAATGCCTAACCCACAGAAATACATTAATAGTAGATGCCTGCAAGTACTCTGGCTTGTAACAGAACTGATACACATAGCCAAAAGACTTTGGTTCATCAGCTTTCCTCAAGACATGGCGGAGATGCAATTTTAACTCCATATGAGTTTTTGGACAATGTTATTGGCCATGATTTCCTGATACTAGTTTGGAGAGGGGAACAATCATTTGAAAATCAGAAATGTGCAAAAATCCATGGTAAAAGTATAAATGTCACAATAGTTTTTCTTAGATGATGTGGTAACTCCTTGCTGAAACAACTTCAAACCTGGATTACTAATCTCATCTAGGACACCATGATTGAACAATTTTCTGTCAGCCAATGCAGAGATAAGAGATTGCAGAATAGTCAGAAAAAAATGAGTTTAAAGCTGTAAACTATTCTCATCTGGACCCACAACTATTTTGCCTGACTATAATTATCTCTTCTGATTTTGTACCCTGGAGAGCTAAGTGGAATCTGGAGCCTTCCTGTCTTGGCTATATGGGTGCCACAGCAAGAGCTTCCTTGGAAAGCTTTTCCTCCTGTGCTCGGCTCATCCCCAGCAATGAGCACTGGGAGCCCTCGGGGCACCTGGCTCTTTAAACAGGTGTTTGGCACACGAGGCTGGGGGTTGCCTGCTACAGATAAGACTGAACAACGCAAATCACAATAATTATTTACCTTTATCAGCCTCCATAGGGTTCAAACTGGCATCTATTTAATCATATCATATTCACCACTATTGTCAGGAGCAAGCTCTGAGGAGTCTCCAGAGGAAACTGCCTGTAGCTCTACAAACCTCCTTCTGAGCCTTTCTCTTATACTATGTCATGTTCTCAGTCCTTTCTGAAAAATCCAGATTTTCTATATGCACCCAGTAATGAAAATGTGTTATTCTTAGAGATATTAAATTCATATGCTATTGTAATTCCAAACCCTCTGTATTCCACTGTGGGAAACCACTATTTGTTCGTCTGTTCGTGAACTCTGCAGTCTGTAGGTTCACTAGGGGACTGAAATACTGCTGAAACCCTTTGCCTTCTAATTTTTGCAGAGAAATCTAACACAAAACTGTTAATTCTTCACTTCACTATTTTAACATTAAATGCTCTAATTTCCTAAACAATATATGAAGAAATATTTGAATTATTTGGTTGCTGGTGATCGTTACAGAGGAAACTGTTTTTGCAAATGGGAAAGAGTTCAGGTCATCTTCTACCAAGACCCAACAATTCCTGTGCCTTGTGCTTTCAGGGTGATGGTCCTGAAGCTGCTGTAACAAGGTTCTCTGCAGGACCGCTTGCGCGCTTTCCTTCATCTTTGGAGTTTACAGGTAGACCCATGGGCCCATGTGAGGTTATAAGTGCAAAACAGCTGGCAGCGAGTGCCACAGAGGCTGTGCTCTCCCCATGTCCTCGAACCACGGAGGCTGTGGGGCTGCCCCAGCGAGGCTGCGAGCCTCGGCCTGCCTCAGGAGGCTGATCCATGGCGCGCAGGCAGAGGAAAACCCCTCAGCGGCTCAGTGAGGCTGCTGGCCTGGCCTGGCTCGGCTCGGTCCCTGCCGGCACTGCCGGAAACAGACAGCACGACGAACAGCCCGGGGTTACTCACATGTGCAGCTGCCTTAGCTGCCATGTGTGCACATTCCCCAGGACATTCACACACTTCAGGGATGAAGAGGCCAGAAAAATAAATGACGTTAGTCCAGGCAGAGGTGTTTCTGGCTACAGGATGTATTCTATGATAAGAAAAGATGCAGAAACCTGCAGCCATCTCAGCAGAGAGCCAGCTGGCTCCACATGCTGCAATAGTAAGCTCTGCTCTAAAAACCTGGGCTTCCATATCTTGTGCACCAAGTACAAAATCACTAACTGGTCTGCAAACTGCCTACAACCATATCTGTGCTTCTGAGTTACAACACAGTTTACTGATGCAGAATAAAAGAGTACTTTTTAGTTCAGTCTGTTAGAGCAGCACAGTAGCGGCTTACATCTCAAGAACCTTTCACTCTACAATATTTCATACTCTTTTAGTGGGACCAGCATGTCCAGGCATGGTTATGCAGTGTAAAATTGTACTTAGCGTAAGGTCTGATGCCACAGTAGATTAAGAGTGGAAGGGAGAGCCGAAGAAGTAGTAAAAGTGGGTGCAATGACATGCATCTCTACTTCTTCCAGTACATAAATTTATCATATTTTCCCCAAGTCATTAATTGACTCGTTGTTCGCTAGCCATGGAGCCCATTTGCTTTTGGAACATCAGCAGAGAAAGAAGGCCGCTGCTAAAGGACTACCAAGTACAAGTGAGCAATGGTTTCCAAGTGCTCAGCAAAGCAAAACAAATTTTTACTGGAACAGTTGAAGGCACCTCTTCCCCAAACACCTGTCTTCCTGCCAAATTTAAGCTTCCTAGCCCAACCGCTGTGGCTTTTGAGTCATTCAATAACAGTCACATGCAATTTTTATAATGGGAAAAGTGACCTTTTTGCTTCATCTCATTCTCAGAAACAATGAACCATTTTTTTGCTCAAGCTTTATTAAAATTAATTTTTAAACATAACAAAAAAAGAGTCACCAAGGACGAGGAATTTTTGATTGAAAAGTGAAAGATTCAAAAGCTATAAGCAGCTGCTCAAATAACCCCTGAGCGGACACGGCCTTGGTGTCAGGAGGTTGGTATTTAAGCTGGTATGTGATTTTAAGCACTTGAGTAATTCCTAAGAAACAAGAATCAAAAATCATGTGCTGCAAGTTACATGTAAGTACAAAATCTTGCTAGCCTAGGACTGTAAACATGAGCCAAACTCAAATAACTTCTATATTAATGCTTAAAGTTACACACTCATTCAAGACATTGGAGTAGACACAACCTAATGCTGTTCTCAAATTGCAACAGTATTTCACAGAGTGCTACGGTAATATATTCTGCTGTGTACAGTGTGATGGTAATTTTTATGCCTTACAGTAGAATGTGCAGTGAAGTCGAATTACAATTGCTGTGGGAATCATAACACTGGAAAACATGTCTAAATCTCAGCTTTAAGGTCGTGCTAACATATCTTTTACATTTAATTTCCTTTCAGAAAAAAACCCCCCACACCCAAGCAAAAGGAACAACTGGCTATTGTTGACTTTGCCAGCAAAAAGAATCAAGATGTGCCAGTACGGGTTATCTGGAGATCTCTGTCACATTCCTGCTTGCTCTCTTACCAGTTTGTTCTTAGCAAACACTACTGTTACAGAGACATCCCAATGAAGTCTGCTCTGTGATACCTTCATAAGGCCTCATGCAATATGAGATTACTGGAAAAGGGGAACAAGGATCTGAAAAATCTCCTAATCTTCACACATAGCCTCAAAGTTGTTCTGGATTCACAGTCCAGAAAAGAAGTGATGTGAGGCAAAGTTATATCAGCTAGTAATCAGGGTCAGCTCAAGGCCCCTCCATGGAAGAATCACAGCAGAGAGGCACTTAAAACAAGGTGAAAAAAGGAGAGAGAGAAGCAAACCTGACATTCCCACTGAAAAGAGCCCTTATCATCCCCCATGTGATACAGGAGCAAGGTGCAATAAAGAATCTTTACAGGGAAAATGTCATTTTGTTGACTACTGACCTCCTGTCTTTGCACTTTGAAAGTGATTTTAACTGACTTTTGGATGCTTTCTTTTAGTTGTCTTCTGTTTTTCACTTTGACTTAGCAAATGGCCTTGTTAAACCTGTCCTTTTCTTGGATTCCTGGGTATTTTAGTAGAGTATTACCAGGTTCAGAATGCCTCTGAGAGTTCTCTAACTGTGAATGTTTCTATTCTACAAATTATATATAGAAATTATAGTTTGGGGTTTTCTTTCCTCATACGGATGAAAGTCCATACAAAGAGGAGAACACTAAGGCTGAAACGGGAGAATCAGTAGGTTAGAAAAAGGAAGGTGATATTGTGCTCTTAGCACCTAAAACCAGCATTCCCAATCCATATCAGTGCTGTGAAAGATAGTGCTAAGCAGAGTCCGAAACAGAGTGAATGAGTGGGACAGGTCATCAAATTTTCATCATTTGGACTCCATCTCTCTGAATCCTTTCACGACATTGTATCAGAGCCATACAAAATGGAAACAGATCAGCAGGTTCACATCTGTATATCTGAAACACCAGGAGGATTACACAATTCCTGTTTTTTTATCTGATGTCTCCTCACGGGAACCTGACCAGTCTAGCCAAGCAGTTGTGCCTGTATGTACATGGATACATATGTACAGGTGCTGTGTATGTCTACTTTTCAAAAAATATCTGTGAAGATCTTACAGCTTCTAAAAATATATACACCTTTTTGGAGCTTGATATTTTTTATAGTGTTTGCCATCTTTCATTCAAAAGTTTCTTCCCCCTCCAAAAAACGTATGTTGTTTTGAGAAAGAGGCATGTGCATCAGTGGTGGTCTGCCTCATGAAGAGCCACAGGGCTTGGGGCCACCCAGCTCTTTTCAATTATCAGGTCCAGGTGGGAAGTGGTCAGGTGGTTCCTATAAAGGCTGAGGGACTGCATGTGAAGTGGGAGGTTTCTGTGAAGTCTGTTTTGGCTGAGGGAAAAAAGGGCTGAAATTAGATTTTACTAAGTTTGAAAAACAGTCTGCCTCCTGAAGGTGTGGTGTTAGATGTTGTTGGACTAGGGGGCTGCCCACGGGCCCTACGCTATGGGGACCTCTGTGTACTACCAACAAGTCCATTAGACTTGTTTGCATTATTTCAAAGTCCTGGCCACAGCAAACAAACAACCAAATACCTTTCCCACAAAAAAACCCAAACCAAAGCAAGAGCTCAAAGTAAACACCATGCACACATTAAAAATTCTGGCTAATGTACACACTGCAGAAAAATAAGTAAGCAATCATCCAAAATCACTTTTGTGTTATAGACTGCTTCTGAACGAGGCCTAATGGTGGAAGCATCATTGCAAACTGTTTTCCATTTCCAACGTGTGCTTATGATAACCATTCTGCCCAATTTCCTGTTCTTTCACTGGTAGAAAGGGACAGGTTCCCCCTCACTCACGCTAAGACATCTTCCAGACACCGGGGCTGTACTGCCCACATGCTCGGTCCCTTCCTGGGAAACTGAGGATAGGAGGTGGAATGATTATTGTTACACAAGAACTATTTTTCCTTTTCTGATGGCGGAAAAATGTGCGAAACTACTGGCCACATCTGCAGTGCACCAGTTAGAGACAAGGAGGACAGGTATTCAGACTCTGTGGATGGTTCAAGGTTAGAGAAAATTACCCACTTTTAGCAGATAACAGAATCCTAACTATCTGCCTTAAACTGGGATTGACTGTTCACTATCTGAGCGGATAGTAGGTACAATATTTCATCCAAAGACAGGCCTATTTGCCTTCTAGTTTTACCACTATGTAATATTATTTTGCTGACCTTCAGTCACATTGTCACAGGAATTGATGTAACATGAAGGGATGTGACAGAAAGCAATCAACAACACAATAAGATATGAAAGCCTAAAGAAGAACTTACGTCCTCAAGAACAGGACATCTACTACCCAGTCACATATAGAGTTCTGAGTTGTGAAGAGCTACCAGAAGATAGGATGTAAATCAATATATGTCCGCTTTATTCACAAAATGATGGATAATGTAGCAGGCCAGCTTGATTTACCTTAATTTGCAAATCGATTTCCCACAGTTTTTTGAAAAAAAACACTAATCAATTTCAGATCAAAATAGACTGCAGCACAGCGCAACCTGCCAGCCCCATCTGCACGGTGGAGACCCTGAAGCTACGCCCTGGGGACAGTTCAGGGAGCAGGATGGCACAGGCAGCAGACACCCAGTGCTGCGCCATGCTGTGCCACACCGTGCAGCCTGCTGGTAGGTCATGCAGGCCTGTACACCTCTGCACACCTGCACACACTGCATTGCACCGTGGTTGAGCTCCTCAGATCCAGCACTAGCTGTGCACTGGGTTAGTCCTCTGCAGAAATGTTAGAGAAGCCCAAAGGCACCATAAGCACTAGCAAGATGTTAGTGTTTAAATGACTGTTGCCTGCAAATTCACCTTCGGGAAGCCCTGGATGCTGCCTGGCACTGGAATGATAGTACTATGGAGCAGTTTGCGTGTATGGATGAGTTGGAATTGCAACATGTGAACTTTCTTCATTGCTCAAAGAAATGACTGCAGTGCAGGCAGATCTGAACAAGAGACAACCCGCGGGCTACCCCCACCCCTCCCACCCACCCCGCTGCCATTAGGCCCTTGCAGCACTTTCTTGTGACCCCAGGTGCTGAATGTCACATCTGGCCAGTGACACTGCACAGGACAGCAGGGCTGGTGCGGCACAGCAGCTCTCGGGCAAGGGCAGCTGGCCAAGCGTGCCCTGAGGCTCTGCCTGCCGCAGCCTGCCGGGGCCCACTGGCACGGGACAGCTGACGGGAACTGGTGGCTCCCAGGCAGCTCTCTGTAATCGCTCGGCCCATTTCTATGGCTTCTGCATAGCTGGTGTCTGCAGCCGAGACTGTTCTTGCTACTCCAGTCCTGTCTTTTTATTTTTACACGGGGGCAGGGGAGAACAGACTGTTGATAGTCCTCTCCCGTGTGGTGCAGGCCAGCTGATCCATGTCAAATTTTTTTGTCAAAGCTATTTTAAGACTTGAAATTACAAGTCTTGATACATGGAGCTCCGTGGAATTTTGCACTTGGAAAACAATCTTCAAAATGTCCTCGAATATGAACAGTACTTTTCTGTGGTGAATCTGTATGGGAGCTACACGCAGTCTCATCTATCACAGTATTGTAGCAACAAAAGTAATTACTGTGTAGTCTTTCAACCAAGGAATCCCTTAAAGGGCTTGTGAGTGAGGGTGCAGAAGGAAACAGATTTCAACAGACATGGAAAGCATTTCCTATGTAAGGACTTTAAAGGGAAAGCAGCTGTAAGAATGAAGACATTCAGAAAGAAGATCAGATCTATTAAAATACTCAGATACTCTTCCGTGTCTATACTCGGAGCAGCACTTTACAAAATACAAGCAAACCAAACTCGAGTTCATTTGTCTCATTTTACTCTTGGCTGTTCTTTCGGAGGACTAGGAGAACACAGCTGTAGAGTAAAACAGTTTAAAAGCCTGAGCTCTTGAAACATATGAGGGTAATACTTCTCAATTTTAAAATACAGATGGATTATTTCCACAGATGATTTGCAGATGTAACATTTAGCTATTTAAAGAGTTTTTTTTCAATGCTTTTGGAAAAGAAGTAGAAAATCTTGTTTGTGGCAGACAAACTGAAATTGTAGAGCTCTTCCAGTAGTACCCATAGCACCCATCACATTTCTGTTCTTTGTTTCGGTCAAGCGTTTCCCATTTGTTGTCTTTGCCTTTTCTCTATCTCACACTTGGCTCTTTTCTGCCCGTGTCCATAGCAGCACCCACTGGTAGATTGCAATGATGCTGAGATGGACTTCTGCCAGGGGAGGAAGAGAATCAGCGATCAACAGGCAGTGCAGTTCAATGTCGTTCCGGGCTTTTTCCCTCCAGCACCATATCCTTCTGAGAAGCACTACCTGATCATTCTTTCAATCCTTTCAATCTTGGTAAAGTGAGACTCATTCTAGTTTTCAGTTTATCTAATGTGCCAGTGGGAGGCCAATAAAAAACAGCTAAGCAATGAAAGTTATTGCGACATGTGCTAACAGGGACAACCTTTAATGCAGGACTTTTGAGTTGCCTTCAAATGCTTGTAGGAGCATTTAAAAAACCAAAAATATTTGCTATTGTATATAGCAGAGAAGATGCCTTGAAAGTATTTATATTCTTATTATTTCTGTGTTTTAGGGAAGACACAATATGCCAGACAATTGCTGCTTATTAAAAGATTTAATCCTACCTTAAGACTCACAAACAAGACATCGCTGTGTAGACAAATGTGTAGAGAAAAAAATACAAAGAAAATATGATGCATTTATAACTATTTCTGGACTTCGTACACTGCTGCTCATAAAAATGGTTAAACGTTGCTAAGTCAAAGCATTAAAGAAATTCTCAGATCGTTAGAATAAGACCGCCCATGTGGCTGAGTTGAAGACTTTATATATCCATGTTGTGATCATTTTGTCTACAACTACAAAAATATTTGTGAGAGAAGTGGATGAAGTAGATCAGAGGTAGATGGGTGTTGAGGTCATTATTGGAAGACGGCAGACACAGATGAAAGGACACAGAATAAAAGGCCAGGGTAAACTAATACAGAGGGATTCTGTGGGACATGCCAGAAGCAGTATGTATATAGAACTGTATTACTTAGATGTAAGTACTAACACACTTGGGGGGCGTGTGGGGTTTGAAAAATATGAGGACTAAAGGGACTGAGTGTGCTGTCACCCCAAGAAGTGGAAAAGAGCCAAAGAAAGGATCATTTGAGGTGAAATAGCAAGCAAAGTTTACTGACTGTGCCATTTATTTGCTTCACATATTTGCTTTTAGTTACAGCCATCCATTCACAGCTGGCATGTGTCCAAAGAAAAATTTGTGAATCTCACAGATTAATTATTAAACCCTTCCTTATTCAATCAATGCATCACAATTACCAATAACATCTCACAAAAAAAAAATCAAAACAAAAGAACCAACACCTTCACCGACTCCTTTTTTAATTAAAAAAAAAAAGCCCAGATAAAGAAATCTTGACTATGACACATCCCATAAAGGTCAACTAACTGGAAGTCTCTCAGGTGATATGAAACACCTAGCCCGAGACAAAAGTAGTTTAGCAAAACCACTTCAAATGTGGTTTGTAATTACTACAAAGTCTCCCCGCTTCAATCCCCTGTGACAATTAGTCCCAAGTATCTAAAATGATCTCAACTGCCATGAAACACCATGGAAAGAAAAAAAAAAAACAACTTCTCTTGGGTAGTTTGACCTTGGATTGACAGATGAAGAACCTAAAGAGGGACCCACAGAGGAGGCTGAAGTGAGGACCACATGAAGTGGGTTCTGCACCTACATACAGAAGACAGGGTTTTTTTCTCTGAAATAACCAGTTTAACATAGAAAACAGAGAGCACAGAGAAAAAAAAAAAGCAGCTATCCATACAAAGAGTTATCTGTTTCTTTAAATATTTATAGATGGAAAATTGAAATCTACAGACATTAAAGCCTAAACCTGATAATCACCTAGTTCAGACTTGGGACTTTTTCAAGGTTATCAAAGTTAACCACAGGCTAGTTATCAACCACGGACTCAGCTCGTTTCTTGCTTAGTCCCAAACCACTATTTTAGCCATGGCCTGTGTAATGCTGTAAGAGTGACAGCAAGTTTGCTTTTAACTGCTAGGAACTTTGACACTTCTGCAGACAGACAGAAGTGGGTGGCCCTTTAAAAGAAAAGAATGATATGAATAAATTTGCAACTAAGCTTTGCTATCACAGAAACCAAACTTTTAAAATGATGTGACCAAAGGCTGCAAATAATGATAGAGAGAAAAATTGTGAAGTTGCTATGGTAACTATTAACAATTCAGACAGGCTGTTGATATGAGATCTTACTAAACATGTCAAACCAAAAATTTCATTTATAATTTTAAACTCCAACATTGACACTTTACAGTTAATAGAAATTAAAAAGAAATTCGAGATGTAACTTAAAAAAGACTTGAAAGTTAAAGCTGAGACAACACTTTCATTCTACCTTGTCACTTTGCACATTCTAAAACACCTTCAAAAAATCTTTTATGCTAAAATTTTTCATGCTTGGCCATAGCCTGGAGAAAAGCAGAAGCAAAAACATTCAGCTTCTTTTGAGTATTTTCTTCGGGAGGGGGAGAGATGGGAACATCTTGATTTTTAGTCCCTGACATGATCACTTTCGTGTTTAAAGATCACATTGTGATTGTGCACTATACGCTGTTGTCCTTACTTGGAATAAGTTATAGTTGCTCCATTGTTCTCGCATCAGTGAATCTAGTTAGCTTTACAGATGAAACAGCAGAAACTTTCCCAGAAAAACAAACCTCTTTAAGACCCCAGTTCTGCAAAGCACTGAAGTCTTCACTGGGATTACTCATGTGCTTGAAATTAGGCATGAGATCAATTTACAACACAGTCTAATTTATTCTATGGTGCAATTGCAATCCTAAAAAGAATATTAGCATATTCATGTTGTGTTACAGAAGCCAAGGTCCTTCTCTGCTTGTGGCCACGTTGGAGTGGGAAGAACTGTCTGTCCTTGGGCTTGACAGAGAGCCTGCTGAAGGATCCCAGATCGATTCCACACAGCTGACAGATGGCCTCTGAGACTATGTACGCGCTACACCCTTAGCCATCAGCCTTGTTACCCCGACCCATCTTTGGGCATCTTTACCCCCAGAATGACACTTGTACCTTGGCTGTGGGAGTGTACATGGGCCTAAGGGGCTGTAGCTACATACAAGCACCAGCTGACACCGGGCCCTGTAACGTGCCAGATCAAAGTGATCTGATGCGTGTGCGAGTGGGACGGGACAGGGCCCATCTTGTGGCCAACTCATCATGTGGTGTGGAACAGTCAGACGTGCAGTGGTGGATTGTTCACAAAGTCCGGGGTGCTGCCATGATCATCTAATACCAATTTTATGGATAACCAAACATTATAAAAGGTGCTGTCCCTTTCTGTTAAAAAGTGGAGTAAGAGTAAGAACAAGTATTGTGCAGTAGATTGAGTCACTGTGTGATCAGGAAGCAAGGGGCCTGCTGTAATGTGCATTCCTAGGGAGGCAGAACTTGCCATCACTTAAGAACTTGGCACTTGCTCTGCAAATTTCTGCACTTGTTGAGTAATAACGCTGCAATGGCACTGATCTATTTGTAAAATTACTTTTTCCTGTAGATAAATCCTGTAACATAGCTATACCGTGCAGACTCACAGCTAAGTAGTTTGATGATACCTAAATATCATGATGCGTTAGCTGTTTTTACCTTACATTCCAAATAAATTATCTGTAATTTTATTGGTTTTACCTCTGTGAATCATATTTTTTCGAGCAAGATGTATTAATATAGGGTTTGGATTTCTGTTTAGTGAAGCACGCATTTTTCAGATGTCAAAGCGTACTTTGCTTTGAGCCTCAGAGTGGGCCTCGTGACAGTGTTTCCACAGGCAAACCCAGCTTCAGACATGTCCACCCCTCCTCTCCCGAACCACCATGCAGTTGTGCTCTTGGTGTTGCAACTCCCACCCCTTCAGAAGTTCTACAGATACATCTGCTTGTGGTGTCACCCAGTAATGGGAGTTATAAATAAAAATGCAGTGCAAAAATTCTCACGTGGACGCCTATTCTATCTATCAGGATATTTCAGGTTTCCTCATAACAAAGTACATAAAAATAGCCTCCCAAACCAGTCTATGTTGTCCTTGATGATAATTTTAAATATAGCCATTTATTTCTTATTCAGTTAAAATTCAATGATTGCATATTGCATGCAGAGTTTCTGGTTACTGTTTACTGTATACATATGGCAGGCTAACACTTGCCTCTACTCATACTATTATTTGCAGGTGCTGTTAAATCTCTAGCAATCAAATAGCCTACATTTAATATTTCTAATTAGCTTATTTAGTAATCATGATGGGAACACAGGAATACATTTACTGGTGTCCTCTCAGATATCCTTAAAAATGAGGAATGTCACTGGGGGGTTGTCCTAATGTGGGTGTTTTTTCAGGCCAGTCAGCACGCATCATTTTAATGTGACTGTGATCATAGCCCCATTGTGCCTGCCAATCCCAATTAACAGAACCACCCATCCTAGGGCTGAATTTATTGCTGCATGTGGAGCTTCCTGCGACAAGAAGCAGTAGTCTTGTAGTCTACAGGCCTCTGAAAAGAAGCCATGCCTCTGGGAACCGTGCTCAACTTTTCTCAGCTGTGAAATCTCTCTGTTGCAAGACATGCTCCTGTCACATATTCTTCCTTACAGCAGGCTGAATATTTCCCTTTTTTGATGACTCCAATATCATCAGTGAAATATCAAGATAAACAGAAATATATTCAGGAGATAGCCTTGCTGTTAATATTAAAGCTCCCATTCAGCCTTGAAAACTAGAGCAGGTTTGCTTATCACTAAAAATATTTGGTTTGCACCTGCACAACGAGTTATTACATCTGAAAATGAATGGGCATCAGGCTTTTTTTGCTAAAAATTGACATATATGTCATGTTACATTTTTCAGCACACAGCTAGTGTTGTGTCATCTACACTGTATCATATACACAGAAATTCATATGAGGCGCCCACATGGCACAGCACCAGCTTTCTTCTGCCAACATCAAGCAATCTTACTTTTGGTGAGTAGGGGAGCAGTAAGTCACTTTTATTGTACAAGACCTTTTTTGGCAAAAAGATAGCACCAAGAATTTCAGCAGGAACAACCAAAAGACTGTGCTTAGTGCAAAGATATGCAATATCTTTTTGTATCTCCAGGGACTTTCCCTAGATTCTGTGGCAGACAGAGTGTGAAGAGATTGCTCGTAGCTCTTTTGTTCCTTCATCTCTTCTCACCAATTTTCATTTAGAATCAAACACTTTTGCTGGAGGGAAAAGGTATATTTTCTGGCTTCATGTTCCAGAATTTCTGTAAATTGTTCGTTCACATGTCTGCAGCTGAAACACGAAATATGCAAACTCTTCTCCTGATTTATGCTTTATGCTCTGCATGGAGCCAGTATAATTGTGAAAAAAGTAGTTTTCCTTGAAGTTCAGAAAGTAATGTACTGTTTGAAAATGATTGCACAGCATCTTACTGCTGCCCCCACTGGAACAGTTCATTTCCAGTGTGTATCTTGTAAGAAAAACTGAAAAGAAACACAACCATTTTTCAACATCCCTAGTTTCAAACCTTAGCATTAGAGAAGATTTCCTGTTCCCATCACTGCATTTGGTAACAGAGAAAACTTAGGAACTAAGGTTAGGAAATTCATTAAAGGCCACTTTTCCAAATGGACTTGCAACCAAACTTTTAACTATAAAACCCTGGGCCACATTATCAAAAGAGCTCACCTCCTATTTGGCACAAGATTAAGGACAGACTTTTCAAAGCGTTTCACCACTTAAAGTTCTCCGTGTGACACCACTGGCCAGATTTCCAAACTTTCCACTCGCTTAAGTACCTAGAAGTGAGCTGAACTCCTTTGAAAACAGTTGTTGGTTTTGGACGCTTGAAAAACTATATTGTAGTGAATATAGGCCAGACACCACACTAGTCTAAGTATTTATAATTATTTGATAAAATACAAATGTTTCCTTCAAGTTCTCCATGAATAGTTTTTCTGCATTCCTCAGAAAACTTCTGAATCTATAAACAGAACATTTCCTTTCTGTACTCTTCAGAGCTCTTATTCAAAAGCTCAGATAACACAGCCTTTGCCAGTTTACTGACAACTAGACTAACTTCCCCCACTTCTCTTCCAGATTCATAAAGAAAACTAAGATTAGCTCACTTCACAAACAGTGGATTCCTTTATTTCCTTACAAACACTTTGATATAACACTTTGGCTAGGAACCACTTTTATCGCTAAAATTACACTCATTACAAGTTAAAGATACTGAATGAAATAGAGCAATCTCAGACCAAAGTAGCCTGCTCTCAACTACATAAAAACAAATTAAAGCAACTAACAAGAAACAGGCTAAACACATTAAGGACATAAATGATTCACTTACATTTAGGAATTATTTTGACAACTTACTAAAGTAGGACTGCATATTACTGACCAGCTTTTTCGAAATTAGAGCTTACTATATTTACATGAAGAAAGAAATGATGGTTTAGTTATTTGGCAAGATCTTCCACACCAGCAAAGAAAAAGCAGCATTCTTATCAGAAAGAACTTGATCACTACAAAACATGACGCTCTAAACTACATCTCTCAAAGCCTTCTGCATATTAGCAGCGATCCTATTGATTCTATAGTGACAAACTGCAGTAGAAGTAATTGCTTTTTACTGTGATCACAAAACCAAATATTTAGGGTTTGACTACATGCAGTATTAATCCATTTATAATTAGCTAGACTACACTATGCTTTCTATTTCTCTATGATTTATCTGTACTATCAGGCAGCTTTTTGAAGGTAAGCTTATTATTACTTCTTTTATCTGTAGAAGTTTCATTAATTTGTTTTTTGCCCCTTCTGACATGGTTTCAGTTATTAAAAAGCCAATGGCAGAAGAAGGGGAAATTTCAAAGTACAGTACTACAAGACCAGAGTGAATTTCAAACAACAAAACATGAGGATTGAGCCACCTGCAATAAGAGAGTTACATTCACTCTTCATCTTTGGCACCAGAGATTAGGCAGAGATTAGGTTTAGCATGTTAATGCTGTATGGAATAAAATGGTTTAAAGCTCCCAGACAATTCGATATAGCCAAAGACAGACCTGCAAATCCTTTCATGAAACAAAGCACAACATTTAAACACATTAGTGCATTCTACACTAACTCTACTTTGTATTTTTAATAATAGCATTTGATAGATATGACAGTCCTGGACAAACAATTCATATTTATCACTTGCTGCAGTATGAAGATTATTTGTATTCAGGCTCAATTCTGCCTAGGATTTAACACAGTTATGGACCAAATAAAGATATCTTGTTTGTTACCTCATAATGTGCAGAAAGAGCGATGGTAATATGTATCTGGTGTTGAATGTACAAGTCCACAGGGTACCTAGGATGGCTTTGTGTCCTGTGCAGTCTGTATCAGTATATAATACAAATATATTCAATCTTGATGTAAGAAAGAAATTTTTTACAGTGAGAGCAAACATTCATGGGAACAACCTGCCTAGGATGTGGCAGAGTCCCTGTCACTGGAGGTTTTCAAGATGTGACTGGACAGGGTTCTAGAAAATCTTATTCAGGCTCCCTTTGCCACAAAAGGTTGGACAAGATGATCCTTCAAGGTCCCTTCCAACCTAGGCCGTTCTATGATTCTATAAGATTGTTAATGATAATGTTCTGCAGGTATCCACAGTAAGACGCACAGACTGCTGCATCACAGAGCAGTGGCCCCACTCGTGCTCTTCTTCCTCCATCACCCTTCTCAAAACAATCCCTGTACAATCACAACAGTGCTCACTATCAAATGCATTTAGACAGATTTACTTTTCAACCGTAAAAGCTAAAGGTTTAGACTTACAGAAAAAGTTTATGTTCTGGAATACAGTTACATGGTAAATTGAAAAAAAAAAATCCAACACCCTAGCACTTATGTGGCAATTAACATAATAATTTCTAAAATGTTGCAAATACATCACTGTTACTTTTCTTCTAGGTTTGCAGAATTTCACTGTGCCTAATAATTCTGGGATACCAATGAGACCTTTTAAAATGTAACTAGAGTCCCAGGAAATACTTGAAGAAAAGTAAGACATGTACAACCATTACCTCTCAAGTAGAGTGAAGTGCATCCAGAACTTCCGACTGAAGTCCAATACTGAAAAACCCCAGGGGGTATCTTGAAAGGCCAGGAGATTTTAATGCTGAATTGAATTATCTGAGGTGGACGAAGAGGACTGTCTGTGGTAGCCTAGACAGACACGGCAGACGTAACTTCATGAACTGTTTCGTGGAGGTGGAGGTTGTGCAAACCTTATTCCATGCTCCCAGTACTGGCAGTGTAAGGGAGCAGTGTGGGATGGACTGGTGCCTCACACAGCACTACTCTGTTACTCAGTGCCTGGGGGCAGCAGTTCAAGGCACCTGGTAGATTAACCCAATCGATGTTTTAGTAAAATGCTAGCAGGTGTCAGTAGCTTGTTGGGTTTGGCCAGGGTTAGGACTGGTACAGCCACCTTTGACAAGCAGCTGTGAACTCATCCCTGCTGGGTGCCAGAGCCCTGCAGCCTACAACACCATGCCCAAGGGCATCAGGAAGCTCTCACCGGCCCAGGACCCTGCCCACACTGTATGAACTGCTGGACAGACAAGGATGTTACAGCAGCACTGATGTGGAAGTCACACATCTCCTTCCTGCAGCTAGCATTTGGGGGGATGCTATCTACCTCAAAAGAGTGGATTTCTAGATACATATTTTCATACTTCCCCTGGCTTGTATTTTTGGGCCACTGGGCCAGACTGTGTCTTGAATAGGCCTCAGGCCAAATTCTGTTTTCAGCTACAATGCAGCTGTTCTGAAGGAATTGCTTTGACTTTCATTTAGTTGCTCCGGATTAGCACTGTAGTAACAAAGGGTGCAATTTAGATCATTTGATTCTTTCCCTGCCACCCGAAGAAAAAGCAGGTTAACAGGTTTGTATCGGCGTGCATCAGGTGAGGGGTTTTGGAGAAGCACAGAAAATGAGTCCTGACAGTTAAAAAAAGAACACCAAAACCCAGGTAGCCTAATTCAAATGGCAAAGTCTGCTTTTCTGACTGCCTGGTTTCATTTGTCAACACCATTTAACTGTACGTATATTTCAAAATTCTCTAAAAATAACAATTTTGAAGAACCCAAGATGTTTTTAAGCAGTGCAGGGGAACTTTAATCACATTCAACTAAAATGCTCACTCAATTCTCAGATCTAGTTTGGACTCTTATTTTTGTTCTTCTGTAAGATTCATGTGAAAAGCCACCATAGCCTGGGGTTTTGAAGTTGAAAGATTATAATTTGGCCTTCTGGCATGTATCTTTGTCAGTTTTTTAATCTCTATCTGAAGTCTTTCAGCTTCAGGGAGAGACCAATTGATGCTCCCTGAAGCACGTATATTCTTTCAACACCATAAAAGAAGTCAGCCATTGTCATTTTCAATCTAAAAGTTTTATTGTCTTTATTCTCAAATTAACTTGCCTTACTAGTTCAATTGCCTGTGTCAGGTTCAAAAAACAAGAATTGATGCCATCTGATTTCTACAGCTATCTATGGGCTGTTGGTCACACAGCCTGATGTCTGAATGTGATACAAATATACTCAGCAGAACCAGACACCTCAAATGGCTTAAGAGATAAGACCCTTTAAATAAGCTTGAGACAGATCTGAATTTATTTAAATGTCTGATTCTAAATGTACTTATGCCTAGTAGTAATGTTTACCATCTGCCTGATTCTGTCTGATGAGGTAATTGTAAATCTATAAATAGCTTAACATATGCTGCACATATTCTAGCCTTAAATATAACAGCCTTTGTGTAAAACAACTGGAAATAATAAAAAATGATATTAGTTTGGGTATTATTCGGGGCAAGTTGAGAAAGAAGCATAAAGGGTTTTCACTTTGTATTATTTGTATATTCTCCTCCAAAGGCCTGGTTAAAACCAAAGCATTGTTTATAGGCCCAATTCTAACAAGCTGTCAGTACTTGCTGTGATTCATACCTACTGAAACAGACATTTGAAATGTAGTAAAGCAGTTACAGTCAGAGTAATGTATACTGTAAACCAATACAAGAACTACATTCATTTAAGATGAACAAATAGTTTTTACTCTGTGAATGACTAACACCACAGTCCAGTGGATGCTTCTGTTTCTTTTACAGGGTGGAAGACAAGAAAACAACGTACAGGCATAGCGATCATGAAAGCTTAGCTTGAAAGAATCGCTTTAGAGCCAGATTAGAGGATCCTTGACACTACCTTACCTACAGCCATTGTACGAGCAGTCAAAGTGCTGTTTCTTAATTACAACTAAGAATACCATTAATGCCAATTATCTGCAGAAAGAATTGTAATTGCTCATGTGCACTTACCTAGAATAAAACCATAGGGAAAGGAATAAAGCACTCTAAAATCATTCAGCTTTTGAAACCACGCTTACTGGCTCGCAGCTTTTTGCCTATGTGGAAGGGAGACCATGAAATGTAATGAAAGGCAGACCTATGGGTCTCTTTGGTTACACCTTTTCTGGATCATGGTGCTTAGAATCATTCACTTAAGAGAGAAATCATATTTTCTCTTGCATGATTCATGCTCCAGAACCAAGATTACACTGCAGATTTCCATTAATTAGTTCCAGAAATCTGACATCAGCCTGTTCATTCAGGCAATCATTTCAGCTGCTTGCAATGGTACCCCAGTGAAGGCTGGGGAAAAATGATACATTACCAAATTAGAAATAAAACAGTGAGTCACTCTCCAAACCTCTTCCCAGTGGCATGGTCAGTCTCTATCTTGTTTGTAGTATTGATGGAAAGCTTCTAAAAGGGTGCAAAGATGTCTATAGGTTCAGCTGCCCACTCCAAACAAATAAAATTCTTAGTGTGAAAAGCTAAGAGCAGTTACTGTTCTAAGGTTTCTTACTGAATGCCGTATTCATTGAACAGGATCTTGGCTATAATGCTGTGAGCTATGTGGTGGTACTCTGCACCACATGTGCAAAGAGGCGGTTATTGTGTTTCTTGCATCACTGATTACTCCCTGATGGTTATGTGGGCTTTTAATTTAATTCATCAAAACCTTTTGCTCTGTTTGTATTTAACAAGGGTTCCTCCTGAGCATCTGTTTCTTGACCTTCAAAGCCCTCACCTCGTCCAGGACTCTTCCCAGGTTATCCATTATGAGCATGAAACTTCTGGAAAGTAGGTGAGAAAAGATGAACCAATTTCCAGCTGTGTGCAGCTATGCCCAGCCAGACATCTTCATACCATATGGGTAGCTAGACTTCAATCAGGCAGGACTGAGAAGCTGAATGGAAGAAAGAATTGTTGTCTGAGAAAACTCATCTGCCCTAGAACTATCACTATTTTGAGAGTGCCTGCACGTTGTAGGCAAATCTTTCCTCTGCTTTCAAGTGCCCTGAGAGGCTGGACACCCAGCTACCCTTGGATCAAAAGATGCCCAGTTCTGCCTGTGGCAGATAATAATACATCCTCACCTTCCCAAGAAGCACACTGTAAATGTGCACACTTACACTGCCAAAATATAGCAGCTCTGACTACTCGGAACATAGCAGAGGCAGTCTGTATGGAGGACCAGCAACCAGTGAACTGGATGAAGGTATGAGAATGACAGTAAGGAGGCTAAGCACTGTGGATGAGAAGGAAATAAATGAAGAGTAATCATCAAAAGTGATTTTAGTGAGAGGGCAAAGAAAAATGTGGAGTGAACCAAAGGAGAACTTTAAAGAACTACTTATTATTTTTCAACATATTAAAAGCATTGTCACAATACAAATTAGTGCACTTAATTATTTGTTCTGTGATCATAAGAGAAGGATATATATATTAAAGAGTGACAGATACTTACAAAGGGGTTTCAGAATTGGACTAAGGGTATTCCTGACACGTTCTGTATCTCCAGTTAGGTGCAGTTGGGAGCCATGCATTGTCTAACTTGGGAAGTGGGTGAAGGGTGGTGTGAGGTGAAATAATGAGGCAGGGTCAGATGTTCCTTTGATAGTCAAGTAATAATTTAGTTTACATATTACAGAATTCACGTCAGTTGAGCTCAGATTCTCATCCTATTTTCATTAAAATAGATTTGATGTGACTTTTTTCTTTTACTCCTACAGATAAAAATTCTAGATGATCATCTAAATATCTGAATCTCCCTACTACTTCCTTTAATTTTTTTATTACTTAATTATAGAGGCAAAGGCCACCTTCTTTTGTATGAATAATTTCAGTCATTTTACCTAACTTGCAACTGTGAACAGATTATGGCCTTCATTTCTTTTGTATCCACATGTGATGTAGCAATTTCTAAAATAAAGACAGAATGGAGCTCATATCAAAGCAGACTGTGCTTCCTGTCCCTCTAAAGTAGTAACACATGCTGGAAAGAAAGGAAGTGATGAGGTCCAACACAATAAACAGCCACAACATGTGGAAAACAAAATGCCAAACTGTCCTAATTCAGTTATGCATCTCTACTGGCTTCTCTGTGATTTATCCACATCCTCAAGAAAACAGAAATACTAATTTCTTACATAGCTGGAGTGTCAGGAGAATCCAATTTCTGACTAGGATGCTTTAGAGTGATATAATTAAGACCCTTTATGATCTCCACGCTTTGTTCAGATTTAGGTAGTCCCCACTCCAGACGCAGTCTCTAAGAAGTCATAAAAAAATTGAAATTGTATCTTTCATCTCCCCCTTACTTTAAACTCAGTAAAATCAAAACTTGCTGGGTCCCAGACACAGTGTTAATGGATGCAACATCCATATAAATCTTAAGGATTTTTATGACATTGCAAGTCCCTGATCTGAAGATAAATTTCTGGAAGATGCATTCCGTTTAAACCACTGTTGGGCCAGTGAAATCAATAGGATTACCTCAAATTTGGGTCATTGTAAACAGAACATGAACTCTGGCCAAAAATGCCAGCATGTCTTGGCTGTACACGTCAAATTATTAGACCTGATGCACTAGGGTGAGTGAGTAGGTACCGGATGGAGTTGCAGCATGCGCAGCAATTCCTGAGGCCAGTGCCACGAGAACAAAAAGTAGTATTACTCTCTTTTGTTACAACTTACTAGCACCATTGCCTAAATGCTTACACAGCAAAGATTTGCTTGTGCCATTAGTTTATCTGTCCCTGGGTAATTAAGATAGCTGCTGTTCCTGAGCTGATCTACGGTACTGGGCAAACAATTTGAAACCTTTTGAATTGTTATGGCAGAACAGAAGCCAAAATGACTTCTATCTTTGTCCTCCAGTATCATTGTAATGATATGTGCTGGAACATTATCACTGTAATGATATGAGCCTTGGGATGGGAATATCAACTGCTTTTACAGAACAATCAGTATCAAACCCCAAAAGTGGGGGTTGTTCCACCTTTTGTTTTTTGTAATGATATCATGAAATGAAAGCTGTTTAAAAACAAGGCCATAATTCATGAAAAATATTTGCCACCCTGTTCATATTTCACACACATTCCCACCGCATATTTCCTTATGCAGTGACTCCATTTCCTCTTCAATTATCTTTTGAAGCCTTCTTCTCCAGCACTTCGCTTTATATGGACAAATTTCACTCCATTATTAAGGGCAATGTGAACTTGTATATAAACAACAGGTTTTGCAATGCAGAATCTCAGGGCTATCTCCTGAACTTCCTTACACTAGGTAAGGGGTTGCAAGAACACAGCAAGAATCCATCCTTGAGGGAGGCACAAGAGGAAGCAGAAAGTGTTATGTGCAGTGGTGCAGGGAAGCAGAAAAGTGTTACATTTTTGTATCAGCAGCTAAATCACACTTTACCATGGATCAACTATTGCCAGTTACAGCACTATTTCAGTAACAGAGATAAGGATTTCAAATAACTATTACCAAAAAGTAGATTGTTCATAATAATTGACAGACAAAACATGAAATAAAATCAAGAATTTTTTCATTGAGTTTAGTGGGAATAATCTGACACACGCACTAACTTTCACAATACGTTGGGTGGAATTTAATAGAAAATTGTCAACTTTTCCCTAATGATGTCTCTCTTTCCATTTATCTGAATCTAGCCCAAGAGTTACTTAAGATCAAATGAAGAATTTGCATAAGATAAATACGAAGATCATTACATTTAATTAACTTTTAAATTATTTTAGTCAGGCCTCAAACTGAACAAAGCTTTCCTTTTGAAGGAATGTAGCAAATACCTCCAACATTGAGTTTTCCTATAAGATTAAAGGTATTATAATTCAAACATATTTTACAGAAACACTACCACCAAGCGCCTAGTATATACCTATGGGCATTGGAAACAGTGTCTTATGGGTCATGGAGAAACTCAGATGCAAGACAGACACTGTACTTTAGGGGGTAGGAGCAGGCCTGCATTGCAAATTTCAGCAGCTACGGGGGCTGGACAATCTAAAATGTCCGTCCTTAGAGCAGGACATCCACCAGCTGTTGGCATACTCGATACCCAGCCAGGGCAAAAGTTTCTCTGCACACAGACTGCTGTACAAATGGTATATGGCATCTGCTCGTCATACAACCCAATCGCTGTTAGAAGAACAGATTCAAGCTATGCCATTTCATGTTTGGTACATTCTTTATAATGAGCAGGTGGAATCAAAGTTTCAATCCTGCTAGCAGGTGACCTTTTCAAAATTCTGTATTTTTACTGACTATCAATTTTGTCTCTTTCTTCCAAGCTCCTGAGATTGTAATCAAAGATGAATAGGATTAGCCAGAATACTGAATACGCCAAAGCGTTAAAGATGGCTTTCACCCAGTATATGCCCTAATGCAGTCCTGATATCTGATTTTTAATAGATTGGATGCAAATATGCACATTAGCAAACTAAACAATGCAGTAATATCCACAGAGAACAGGTTTCATCAATTAAATCATAAATATAGTATCTTATTATGCTTTTGGGGAAAGAGAAATATGAAAAGCAACGCATGCATTTTTGAATTATAAGAGGAGGGAATATTGGCAAATCTTTCAACAGCTGTTTATCATGAAAAAGAAGTTACAGTTACCATTCCCCAGCCATGCAGTCTGAAAAAACTAAAAATTGTACATTAATAAATTATAACAATGATGCATGAAGCTAATATAAAACTTTTGAAGGCAGTTTCTTCGTCCAGAGGGAGTTGTCAAATTTGCTATTTGTGACTTTAATGTTACTTGGAATTTCTTCTAGGGCATTTAAAACTCCTTTTGTGACTCTTCATCAGCAGTTTCACAGACAGCAAAGGCCTTGACAATATACATTTTCACTTTCCGCATGGCTGACGGACTTCATATGCTATATCTAATTTAAGGGTAGAGCAGTAGACTACATTGCTAGGATATAGAGAGCCGTTGCCATTGAGACTGAATCACTGCTGTTTATAGTAATTCTTACTATTTGGTTTTTGACAGCCCTTTGTGACTGGAATAAAAGATGATGCTGAGATTATTGTCAAGCTACTGTAATAGCTACTAGTGCATGAAGTCTGCAGCAGATGGACTTGAACTTACGAGCTCTCAGATTCTCAATAGCCTTTCAAATGAGCAGTGTCCTCCTTGGCCACATGTAACGTGATTGGCTTTGACAAATTCTTATTTCAGAAGATGAAATATTATTTCAGCCAGATTTCTTTGTTCTATTTGAAATGTTTTATAGGGCTTAATTTGAGAGGCAGCTTAGAATTGAGAGAAAACAAATTGATTTTCAGTTGCATGAGGCACACTACATTACAGGTACATCCAAGCTGAACAACAACAATGACTTGATGTAGTCAGACCACTTTGAAAAGGGCCCCCCAGCCATTTCAATCACAACGTTCAATTGTTATATACCTCTCTTTGGCTAAACGCATAATTTTCCTCCTTATCTCTACTAATTCAAACAGACCTTTCATCTGACAAACGCAAAGCAATAGTAAAAATTTATTTGGCATATGGTACCCCAGAAGGATTCTCTTACAACACAGACAGCTGCTATTGACTTGGATGCTCTTTTAGCTGCTGTCAAGAACATGGATGGACAGCAACTAGCTTGCATTGCGGCAGGAATGTCTTACTCTGGATTTGTCTCACTAAAGACCCCTTACAGAAGTACATTTCTCTCAGATCCCTGGTTTACTGATTGCGTAGTGCAGTGCAAACTGACTGTTGTTCATGAACAGTCAGCTGCTCATGCCAGAAGTGGAGAACAGAATCCCACCAGAGTGAGCTGAGCTTCAGCAGTTCTCTGGACCTGATCAGTGTACACCAACAGCCCAGTGCCTCCTGGGCAGGCAGTCTAAAGCCAAATAATAAATGTTCCCAGGGCTGGGTTAAGACTGTCAGGTTATTTCTTCTGTCCATATCTAGGATCTTTGTATTAGGATCCCTTACTCTGGAAAGCCTTTTCGTCTTTTTTGCATATCATGATTCTTTCTTTATATTCTAGCATTACAGTTTGATCTTTTATTGCATTGCTGCTGTTCAAGATTATATAGTTAAAGTTGTGTCAGCACTTTTACTACAAAACCCATTTATGAGGGGTTTATAACACAGCTATAAAGATGCACTCCAGAATGAAAGGTGGTGTACAAAGTCTCAGCATGGGGCATTGTCTTCTTTTTTATCACTTTTTTATAAACAAATTAGACTTGCTATTTTAAGCCTTTATGAGTGTAGAACAATTCCAGTTTATAGGTTATTGCCCATATAATGTGGCAATTAACTGTTATTAAAAAAAAAGTAAAGTTAACCAACTTATAAACACTATGATTAAAACTGATTATGGAAAAAATGGAATTTTGTGACAGTAAGGGCAGGCCAAATAGATGTCTCCTTCTGCGGGTCAGCTCTGCACTGAGAATGTGCCGAGTTATACAAGCTCATTTTCCCCAAGTGGATGAGGAAGTCCAGCTTGGGGTGCAAAGCGGGAACCTGGTGAATAAGTTTCCCTGGAATCTCTTGCACTGTGTTCGTGTTGTAAGGACACTGGTTTGCCAGTGGAGTGAACATCAGGTAACATATTCTTCTCTCCTCAAGTACCATTGGAGCTGGCTTCATGAAAAAAGGTCATCACAAGTGCTTTCAGTGGGCAGGTTGCTCATGCACTTCATAGATGTTGTGTGTTTCAATAAAAATCTACTGATCAGGTTCAGTGAAGGCTTGAGAGTGCCTGTTTTTATCCTCATTATTGGGCCTTCTATCCGTAACTTAGCCATGAGCATATTAACTGTCTTTTGTTTCTGTTTAGTCACATACAGTGTTATATTTTGAGATACTCTGCAATAGAACGATAGAATGGTTTGGGTTGGAAGGGACCTTAAAGACCATCTAGTTCCAAGCCCCCTAGCCCTTCTCCTCAGGGCTGGTCTTGATCTGTCCCCCTCCCAGCCTGTATTCGTGCTTGGGATTGCCCTGACCCACGTGCAGGACATGTTGAATTTCAAGAGGTTCACATGGGCCCATCTCTCATGCCTGTCCAGGACCCTCTGGATGGCATCTCTTCCCTCCAGCATGTCAACTGCACCACGCAGCTTGGTGTCATCGGGAAACTTGCTGACGGTACACTCAATCCCACTGTCCCTGTTGCCAACAAAGATGTTAAACAGTGCCAGTATCTCTCCATGGCTCACAAGATGATAGCTGGTTGAGCAGCTTTCCTTGATAAACTGCTTCAAGACACTGGGGTTTGATGAATAAACTCACAGCTCCTCACCAGTGACTCACTCCCCAAGGTGAGGGCCCAGCAGCCCTCTCAGGACCCACAGACGAGTGATAACATGATACAGTCCAGGGGGACTGCCAGAGAAAGCTGGTCATACTGCTTGTAGTACCTGAGCTAGCTTGGATTATCTTCATGGAACCCTGTGTTGCACCCTGGAGGCATGTCCCTAGATACACATGGTTCCCAAGATGTGCTGACAGATTAGCAGTGCCCCACTAATTCACTGCATTCGTGAGTTCATCCACGGCCCTGGATTTGGCTGTGGTGTGATAAGACTGGGAGACTAGTTTCAAAGCATGCCTGCTACCCAACGGTGTTGAAATATAAAAGAGCCCTGGCTATGTATGTGTATGTATGTTATCTGCTAAAAATCTATGGTAAAACTCCAAAGCAACTCATGTTGTCTCTGCACTGGGCCAGACGCGTACTGAAAGCTGCACCTGCAAATGCACTGGATGACACTCACTGGCCGACTCAGGTACCAAGAGGGAAGCTGCATCAAAAACCTCAGCCCAGGCTGCTCACACCTTCCAAAGGCTTTGGGTGCTTCCCAGCTGAAGTATGTGCTGCCACAGTCTTGGCTATTCCTGCTGTGTTACAAGTGAGGTAACAGATGTGCTACTGCCTGCAGTGCAGAGAGCCCTGAAGTTCAGGTTCCACCGGCTTTTACTGAATCATGGATCTTAAGTCATTTAAAAACGTTAATATCTTGCACTCAGTGAAAAGGGGGCTGTCTTGGATTCTGATTATGCAAGCACTAGACAGATAACTTTACACATGGGACTTCCGAGAGCTGCCTAAATTACAGTGTGATATTACAAACTCCAGTGAAGACTGGCACAGAAATCAGGAATGATTTTTAAAAACAGGCCACAAATTCCAAAGGAATAGCTACAGACAATGCGGGTAAAAAATAAAAATCAGGTTTTACAATGGAGCTAGCCACATATTAACAGAAGATCTACCATTATCTTCCCCTAACTACTGTGTATTAAAAAAATTAATATACTGCAAATATGCTTTCAGGGGAGATGAAGCTAGAATTGTCTGCACACAAAATATCTGTGATGTATTTAAATAACCTTCTAACAGGCAAACTATTGAGTATATTTTCCAATATACCTGGGAAGGCTAACAATGGTTTTCTAATGATATAAATGATTCTGTAATAATTTAAAACAACCCTAAGTACCAAACATAGAACTGCACAATCACCTCCCAGTGACCCCTGTTTTTTCCTCCGTTTAGTAAGGAAGGTTGCTGGCAGCAAGGTTGTTACATGAACTGACAAAAGCAAGTGGAGACAGCGAGCTGTGCTTATTTAAGTCTCTATTCTTCCATGCCACTCAGCTTCAATCCTGTGCCTGGCAAAACAACATCAGTATTCTCTGCCTCTTTTAACTGAAGGAAGCAAATCAAGAACCAGACAGGCTAATGGGAACTGAACCTCTTTTCTTGGCCTCTCACTCAACCTGTGAAGCCAATGGAAAGCAGCCCACTTCTCCAGGCCTCGCACTCCCCTTGCCAGCTGGGAAGTGGAGCACCTCCTCGCCTCTCGGCTCTGTGGCAGGCAGCGTGCAGACTGCTTTCCCGGTTGCGAGCGCCATGGGCCAGCTGGGAATCTGACTACTTCTCCAGGTCTCCTGTCCACTTGCCAAACAGAGTCTGCAGGGCTTCTTTTCCACTCGCCCCAGCCAGTTAGGAGGTGATCTGTAGTGCTATTATCACAGTTAGCTAAACAGTCCAAAAATCTCCATACAAAAATGAAGTTCCAGTAAAACTCCACGCAAAGGGGGAAAAGGAATTTAACATGGAAAGGGCATCCCCCACACTCTTTCTCAATTCCCAGTGTGCTGAGTCACATCTAGGGGCTTTTATTTCCACCCCTTCTCCTAACTGCCCTTAATCTGAGGAATACGCAACTAGAAATACCAGAGACACATTAGAGGGAGGAAACTGAAAAAGCAACAGCTACTGACTAGAGCTGGTTGACAGGTTTTCAACAAAACCTGAAACCGCATGAAACCCACCTCGTTTCATATTTCACTGCAACTCGAAACTCAAACCAGATTTGTTGAAAGGTTCCCTGAGGATTGTGGTTCCAGTCCCAGCTGGCTGATCCATTTATAGTACACAACTTTATTAGACAAACTGAGGGCCAGAATAGCTGGGCTCTGTTTCACAGCTCTGAGACATAAAGAAGCAGGGCAGCCCGTCCTGCACGCTGCCCTGTGGGACCATGTCAGACCCTGAACCCAGCAAACGGCCTCATGTCTCCTCTCACACAGACAGACATGCAACAGAAAGATAGGGCATATCCCCCTTTCCCATTCCTGCATGGGATAATCAGTCAGTTCAAGGATCCTTTGAAACCAAGAGCCATGGGATGGATGGGTGCAAAGAAAGAAGCCTTCTCCCTCCCCACCAGGAGAGGCCAGGCTGATCCCCACCATACACAGGCCACAGCAGCCCAGTCTTTGGCCCATTTGTCTGCTTGGAGTTTGTCCAAGATCTGATTGCTGTTTTCACCTGAATTAGCTGCTGCATTGAGTGATTCAACAGACACTTTGCATAAACAAAGTTCTGCCTCTGAGCTGCTTACAGACAGCTCGCTGTTGTTGTTCACGGACTGTCTGCACAACTGTATGCTTCAGATAGTCAATGCAAATCAGACCATTTCTGGTCAGTGAGTCAATGGTCATGATTTTTATTGTTTTACATTGCCACTGCTCACACACAGCACACAGACAAAACTTCATGCAACCTCCAGTATATTCACAAGCCTCAACTGCCCCAAATGGTCACAAACAGCAAATACACAATCATCCTGTCTGTACACAGACCATTTCACCAGCTTTATTAATGTGGATATTCAAAACTACATTTTCCTTTTCCCTTCTTTCTTCTCTCCCTTTATGTTTTTCCAGCTCTAGTCTGAGTTTTGTTTTGAATCACTGGATTCATTCATAGATCAAAGGGGCCTTAGAGCCCACATAGACAGAAAATAAAGGCTCTGTTTACAAGGCGGAAACTTGCTAAGAGAGAAGCAGCTGAGTTTTGCAAGGCTCACCCACTGACTGCCACCTTGGAGGTACATCAAACATCATTACTTGCTCAATACAGTCCAACATTTCTCTTTCAAAGCCTCCTAACATAATGTATTATTTGTATTACTGTAGTACTGAAAAGGTCTAGTCCTGACCAGTGCCCTATGCGGAGCAACTCCCCCCACAGAATCTGTAAACTTAACTGAGTTTTGCTGGGTGAGAAGCAGCCCAGCTGCATGGCAGAGGTCCCTGGGGGCTAATCTAGACAAGATCAGGCTGGAAGGAGATACTCCCTACCACGGTATCTCAAAACTGGGCATCAGTGTTAAGGATTAACCTTCCGTCACCCAGGGTTTGTACCGAGGCAGAAAACAAGATCTTTCTTGTCCTAAATAGTTCCTGTGACATTTATGATATACTTAGACTAATCTATAGGGGGATTTGACCATATCTGGGGGGTCCTGTCGCCTTATTCTGATTTAAATAAATGTATTCCTATTTGAGCAGTGTCAAGAGAGACTCTGGCATGGGAATGCACCAGCAATATGGCTGTTTCACACACAGCACTGCACTTTCCAGGCCAAGTGTGGAAAGCTGTGTTAGATCCAAACTCCATCTTCTTTCCATCTGGCAGAGCAGGAGCTCAGTGACCTTCCTACCTTGTAGTTTCACCAGATATGCTTTCTCCCTTTAATTGAGAATTATTAATTATTGTTAGAGTGTCTGTTTACTTTTTTTTTGTTTTGCTTGTATGCCAGGCTGCATACAACGTATCCAGTATTCTGAAGATACAGCTGAGACTCCCAGCCTCGCACTTTCCTTCACTACACTAAGCCTGTTCTTTATGGCTGAGACAAAAAAGAGGGGATGAGTATTTTAAATGATACTCATCTCACGGCCTCCACATGGTATGAATATTTTTTCTTCATTCTGGCTAAACTCTTTGACAATTAAATGAAAAACACACACAAACAATAACCTTGTCCTTCCACGATACTTCTTCATCAGTCTCAAAATAACTGACATTTTTAGCTGCGCTACTTACTTCCAAATTGCAAAAGCGAATAAAGCAAAGAGAAGGGCATATTTTGGCATGCTCAGCTTCTAGCAAAACACATGTAATTTAAAACTTATCCTTCCAGAAACTTATCCTTCCAGAAATCTAACCAGAAGCTAATTGAGGGCTACAAAATTCAACCCATCACTGCTTGCTACAAGGAGTCATTGACTACAAAGTGCCTTTGACTGCAGAAGTACAGCAGACTTACAGACCTCCAGTCCTTCACAAAACTGGAAGGAGCTCCTTGTCAGTCAGAAACTTCCGAGGTTAGTATCAATACAAACAGAAGGCCCAGTTCTGATCACAACTCGGAGGAAGCCCACTCAAGGAGTTGTAAGGATTTTGTTTGTATTATCGCCACCATAAATGAAAACAAAATAGAGGGCACATTACTGCAAGTTCTGGATAGCCTTTAGAAATTTGTTGTTAGTGTTTATTGCACCGGATATATGATCATGAGTTTCTCATTAGACTCAATTTTCTTCACTCTTGAAAACACAAGACAGAGTGTTTAAATCCAAATGATTAGTTTTCCATTTAAAATGTAAATGTGTTAATTTGGCCTATAGGATAATAGCTTTATCCTAAGAAATGCATATTAAAGTACAGTCCACAGAATACACTAAGAAATATGCTGGACTACAGTATGAGCCATACCTGTGCCTGATGACTGTTCACATTGAGAAGGATATTACTTGCCTATGATTTCATTGAGGGGGCTGATTATTATTTGCAGTGATGTGGATGTTGCCATTAGCTTCACTGTGCTAGGTCAGTGAGTAAGAAGATAGGAGGCTTCTTCAGTCTACACTTTCATCCGAAGCAAGATGCAACAAATAGCTATGAGAAGCAAAACCAGGGAATGATGAAGAGGAGTATATATTATGGGTAGAAAAAACTGTTAAGCTAATGAAACCGCTATGTCACAGTTTAATAATTCCAAAATAATCTGAAAGTTTATCAGATTAACGAATGAATGAAACCTTTCATTTTGGCTATCACAGAACCCCTGCTGTCCCTGGGTGTAAGTGACGTCTCGTGCTATTGCAGCAGACGTTGCTTTGAGAAGAGATTCAGAGAAGAGGAGACTCACATGATCTTTAAACTAAGGCATTTTATTAGAAAAGCTATGGAGTGAAAAATAGAGAAGCATGTGAGAATAAAGTACTGCAAGCTAGCACCACTGGCATAAGGAGAAGATCAAGTGGGCAACATAGTATTTTGAACTATTTTGCTTTGTGGATTTAGATCTGCGGCTGGGAGGAAGAATCCAGCAGAGCCTGACTGACTCTTGCTAAGGGACTGATGCTGAATTCAAAGGAGAGCAGCGGGCTGCAGGAGCAGTGGCACTCCTGGGCCAGCACCTCGCCAGCTGGATGTGCAGCTCCACTTCGGAGGGAGCAAAAAGAGGAAACTTCTTATTTTTTGCTTCAGAGGGAGCAAAAAGAGGAAACTGCATTTGGTTTCATCAGGGCAAAGTAATTGATATCACGGAATTGTTAAGGGAAATTTGAAAAAAAATAAAAACAGATTTATATTTCTGCGGATATCTGAAGAAAAATCTCCCAGCTTCCAAAAGCTTTAGGATTATTGCAGTATACTCAGTGTTATAACCCCAAGAGCCTAACAAGCAAGAACCATATCTTCATGCCTTAGCAATAAAACCATTCCTGGCCAGAGCGCCATGGGAAGAGGAGGAACAGAAGTGTGGGTCTATTTAACCTTTGCCCCTCTATGGCAGAGTACTGTGAATGGGCACACAATTCCTCTTCTATCCAAAACATGCACTCAAACACTCAGTTTGAGTATTGGCTTATGCGCTGATACCTTGCACATCTCACACAGAGACTGTGTTCAGCTAATCTGTTATGAAATTTCTAAAATAACACTTGTCTTTCCGAAGCACCAGTGACAACAGTAGAGACAGCAAACAACAGTAAAGAAATAGATACACACTAAAGTATCACTTTCTCTTCTCAAATACACACCCAAATCATCTTGCTCCATATGCATACATAAAATTATATATGTAACCTCAGGTAGGTATTATAAGTATTTTTGATTAATGAGAGACTTATATTAATTCAGAAAAGTGTTTGAAATTCTGGTTGCACCAGGAGTTCTGCTTCCTGCAATCATTTAGTACATTTCTTCTGTGATCTTTTAGAATATTTTACATTAAACTCCGTGCTTGCTATAACACTTGAAATAAACCATGTGTGAATCTTTCATCTTAAGAACCAACTATTCCTTCTATTATGCAAAGAAAATGAAAAGATATCAAATTGTCTGAATCTCCTTAGTGAATACAGTATCTACCGAGTAAATATAATGTTATACAGCGTCTCTCTTCCCAAATTCTGTTAAAAAATCTTGACATAAATATCTCAGTTATCCAAGAGATATATACATCTGTATTTAACAAAGTTGCATTTGTAACACTTATAATGGCTAATAAACATTTTAATTATTGATTTCAGCTGAAAAATTCCTGAGGCTGAGCATAAACGAAAGAAATAAGTATTGCCTCTTGGTTAATGTTTTTACTCAAGTGTAAAGGTGAAGCTATAGATTCCAGAGATGGAAAAAGCAATTTGCTATTCTCACTCATATTTAGAGCCCTATTAATGGGTTTGTGGGAAGAAAAAATGCCATATACTTCAAAAACAGCATACTATGAATTAATGTTTATAGATTTTTACTGCTTTTTCCACCTCTCTATTTTTATTCTTTATTCTTTGTAATAGTCTTAAAAAACTTGCAATGATAATTTTCTCCCTACAGACACTGTCTTTTTCTATTAAACAAACATCAATCACTTGCATTTTCCCTCTTTTCTTCCCCCTCAAGCCCTTTTGTTTCAAATGGACATAAAATTATCTTGGATATTTTTGTGTTTAACATCAACAACTTCATTTTATATGGGCCTATTATAGGTTCCATAATAATAATCCCAGTGCTGTATGTCACAAAAAACTTAAATTCTTTCATAGCATAGTACCCTCTTTCCTACTGCCTCTGGGCTAGACTGGAAATGCAGAGCGTGCTGTCCATCATGGGCATGTGCACACCAACAGCCCCATGGCGAGCTCCAACTTGCTCAGCTGGAAGTCTCAGGGAAGAGGTACGGGTGATGACCAGGACTATACCAACTAGACATGACCTTTTGCTGTGTACAAGCCCATGTGGGCTGTGAAGAACACTAGCAGAGAGCAGAAGAACACATCGATGGCTTTGAAAGTCTAAACCAAATGTACTGCCGATAGCAGATAGGGGCACGTGAAACTCATTTATTGTGATCCTGGAGGGTCTATAGTGTATTTGATTGCTACAACACAGTTCACTTCATCTAATTATCATGTTTGGGTTTTGCATTTGGCGAGGAGCTTGCTCTGAAACTTAGTGAGAGCAGCAATACACCTGCCCTAGTCAGGAATATAGGACTCTTCTCAAATTCAGCAACATGCACATTAGGACAGCTGTGCGGGGCATATCTATTGAGATTAAGGAACCAATAGAACGCTTTATGTAGGATGCCCCCCAAAACTCCTAACAGTTTAGGCTGTACTGAAACCTCCTGAATCTGGAAAAGGCTCCCCTCTTTTCTTATATGAGGATCAGATCAGGGCAACTGAATTTTCACACAAAATACATCACGTGTCCAAGTCTTTCATTATTTTTACAAAACGATGCCAGGTATGGTCATCTCCATGAACAGAGAGAGCACACTTTATTAAAAGTCTAGCTAGACAAAAATTTCCAGGAGTAGCTCCTGCCCCGCAAAAGTTCTCTTCCTCCTTTAACTGCGGTATTTCCATTGGAAAAAAAGTCTATGTAATCAAAATCTACTGCATTATATTTGTCCTAGTCAGAGAGGACAAGTTCAGTTCACATTTTTTCTGGCCACAACTGTGTTGGTTCACAACTGTGTTGGTGTAACAGATCAGAATCACTGGAGAATCAGGCCTCAGAACGTTTCTGTTGCACTGCTTTTGCTGCACGGTTACTTTGAACTTCTTTTCTGACTAGACATAAACACAACAATCCCCCTAGATTCACTGGTAGAGCTCCACTGACTTCAGCAGAGTTAATGCTCGTTTAGCTGTTATTAACTGCCCTGAGGGTGATATGAAGTCCACACCTAACATCTGAAACACATTCCAAGATCAACAATGGCATTCACCAGATAAATTTCCACTCTACTGAAGGTTGGTCTAAACTTTAAATGCTTCTCTTCATCCCATGTTACACACACTAAAAATGACTGCTCAGTTGCTTCTATACACTCGAATCCATATACTCCAACTCTGTACCCAGAGGGCTATTTACAAGATTATAGAAGGGCAGATATCTGTTTTGGAGCTCACTTGCCCTTTTTATAATTCAGTCTGAGAGAGAGAGAAACAACTGGGAGTTGGAAGACCCCAATATCTAGGATGTACTGGTAATCAGTAAAAGGAAAAGTTGAATCTTTTCAAAAATTCCTTCAAATAAAATTGAAGTGTGACAGGCAAGCCGACAGTGACACCATTTATGGTGGACATTCAGATGGCTAGGGACAGAATGCTGTTCCACTGCCCAGCTAGCACCAAACAGCACATCTTGTATCCTCACATGTCAAGCCAGAAAACATCATTCAGGATTTTCAATAACTGCTGAGCTGTCACACAATATGGAGTGTATGTAGCTATAATATGTACACAAGTTTCCGCAACGGTGACACTAGGTGCTTTCTGCATTGGTTTATTTACACACACTTCCCACAAAGCTGTCCTGTGAACACCAGTGTGTTTTGAGGCAGAGGTGGGTTTTGCAACACGTAGGCGGCACACGGCTTTTGCTAAGGATCCTCTCGAGGCTTGCAGCGAGCACCAGGATCCTGCATGCACCCAGCTCTGCTTGGCTGCCTCTGCATTCCCCTCCAACGGGGAATAATATGTTGGAAGTGCAGCATCTTAATCATAAGCAATCACACCAAGTCATTATTTTTAAAAATAAAAAAGTACCTTAAGAACTTCTGGATATATGCAACAGATAATTATTTACCTATAGCACTTACCTAAAAGAAACATCTTTGTGTCTTTTCTCTAGTGAAATATATATCATTCCACAATCATGCTTCATATATGCTCACAGTAATTAGGTCAAGGAACTAGACAACCTTTTGTTGTTGCTGAAGCAAGTCACCAACTAACCTTAATCCTGTTAGAACTTATCTTCCTTTTAAATAGTTGAAGACATCTATTATTGAACTTCCTGCTTTTGACAGAATTTTAATAAAAGAAATTGATTTTACTAGCTCAGACTATTACATTCTGCTGAAGGATAAAACATCACACCTCATTTTCTTTCCCGATTTTTGGTAAGAATATTTTTAAAAATTCAATAAGCTGTTGACTGAAATATCCAGTATCATTTCTTTAAAATCCATATCATTTCTTTAAAAAGTTATTTTCTTTAATCAGATATCAATATACTAGAAATTCTTGGGGAAAAAACCCCCAACCTTACTTTTAAAATATTCCTTCGGGAAGATTACATTTTAACAACTAAACACAACAATATGTTATATTACATTTTGAGCAGAATGTTTACCTTTCACTGAGTTTCTTTGCCAGCTGTGTCAGCGTTGACTGTAATAGCTTTCGTATAAAAAAATATTAAAAAGAGCTGTTTGTTTTTTTTAATTGCTATGATCATGCCAAAAAACACAACGTGTGGGCTGCAGGCAGAATGCTGGGAGCAATATTATTCATGTTAAAAAAAGCTGCCTGATTTGCTTTCTTTGAAAATTAGGATACTATAAATAGAAGCCCCGTGGGATTTGTCAATTGCAAGTTTTGTTTTAAAAGCTGCTAGGATGAAACTTTTGAAAGACTTACAAAACATAAAACAATCAGAACTATTGCACTATGGCTTGTCATTTCCCTTTGGCCTAGTTTAGATCTTTGTTTTTGAAGAGAGTTACATATTCGATATAGATCTAGCTCCTATTTCTATGTGTATGTCCAAAACTAGATTTTTTAAACTTTTTAGAAAGACTTATTCGCTTTTTCTATGTCTTACACTCTTTCATTAAGCCAATTATCTTAACTGACTGTTTTGTTCATCATCATAAAAAAAGTTGTGTCCCCAAACTCGTAACAATTCTATGCTGCTCGCTTTGTGAAAATCCTTCCCCACAAATGACTTCTGAATAACTCAGAAATTAAGGTATACTAATCCTTTAGGAAAAGGTTGTGTCAAGCCAGTGTCCCACAAGAGTACCACAGCTGTCCTTTACCTTATTTACCAGTACCTTAGCATTTTGGTGCCTTTTCTTTTTTGCTTGTTTTACAGCTGATAGAAGGCATGTTTCCAAAAAAACAAAACAAAAAAAATCAAGCAACCAACAAACCCCGAAAACATAAAAAACCCTTTATCTAAATAACAAAGCAAGAAGAAACTATTGAAGAGATTTATCAAGTACTTTTTTCTATGATAAATTATACATGACATTCATCATTAGAAAGCTGGCATTTTGACCTGCACTTGGAATGGGAAGCAATAGGAGCTATTGGGATATGCTGACTTTTTAACAGCAAACAGAGAAAGAAATGAAAGATACGCTGATAATTTCTCTGTGAGCAACGGGCCAACAAAGCAATTACACAGCTTCTAAGACCTACCTAAATTCCTAGCTTTGCCCACTGGATTCTGTAAAGCATAAAGAAACATTTTTTTCCAAAGACTTCAGTGTTTGACTGTTCTTCGTTAAGAGAAACAGTTTTTACACATGCATATTCATACTGCACAGCTTACATAAATCACACATCTTGAAAGTGGTGTGGGATTTTGGTGTCCATATTAAAGCATGAAGCAAATAGCCTGACAGCCATTTTCCTGAAGGCACAACCTTTCATCAGGAAATTGGACCAAGTTCAGAGGAGTTTCAGCTGAAACACTTGGCATTACTAAGAAGTTAAAAACTCAGTCTTGATGCCTGTCCGCATGACTTTTGGCGATCCCTCCGTTCTCTGTGTGTGACTTTGAGTTTACTTAACTCCATGGTCTCAAACTTGGTTCAGCCTGGGATCTTGACTGCAGCACTCAAGCTCCAGGAGAAAACAGCAGAAAATGGACAAAAAGGGTAAGATGGGAAACGGAAATGTGGTAACAGAAGAGAGGAACATCACCTTCAACACTGTTCCAACAAACTTATAATTAGTGCCATGTTTTCCTTTGTAAATTAAATACTTAATGATGTGTATCACACTGCCATCCTTATCTAAAGACATCTGCTGTCCTGATCTGAAGATTTTCTAAGTAGAACTGTACTGCCGTAAGAAACAAGAGCTCACTCCCAACATTTATTCTAATCAGAGTTTTAAAAAAAAATAGCACAAAGAGGTGATAATTATCTCCTGTCCACCATAAAAATTCAATCAAAGTATGAAAGCCTGGGTTTATCCTACACAAACCATGAAAAAGCAATTAAGAATGCGACACAAAGCCATCATATGTGATCAGGAGAGCTGACCCTGTTCCAAGGATAAAACGATAACTAGTGTCCTGAGCTCAGCTCAGTGACCTTCTGGAGCTGGAACTTTCAATTACACCAGATCAGCTGTGTCACATAGACTGGCTTTGTGAGTGAGGCTGGATCAATGCAGTGCATTTCACTGATGATGACAATGATTTAATCAATCTCAGTCACTCAGTGGACAGCAATGAGTTGTGAAGTGAGCACCAAAACAAGATTGTTAGGATTTTTCATTGTCAGGGTTACCTAGCTGCTCCCCATTTGTTCTTTAAATGCTAATATGAAAAAATAATGTTAAGTAGCAATTTCCTAGAAGGGGTTTTGTCACATCTATTCAGACTTCTATTCTGTGTGCCAAATTGCAACCTGATGTTCAATAATGCTGTTTTTGACACTTCTGTGTAATAGAAGTGAAGATCCTTCTTTGCTCAAGGATATCTATGACACTTTTGACACTTCTGTGGCAGAACTGCAGTCAGCCCAGATGTTCTTTGCATTAAGCAGAGCGTTGCCGCAGCTGCTGTGGAATGTCAGAAGATACTGGGCTCTAGGCAAAAGTAGCAAAGGGCATCTTTCCTCCTTTTAACTGAGGAGTAATTTTTAGAGAGTAAACCCTTTTGATACGCAGAAAGTTAAAGCCTCAGAGGGACTTTACAGGCAAGGGACATGTTGAGTTTTCTCTGGCTCTTCTTTCAAGGTAACTCAGAGCCATTACACAGCAGCTGTTTCCACTTCTGTTCACAAGTATCCTTACCCATCTATGCTAGCATGGCATTGTTATATCTGCTGGACATCTGAGTGTTATGATACAGGCAAAAATTAAAATAACAGTAACAGGCCTTGGTGATGGACTCAAGCCTGGATTTCTATGGACTCACAAAGGGGCAAGACCCAGCCGTTCCTGGATTGTTTGGGCTTCTCAAGACTTGAGTCCAGAGATTTACATTCACAAGTGTCTCCTTCCACAGCAGTGATAGCTGAAGGAGCCTTGGCCATATGCTGTGCCTCTGTACCCCAGTATTCTCCCCACTTGGGCTAAAGCAAGGGTTTGAAGACCAACATTATGTACCTGGAGCAAAATGTTCCCGGCTAAGAAATAACCAGTTATTTTTTGCACCGTCTTCCTTATTTCTGCCCTTGTACTGTCCCAAAAACAGATGCTTGTGAGACTGAGTAGTAAATTGGACTTTTTTTCTCTCTTGTTTTAAAACTAGATAGGCTTTGCTGTTTAACACAGGCCACACAAACAGTTGTTCTATGCACAACAAAGTAATGTAGGATGCAGGAGTCCATGGGTAGCTCCTTCAAAAGAAATACTCTTTAAACTAAAGCCCCAGGGCTCGCACAAGCCACAGCTCCTGTCTGTGGGTGGGCAGATGAGTGGGAGTCTTTCCCTTCATCCTGCTACTCTTCAGCTCCATCTCCTGGAGCCACCCACTGCATGGGAAGAACCACCTTCCCACACCATGTACTGCCCTTACAGCAGAAACAGGCTAGCAGAGAGTCTAATTAATAGGTTTCTTCAGGAAAAATGTGTGCTAGAACTTTTAATTTTGAAATAAAACTTTTAATTTGGAAATTTAAGTTCAGACATCTATTTTAAGTACTTGCAACAGACACGTCTCTGCCGGAAGGATTTTTCTTTTTTTTTTATTGACAGAAATTCTTTGTGATCAGTACAACTTTTAAAGCAGCTTGGAAAGCTGTTATTTATACTTTCATACACACTCCCAAAGTTCAAGGCAGTCACACCACCTTCCTCAAAATAACAAGAAATGGAATCGTATGTTTTGGCAGAGTCACTGTTATATCTCTTCTGTCATCTCCAGGGAGCTGTGCAAGTGGCACAGGAATTTCTTCACCAACATCTTTCTGGGATTACTCTTTGCCTGACTTTTGTCTGCAGCTGTATAGCGAACTTATTGGTGCAGGCTCTGTCTGTCTTAGATGCTGGCTTATAGCTGAAGTGGGAACAGCAGCAGCCAAAGTGAGTGGTGGAGAAAACTAATATTTCTGGGTGCTGCCAGGCCAGGCTAGAGCGGTTCCTGTAAAACCCTAAGCATCTGGGAAGAAAGATGACTTGTGACATTCATACCAGGATTTCTGTGTTGCACTGCCAAGCCATCTCTAACGCATGCCAGCTTTATCGAAGAGCTGTTAGCATACCAAAAGAAAGGCAACAAACATGAGCATGCTTTGTTGTACCCTGCCACCAGTTCCTAAACAATACCTGGGACTCCACCTTGCACTTCCAACCCTCCACGGTCCTTCTGATCAGACAGCTGTTAAGGAAGACTGGACCACTGTCTACCACCTTATGCAAAACCCAAACTAGGGATGGCCTGCAGCTGACCCTGGTAAACTGCAGGGCCTGAGCATGTTGACTTTTTGGTCCATGTTGTAAGTGTTTGTCCCTGTTTGGAATAGAATGCTACAAACCCAACAGGGATGACGCTACTTTAGCAACAGTTGTGATGTCTCCTCCTTTTCTAGGCATAAGTCCTAGCATGAGTGTCACTTTCACAGTCAAATGTCACTGGACACAGAGTTATAGTAGTGATTGCTATGGAAAATAAGAAACATGAGGACAAATCGCATTAACTGAAGAGTCAGCAAAGGAAAATGGCAGTCATCCTTTTATGCCATAGTGCCTCCTAGTCGGACCTGGGCTCTGTGAAATGGGGAAAGGAGTCCAGAATTGCATAGTTTCATTATCCTCTGTGGTTCAGGAGGACAAGCTCATTGGGAATGATAGCTTCACTAGGTAGCAAAGCTGTCCTGTTGTCAGGCTATGACTTATTTCTTATCTTGGATTGTGCCTTGGATTTTCTCTCCCACATCCCAATCACAATTGACTACCACACCTCACTGCTTTTGGTGATGGAGGGTAGATCGCGCTTCAAGAATTAGAAGCTAGAGTTTCAGTAATACCACAGTAATATCTGCTAAACATTACTCAGTATTATCCATGTACACATATGCCCTTACTTCTCCTCTTTGGTATGGAAAGGGATCACTTGCCAAATGTCTACAATAATTAGCAGCCCCCATTACAGGGCTAATCTATGCTCAGTGATTACATACACCTGAGTGCACAGCAATAACAAAAACACTGAACCACACCTCTGCAACATATATTTACCTTTGCATTTAAGAGATGCCTAAATTTACAATGTAAATCAAACAGTAAAATGAAACCACAAACACCAACTAAAAATATTATTTAAAAATTTGACTGTTTTGGACATGCTGTAGGGTAAAGGGAAAAAAAGCAGGACACTATTCTACTGGGATCCTTCTTCCTTTTAAGGTTTGGTTTTTGAAGGCAAAATGGATTAACATTTTATCTATCATTATAATGATATATAGTATTTACAAAGAATTGAAAAAGTCAGAAAACAACGATATCTTAGAAAGCACTATGTTATTTTTTAGGCTTCCAAAAGAAGTACTCGGATATAATTGCTTAAAGTAGACTTCAAAAGATTGGATACACCAGCAGCTGCAGCAAATACATGGCTCTTCTATTTTAATTATCCGTTTCTTCTGATAGGTTCTATAAGACTTCAACATGAATACAGATCAGAGGGGGAGCCAGATTTTATGTTTTACCTACACTATTCTGAAAATAAGGTAATAATTGCAGAAATGGCTGAAGCTTGCATGGTGGTTTGTTTGTATAAGAAAAGTACTCCTCCAGTGTTTCTATTCTCTAAGTTCAATGTTTAAGTCCACTTCAAACCCAATCCTTGTGTGTCTGTTGACAAAAATCTCTGCAACCTAAAAGATTTAATAGCAATACTTGGCATAAAATAGTTTGGCAAAACAAACCGAATATCACATCAAACACAGCTGAAAGGCAAACTTCCCAGCCAACAGAACAGTTTTATCAAACTCCAAATTCTGATGTTCTTTTATTGTGGCAAAATCAAAATTGCTTCTGTCTTATAGAAATTCTTTGGTCAAGGTGAAAGGATTTTAGATATTGTTATTTGTCTTTTTTTTGCAGGGATTTAGTACATATTCTATTATGGCAAGACTCTCTGCTTCCTTGCTCGAAACCGTAAAATATATTGGTGTCCTGTTTCACAAAATTTACAGCTGTTCTGGTGAAACACAATTTTCATCTGGAGTTTAAAAAATCTTCATGCCTTACGTATTTAGAAGATCTTTGCCTTATCACTGCTCTAGCTATTTAAAGCACTGCCTTTCTGTTTATCAAAGCCAACTTTACTCCTTCTTTACACTTTTAAAGATAAAAAAATTAAAAAGTAACCTTTCCACTGACATTATTCTTGTAACACATACCAAACTGATTTGAAAAACATTAGATTTGCCAAATTTCTCCTGCACATTAAAATGGAATCTAAATACGGCTTTTCTATTTATGTAAGTGGAGGCTTATTCGAGACACAATTTTTTGGAGGATTTTCCTAATGAGTGTGGTAAGAGCAGCTAAAAAATTTGAATTAGTTTTTAATTTTTGGAACATCGATTTTCAGACCATTTTTGGGCATACAATTAAACATGAAGTTAATTATCTGTTTACAAGGACTCTTCTAATGCATGGCTTTCACTGCAGAGAGGCTGTGCAGCCAGGCTGTAATCTGAGCCCAGCTCTGACACTGCTGCCAGGCAGAACGGCTACTGCACATGCCACAGCGGTGTGGGACGGGGGCAATCCCAAACGGACCTCCAGCAGAGGCAAGACTCACTGGGCAAGAGCTCCAGGCCATTTCATCGAGGCTCTTCCTTTCACGTCCACCAAGATGACCAGAGTGAACCTGCACAAAGGGGGAATTCCCTCACAGATTGGTACGTTTTGGCCCTTGCTTGTTGTGATGGGTGGAAGTCCAGTTAGAAATGCATCCCATAAACCGGAAATACGGTCTCAGCAAAAAAACCCATTTTCGCTCATTTTTAATTGTCAAAACCTGCAGCTTTTGTGCTGGGCTGTTATATGATTTTGGCACATATTTGTAAAGTTCAAATGAAAAATCCCTTTAAAATTTTTTATGTTATGAAAATGAGATCAAAATAGTGGTTTTCCTGTTCTATAAATACATTTAAGATCATTCAAAAGCTAGCTGAAGGTTAGAACGTCACATTTTTCTTGATTATTTACATCATGCTAAAACTTCCAGGCACCGTTAGGCTTGACCCCTCCTGCACTGAGCACAGTGCAGTGTCCCAAATGCTCTGATCCTGCAGGCATTTACAACATGTGTGACTGTAAGCAGGTGAACAGTCCCCACTGAAGTAAAGTAACAAAAAATCAAGTCAGAGGTAATAGAAATTTTTAAGACTGCACGAATCCTACAGTGAGCTCTGCACAGATTCAGAGGCCTGTCTTTTTGGAGCTAATTGAACTACGTCTAGAGTTTTTTTTAGCTGAACTACCACCAGAGAGGTAACAAATTCCACAGGTAAACACAACTACACCACCTGAGCACCAAAAGCATTGCACACCACCCCAGAAATGATACCTGTTGACATCCACCTTGTCAATAACAAGCTGAAACTACATCTGTTCAGCTCCCCATTTCACACACACTTCAAACATATGCTCATGTCATCCCAGTGAAAAATATCAGGTGCTTCCTAAGCGGTTTCCTTTGTGCACGCAGGAACTGATCATCTCTCTCAGCCAGAGGGTGTCATGTACACATCCTCTGTTTTGTTCATTCCAACACAACCCCCATCATCTTGTAGTTTAAAATTATTCCCAATTAGTACATACTCTAATGCAAAGGAAATTCCAAATAAAGTTATGAAAATTCAGTTAAACTTAGAAGACATAGACTAAACGGGAAATGCTTAATCCTATACAGATACATTGGTGTAAATGTGAAGTTGACTGCTGACACAGGTGGAATATCTCAAAATTTATACTGGCAGAAAAAGGACAATCTAGCTAACAGTCCCCACAATTACTAAATGAAATAATAGCTCTTGAATAACATATTTGTAACTTCGATAAAAACATTAGCATATTGCAGATCTACAGACAAATCAAGCAGATTACACTGCAGTTAGAAGTGATATTCTGATGAAAATATAGACGTGGGTTCAGTTTAAGTGAGAAATAATTCTTCCTCAAGTATCACACATTCTTTTCTCCACAAGAAGTTTCTACGTATTCTCAGTATCTGCACTGGCCGACACAATGTGACATCTATTTTTTTGTACAGATGTGAAAAACTGGGATGATAGCATCAGCTCTGAAACTGTTTCCTACCAGAGGTGTTCTATTCCACTAAAAAGGATTCAGTTTCTATTTGAGTTATGTTTCAGGATAACTCTTGTTTAATTTTGTTTTTCATGTTAAGTTGCAATCTTGCACTAATAACAGCTGGTATTTTCACAAGAGCTGGAATATTCTGCCCTGTAGTTATCATAAAATCCTGCATTCTGAACACGTCTTCAGACAGTTATGTGAATTATTTGTTAGCTGTTAGGTGGATTTATGCTTTTCATCTTAGCCTGAACTTCTCTCATGAGCATTCAGATAAATTATTTTGAAGGCGTTCAGGATCTAAGCATCCGATTGTATTATGTTAATATTACAAGATATCTATATTCACGCATCACAAATGACTTTGCTACAGTTTACTTAATATTATGCATTATTGTATAAATATGAGTTTTTACACCAATGCATTATGTCCTTTTCCCCCCAGTGTTTAAGATTGTACTGAAGTCCCGTTAATGCCATAATTGAGGTTAAGTATGTGCATAAGTGCTGTTTTAGATGGGCCCCTATTCCCCAACGTGCCATTTGTCTCCAGTAGATGATGGAAGATTGCTTTACTCTTTGCTCATTAATATAAATATATTTTATCCTCTCTTTGCACTAGCTATGTGCCACAAAATCATTTTTATGATTATGTTATTTATAGTCATGCACATTCATTCCAAGAATATTCCATATACCTATATGTGGAGTTACACCTGAAAATGCAGTAATTCAAACTTGAAATACTATTTTGGGGGAAATACGGATTTCTATACTCCAAATCGTATTTCACTTTACCCAACAGGGGTAAATTAAGATTAAGCACTGAACTTTAACTCTGTGTTTCCTGGCTGTGAGCTTCATTGTGCCACCTTAATCTTGGGTTAACACAGCACCTACAAAGAACATTTGCTACAAGATTTGTGAATAAGTGATTCTCATCTCCTTTGTAAGGAAAATTGACTCCATTACAGGAGAGAAGAGACATCAAGCTAACATTACATGAAGTCATAATCCTCTACTGAGACATCACACAATGACATTGTTAACATTAGCATGCAATATTTATTATAAATAAAAGAGGCTATTGAGGCTTTCAACCCATAAGCAGCTCTGCGTGGATGACTTCACTGTAGTAACACAGTGGAGTTTTAATGACAATAAAAGATTTATTTATACCTAAATATGTTCTCATTAGTAATTCTGCACTAGCATGTAGCAGATAGAATTGGAGAATCAGTAGGATTTTGTGGTTTATTTTTTGCTTTGTTTTTTTTAAATTACTGTTTATTGTTTGCACTTTATGAATATTGAGTAAAAAAAATAATAAGAAATTAATGAGTTTATTGTACTGTGTATTATTCATTCTCATGGATGAAGAATTATTCCATTTTTATGGGATACAGTAACATCCCATCACTCCATGGCACAGAGATTCAGTGGGCCATTAGCTCAGACCTTGGTAAAAAGGGCAATCATTTTTGAAGAGCTCCTTCCTGCACATGTAACACATAGTCATGAAGCGCCAGTGTCACATAAGATTTCTTACTGACCTGCCTTTATGTTATACTCTTTCCCAAACACCATTTTTAATATTTCTCTTAACGCTACCATTAAGGACTAACGCATGTTACGCGTAAGGCACTCAAACAACTGCCCACAGTCCCTTCCAAGATCTCTCATTGACTCTGTGCTGTCATCTCACAGTCTATTTGAAGGAAATTCAACTCAATTCAACACCAAATCCTCCGTACGACCTCACTTTGTCTTACTAGCATAAATATCTCCCTCCTCTCTAGGGCCCAGGTTTACTTTCAGACTATTGTTTCACATTCACCTTTGTCAGGTGAAAACTAACAAAAATAACACAATGGTTCAAAGTATGTGTCCATAATTCACATTTGACTACCATTGCTTTTGTTCAAAACCTAATCTTCCTTTGTGGCTGGCCTAATTTGGTATCTTTATTTTCAGTGTTCTTGAACAGTTCTATGGGTAAAACCTTTAACATATTTGGGAATATTTCACTACTAATGGAATTACGGTACAAGAAGTGTAAGTATGTGTCTACATGATATGGAGAACATTCTCTGTGTAACAAGAACCCACCCCATAACTGCTACTTAACAGAATCACCAGGAAAAAAAAAAAGCTAAAGTAATGCATTATTTTTTAATCTTAGAAGAATGAAGTTCATCAGGTATTCATTTCTCATCTTGGGAATTACATTGACATGGTTCATCTCTTTCTAAAACTGCATTTAAGTTGATTGCATGTAAGCTGACTGGTAAGAAAATCTTTTTCATATTGAAAAACAAATCATTCAATTTAGAATCACTCAGCTCGGCAAAGAAAGTCCTTACCAACAATTACTGAGAGATCTGAAGAATTCTGCTCCATCTCCAAATGTGGATGAAAACACATTTACTTTTCCTGTTAATTTCAGCTGTTCATTTTCAGTAACAAAATCTCAAAATTTTTATTGAAAAAGAAGGACGGGATGCCATCCAGTGGGACCTGGACAAGCTGGAGAGGTGGGCCTGTGTGAACTTCATGAGGTTCAACAAGGCCAAGTGCAAGGTCCTACACCTGGGTCGGGGTAATCCCCAGTATCAGTACAGGCTGGGGGATGAAAGGATCGAGAGCAGCCCTGCCAAGAGGGACTTGGGGGTACTGATAGACGAAAGGCTGGACATGAGCCGGCAAAGTGCGCTGGCAGCCCAGAGGGCCAACCGTGTCCTGGGCTGCATCAAGAGAAGTGTGGCCAGCAGGTCGAGAGAGGTGATTCTGCCCCCCTACTCTGCTCTGGTGAGACCT